>FSXV01000049.1_pt1 | contig 15727 bp, 11 predicted proteins | sample 1638401 | NCBI WGS metagenome assembly FSXV01 (sample SAMEA3914788, study PRJEB12502) | metagenome | biome: forest; material: soil | place: Canada | collected 2011-07-03 | depth 0.1 m | reverse complement strand
CACCTACTACCTGATCGGCAGCGCCGCCGGCCCGCATCCCTATCCGGCCATGGTGCGCGACTTCCAGGCGGTGATCGGGACCGAGACCCGCGCCCAGATGCTCGAGGCCGAGGGCCGGTTGCCCGACGCGGTGGTCGCCTGTGTCGGCGGCGGCTCCAACGCCATCGGCATGTTCCACCCCTTCCTCAACGACGAGGGCGTGCGCCTGGTGGGGGTCGAGGCCGCCGGCCACGGCGTGCACACCGAACAGCACGCCGCCACCCTGACCGCCGGCCGGCCGGGCGTGCTGCACGGCAACCGCACCTACCTGCTGCAGGACGACGACGGCCAGATTCTGGAGGCGCACTCCATCTCGGCCGGGCTGGACTATCCGGGCGTCGGGCCCGAGCACGCCTTCCTGTTCGACGCCGGTCGCGCCCAGTACATCTCCTGCACCGACGACGAGGCCCTGGCCGCGTTCCAGATGTGCGCCGAGCTGGAGGGGATCATCCCGGCGCTGGAAAGCGCCCACGCCCTGGCCAAGCTGGGCGACCTGGCCCGCGAGATCGGCAAGGACGGCGTGATCGCCGTCTCGCTGTCGGGCCGCGGCGACAAGGACATCTTCACCGTGGCGGACGCCCTCGGGCGGTCGATCTGAGCCCGCTTGGCCCACGGACGCAGGACAGCACCATGCCCAACCGTATCGACGCCCGCTTCGCCGCCCTGAAGGCCGAGGGGCGCGCAGCCTTCGTGGCCTATGTCATGGCCGGCGACCCCGACGCCGCCACCACGCTGGAGATCCTGCGCGGCCTGCCCGCGGCGGGCGCCGACGTGATCGAGCTGGGCTTTCCCTTCTCCGACCCGATGGCCGAGGGCGTGCCGATCCAGCGCGCCGCGCAACGCGCCTTGAAGGGCGGCATGAAGCTGAAGGGCGTGCTGGAGCTGGTGCGCGCCTTCCGTGAGGGCGACGCCGCCACGCCGCTGATCCTGATGGGCTATCTCAACAACCTGGAAGCCTATGGCTACGCCGCCTTCGCCCGCGACGCGGCCGAGGCCGGCGCTGACGGGGTGATCATCGTCGACTGCCCGCCCGAGGAATCCGATCCCCTGGCCGATGCGCTCGACGCCGAGGGCATGGCCCTGATCCGCCTGGCTACGCCCACCACCGACGACGCCCGGCTGGAAGTCGTGGCGCGCCGCACCTCGGGCTTCGTCTACTACGTCTCGGTGGCCGGGGTGACCGGCACCAAGGAGGCCGACGCCGACGCCGTGGCCCCGGCGGTGGAACGCGTGCGCCGCGCCGCCAAGCTGCCGGTGGCGGTGGGCTTCGGCATCAAGACCCCCGAGCGCGCCGCCGCCATCGCCAAGGTCGCCGACGCGGCCGTGGTGGGCTCGGCTCTGGTGGACGAGATCGCCCGCGCCATCGAGGCCGGAACTCCCGCCGCACCCCGCGTGCTGGGCCTGGCCCAGCGGCTTGCCGACGCGGTGCATGGCGCGCGCACGGCCTAAGCGGTAAACTAGTCACATGGCCGACAAGAAAACCAAGACCGGCGCGGCAAGCGAGCCGCCCAAGCCTGCCCCGTCCGTGGAGCCCGCCGCCGTCCAAGCCGCGCCGCATCGCCAGCGCGGCCTCGGCTGGCTGTCCAAGATCGCCCCCGGCGTGCGCGGCCTGGTGCGGCACAAGGACACGCCCGACAACCTGTGGGTCAAGTGCCCCGACACCGGCGAGATGATCTATCGCGCCGACCTGGACAACGCGATGTGGGTGACGCCCTCGGGCTTTCACATGCGCATCGGGCCGGACCTGCGCTTCCGCTTCACCTTCGACGGCGGCGCCTACGACAAGATCGCGGCGCCCGCCGTGCGCGAAGACCCGCTCGGCTTCTCCGACCAGAAGCCCTATCCGGAACGCCTCGCCGCGGCCCGCAAGAGCACAGGCCGCCAGGACACGGTGGCCATCGGCGCCGGCGCCATTCACGGCGTGCCGGCCGTAGCCATGGTGCAGGACTTCGCCTTCATGGGCGGTTCGCTGGGCATGGCGGCGGGCGAGGGCTTCATCAAGGCGGCCGAGACCGCGCTCGAGCGCGAGGCCCCGCTGGTGGCCTTCACCGCCGCCGGCGGCGCGCGGATGCAGGAAGGCGCCCTGTCGCTGATGCAGATGGCGCGCACCACCCTGGCGATCCAGGACCTGAAGAAGGCGCGGCTGCCCTACATCGTGGTGCTCACCGACCCGACCACCGGCGGCGTCACCGCCAGCTACGCCATGCTGGGCGACGTGCACCTGGCCGAGCCGGGCGCCCTGATCGGCTTCGCCGGCCCGCGGGTGATCGAGCAGACCATCCGCGAGACCCTGCCGGAAGGCTTCCAGCGTTCGGAATACCTGGAAGAGAAGGGCATGGTCGATCGGGTGGTGAACCGCCGCGAGCTGCCCGACACCCTGGGCTCGATCCTCAAGACCCTGATGATGGGACGCGCCCGCCGGGCGGCGTAAGCGCCGCCCCCAAGCCGTCTCTTAGCCGCCGCCTGTGAGCCATCGCCCATGAGCGACCTGCTGCTGCCCCACGACGCCGCGCTGGAGCGCCTGCGCCTGCTGCATCCGCAGCTGATCGACCTGTCGCTCGATCGCGTGCGGCGGCTGCTGACCGCGCTCGGCGAGCCCCAGACGCGGTTGCCGCCGGTGATCCACGTGGCCGGCACCAACGGCAAGGGCTCCACCGTCGCCTATCTGCGCGCCATCGGCGAGGCGGCGGGGCTGCGGGTGCACGCCTTCACCTCGCCCCACCTGGTGCGCTTCGCCGAGCGCATCCGCCTGGCGGGGAGCCTGATCACCGACGCCCAGTTGGCCGACGTGCTGGCGCGGGTGGAGACGGCCAACGCCGGCCAGCCGATCACCTTCTTCGAGATCACCGCCGTGGCGGCGCTGCAGGCCTTCGCCGAGACCCGGGCCGACCTGTGCGTGGTCGAGGTGGGGCTGGGCGGGCGTTACGACGCCTCCAACGTGTTCGACCGGCCGGCGGTCACCGTGATCACGCCAGTGGACTATGACCATCGCGAGTTCCTGGGCGACACCCTGGCCAAGATCGCCGGCGAGAAGGCCGGCATCCTCAAGCGCGGCGCCCCGGCCGTGATCGCGCGTCAGCCCGAAGAGGCGCTGGCGGTGATCGAGGCCGAGGCCGAGCGGGTCGGCGCGCCGCTGATCCAGGCCGGTCGCGACTTCGACGCCTGGAACCACGCCGGGCGGCTGAGCTTCACCGACGAGACCGGGCTGCTGGACCTGCCGCCGCCGGCCCTGTTCGGCGCGCACCAGTTCGACAACGCCGGGGTGGCCGTCGCCGCCGCCAGGGCGCTCAACGATCCGCGCATCGACGCCGAGGCGCTGGGGCGCGGGATCGCCAGCGCGGTGTGGCCGGCGCGGATGCAGCGCCTGACCACCGGCCCCCTGGCCGAACAGGCGCGGGCGCGGGGCGCCGACCTGTGGCTCGACGGCGGACACAATCCCCACGCCGCCCGCGCCCTGGCGGCGGCGGCGCAGAGTTTGCGCGCCCGCGACGGCCGGCCGGTGGCGATCATCGTCGGGCTCTTGGCGCGCAAGGATGCCGCCGGGGTGTTCGCCGAACTGAAGGCCGCCGAGGCCACCCTGTTCGTCACCGGCTTCGCCTCCGAACTGGCCGCAACGCCGCAAGCCCTGGCCGAGGCGGCGGCCGGGCAGGGGCTGAGCGCGGAGGTTTGTCCCGACGTGAGCGAGGCCCTGCGGCGCGCGCTCGGCGGCGAGGGCCCGGCGCCGCACCTGATCATCTGCGGCTCGCTGTATCTGGCCGGCGAGGTGCTGGCGATGTCGCCGGACAGCTGGCCGACTTGATCCCCGCTGCGGGCTTGAGAGACTGCGCAGCATGATCCGGCCGCGACCCTGGCGCCTGCCTCGCCCTGCACCCGCCCTGGCGGCGGGGCTGCTGCTGGTCGCGCCGCTCGCTTCCAGCGCCGCCTCGCCCGAGACGACCAATACCCTGACCGCCATCGACGCCCAGCGCGAGGCGCGGGCGGTGGCGCGCGACGCCGACCAGGACCGCGCCGGCGTCGCCGCCGCCCAGGTCAAGAAGCTGCAGTCCCAGTTGGTCGGCCTCGGCCGCGCCGACGCCGACGGCCGCCGTACGCTGGGCGGCGCGCGCGAGCGCCTGCGCCAGCTCAATGTGCAGGAAGCCGAGCTGAAGCTGCGCATGGGCCGCAACCAGGAAAGCCTGACCCGGCTGCTGGGCGCGCTGCAGATGTACCAACGCAATCCGCCGCCGGCCCTGCTGGTGGATCCGCGTTCGGCGCGGGACGCGGTGCGCGCGGCGATCCTGATCAAGGCCATCGCGCCCGAACTCGAGCGCCGGGCCAAGGACTTCACCGCCCAGTCCGAGGCGCTGAAGCGCCTGCGCCGCCAGGCCGACGCAGCCAGCGGGGTGATGTTCCAGACCGAAAGCGCGCTGGCCGACCGCCAGGCCCACATCCAGGACCTGATCGAGCAGAAGAAGGCGCTGGAGCTGCAGCTCGCCAGCGACGCCTCGGTGGCCAACGGCGACGTGCAGCGCCTGGCCGCCCGCGCCCGCTCGCTGGGCGAGTTGGTGCACACCCTGGGCGATCATGACGCAGGCGGTGGTCAGTCGACGGACGAACTGCTGCCGGGCCGTCTCACCGCGCCGGCGCCCGGCCAGCCGGTCCATGGTTTCGGCGAGGCCGGGGCCGATCCGGAGCACGCCAAGGGCCTGACCTGGGCCCCCGATCGCAACGCCACGATTTTAAGTCCCACGGCGGCGCTGGTCGACTACGCCGGGCCCTTGAAAGGCTGGGGTGTTGTGTTGATCTTAAGGGCTGGCGACTATCATCTGGTCTTGGCTGGCCTGGGGTCGGTCGTTGCGGAAGCCGGGCGCACGGTGGCGGCGGGGGAACCCGTCGGACGGATGCCCGGGGAAGGACGTTCGGAGCTCTACCTGGAGGTTCGCAAGGGCGCTCAGCCCGTCGATCCCACCCGGTGGTTCGCCGCCGCCCCCGTGAGCGGGCCTCAGGATGCGGCCAAAGGTGGTGGCGGCTAAGCTTGCGTCGGGCGTATGACGGGCGCAGGTAGCAAGGCGTGGGCTTAAGTCCCGAGGTACCCATATGCGCAAGATCCTGATGATCGGCATTTCCACCTTTGCGCTGGGCGCGGCCGCCATGGCCTACGCCGACCAGCAGGGGCGCCCGGCCAAGGCCGACACCTATAAGATGCTGGAATTGTTCGGCGACGTGCTCACCACCGTCGACCAGCAGTATGTGGTCCCGGTCGACAACAAGAAGCTGATCCAGGCGGCCCTGGACGGCATGCTGACCTCGCTCGACCCGCACTCGGGCTATCTCGATCCCGACGCCTTCAGCGACATGCGCGACCAGACGCGCGGCGAGTACGGCGGCCTGGGCCTGCAGGTCACCGCCGAGGACGGGGCGGTCAAGATCATCTCGCCGATGGACGACACGCCCGCGGCGCGCGCCCACCTGCAGTCGGGCGACTACATCACCTCCATCGACGGCCAGTCGATCGTCGGCCAGTCGCTGAACGACGCGGTCAAGCAGATGCGCGGCCCGGTCGGCAGCTCGATCAGCCTGACCATCGTGCGCGACAAGGTCCAGCCCTTCACCCTCAAGCTCACGCGCGAGATCATCGAGATCAAGTCGGTCACCCACCGGCTGGAGGGCGACTACGGCTATGTGCGCCTGGCCGGCTTCGACGAGAAGACCGGGCCTGACACCGCCGCCGCCATCCGCGACATGCGGGCCAAGAACCCGCACCTGAAGGGGCTGGTGCTCGACCTGCGCAACAACCCCGGCGGCCTGGTCGACCAGGCGGTGGACGTGGCCGGCGACTTCCTGAACGGCGGCGAAGTGGTTTCGCAGCGCGGCCGCGACCCCAAGGACATCACCCGCTTCAACGCCAAGGCCACCGGCGACATGCTGCACGGCCTGCCGGTGGTGGTGCTGATCAACGGCGGCTCGGCCTCGGCCTCGGAGATCGTGGCCGGCGCCCTGAAGGACCGCCAGCGCGCGATGATCGTCGGCCTGACCAGCTTCGGCAAGGGCTCGGTCCAGACCGTCATCCCGCTGCACGGCGGGGTGGACGGGGCGCTGAAGCTGACCACCGACCGCTACTACACCCCGTCGGGCGGCTCGATCCAGAAGACCGGCATCGCGCCCGACCTGTTCGTGGCCCAGTCCAAGCGCCAGGCCGAGGCGGTCTACGACACCGCCATGCAGTACACCGAGGCGGCGTTCCACAATGCGCTCGACGCCCAGGAAGGCCGCAAGCGCTTCATCCCGACCTCGATCGAGATCCCCATCGCCCCGCCCACCACCGGGGTGAAGAAGGCGGCGCTCAAGGACGACGACCAGGACGACGACGACATCATCTCCACCAAGCCGCCCGTGCCGGACGACAAGAACGACTTCCAGCTGCAGCGGGCCCTGGACGTGCTGCGCTACGGCACGGTCGAGGCCGCCGAGCACGCCAAGCCGGTGAAGAGCTACACCAAGCCGACGCCCAAGTTCGTCACCGCCCAGGCGGCGCCACAACCGGCCCTGCCGGGCGCGGCTCCGGCTGCGGTAGCGGCTCCGACCTCTACGCCGGCCTCTGCGCCGACCAAGGCGCCGGCCGACACCGCCACCTCGCCCAAGCACTAGGGCGGCGATGTCGGCGGTGGTCGACAACGCCGAGTGGCGGCGGTTCGAGTTGGAGGAGGCGGGTGAGCTCGCCTTCGCCAACTATCGGCGCGAGGACGGCAAGCTGGTCATCCCCTACGTGGAGGCGGCCCCCGCGCTGCGCGGAACCGGCGCGGCCGGCCGCCTGATGGAGGGCGTGCTGGCGTCCGCGCGGGCCGAAGGGCTGCGGGTGGTTCCGCTCTGCAGCTACGCGGCCGCCTATATCCGCCGCCATCCCGAGCACCACGACCTGCTGGGCTGAGCCCGCCTGCGCCGGCATTTGGTTAGCTGTTTCACATTGAATGTGGGCGCGCCTCGTCCCGCCCGTCATGCCCCGACATCTGCCGAACCAGATCAGCCCGACGAGCCTGTTCTATGGATCGCCCGATTCAAGTCGGGCGATGACGAAGAGAGGGGTCTCTTCCCGGGATGAGCGGCGATAGGGCGGCCTAGCTGAGCGCCCGCAGGCCGCCGCCCTGGGCCGCAGCTTCCGCCGAAGCCTCGCGCCGGGCCTTCAGCACCATGCCGCACAGGGCGATGGCCACCGCGCCCAGGCCCAGCCACCATTCCTGCCACACCCCGAAGCTCACCGCCCCGATCAGCAGGTAGGCGACGGCGGTGGCGCAGGCGGCGGCGGCCCACACCGGGTCGGTGCGGCTGATGCGCTCGATGCGATAGAACAGCCAGCCCCAGAACAGCGCCGCCAGCAGGACCCCGACCACGCCGGTCTCCAGCCAGAGCTGGATGGCTGCGTCGTGCGGATGCATGGGGATGTGGGTCGGATAGACCCGGCTGGCGTCCAGGCCGTAGCCCAGGATCGGCTTGTGCGCGATCAGCAGCGAGGCGAAGCGCCAGATGTCGACGCGGATGTGCCAGGACAGCTTGCCCATGTCGGCGGGGATGTCGGTCACGGTATGGCCGTGGGGCAGGAACACCAGCGGCGCGGCCAGGTGATAGGCCACCACCGCCACCATGCAGGCCCAGGTCGCCGCCCGCGCGTTGACCCGGGCGGCGGCGAACACCAGCAGCGACAGGATCATCGCCGCGGCGGGCGAATCGACCCCGAGCATCAGGGCGCTGACGACGTTGGCGACCACCACCACGCCGGGGATCGCCACGGGGATCTTGCGCCAGAACATCAGCGCCAGCGGCCAGAACAGCAGCGCCACGGTGTAGCAGCCGCGCGCGGCGTCGCGCTTGGCCAGGTCCGGGCGCAGGGGATGCTTGCCGAACGAGTTGAGCCACCAGAAAATCTTGCCGCCCTCGGCCGCCTCGACGGCCAGGATCGCGGCCACCGCCAGCAGCAGGGCACCGGTGATCTGCAGGGCCCGGTCGCGCCGGTCCGGCGGCAGCCGCAGGGCGCCGAAGACGAAGGCGGGGTAGAGCACGGCCTGCAGCAGCAGCTTCAGCGCCGTCAGGGCCTCCAGCTGCTTGTAGCGATGGATCGCGAACAGGTTCGGCAGCAGAGGGCTCCAGGCGAAGGTGACCACCGCCCACACCGCCAGGGCGGCGATCAGCGCCACACCGAGCGGCGGCGCGCGCAGGCGCAGCACGAAGGGCAGGGAGATCAGGCCGCCGGCCGCCGCCACGATGGCCTCGCCCTCGCTGCCGGCGTAGGCCACCGGCATCACCAGCCCGAACACCACCAGCATGGCGGTGCAGAACCATCCGGGTACGGCGGCGGGCGGCGCGGCGGCGGCGGCGGTGGGCGCGGCGGTCAAACGGTCGCTGATGGTCACTCGGTAATCCTCGCCGGAACGGCGTCCGTCGATATCGTATGAGGGGGTTCCGGGGATGGGTGGCGGAAAGGCGCGAGCTTGGCAAGTGCGGCGCGGCGGTCTACGGGTCCGCCCGGGGGCCAACCTCGCCGGCCTCGCCGGCTTCGCTGATGGCCGAAACGCCTAACCTTCAGATGTCCCACTCCACGGCCACCACATGTGCGGAATAGCCGGAATCATGATGCGCGGCGGCCGCCCGGTCGATCGCGCCCTGCTCGAGCGCCTCGCCGGCGCGCTGCATCACCGCGGGCCGGATTCGCGCGGCTTCCATGTCGACGGCCCGGTGGGCCTGGTCGACACGCGCCTGGCCATCGTCGACGTCGAGGGCGGCCGCCAGCCGCTGTTCGCGCCCGGCGGCGCGGCGCTGGTGGCCAATGGCGAGATCTACAACGCGCCCGAGCTGCGCGAAGAGCTGGGCGGCCACTTCAACACCCTGTCGGACTGCGAACCGGCGGTGCACCTGTATGAGCGGCGCGGGCTGGATTACGCCGAGGCGCTGCGCGGCATGTACGCCATCGCCATCCACGACCCGGCCAACAAGCGGCTGGTGCTGTCGCGCGACCAGTTCGGCATCAAGCCGCTATACTATGTCGAGACGCCGGAGCTGTTCGCCTTCGCCTCGGAACCCCAGGCCCTGTTCGCGGCCAAGCTGATCCCGCCGCGCATGAACGCCGCGGCCGAGGCCGAGCTGCTGCAGTACAAGCACACCACCGGCGAGGACACGATCTTCGTCGGCGTGCAGCGCGCCGCCCCGGGCGAGACCCTGGTGGTGGAGGATGCGAGCATCGTCGACCGTCGCCGCATCCCGACGCTCGCCCGCCGCCCGGTGGAGCGGACCACCATGGCCGAGGCGCTCACCCGCTTCGAGATGGTGATGACCGAGAGCGTGGCGGTGCACCTGCGCACTGACGTGCCCTATGGCCTGTTCTTCTCAGGCGGAGTGGATTCCTCGATCCTGCTCAAGCTGATGCAGCGGCTGTCGCGCACCCCGGTCAAGGCCATCACCGTCGGCTACGAGGGCCGCCAGGCCGGCGACGAGAGCTTCGACGCCATGGAGCTGGCCCGCTCGGCCGGCGCCGATTGCCGGCGCATCGAGATGCGCGCCGCCGACTTCTGGACCCTGGCGCCGCGCGTGGCCGCCGCGCTCGACGACCCCACCGCCGATCCCGCCGTGCTGCCGACCTACCTGCTGGGCCGCGCCGCGCGCGAGGATGGGCTGAAGGTGACCCTGTGCGGGGAGGGCGCCGACGAGCTGTTCGGCGGCTACACCCGCTATCGCCGCGCCCGCCTGCCGCTGCCGCGCTTCGGCGACAAGGAGCGCCGCGGCGCCTTCGACGATATCGCGAGCCTGCGCCAGCGCTTCACCGGCTGGTCCAAGGGCCTGGACGCCATCCAGGCCGAGCAGGCCCGCCTCTGGCGCTCGAAAATGGCGGTGGTGCAGGCGGTGGACTGCGTGGAGCGCCTGCCCAACGGCCTGCTGGTCAAGCTGGACCGCTGCCTGATGGCCAACAGCGTCGAGGGCCGCACGCCGTTCCTGGACAAGGCGGTGGCCGATTTCGCCCTGTCCCTGCCGGACAACCTCAAGGTCAACCTGCGCTTCGGCAAGGTGCTGCTGCGCGAGTGGCTGTCCCACGCCCTGCCGCAGGCGCGCCCGTTCGCGCCCAAGCAGGGCTTCAATCCGCCGGTCGGCGCCTGGATGGCGGCCGAGGCCGAACGCCTGGGCGAGCTGGTGGCGGCTCAGCCCGCCATCGCCGAGCTGGCCCCGCCGGAAGTGGTGCGCGGCGTGTTCGCCCACGCCGCCAGCGCCGCCCAGCCGGCCTGGAGCCTGCTGTTCCACGCGCTCTGGCACAGCCACCACATGCTGGGCGTGCCCGCCGACGGCGACATCGCAGAAGTGCTGTCGCAGGCGCGCCAGGCATGACGCCCGTGCCCGCTGTCGCCGCGCCGCGCATGACGCTACACTAACGCCGTCCCGACGCCGCCCCCCGACCCATGTCCTCGATCCAGAAATATCTGTTCCGCGAGCTGCTGATCCCGACGGTCGCCACCACCGCGGCGCTCGCGGGCGTGGCGATCCTGAGCGCCAGCCTCGGCCTGCTCACCATCGTGGTGAGCCAGCGCCAGGCGGCCTTCATGCTGCTCAAGCTGGTGCTGCTCTCGGCGCCGTATCTGGTGGCCCTGGTGCTGCCGATCAGCGCCTTCGTGGCCACCCTGTACGCGGTCAACAAGCTGCACACCGAGCAGGAGATCGTGGTCTGCTTCGCCGCCGGCATGAGCCGCTGGCAGGTGACCAGCCCCGCCATGCGGCTGTGCGTCTATGCCGGCATGGTGATGCTGGTGCTGAACCTGTGGGTGGCGCCCACCTGCGAGCGCATCACCCGCCAGCTGCAGTTCCAGATCCGCACCGATTTGGTGGGGAGCCTGGTGAAACCCGGCGAGTTTACGGAGTCCCCCGGCGGGCTGACGGTCTACGCCCAGAGCATCGACGCCCAGAACGTCATGCACAACATGTTCATCCACCAGCTCAAACCCGATAAGAGTTCGGCCACCTACGACGCCAAGACCGGGATCATCGTCAAGCGGCCGACCGGGCCGGTGCTGGTGATGCGCAACGGCTCCAACGAGCAGTTCACCGCCACGGGCACGCTGAACTTCCTGCGGTTCGAGGAATACACCCTCGACCTCACCCCCTACGTCAACACCCAGGACGTGCTGGCCTACAAGCCGTCGGACATGTACCTGCACGAGCTGGTGTTCGCCGACCCCCACGCCGACATCAACAAGCCGCTCAGGCGCAAGATGTGGGCCGAGGCCAATTCGCGCCTGGCGACGCCGCTGTACATTCCCGCCTTCGTGCTGTTCGCCCTGCTGGCGGTGATCGGCGGCGCGTTCAGCCGCCTGGGCTATGCCCGGCGGATCGGCGGGGCGGCGATCGCGACCCTGCTGGTGCGCCTGCTGGGCGTGACCATCGAGGCGGCGTGCGAGAACTCGCCCGCGCTCAATTTCCTGCAGTATGTGGTGCCGCTGGCCGCCTGCGCGGTGGCGGGATACCGGCTGTTCAAGGGCGAACGCCAGGTCTCCGACAGCGCGCCGCGGGGCCGAGTCCTGCAGCCGATCGGCGCCCAGGCTTAGATCAGGTTTGGGCCTAGATCAGGTTCGGGCCCAGATCGGCCGCCCTTGGATCGGCTGCGGGTTCGAGTCTAGGGCTTGGCCGGCGGGGTGTGGCCGAGCTGGATCAACAGCTCGGTGAGCAGATACAGCCGCGGCGTCAGGCTGTGCAGGTCCAGATATTCCCGCGTGCTGTGAAAGCCGCCGCCCACCGGGCCAAGCCCGTCCAGGGCCGGCGTGCCGGCGGCGTGCGCCAGGGCGCTTTCCGAGGCGCCGCCGTTGCCGGCGGTCTCCAGCGGGCGGGCGAGGCCGGCGTAGATCGCCTTGGCCCGCGCGGCCAGGGCGTCGGTGGCCGGGTTGTTGGGCAGGGGCGGGAAGGCCGGGGTCGCGCTCACCTCGACCTTGGTGTCGGGCACCACGGTGGTCTTGGCCTGGGCCTCCAGCGCGTCCTGCACCGTCTTGAGTTGGTCGGGCGAGCGCACCCGCACATTGACCAGGCCGACAGCCAGGTCGGGGATGATGTTGTTGCGCTCGCCCGCCTTCAGCACCGTGACGTTGGCGGTCAGGCCGTCGCCCGAGTGGGGCATGGTGTCCACCACCGCCAGCTGGTGCATCAGTTCGACCGCGGCGTTGCGGCCGTCCTGCGGGGCGACCCCGGCATGGGCCGCACGGCCGTGGACGGTGATGGAGAAGGTGGTCGAGCCCTTGCGCCAGACGGTGACGGCGTCCGGCGCGTCGCCGGGCTCGAGGTTCAGCTCCACGTCGTTCTGCCGCACCAGGCTGTCGATCAGCTTGCGCGTGCCGGGCGAGCCGGTCTCCTCGCTGGTCTCGATCAGCAGGGTGATGCGACCGAAGTCGGCGATCTTCAGGTCGTGCAGCAGGGTGAGCGCGGTGACGCCCTCGACCACGCCGCCCTTTTCGTCCGACACGCCCGGGCCGTAGGCCTTCAGGCCATCGTCGTGGAACGACCAGGTCTTGACCGTGCCCGCGGGGAACACAGTGTCGATATGGCCGATCATCAGGATGCGGCCCTTGCCGGTTCCGTCCAGGGTGGCGACGACGTTGTCGCCCAGGCCAGGCGCCTCGGCCGGAGCCTTGCGCACCGTGGCGCCCAGCGCCTGCAGCCGAGGGATCAGGATCGCCTCGACCCTGGCCGCGCCCTCGGCGTCCCCGGTGCCGGAATCGATGTCCACCACCTGTTTGAGCAAGTCGAGCTGGGCCGGCCGCGCGGCGGTGGCGGCGTCGAACACCCGCGCGTCGCGCGTCGCCGCCTGGGCGCTCAGGGCTGGGGCGGCGAGCGCCGCGGCCAGGGCCGCCGTGCCGCCGAGCCAGAGCGCGGCGCCTGTTTTGACCGCCATGCCGTCCTCCCCCAATGTCCTTTGGGGCCCATGCTAGCGGTGGGTTTCGATTTTGAAAGCGCGGTAAAGCTAGGTATTGCGCAAATTGCAACTTAAGGCTTCGATTGCGGCTTGGCCTGAGACCATCGCGCGTGGCAACGAAATGGAAACAGGATTGTCACATAGTGCTGATCCGGGTGGGCAGGGCGGATATGTCTCGCACAACGCTACGCTTGATTGGGATCGTCGGTTTGCTGACGTGCGCCTTTGGCCAGGCGCATGCGCAGGGGGCTGGTGCGACGCATTGGACGCCGCGCAGCGTGGCGGCGGCGATCGAGGCCAAGGCGGCCGCCACCAGCTTCAAACAGCTTGAGCAATTCGGCCACGACAGCCTAAAGGCTCCCGTCCCCGAACGGCTGAACCGGCTGTACCATGTGGGCTGGATCCTGCTGAACCAGTCGGACTTCCACCGCTTCGACTACTGGAACACCCTGCTGGCGCAGCAGGCGGCCCAGGCGCACGACCATCGCTTCGAGGTCATCGCCCAGCTCGACGGCCTGCGCAGCCGCAACGACCAGGGCGACTCCACCGCCTTCGACACGATCCGCCGCATCGCCAATAGCGAGCCGGACTGGTTCGCCCGCGTCCACGCCATGCGCCTGGTGGCGATCAACATGGTGCAGGACGAACAGGCCGGCGCCGCCCTGCGGGTGCTGGCCGACGCCGAATCGCTGGTCCCCGAAAACGATCCCATGGCCAACATGGCCCGGTCGGGCATCTGGGAGATCGAGGGCCTGGCCCTGATGCAGATCCACGATCTGCGCGGCAGCGCCATGGCGTTCGGCCGCTCCCAGTTCGAGTTCGGGCCGCCCGGCTATCCGCGCCCGGACTTCGACGGCATCTACAACATGGCCAGCCTGGCCACCCAGCTGGGCGACCAGCCCCTGGCCGAGAACCTGTCCGGCGTGCACCACCGCCTGGTGCAGCGCTCCGACGTGGCGGGCCTGGGCGTCTGGGACGCCTATCTGTGCGCCTTGGTGGCCGAGCGGATCTCGCCCCAGCGGGTGCTGGCCTGCGTCGCGCCGCTGGGCCCCGACCTGGAGCAGATGAAGATCCTGGCGCCGCGGCTGTTGTCGGAGCGCGCCATCGCCCGGGCGCGGCTGGGCGACGTCGCCGCCGCCGAGCGCGACCTGGCCTCGCTGCACGAGCTGGCGGCGGGCAAGTCGGACGCCGGCGTGCAGTTCGAGCGCGTGCCCCTGGTCGAGGCGGCGGTGCTGCGCGCCAAGGGCGACGAGGCCGGGGCCTATGACAAGCTGCTGGCCTATTCCAACGAGCGGGCCGAGCGCATGGCCCAGCGCTTCAGCGCCGGCATCGGCCAGGTCACCGACGAGATGCAGCGCCAGCTCGGCGTGCGGCGCGAGCAGCTGGTCACCGCCCGGCGCAACGTCGCCCTGCAGAACGACGTCATCGCCACCCAGAAGCTGCTCGAGGTCGCCGGCGCGGTCGTGGCTGCGGGCGTGTTCGCCCTGCTGCTGTGGCAGTGGCGTGTGGCCGGCCAGCTGCGCCGCGCGCGCCAGGCCGCCGATTCCGCCAACCGCGCCAAGAGCGAGTTCCTGGCCAATATGAGCCACGAGATCCGCACGCCCCTGAACGGCGTGGTGGCGGTGGCCGACCTGCTGTCGCGCGCCGACCTGCCGCCGAAGGAGCGGGAGATGGCGGAGATCATCCGCGCCTCCGGCGACACCCTGCAGCGGCTGCTGTCCGACATCCTGGACGTGGCCCGCATCGAGGCCGGCCAGATCACCATCGAATCCGCCGCCTTCCACGTCGGCGGCATGGTCCGCTCGGTGGCCGCCCTGTCGCAGCTCAAGTGCGACGAGAAGGGTGTGCGGCTGGTGGTGGAGGTGTCGCCCGAGCTCGACCACACGGCCATGGGCGACCTGGTGCGGGTGCGCCAGGTGGTGACCAACCTGCTGTCCAACGCGGTGAAGTTCACCGAGCGGGGCGAGGTGCGGCTGACCGCCATGCGCACCGCCTCGGGCGCGGCCCGGTTCACGGTGGAGGACACCGGCGTCGGCTTCGACATGGCCGACAAGGCCAAGGTGCTGGGCCGCTTCCAGCAGGCCGACAGCTCCATCACCCGCCGCTTCGGCGGCACGGGGCTGGGCCTGGCGATCTGCTGCGACCTGGCCACCCGCATGGGCGGCGCGCTCGACTGCGACAGCACGCCGGGCAAGGGCTCGCGCTTCTGGATGGAACTGCCGCTGGAGCCGGCGGCGGCGGTGGAGACGGTCGAGGTCGAGAGCACGGCCGAGATGTCGGAGGCGCTGCGCATCCTGCTGGCCGACGACCATCCCACCAACCGCAAGGTGGTGGAGCTGATGCTCGAGGGCGCTGCGGCCGACCTGACCTGCGTGGAGGATGGCCAGCAGGCGCTGGACATGTTCCGCAACCACCGCTTCGACCTGATCCTGATGGACATGCAGATGCCGGTGATGGACGGCGTGACCTGCATCCGCGAGATTCGCGCCCTGGAACTGGCGGGCGAGGCCGATCGCACACCCATCGTCATGCTGACCGCCAACGCCCTGCCCGAGCACGTCAGCATGGCCATGGCGGCGGGGGCCGATCTCTACCTGGCCAAGCCCTTCACCGCCTCGGCCCTGTTCGACACCATCGCCGCCTGCTTCCCCGCCCCGGCCGAGGAAGCCGAGATCGCGGCCTAGGGTCCGTACTCAATAAGGACTAGCGGACTGGCGAGGTTGCTGATTCAAGGCTTTTGAAGGGAGCCTTGAGATGGCGAAGCAGGTTCAGTGGCTT
>FSXV01000130.1_pt1 | contig 16047 bp, 12 predicted proteins | sample 1638401 | NCBI WGS metagenome assembly FSXV01 (sample SAMEA3914788, study PRJEB12502) | metagenome | biome: forest; material: soil | place: Canada | collected 2011-07-03 | depth 0.1 m | reverse complement strand
GGGTCCTTCTCGGCCTTGGGGCCGAGCACGCAGAGCAGGGTGGCGTCGCCGCCGTCGTCCAGGATCAGGTTCGGATAGCCGCCGTCGGACCATTCGAAGATCTTGTGGGCGTAGTCCCAGTACTCGGTCAGGGTCTCGCCCTTCACCGCGAACACCGGGGTGCCTTGCGCGGCGATGGCGGCGGCGGCGTGGTCCTGGGTGGAGAAGATATTGCACGAGGCCCAGCGGACGTCGGCGCCGAGCGCCTGCAGCGTCTCGATCAGCACCGCGGTCTGGATCGTCATGTGCAGCGAGCCGGCGATGCGGGCGCCCTTCAGCGGCTGGGCCTTGCCGAACTCGGCGCGCACGGCCATCAGGCCGGGCATCTCGGTTTCGGCGATGTCGATTTCCTTGCGGCCCCAGCCGGCCAGCGAGATGTCGCGAATGATGTGATCGGCCATGTACGGCTCCCGTAATTCTTTGCGCGTCCTATACCGGCGCCCCGGCATGGCGGCAACGGGAGATAAGGATATCTTTATATGATGCCGCAGGCGGCCCTGGCGGAGCCGTTGGCGGGGCGTTCGCCAAGGCTGCGGCGCCCTGACGCGATATTCCGTTCGCGCCATGTGATCGAGGCGGTTGACCGGGCCGAAACGGCGGCATAGAAAGCGCGCCTTCTCGACGCCCGGTGCGGCAACGCTTCGGTGTCGGGGGCCCAGGTGGCGGAATTGGTAGACGCGCTGGCTTCAGGTGCCAGTGGTGTAAAAACCGTGGAGGTTCGAGTCCTCTCCTGGGCACCATCACTTTCTGGCCGACGGCCTCGCGGCCCAGCGTCGGGCGCCAAGTGAAGACGATTCTCGTCCCGCGGCCTGATCCCAGAAGCTCCCATGACCATCCATCTCCATCACGGCGACCTTCCTGACGGGCTTTCGTTCGGCAGCTCCGTCGCCGTCGATTCCGAGGCCATGGGCCTGCGCTTCCATCGCGACGCCCTGACGGTGGTGCAGCTGTCGGCCGGGGACGGCGACGCCCACGTGGTGCAGCTGTCGCGCCCCGACTACGACGCGCCCAACCTGAAGCGCCTCCTGGCCGATTCATCTGTGGAAAAGATCTTCCATTACGGCCGTTTCGACATCGGCATGTTCGCCATTCATCTGGGGGTCACCACCGGTCCGGTCTACTGCACCAAGATCGCGTCCAAGCTGGCGCGGACCTACACCGACCGGCATGGGCTGAAGGACGTGACCAAGGAACTCCTGGGGATCGACATCTCCAAGGCGCAGCAGAGCTCCGACTGGGGCGCGCTCACGCTCAGCCCCGAGCAGCTGGCCTACGCCGCTTCGGACGTGCTGAACCTGCACGCCCTGAAGGCCAAGCTCGACGTCATGCTGGAGCGCGAAGGCCGCACCGCGTTGGCGCGGGCCTGTTTCGACTTCCTGCCGACCCGCGCCCTGTTGGACGTGGCGGGTTGGGACGAGGTCGATATCTTCGCGCATGGCTGAGGCCGCCCTCGCCATGACGCAGCCGCCTATCCCCGCCGCGGCGTCAATCGACCTGGAACGTCGCGCCATCGCCCTGGCGAAGTGGCGCAAGCGGTCGCGTCAGGTTCAGTTCTTTCGCAAGGCGCTGCCGGCGGCCATCGCCGCGATCCTGATCTTCGGGGTCGGCTGGGTGGCCGTGCGCGCTGTAATCGCGCTGATCCTGTCCAGCGACCACGACGTCGCCACCATCCACCTGCTCAATCCGACCTTCTACGGCCGCAACGAGAAGGGCCAGCCCTACATCATGACCGCCAGCGAGGCGGTGCAGGACGGCTCGGACTCCGACCGGATCTTCCTCACCAATCCGGGGATGAAGCAATACAACGGCAATCCGCTGCCCATGACGGTGCGGGCCCTGCACGGGGTCTACTACCAGCAGAAGAAGCTGATGGACCTGTCGGGCAAGGTGGTGGCCACCGACGGCCGCGGGAACACTTTCCACAGCGAATTCGCGCACGTGGACATGCCGCACAATTCCGTCGTGGGCAGTGTGCACTGCTACGGCGACGGGCCGTCCGGCAAGATGTCGGCCGACTCCTATCAGGTGTATGACAAGGGCGAGCACATGATCTTCCTCGGTCATGTGTACAATCGGTTGACCCACGCCTCGTCCGACAAGGCCGCAACCAGTCCGGCGGCGCCGGCAAAAACCCAGTTGACGCCAGCCACGCCTCCGCCGATGCAGCCGTCTATCGTGACGCCCACGCCTCGCTGAGATAAAGACTTGAAGGTGATGAAAGCATACCTGCTCTCAGGCGTGGTCCTGGCCGCCGCGATGGCCGCTTCCGCAGCCCTCGCCCTGCCGCCCCCGCCCGCCTCTGCGCCCAGGGGCGCGAGCCTGTCGGCCGCCCCGGCCGGGGCCGTGACCGCTGCGCCCGCCCCTGCCTCTGGCGGCGGGTCGGCCGACGCCGGCATCACGCCCGGCAACTCCAAGGCGCCGATCGACATCACCGCCGAGGGCCAGGAAGTGTTCCAGCAGCAGCGGCTGGTGATCTACAAGGGCAATGTCGAGGCGACCCAGGACACCTCGCGCCTGCGCACGCCCGAGCTGCGCATCTATTACAAGGCCAAGGACGCCCAGCCCGGCCAGCCCAAGCAGGCCTCGAGCGGCGACATCGGGGCCGACACCGGCGGCATCGATCACATCGAGGCGGCGGGCCCGGTCTACTACATCACCCCCACCGAGAACGCGCGCGGCGACCACCTGCTGTACGAGAAAGACACCAACATCATCACCATGACCGGCAACGTGGTGCTGGTGCACGGCAAGGACGTGGCCAAGGGCGACCGGCTGGTGATGAACCGCAACACCCAGCACGACGAACTGTTCTCCAACGCGCCCAAGACCGCCCAAGGCCGGGTGCGCTCGATCATCTATCCGCAGCAACAGCAGCCCAACGGCCAGCCGGCCCCCAAGCCCGCCGGCCATTGATGAACGAGATGCGTGCGATCACGCCCGGGCAAGCCCCGGTCAGCGAAGGCCTATACGTCGACCGCATCGGCAAGTCGTTCCGTGGCCGGGCGGTGGTGAAGAGCGTGTCGCTGCGCCTGGGCCGCGGCGAGGTCGCCGGCCTGCTCGGCCCCAACGGCGCCGGCAAGACCACCTGTTTCTACATGGTCACCGGCCTGGTGGCAGCGGACTATGGTTCGATCTATCTCGACGGCGAGGACATCACCGCCCAGCCCATGTACCAGCGCGCCCGCCTGGGTGTGGGCTACCTGCCGCAGGAGACCTCGATCTTCCGCGGCATGACGGTGGAGCAGAACGTCGCCGCCGTGGTCGAGATGCGCGAACCGGACGACCGCAAGGCCGCCGAGACGGTGGAGCGCCTGCTGGACGAGCTGCGCATCTCCCACCTGCGCAAGTCGCCGGCCACCTCGCTGTCGGGTGGCGAGCGCCGCCGCTGCGAGATCGCCCGCGCCCTGGCGTCCGAGCCGGCCTTCATGCTGCTGGACGAGCCCTTCGCCGGCATCGACCCCCTGGCCATCACCGACATCCGCGAGGTGATCGGCTACCTGAAGGACCAGGGGATCGGCGTGCTGATCACCGATCACAACGTGCGCGAGACGCTCGGCATCATCGAGCGGGCCTCGATCATCCACGACGGCCAGGTGCTGTTCGAGGGCGCCCCCGACGAGGTGCTGGCCAACCCCGATGTGCGCCGGGTGTATCTGGGCGACCGCTTCGACTGAGGCCGGTCTGGTGAGGGGCTGCGTCCTTCGAGACGCCCTTTTGGGGCTCCTCAGGATGACGAACCTCAGTGTTCAAAAACCTCCGGCATGCTGAGGAGCGGCTTTAGCCGCGTCTCGAAGCACGCACAGCCTCACACCCGCTCCATCTCCACGCCCAACGCCCCCAGCGCGTCCCAGTAGCCGGGGAAAGTCTTGGCCACGCAGGCGGGGTCGTCGATCAGGACGTTGTCGAGCCTGAGCCCGAGCAGGGCGAGGCTCATGGCCATGCGGTGGTCGGCGTAGGTCATCAGCCGCACGGGGGCCGCAGGCGCCGCGAGCGCCGGATCGCTGGCCACCACCAGGCTGTCGCCCTCCTCGACCCCCAGGCCCGGCCTTACCCGCGACAGCTCGGTCGCCAGGGCGCCCAGGCGGTCGCATTCCTTGACCCGCAGGTTGGCCAGGTTGGTGAAGCGCACCGGCGTGGCGTTGAACACCGCAAGCGCCGCCAGGGTCGGGATGGCGTCCTGCATCTGCGAGCCGTCGATCTCGGCCGGCATGTGCGGGAAGGCCGCGATCAGGGCGTGGGCCTTGGCGTCGGGCTGGCTGAAGGCCTCGGGCGGCAGGCCGACGCCGACCTCGCCGTGGGTGATGGCGCCGGCGGCCCAGAAATAGGTGGCGGCCGAGGCGTCGGGCTCGATCTCCAGGTCGACGGCGCGATAGCCGGTGGGGGCCACGCGCCAAGCCGAACTGGACAGTACCTCGATCTCGGCGCCGAAGCGGCGCATGGCGGCCAGCGTCAGGTCGACATAGCCGCGCGCGCCGATATCGGCGCCACGCAGGGCGATCTCCACCGGCTCGTCGGCGCGGGCGGCCAGCATCAGCAGGGCCGAGACGTACTGGCTGGACAGGTTGGCGTCGATCTCGACCCGGCCGCCCGGAAGCTGGCTCCGGCCCTGGATGGTCACCGGCGGGCAGCCGGTGGGGGCGCTGGCCTTCACGTCCAGGGCCGCCAGGGCGTCCAGCAGTGGGGAGATGGGGCGCTTGCGCATGTGGGCGTCGCCGTCGACGGTCACCTGGCCCTCCGCCAGGCTGGCCGCGGCGGCGAGGAAGCGGGTGGCGGTGCCGGCGTTGCCGAGGAACAGCGGGGCCGTGGGCGCGCGCAGGCGGCCGTCGCTGATCACGGTGAAGCGTTCGGCGTCCGGCTCCTCCACCGTCACGCCCATGGCGCGCAGGGCCTCGGCCATGTAGCGGGTGTCGTCGCTCCTCAGCGCGCCGGACAGGCGGCTTTCGCCCTTGGCCAGGGCGGCGAGCAGCAGGGCGCGGTTGGTGATCGACTTGGAGCCGGGGATCACCGCCTGGCCATGCAGCGGGCGGCGGGGCGGGATCACCCGCATGGCGTCCGTCTGGGCGTCCGTTTGGGCGTCGTTCTGGTTCGGCGCGCTCACAGGCCCCATCCCTTGAAGATCGAAGACAGGCTCTCGACCACGGCCAGGGGCTGGTCGAGGAACAGGTGGTGGGCGGCGTTGGGCACGCTGAAGAACTGGGCGCCGGCCGGCGCTATGGAGCGGGTGTAGGCCAGGTTCGCCGAGCGCACGATCGAGGACAGCTCGCCCTTGACGAAGGCCAGCCGGCAGCGCGCGGCCCGAAGCGCCGCGTCGGCCTCGGCGCGCACGCCGAGGCTGCGGCCCGGGTCGCCGGCCAGCTTGTCCATCAGGAACGGGTCGAACCGCCAGGTCCAGCCCTCACCGCCATCTGGGCCGCCATCGGGGTTGGGCGCCGGCTTCAGCGAGTGGCGGGCGATGTGGTCGAGGATGAAGAGGTTGTCGCACGGCTGCATGGGCATCAGCCGGAAGTGGGCCAGGGCCTGCTCCAGGCTGTCATAGACCCGGTTGGGCCGGCCGGGCGCAGGCTGGTAGTCCGGCGCGTCGGGGGCCGAGACGGCGGAGTCCAGCACCACGGCGCCGGCGAGCTCGATCCCGGTGGAGGCGGCGGTGAAGAACAGCGCGCGGCTGCCGAAGGAGTGGCCGACCAGCAGCGGCGGGACCTCGGCCTCGCACAGGCCGGCGGCGCGCATGGCCGCCATCACCTCGCGGGAATACTGGCCGATGTCGTAGCGCTCGCGCCAGTCCGAGCGGCCCATGCCCGAGAGCGACAAGGCCGCCACCCGCCGCTCGCGGGCGAAGAACGGGGCGATGAAGCTCCACCAGTCGGCGTGGGCCCGGCCGCCATGCACGAACATCAGGCCGGGCTTGCCGCGTTCGCCCCAGCTCAGCAGTTCGATGCCCGCGCCCTCGACCGGCAGGACCTGGCGCTCGGGTTCGTGCGCCAGGGCCTCAGTGAACCAGGCCGGGGCGTCCGGCCTGGCCCCGGCCAATTTAGCCAGGGGCGCGCGGTACTGCTGGTCGAGCTGAAGCGCCGGGTCGAGCATGGGATGTCAGTAGCGAGGCCGCGCGGGGTTGGAAACCCGCAGGCGTCAGACCTTCGGCGCCTTCGGTGACCAGGCTCTCCTCGCCTTCGCGGATCGGCGCGTCGTCGCCGGGCTGCTTGTGCGTGATCAGGCCGCTGAACTTGGGCTTCAGCCAGGCCTCGAAGGCGTCGACCACCAGATAGATGGCCGGCACCAGCACCAGGCTCAGGATGGTGGAGGAGATCAGACCGCCGATCACCGCCACCGCCATGGGCTGGCGGAACTCCGAGCCCTGGCCCAGGCCGAGCGCGGTGGGCAGCATGCCGGCGATCATGGCCACAGTGGTCATGACGATCGGGCGGGCCCGTTCGCGGCAGGCGTTGTGCAGGGCGGTCCAGCGGTCCTGGCCGGCCCGCTCGTCCTCGATGGCGAACTCCACCAGCAGGATCGAGTTCTTGGCGGCGATCCCGAACAGCATCAGCAGGCCGATGAACACCGGCATGTCGATCTCCATGCCGGCGATGGCCAGGGCCACCGAGACGCCGGCGAGCGCCAGCGGCAGGGCGCCCATGATGATCAGCGGCTTGAAGAAGCTGCGGAACAGCAGCACCAGCACGGCGTAGATCAGCAGCACTCCGGAGATGATCGCCCCGGTGAAGCCGCTGATGACGTCCTGCAGCGCCTCGGCGTCGCCGACCTGGGCCGGGTGCACGTCGGGCGGCAGATGCTTCATGATCGGCAGGTTCTTCACCGCCTTCAGCGCCGTGCCCAGGCTGGCGCCGTTGAACAGGTCGGCCTGGACCGAGGCGCGCCGCTCGCGGGCGTAGCGCACGATCTTGCCGGGGCCGGCCTGGAACGACAGGTCGGCCACCGAGTAGAGCGGCGTGGACTTGCCGTTCAGGGTCGGCACCTGCAGGTTCTGCAGCACCGTCAGGTTGGTGCGGTCGCTCTCGGGCAGGCGCACGCGGATCGGGATGCGCCGCTCGCCTTCGGAGAACTTGGCCACGTTGGCGTCGATGTCGCCGATGGTGGCGATGCGCAGCACGCTCGCCAGGGCGTCGGAGGTGACGCCCAGGCGGGCGGCCTCGGCGGCCTTGGGCCGCACCACCAGCTCGGGACCGGAGGGCGGCGGGGCTGGGCGCACGTCCGTCAGCATCGGCAGGGTGCGCATCTCCTTTTCCAGCTCGAACTGCACCCGCTCCAGCGAGGGGCCGTTCTGGCCGGACAGCACGATCTCCACGTCGGCCGAGCCGAAGCCGCCGAGGGTGGTGATGCGCACGTCGGGGATCTGGCGCAGCAGCGGGCGGACGATGTCCTTCACGCCCTCGGTCTTGTGGGCGCGGTGCTGCTTCAGGGCGACGGTGATGGTGCCGTCGCGCAGGTCGGAGCTGTTGTCGGTGGCGCTGGCGCCGGCCTGGACGAACACGGTCTGCACGTCGGGCTGGGCCATCAGCATCCGGGTGGCCTGGCTCAGGGCCCGGTCCATGGTCTGGCGGGTCGCGCCCGGCGGGCCCTCGACGTTGAGGTAGAAGTAGCCGGAATCGCCGCGCGGCTGGAACCCGACGGGCCGGGTGGCCAGCAGCATGATCGAGGCGACGAAGATCAGCGCGCCGATGGCCATGGAGATCCAGCGGTGGGCCATGGCCCAATCCAGGGCCTTGCGGTACGGGCCTTCCAGCGGCGGGACCGGCTTGGGATGGGCCGAGGGCTTGAGGAAATAGGCCGCCAGCAGCGGCGTCAGCAGGCGGGCGACGACCAGGGAGAAGATCACCGCCACCGCGACGGTGAGGCCGAACTCCTTGAAGTACTGGCCGGCGATGCCCGGCATGAACGACACCGGCATGAACACCACCACGATGGTGGCGGTGGTGGCCACGACCGCCAGGCCGATGGAGTCCGCGCCGATCAGCGAGGCGCGGTAGGGCGTGGAGCCCCGGCCGATGCGCTTCTCGATGTTCTCGATCTCGACGATGGCGTCGTCGACCAGGATGCCGATCACCAGGGTCAGGCTGAGCAGGGTGATGACGTTGAGGCTGAAGCCCATCACCTGGATCGCCGAGAAGGTCGGGATCAGCGACAGGGGCATGGCGGTGGCGGCGATGGCCGTGGCGCGCCAGCTCTTGAGGAACAGCCACACCACCAGGGCCGCCAGGATCATGCCCTCGATCAGCACGTGGATGGTGGCGTCGAAGCTGCGGCGGGTGGAGTCGACGGTGGAGATGACCTGGGTGAAGGTCACGTCCGGATGGGCCTTGGCCAGCTTGTCGACCGCCGCCTTGACCCGGGTCTCGGTGGTGACGTCGCTGGCGTCGCGGGTCTTGTTGACCTGGAACGCCACCGAGGGCCGGCCGTCCAGCCGGGCGAAGCCGCGCTGCTCGGTCTCGCCGTCGCCGATCTCGGCCACGTTTTCCAGCCGCACGTAGCGGCCGGCGGCGGGGATCACGATGCTGCGCAGCGCCGCCACGGTCTGGGCCTGGCCCAGCACGCGGATGTTCTGCTCCTGGCCGCCGACATTGGCGCGGCCGCCGGTTTCGTCGACGTTGAACTGGTACAGGGCCTGGTTCACCTGGGGCGCGGTGACGCCGAAGGCGGTCATGCGCGCCGGATCCAGGGTGACGTTGATCTCACGGTCGATGCCGCCGACGCGGGCGACCTGGGCCACGCCCTTCTCGGCCTGGATGGTGCGCGAGACGGTGTCGTCGATGAACCACGACAGCTCCACCGGCGAGCGGGTCTTGGAGCTGACCGCATAGGTCAGGATCGGGGCGGAATCGACGTCGATGCGCTGCACCGTGGGCGGGTCGATGCCGGGCGGCAGTTGCACGCGGGTCCGGTCGACGGCGGTGCGCACGTCGTCGGTGGCCTTCTGCATGTCGGTGCCGAGCTCGAACTCGATCTCGGTGACCGAGGCGCCGAGCGTCACGGTGGACGACAGGTGCTTGATGTTGGCCACCCCGGCGATGGCGTCTTCGATCGGCCGGGTGATCTGGTTCTGCACCTCGGTGGGCGCGGCGCCGCTCTGGGTGACGGTCACCACCACCAGCGGGAAGGAGACGTTGGGGTACTGCTTGATCGGCAGCGTGGCGTAGGACAGGAACCCCGCCAGGGTCAGGGCGACGAACAGGATCGCCACCGGGATGGGGTTGCGGATGCTCCAGGCGGAGATGCGCAGTTTCATGATGCGGGCGCCTCCACCGGCCGCACGACGTCGCCGTCGAGCACGAAAGCGCCGCCGCCGAGCAGCACGCGGGTTCCGGGTGGCGGACCGTCGATCAGTTCCACCTGGCCGCTGGCGCGGGCGCCGGTCTTCACCCCCACCCGGCGGGCGCGGTTCTGAGCGTCCAGCGCCAGCACGGAGGCGCCGTCGGCATCATAGCGCACCGCGCTGTCCGGCACGACCGGAGCGGGGCGGCGGCTTTGCGAGAAGGTGGCGCGGCCATAGCCGCCCGGCCGCAGGCCGGTGCGCACCGGCAGGGTGACGCGCACGTGGCCGAGCTTGGTCTGCTGGTCCACCTCGGGGCTGATCAGGCGCACGCGGCCTTCCACGTGCGAGCCGTCGGGCAGCTCCACCGCGGCCGGGTCGCCGGGATGGATGCCGGCGAGGTCGGCCTCGGGCACCTCGGCGTTCAATTCGATCACGTCCTCGGCGGCGATGCGGAACATGGCGATGCTGGGGGCGGCGATGTCGCCGGGGCGCACGGCCCGTTCCAGCACCCGCCCGCCCACCGGCGCGCGCACGGTCATCAGGCCCTCGCGGGTGTCGAGGTCGTTGAGCTGGGCCTGGGCGGCGGCGACCGAGGCGTGGCCGCTGCGCGCGGAGAGGCGGCGCTCGACGATCTGCTCCTGGGGCAGGACGCCCTGGTCGTCGAGACCGGCGACGCGCTGGGCTTCGGCGTCCTGGCGCTCGGCCGCGACCTTCTGCTGGTCGACCATAGCCTGCTGCTGGGCGATGGCGGCGCGCAGCAGGGTGTCGTCGAGCCGCGCCAGGGGCTGGCCGGACTTCACCGAGGCGTCCTGGTCGACGAACACCTGGGCCACGCGATAGCCGCTGAGCTCGGTGGAGACGGCGGCCTCCAGGCGGGGGATCAGCAGGCCGGAGGCGCTCAACCCGCCCTGCAGGGCCTGGGTCTGCACCCGGGCGACGGAAACGGTGACCGGGTCGCGCGCCAAGGGCTTGGCCTTGGGGGCGGCAGGCTTGTGGCAGCCCGCCACGGCCAGGCTCGAGGCCAGCACGGCGGTCGCGCCGAAGCGCATCGAAGACTTGTACTGCAACCCCATCATCCCCTTCATCGCGCCGCCGTCCGGACTTCCTCTGGCGGGGTCCAGCCACCGCCCAGCGCCTGGAACAGCGTCGCCGCATCCACCAACCCCTGGGTCTTGGCCGAAGCCAGGGTGGTGCGGGTGTTGCGCCAGGTCGTCTCGGCGGTCAGCAGGGTGGTCAGATCGACCAGGCCCAGGTCGTAACCCTTCTTCTTGGCGTCGAAGGCGTAGCGCGAGCGCTCGGTGGCGTCCTCGAGCTGCTTCACGCGCCGGCGGTCCGAGGCCAGGGTCGACAGGCCGCTCTCGGCGTCGCGATAGGCGTTCTGCACCGTCTGTTCGTAGGTGGCGACGGCCTCTTCGCCCTTGGACTTCTGGCCGCGGATCACCGCCAGCAGGCGGGGCCGGTCGAGCACCGGCGCGGCGGCGCCGGCGCCGATGGTCCAGATCGTGCTCATGGAGACGAAGCTGCCGCCGGTCTTGTCGGCCTGGAAGCCGGGCAGGAGGGTGAAGGTCGGGAACAGGGCCAGCTTGTCCAGCGCCAGGGTGTTGGCGGCCGAACGGATCTTCTCTTCCGCCTCGCGCACGTCGGGGCGGCGGCGCAGCAGCTCGCCCGGGGCCGAAGACGGCGGCGCGGGCGGCGGGGTGGCCGTGGCCTCGATCGTCAGGCTTTCGATGGGGTCGGTTCCGCGCCCGATCAGGGCCAGCAGCGCGCGCTTGTCGGCGATCAGCACGCCTTCCAGCCGCGCCACCTCGGCGGCGTCGACGCCGACGTCGGTCTCCAGCCGGGCCGTATCGGAGGCCGAGGTCAGGCCGTGGGCGGCCGACGCCTCGCCCGAGCGGGCCAGGTCCTGGGCGATGCGCAGGGTTTCGCGCGCCTGATCGAGTTGGATCGCCGTGCCGCGGGCCTGGAACAGGTCCACGGCCACGTTCTTGGCCAGCATGGCGCGGGTGGCTTCGTAGTCGAAGCGCGCCGCCGCCACGTCGGCGTTGGCCGCCCGCCGCGCCGCGCGCTGGCGGCGGAACACGTCGACTTCATAGGAGACGTTGAACTGGGCGCCGTAGGTCTGCAGGTCGCCCGAGGGCTCGACCAGGCTGCTGCCGAGACCGCCGGTGGTCGAGCCGGCGCCGCTGAGCGCGCCCCCGCCGACGCCGATGTCCCCGCCCAGGCCGCTGATGGTCTCGTTGGTGTGCTGCTCCTGGCCCAGGGCCTGGATGTTGCCCTGGGGCAGGTAGGCGGAGAGCGTCTGGGCGCGGGTGGCGCGGGCCTCGCCGATGCGCTGCAGGGCGATGCGGGCGTCGGGCGCCGAGACCAGCGACTGCTCGATCAACTGGGTGAGCTGCGGGTCGTCGAACAGCCGCCACCAGTGGTCGAAGGTGTCGGGCGGCGCATTGGCGTTGGTGTCGCCCGCGGCCTCGAAGGCGGCAGGCATGTGCACCTCCGGCTTGGACAGGCGCGCGGTGGAGCAGCCGGCCAGCAGGGCGGCGGCGCCCAAGCTGCACAAGACGGGGCCGCCCAAGATGGGGCCGTACAGGACGCGGCGTCGCAATCTGGAACCTTGGCTCCAAACGACTGGCCGGGCGCGGTCAGTAGATTTCACGACGAACATATTACGACTGTAACAGAGCTCGCGTGACGGTTTTCATGAACTCTTCTCCACCTTGGCCTGTCGCGCCAAACCGCCGCACCCCAGGCGTGCAGCGGTGGGCGTGCAGCGGCAGGGCGGGCCAATCGCGGGCCAAAAGCGAGGCGTGGATTCAGGCGGCGATGGCGTGGGGGGCGAAGACCGGGGCGGCAGGGGTGAAGCTGCGCTGGCGGGCCTCGGCATAGGCGTTGCGCTGGCGCTTGGCGGCGTGCCCGGCGCGCAAGGGGGCCACATCGAGCACCCGCACGATCTCGGCCTCGGCCTCGTCCCAGATCACCGTGACGTCCAGCGCCCGGTCCCGCTCCACGCCCAGCAACAGCACCGCGTCGCTCCACTGGGCGCGCTCGGCCGACAGGCGGATCGAGGTGCGGCCGTCCTCGCAGTCCACGCGGATGTCGCCGAGCTGCAGCACCGCGGCGATCACCTCGGCCGAGGGCGGAACGACCGGCTCGACCTGACCCCACAGGCTCAGCGCCGCTTGGACATCGCGGAAGGGGTGGACCGTCTTGGCCATCGGCTGGGCTCCTCGAACGTCGCGGGCTTGCCTCGGTCCGCAGGAAAGCTTCTGATGGGCCGCTACGACAAAAATGGACGCAACGCCGATGCGGCTGGAAAAAGCCATGGCCCTGCTGGAGCTGGCCCGTACCCTGGCGGGCTCGGCCGAGGGCCTGACCCTGGACGAGATGGCCGATCTCACCGGCGTCGACCGGCGCACCGCCGAGCGCATGCGCGACCGGCTGACGGACCTGTTCCCGCAGATGGAGGTGGTGGCCGATCCGCCGACCAAGCGCTGGCGCATTCCGGCCGGCCTGGACGGCTTCATGCAGGCGCCCACCACCCACGAGCTGGCCACCCTGGGTTCGGCGGCGCAGGAGCTGGAGGCCGGAGGATCGGCGGTGCGCGCGGCGGCGCTGAAATCGCTGGAGACCAAGGTGCTGGCGGCGTTGCGCGCGCCGGTGCGCCGCCGCATCGCGCCGGATCTCGAGGCCCTGCTGCAGGCTGAGGCCATCGCCGTGCAGGCCGGGCCACGCCCGTCCGAGGACGAGGCGGTGCTCGACGCCATCCGCGAGGCGCTGATGGCAGGCCGCATGCTGGGCTTTCGCTATACCGGCGGCTCCTCGCCCGGCCGCACCCGCGCGGTGATCCCCTATGGCCTGCTGTTCGGGCGCAGCAACTATCTGGTGGCGGTGGAAGGCGAGGGGGCGACGCCGCGGAACTGGCGGCTGGACCGCATCGAGGGGGTGCAGGTGCTGGAGCGCGCCGCCGCCCGCCCAGCCGAGTTTTCGCTGCAGGCCTATGCTGACCAGAGCTTCGGCATCTACCAGGACGACACCGAGGACGTGGTGCTGCGCATCTCGCCGCGCGGTGCGGAGTCGGCCAAGCGGTGGCGCTTCCATGTCGGCCAGGTGGTCGAGCCGCAGTCGGACGGCTCGGTGCGGGTGACGTTTCGCGCCAGCGGCATGCGCGAGCTGGCCTGGCACCTGTTCACCTGGGGCGCCGACGTCGAGGTGCTGGCGCCGGAGCGGCTGCGCGTCCTGCTGGTCGAGCAATTGCGTGTGGCCCTGGCGGCGCATGAACCCGGCGCGGCCGGCGAGGCGGCGATGGAATAACGTATCCGAACGCTCACAAATCCGTCGCATCCCGCGTCCGGTCCTGATTGAATTGGCCCGGATTGAATGAGCTGGCGCGCCGAGGGGCTGGCCAAGGTTCAGGGGAATGCCGTGGAACGTTTGAAGGTGAAGCTGGCGGTCGGATCGGCCCTGGCTGTTCTGGCGCTCGGATCGGCGGCGCGGGCCCAAGGTGCGGGCGCGGGCTCGGGCCCGGTGGACCCGGCCCAGCTGTCGGCCACGGCCAAGGTGTTGGCGTCGGACGCCTTCGAAGGCCGCGCCCCCGGCACGCCGGGCGAGGCCAAGACGATCGACTACCTGATCCAGCGCTTCAAGGCCCTGGGCCTGCAACCCGGCGCCGCCGGCGGATCGTGGACCCAGGCGGTGCCGCTGGTGCGCACCCAGATTCAGACGCCGCAACTCGGCTTCCATGACGCCAAGGGCGCGCTGCCCATGCGCCAGGGTGAGGAGATCTACGTCAACACCACCCGCCCGGTTGAGCGGATCGACATCAAGGACGCGCCGCTGGTGTTCGTCGGCTATGGCGTACATGCGCCCGAGCGCGGCTGGGACGACTTTAAGGGCGTGGACCTGAAGGGCAAGATCGCCGTCTTCCTGGTCAACGACCCCGACTTTGAGGCCCAGCCGGGCGAGCCCGTGGCCGGCAAGTTCGGTGGCAAGGCCATGACCTATTACGGCCGCTGGACCTACAAGTACGAGGAGGCGGCGCGACGGGGCGCGGTGGGCGCGCTGATCGTCCACGACACGCCGGGCGCCGGCTATGGCTGGAGCACGGTGACGGCGCCGGGCGGCGAGGCCTATGCGGTGGCCCAGGCCCCGGATGCGGCCCAGCCGGTGCTGCTGCAGGGCTGGCTCGAGGGCCACGCGGCGGCCGAGCTGTTCAAGCGCGAGGGGCTGGACCTCGACGCCCTGCGGGTGAAGGCGCGCCAAGCCGACTTCCGGCCGGTGGCGCTGGATGGGCTGCGCTTCGACGCCGCCGCCAAGGTCGGCGTGACCCATGTGGAGAGCCACAACGTCCTGGCCAAGCTGAGCGGCTCGACCCACTCGGACCAGACGGTGATGTTTGGGGCGCACTGGGACGCCTACGGGATCGGCAAGCCGGACGCGACCGGCGACAAGATCCACCGCGGCGCCAATGACGACGGCCTGGGCGTGGCCGGGGTGCTGGAGATCGCCCGCGCCTTCACCCACGCCCCGCGGCCGCAGCGCACGGTGGTGTTCGCCATCTGGACGGCGGAGGAGCGCGGCCTGCTGGGCTCGGAAGCCTATGCCCAGCACCCGGCCTATCCCCTGGCCAAGACCGCGGGCAACCTGACCCTGGACGTGCTGGAGACCGCCGGCCCTTCGCATGACGTGGTGCTGATCGGCGGCGGCCAGGACAGCCTGGAGCAGGACTTCGCCCGCGCGGCCGCCAAGCAGGGCCGCACGGTGACGCCGGACGCCCATCCCGAGAAGGGTCTGTTCTACCGCGCCGACCACTTCTCGGTGGCCAAGCGCGGGGTGCCGACCCTGTTGCTGATGGCGCTCGGCGGTGGGCCGGACCTGGTGACCGGCGGGCGCGAAGCCGGCGACAAGTGGGTCAACGACTACACCGCCCGCTGCTACCACCAGCCCTGCGACGCCTGGAGCGCCGACTGGGACCTGCGCGGCGCGGCCCAGGACGTGGACCTGATCTACGACGTCGGCGCGCACCTGGCCAATTCGCGCGAATGGCCGAGCTGGAACGCGGGGTCGGAGTTCAAGGCCGTGCGCGCGCAGTCGGCGGCCGAGCGGAAGTAGGGAGGGCGTTCTCCTCCCCTGCGCAGCGGGGGAGGGGGACCATCCAAAGGATGGTGGAGGGGGCTCGCGCGCGGCTTCGAGGTTAGCGCAAGGACGACGCCCCCTCCGTCACGGCGCTTATCAGCACCGCGCCACCTCCCCCGCTTCGCAGAGGAGGAGAAGCCATTCGGAACGTAAAACCTGCCCAAACAAAAAGGGCGCGGACCTTGCGATCCGCGCCCTTGATGTTCCGGGGGTGAAGCCGCCGCTTAGAGCGACCGCGCCACCGTCTCGACGCTGAAGCACTCGATCACGTCGCCAGGCTTGATGTCCTGGTTGGCGTAATTCATGCCGCACTCGTAGCCGGAGGTGACCTCCGCCACGTCGTCCTTGAAGCGACGCAGGGTGTGGAGCGTGCCCATTTCCTGCACCACGATGTCGTTGCGGATGACGCGGATCTTGGCGCCACGGCGAACCACGCCATCGGTGACACGGCAGCCGGCGACATTGCCGACCTTGGTGATGTTGAACACCTCGAGCACCTGGGCGTTGCCGAGCCAGGTTTCACGCTGCATCGGCGCCAGCATGCCGGACAGCACGCCTTTGATGTCGTCGATCAGGTCGTAGATGATCGCGTAGTAGCGGATCTCCACGCCCTC
>FSXV01000089.1_pt1 | contig 16058 bp, 17 predicted proteins | sample 1638401 | NCBI WGS metagenome assembly FSXV01 (sample SAMEA3914788, study PRJEB12502) | metagenome | biome: forest; material: soil | place: Canada | collected 2011-07-03 | depth 0.1 m | reverse complement strand
GTCCAGGCCATGGGCGGGGCCAAGAACCACGGCATCATCCTGCCCGACGCCGACATGGACCAGGTGGCCAAGGACCTGGCCGGCGCCGCCTTCGGCTCGGCCGGCGAACGCTGCATGGCCCTGCCGGTGGCCGTGCCAGTGGGCAAGAAGACCGCCGACGAACTGCGCGAGCGCATGATCGCCGAGATCGAGACGCTCAAGGTCGGGATCTCCACCGACAGCTCGGCCCAGTACGGTCCGGTGGTCACCGCCGCGCACCGCCAGCGCATCGCCGACTACATCGCCATGGGCCAGCGCGAAGGCGCCGAACTGGTGGTCGACGGCCGCGGGTTCAGCCTTCAGGGCTTCGAGAAGGGCCACTTCATCGGCCCGAGCCTGTTCGACCACGTGAAGCCGGAGATGCAGTCCTACCAGGAGGAAATCTTCGGGCCGGTGCTGCAACTGGTGCGCGCCGACGGCTTCGAGGAGGCGCTGTCGCTGGCGTCCAAGCACCAGTACGGCAACGGCGTGGCGATCTACACCCAGAACGGCCGCGCCGCGCGCGACTTCGCCGCCCGGGTCAATGTCGGAATGGTCGGCATCAACGTGCCGATCCCGGTGCCGGTGGCCTACCACACCTTCGGCGGCTGGAAGCGCTCGGCCTTCGGCGACACCAACCAGCATGGCATGGAGGGCGTGAAGTTCTGGACCAAGGTCAAGACCGTCACCGCTCGCTGGCCCGACAGCGCGCTCGAGGGCCACATCGACTCCAGCTTCGTCATCCCGACGATGCAATAAGGGGAGCGGGGCCTTGGACTTCACCCTCAACGAGGATCAGGTCGCCATCGTCGATGCGGCCCAGACCTTCGCCGCAGCCGAGTTCGCCCCGAACTCGGCGCGGTGGGACGAGGAGCACCACTTCCCGGTCGACGTCATGCGCAAGGCGGCGGAGCTTGGCTTCGCCGGCCTGTATGTGCAGGAGGAGGTCGGCGGCTCGGCGCTGAGCCGGCTGGATGCGGTGCTGGTGTTCGAGGCCCTGTCCTACGGCGACGTCGCCGTCTCGGCCTTCATCTCCATCCACAACATGGCGAGCTGGATGATCGACCGGTACGGCTCGGACGAGCTGCGCCGGCGCTTCCTGCCCAAGCTCACCAGCATGGAGATGATCGCCTCCTACTGCCTGACCGAGCCCGGCTCGGGCTCGGACGCGGCGGCGCTGCGCACCACGGCGGTGCGCGACGGCGAGCACTATGTGCTGAACGGCTCCAAGGCCTTCATCTCCGGCGCCGGGACCAGCGACGTCTATGTCGTGATGGTGCGCACCGGCGAGCCGGGGCCGCGCGGCGTCTCCACGGTGCTGGTGGAGAAGGACACGCCGGGCCTCAGCTTCGGCGCCCAGGAGAAGAAGCTGGGTTGGAACGCCCAGCCGACCGCCCAGGTCAATTTCGACGACTGCCGCGTGCCGGTGGCCAACCGCGTCGGCGGCGAGGGCGAGGGCTTCCGCATCGCCATGTCGGGACTGGACGGCGGGCGGCTCAACATCGGCGCCTGTTCGCTCGGCGGGGCGTCCTTCGCGCTCGACACCGCCAAGGCCTACATGGAGAGCCGCAAGCAGTTCGGCCAGCCGCTGAAGGACTTCCAGGCCCTGCAGTTCAAGCTGGCCGACATGGCCACCGAACTGGAGGCCGCGCGGCTGATGATCCGCAACGCCGCCTCGGCGCTGGACCGTAAGGACCCCCAGGCCACCAAGCTGTGCGCCATGGCCAAGCGCTTCGCCACCGACGCCGGTTTCGAGGTCGCCAACCAGGCCCTGCAGCTCCACGGCGGATACGGCTATCTTCGCGACTATCCGCTGGAGCGGATCGTGCGCGACCTGCGCGTGCACCAGATCCTCGAAGGCACCAACGAGATCATGCGCGTGATCACCGCGCGGGAGATGTTCCGGCAATGACGGCGCAAGCATTCTCCCTCTCCCTTGAATGGGAGGGGGCCGGGGTGAGGGTGGGACACGCGACGCTGACCGGCAAGGTCGCCGCCCGCCACCCCCACCTTCCGGTTGCTGGCGCAACGGGCCCCTTTCTCCCCCGTGCCAGGGGGAGGAAGTCATGATGAGCGAACTCCCCGTTATTGCGCGCGTCGAGGGCGGCTGGGGCCGGCTGACGCTGAACCGGCCCAAGGCGCTGCACGCGCTCAACACCGAGATGTGCCGGCTGATGATCGAGGCGCTGACGGGCTGGCGCGCCGATCCGGCGGTCAAGGCGGTGCTGCTCGATCACAGCGGCGAGCGGGGCTTCTGCGCCGGCGGCGACATCCGCATGATCGCCGAGAGCGGCGCCCAGGATGGCCGCGAGGCGCAGGAATTCTTCGCCGAGGAATACCGCCTCAACACCCTGCTGTTCGGCTACGACAAGCCGGTGGTGGCGATCATGGACGGCATCGTCATGGGCGGCGGCGTCGGCATCTCGGCCCCGGCCACCTACCGCGTCGCTACCGAGCGCACCACCTTCGCCATGCCCGAGACCGGCATCGGCCTGTTCCCCGACGTGGGCGGCGGCTGGTTCCTGCCGCGCCTGCCGGGCGAGACCGGCATGTGGCTGGCGCTCACCGGCGCGCGCATCAAGGCGGCCGACTGCCTGCTGCTGGGCGTGGCCACCGACTATGTGCGCCAGGAGCATGTCGAGGCGCTGAAGGCCGCGCTGCTGACCTCGCCCGAGGCGATCGATACCGTGCTGACCGAGTTCGAGGAAGAGTCGGGCGAGCCGCCGCTGTCGCATCACCATGAGGCCATCGACCGCGCCTTCTCGGGCCGGAGTGTCGAGGCGGTGTTCCAGGCCTTGGAGGAAGACGGGTCTGATTGGGCGCGCGACCAGCTCGGCGTGCTCAAGACCAAGTCGCCCCAGGCCATGAAGGTGGCGTTCCGCCAGTTGCGCCAGGGCCGCGACATGGCGAGCTTCAAGGACGAGATGGCGGTGGAGTACCGCATCGCCGCCCGCGTCTGCCGCCTGCACGACTTCCAGGAAGGCGTGCGCGCGGTGATCGTCGACAAGGACAATGCGCCCCGCTGGAACCCGGCGACGCTCGGTGGCGTCACCGACGCCATGCTCGACGCGATTTTCGCCGACATGCCCGAGGGCGAGGAATGGACGCCGCTGGCCTGACCTGAAGGTCTCCAAGCGGTGCGGGAAAAGGGAGAGAAACTATGAGCCGGGTCGCCTTCATCGGATTGGGCGCCATGGGCGGGGGCATGGCCGCCAACCAGGCCAAGGCGGGCCACGAGGTGCGCGCCTTCGACCTCAGCGAGGCGGCGCTGACGCGGGCTCGCGGCGCGGGCTGCGTTGCGGCGGCGACCGCCGCCGAGGCGGTGGCCGGGGCCGATGTGGTCATCACCATGCTGCCGGCCGGCGCCCACGTGCGCCAGGTCTATGCCGAGAGCGTGCTGCCCAACGCCAAGCCCGGCGCCCTGTTGATCGACTGCTCCACCATCGACGTCGACAGCGCGCGTGCGGTTGGCGAGCAGGCCAAGGCCGCCGGCTTCGACTTCGCCGACGCGCCGGTCTCGGGCGGCATCGCCGCGGCGGAGAACGGCCAGCTCACCTTCATGGTCGGCTGCGACGAGGCTCAGTTCGCCAAGTTCGAAGCGGCGCTGCAGCCCATGGCCAAGGCCGTGGTCCATGCGGGCCAAGCCGGGGCGGGGCAGGCGGCCAAGATCTGCAACAACATGGTGCTGGGCATCTCCATGCTCGGCGTCGCCGAGGCCTTCGCCCTGGCCGAGAAGCTGGGCCTGGCGGCGGACAAGTTCTTCGACATCGCGTCCAAGTCGTCGGGCCAGTGCTGGTCGATCACCAGCTACTGCCCGTGGCCCGGCGTCGGCCCGGCCTCGCCGTCCGACCACGGCTACGAGGGCGGCTTCCTCACCGCCCTGATGCTGAAGGACCTGAAGCTGGCCCAGGAAGCCGCCGCCCGCGCCGGCGCCACTACCCCGCTCGGCGCCCAGGCCGAGGCGCTGTACGCGCTGTTCGACCGCCTGGGCTATGGCCGCAAGGACTTCTCCGCCGTGCTGCAGCTGATGCGCGGGCGGCTCGACGAACTGGACGAAACCGTCCGCGGCGGCGGTTGAGCTGAATCTCCTTCTCCCCTTGCGGGAGAAGGAAGGGGCCCAGCGCAGCTGGGAAGGATGAGGGGTCTCACAGGTCTTTACCGAGAGCGTCCGTCGACCCCTCACCCTCCCATCGCAAGCGACGGGCCCCTCCCTCTCCCGCAAGGGGAGAGGGGATGCTCCTCCGCCGCCAAATCCCGACTATGATCCCAGCTCCCGAAAGGAACCGCTGATGGCCTACGAAACGATCCTGCTGGAACAGGCCGACGGCGTCGCCCTGATCCGCCTGAACCGGCCCGAGGCGCTGAACGCGCTGAACAGCAAGCTGCTGCACGAGCTGTCCACCTGCGTCGAGGCGCTGGACCACGACGACAGCGTGGGCTGCATCGTCATCACCGGCTCGGAAAAGGCCTTCGCCGCCGGCGCCGACATCAAGGAGATGTCGTCCAAGACCTACGCCCAGATGTTCAAGGAGAACTTCTTCGGCGAGGCGTCGGATCGCATCACGCGGGTGCGCAAGCCGATCATCGCCGCGGTGGCGGGCTATGCGCTGGGCGGCGGCTGCGAGCTGGCCATGATCTGCGACTTCATCATCGCCGCCGAGAACGCCAAGTTCGGCCAGCCCGAGATCAACCTCGGCGTCGCCCCGGGGATCGGCGGCAGCCAGCGCCTGACCCGCCTGGTCGGCAAGTCCAAGGCCATGGACATGATCCTGACCGGCCGCATGATGGACGCCGCCGAGGCCGAACGCGCGGGCCTGGCGTCGCGCGTCGTACCGCTGGACAAGCTGCTGGACGAGGCCAAGGCGGTTGCGGCCAAGATCGCCGGCCAGTCGCCCCTGGCGGTGATGATGAACAAGGAACTGGTCAACACCGCGCTGGAGACCACCCTGACCCAGGGTGTGCGTACCGAGCGGCGGCTGTTCCACTCGCTGTTCGCCTTCGACGACCAGAAGGAAGGCATGGCGGCCTTCTCCGAGAAGCGCAAACCCGCCTTCAAGGGGAGCTGAGTGGGGATGCCGCGTCCGCTGGAAGTGCTGAGCCAGGCCGGCGACGCCGGCCTGCAGATGTCGCCCCAGGCCAAGGCCCTGGGGCTGCAGCTGATCTCGATGTCGCCGGCCGAGGCCATCATCAAGCTGCCCTACCGGGCCGAGCTGGTGGGCGAGCCCGACAACGGCATCCTGGCGGGCGGGGCGGTCACCACGTTGCTGGACCACGTCTGCGGCCAGGCGGTGTGGGCGGCGCTGGACGAGTTCATGGCCATCGTCACGCTGGACCTGCGCATCGACTACACCCGCCCGGCCAAGCCGGGGCTGGACCTGTTCGGCCACGCCCACTGCTACAAGCTGACCCGCTCGGTGGCCTTCGTGCGCGCCTCGGCCTACGAGACCGATCCCAACGACCCGGTCTCCACCGCCCAGGCCGCCTTCATGCTGACCAAGATGGACATGCAGCCCAAGCGCCATAAAGGGGAGGCGCAGAAATGAGCGACGCCACCCTGCGCCCGGACCTGGACGAGATGCTGCACAACATCCCCTACGCCCGCTTCCTGGGCGTGCGGGGCGAACTGGCCGGCGACGAGCTGACCCTGATCCTGCCGTATTCGGACCATCTGATCGGCAACCCGACCGTGCCGGCGATCCACGGCGGGGTGCTGGGCGCGCTGATGGAGATCGCCGCCATCGCCCAGCTGACCATCGCCCAGGCCGACGCCGGCAATGGCGGCCGCCGGCCGCGCCCGATCGACATCACCGTGCAGTACCTGCGGTCGGCCCGGCCGGTGGACACCTTCGCCCGCGCCCAGCTGCGCCGGGTCGGTCGCCGCATCGCCAATGTCCATGTCGAGGCCTGGCAGGACGCCCGCGCCGCGCCTGTGGCCACGCTGCACGGCCACTTCAAGATGTTTTCAGAAGGTGGCCAGGGCTGAATCCTGTACGAGGCTCGCGCGGAGGGGCGCCGCCCGGAGTTTGCATGATCGAGTTCGACGGCCCCACGGCCGATCCCCTGGCCCCGGGCGCCCACGCCATTGAGGTCGACGGCCTGCGTCAGGTCTATCACGTGGCGGGATCAGGGCCGGTGTGCGTGGCCCATTCCGGCGGCCCCGGCATCGCCTGGGACTATCTACGCGCGCCCGAACTCGAAGACGGGCTGACCATGGTCTATGTCGCCCCCATCGGCGCGGGTGAGTCGGACCGCCTGGCCAGCCATCCCCAGGGCTATACCGTCGCGCGCTACGCCGAGATGCTGGATGGCCTGATCGCGCACCTGAACGTGCCGCGCGTGCTGCTGCTCGGCCATTCCCACGGCGGCTTCGTCGCCCAGCGTTTCGCGCTCGACCATCCTGACCGCCTGGCCGGCCTGGTGCTCTACGACAGCGCCCCCACCGCCGGCATGGCGCTGATGCTGGAGGCCGAGCGCAACATCGAGGCCTTCGCCGCCCGCCACGCCGACATCTCGGCGGCGCAGGACGTGCTGGAGGCCTGGCGCGGCGCCGGCGCCGTCGCCGACGACGCCGGCTTCACCGAAACGCTGGACCGGTTGTTCCCGGCCTATTTCGCCGACTACTGGGGCCGGGCGGCGGACTTCGCCAGCCTGCGCCTGCGCTGGAAGGCCAGCCACGTGGTCTCGAGCGGTCCGCCATTCGACCTCAGCGAGCGCCTGGGCGAGATCGCGGTCCCGACCCTGGTCCTGGCCGGCCGCCACGACTTCATCTGCGGCGTGCGCTGGGCCAAGGCCCTGTATGGCGGGATCGTCGGCTCGGAGCTCGAGGTGTTCCCCGACAGTGGCCACTTCGCCCACCTGGAGCAGCCCGAGGCCTTCGCCGAGGCCGTCTTCGCCTTCGCCGGCCGGCGGGCGCTGTAGCATTAGATAGGCCGCTGCGTCTTTCGAGACGCCCCTTACGGGGCTCCTCAGGATGACGGGCCTGGGGTGTTCACCACCCTTGGTCATGCTGAGGAGCGGCGCGCTAGCCGCGTCTCGAGCACGCAGGGTCGCGCCGCAAGCCGAAGCCTGCGGCGCGAGAGGCCTTAAGCCCTATTCGGCGGTCCAGCCGCCGTCGACGGAGATGTTGGCGCCGGTGATCTGGGCGGCGGCGTCGGAGCACAGGAACACCGCGATCGCCGCCACCTGCTCGGCGGTGACGAACTCCTTGGTCGGCTGGGCCACCAGCAGCACGTCGTGGATCACCTGATCGCGGGTCAGGTTGCGCGCCTTCATGGTGTCGGGGATCTGGTTCTCAACCAAGGGCGTCCAGACATAGCCCGGCGAGATGCAGTTGGCGGTGATCTTGTGGGTCGCCAGCTCCAGCGCCGCGGTCTTGGTCAGGCCGTTGAGGCCGTGCTTGGCGGCCACGTAGGCCGACTTGAACGGGCTCGCCACCAGCGAGTGGGCCGAGGCGGTGTTGACGATCCGGCCCCAGCCGCCCTTCTTCATCACCGGCACCGCCGCGTGGATGGTGTGGAAGGCCGACGACAGGTTGATGGCGATGATCTGGTCCCACTTCTCGGTGGGGAACTCCTCGATCGGCGAGACGAACTGGACGCCGGCGTTGTTGATCAGGATGTCGACGCCGCCCAGCTCGCTGACCGCCTGATCGATCATGCCCTGGATCTGGTCGGGCTTGGTCATGTCGGCCCCGGAATAGACCGCCTTGACCCCGAACTGGCTCTCGATGCCGGCGCGTTCTTTCTCGATGTCCTCGGGCTTGCCGAAGCCGTTGATCAGCACGTTGACCCCCTCGGCCGCCAGCGCCTTGGCGTAGGCCAGGCCGATGCCGCTGGTGGAGCCGGTGACGACGGCGTTGCGGTTCTTCAGGCTCATGTTCTTTTCCTTTTTAAAATGCCGGGTGTCGAAAAAGGCGGGGAGGGGATCAGGCCAGATAGTCGTGCAGCACCCGGCCATAGGGCAGCACGAAGTCGACGATCTGGTGACGGCCGCCGACGATGCGCTTCACTGGCAGGTCGGCCACCCGGCAATTGACGTGCGGGATCAGGTGCAGCCGCGCATCGCCCTCCCAGGCGCCGTGGACCTGGATGTCTTCCAGATTGTAGCCCACCAGCTGCGCCACCTTGGGTTTGCCGTCCACGTCGGGCAGCAGCTTCAGGTTCACGTTCAGCTTGCCCAGGCCCTTGGTCACCTCGTCGAGCCGGTCGGCCAGGCTGCGCACCTTGTATTGCATGGTGCCCATGGCCACCCGTTCGTCGTCATAGTGCAGGGTGGCCATCAGGGTGTCCTTCACCGTCTGCAGGCGCGGGACGCCGTACTTCTTGGGAAAGCCCCAGATCTCGCGCCCGCCGGTGATCGGCGGCTCGTCGTCCAGATACATCTGGACCGAGAAGTTGCAGGGCTCGCCCTTCCACAGCGCCGGGATGCCGTGGCCGCTCTCCTCGTAGTCGCCGAAGCCCGAGGAGTCCGGCATCTTCATCCACTCGTAATAGGCCAGGTTGCCGGGCGCGGCCTCCAGCGGCTCGGGCAGGGCGCACTTGATGGCCTCAGGATCGGTCTCGTAGGTGATGATCAGGTACTCGCGCCGCACGAAGCGGAACGGCCCGTGCGGATAGCTCGGCGCGAAGGCCGGCATCGACGGGGTGTTCAGGATCTCGTCGCGGGTCATTCCGGGGTGCTCCTCATGGGATGGTCATGCAGGCCAGGATCGATGGTCACGGTGCCGGCCCCGTTGGCGGCGGCGAACAGGGCGTCGGCGTGGGCGAAGCAGTGCTCCACGTCCGCCACGCCGCTGGCCCAGTGCTCCAGCATGGTCTGGCGCGAGAACTCGTAGTCCTTCGAACCGCCTTCGTAGGACTGCTTGCGGTAGACCAGCTGGACGATGGCCACCGCGTTCTCCTTGGCCGCGTCGGTCAGGATCGACAGGTCGCGCTCGTGGCCGACGCCCTCGGGCAGCTCGTTGAGCAGCCGCCGCAGGGCCCGCTTGATGCGGTGGATGCGCAGGTTGGCGTCGGTGTTCAGGCGGGTCCGGCTGGAATAGCGGATGTCCTTCTCGCGCTCGTCGGCGTCGATCAGGTTCTGGGGCATCGGCCCGCGGGCGTTGAACAGGTCGACCTGGAAGATCAGCAGGTCCTCGGTCGATTCCTCCTGCAGGATGAACTCCAGCGGCGTGTTTGAGACCAGGCCGCCGTCCCAGTAGGCCCGGCCGTCGATCCACACCGGCGGAAAGCCCGGCGGCAGGGCGCCCGAGGCCATGATGTGCTCGGGCCCGATCTCCATCTGGGTGTTGTCGAACACCACGTTGTTGCCGGTCTCGATGTCCACCGCGCCGACGCTCAACCGGGTGTCGCCGCGGTTGATGCGGTCGAAGTCGACCAGTTCCAGCAGCGTGTCGCGCAGCGGCGTGGTGTCGTAGAAGCTCAGCGCCTCGGGCGAGCCGGGCGTGGCCAGGGCCGGCCCGAGCAGGCGGGGCCGGAAGAAGCCCGGCGCGCCGAAGGTGGCGATGTAGGCCGCGCTCATCTGGTTCACCAGCGAGCGGCCGAACGAGATGTCGGAACCCAGCGGCGAGAAGAACCCGCCCGAGGAGGCGCGCTCCCAGAACTTGCGCATCGGCGCGACGCGTTGGCCTGGCTCGTTGCCGGCGATGATGGCGGCGTTGATGGCGCCGATGGAGATGCCGGCGACCCAGGTCGGGCTCATGCCCTCGCGTCGCAGGCCCTCGCACACCCCGCCCTGATACGATCCCAGCGCGCCACCGCCCTGCAGCACCAGCACCGACCTGCGCTCACGCCAGGGCGTGGGCGGCGCGATGGCGGCGCGCCGGCGCTTGAGCTCGGCCGCCGGCAGGGGCTGCCCCTGGGGCGATTCGGTTTGGGGCGACTCGGTTTGAGTCGCCCGGGTTTGGGCCGCCCCGGCCTCGGCCGCCTGGGCTTGCGGCTTGGTGGGCGGCTGAGTCGGGGGCTCCGCTCCCGTCTGGCTGCGTGACTTGGGTCGGCTCGGCGAGGCGGGATCGGGATCGGGCATGCGACTTTCCTGCACTGCGGCAAACTGCCCCTAACCTATGACGGCGTCGCGACAATCCAAGGGCGTTCTGAGTCGATTGCGAAGTTCGCCAACGGAGCGTTCGAGCCCTCTTGCGGTTTGCGCGCTATTCAGGCATTGCAGCCGTTCCACGACACGGCGGTGCGTAAGACGCCCGGCGCGTTGGCGCTTCGGCGCTTCCGGACAGTTCCGGGAGTTCCAGCGCTGGGCGCGGGGAGCTGCGGGGCCGTGGCGCGGAAGGATCCTTAAGAGGGTCCTGGCTTTAGGAGTGTAGCTCAGCTGGTAGAGCATCGGTCTCCAAAACCGAGGGTCGTGGGTTCGAGTCCCCCCACTCCTGCCACCCACCGAATTCCGGGCCCAAGGCGCAATTTCGCGCGGAAGGGCCTATATGGGAGTGCGAAAGCCTCTCCTGCGTTTGAGGATATGTGAGCCGTTCGATGGCTAGAGATCAGGGCGTCAAAGCGCCGGCGGCGGGTGGTCAGTCCCGTTCTGCGCGCACTCCGGCGGTGAAGCCCGCGGCGGCGGCTGCGGTCACGCCCGCGCCCGCGCCTCGTCGTCGGACCTCGCCGAGCCAGTTCGCGCGGGAAGTGCGCGTCGAGGCCCGCAAGATCAGCTGGCCCGCGTGGAAGGAAACCTGGATCACCTCGGTGATGGTGCTGATCATGGTGGCCGGCACCGCGATCTTCTTCTCGCTGGTCGACGGCGGCCTGAACTTCCTGATGCAGCAATTCCTTAAGCTGGCTGTCTGAGGGACCCCGACATGACCGACGCCCAGACCGCCTCCGAAAAGCCCGTCGCCGCCAATCCGCGGCACAAGTGGTACATCGTCCACGCCTACTCGAACTTCGAGAAGAAGGTGGCCGAGGCCATTCGCGACCAAGCTCGCCAGCAGGGCATCGAGGAGCAGTTCTCCGAGATCCTGGTGCCGACCGAGGACGTGGTGGAGATCCGCCGCGGCCGCAAGTTCAACTCCGAGCGCAAGTTCTTCCCCGGCTACGTGCTGGTGAAGATGGAGCTGAGCGACGAAGCCTACGTGCTGGTGAAGAACACCCCCAAGGTGACCGGCTTCCTGGGCTCGCCATCCAAGCCCGCGCCCGTGAGCGAGAAGGAAGTCGCCCGCATCATCGGCGCGATCGAAGAGGGCGTGGAGCGTCCCAAGCCCACCATCCGCTTCGAGATCGGCGAGACCGTCCGCGTCACCGACGGCCCGTTCCAGAGCTTCTCGGGTGTGGTCGAGCAGGTCGACGAGGACCGCGCCCGCCTGCGCGTGACCGTGTCGATCTTCGGTCGCGCCACCCCGGTCGAACTCGAATACGGCCAGGTCGAAAAGGGCGTTGGCTAACAAGATTTTCGCCGCTCTCCGCTTGCGGGGAGAGGCGGGATGGGGCCGCGCGTAACTGCGGCCCGCACCGGTCAGTTCGACCGGAAATCCGTGGGAGGGGCGCCAATCCCGCACCACGGCTCACTGAGAGCGGGGTCGTTCCCGCGCAAGCCAGGAGGAGATCATGGCAAAGAAGATTCTGGGCTACATCAAGCTGCAGGTGAAGGCTGGCTCCGCCACGCCGTCGCCGCCGATCGGGCCTGCGCTCGGCCAGCGTGGCGTGAACATCATGGGCTTCTGCAAGGAGTTCAACGCCCGCACCGCCGAGATGGAGAAGGGCACGCCCCTTCCCACGGTGATCACCGTCTACCAGGACAAGTCGTTCACCTTCGTCACCAAGACGCCGCCGGCGACCTTCTTCCTGAAGCAGGCCATCAAGCTGCAGTCCGGTTCCAAGAACCCGGGCAAGGAGACGGTCGGCAAGGTCACGCGCGCCCAGTGCCGTGACATCGCCGAGAAGAAGATGAAGGACCTCAACGCCGCCGACCTGGACGCCGCCGCCCGTATCATCGAGGGCTCTGCGCGCTCCATGGGCCTGGAAGTGGTGGATTAAGACCATGGCCAAGCAAAACGAAAAGAAGCTCCCCAAGCGCCTGCAGGCTTGGAACGTCGACGCCAACAAGATGCACGGTCTTGAAGAGGCCGTCGCCGCGGTGAAGGCCAACGCCAAGGCCAAGTTCGACGAGTCGGTCGAGATTTCGATCAACCTGGGCGTCGATCCGCGTCACGCTGACCAGCAGGTCCGCGGCGTGGTGAACCTGCCTTCGGGCACCGGCCGCGACGTGCGCGTGGCGGTGTTCGCCCGTGCCAACAAGGCTGACGAAGCCACCGCCGCTGGCGCTGACATCGTGGGCGCCGAGGACCTGCTCGAGCGGATCCAGGGCGGTTTCCTGGACTTCGACCGCGTCATCGCCACCCCGGACATGATGGCCCTGGTCGGCCGTCTGGGTAAGGTGCTGGGCCCGCGCGGCCTGATGCCGAACCCCAAGGTCGGCACCGTGACCCCCAACGTCGCCCAGGCCGTCAAGGACGCCAAGGGCGGCGCCGTGGAGTTCCGCGTCGAGAAGGCGGGCATCGTGCACGCCGGCATCGGCAAGGTGTCCTTCACCGATGACGCCATCGTCGCCAACGTGCGCGCGCTGGTCGAGGCTCTGAACCGCTCCAAGCCGAGCGGCGCCAAGGGCCAGTACATCAAGAAGATCGCCCTGAGTTCCACCATGGGCCCGGGCGTGAAGGTCGAGCTGGCGTCGGTTGGCGCCGGCGGCCAGGCCTAAGGCCCGGCGACTTTCACCGAGTGATCGGGGGCGCGACCTTAGCGGGTCGCGCCCCTTTTTCGTTGGAGCCGGGCTTAGTCGGATCGCTTGGGCTTCCTCCCGAGCGCTACATAATCGTAATGCATAACGTTCAACCTGAGTTGGACCCTTCGATCGTAGCGGGCCGTGAACAATGATGCGTTGGGGCGTCTGTCTCCTGCCGCCCACAGCCCACATCGTGAGTGAGCTGACGCCGGGGCTGAGTGATCTGAATGGGATAAACGCGGCGGCGCTCTATTTGGTGTGGCCGGGGTTTCTGGTCGGAGGCTCGGCGTTCACGGTCGCGCAGTTCGCGGCGGCCAGGTGGCTATGTGCAAAAATGGCGGTCCGGTCCCGCTTGGTGTTCGCGGCCGTCTCGCTGGCCGTCGTGACGGCGACCGGGCTGCCCTTCATGAATTGGCGTGTGCTGGTCATCGTCGTGCTCGCAGCACTCCCCGCGGCCATCTTGCTGGCGCCGCGTTGCGAAATGGCGGCTACGCCAGCCTCTTGAGATTTCCCCCGGCTTCGCGTATACGCGCCCACTTCCGGCGTAGGGTTCGCCCTATGTCGTCCTGTCCGAGAACCGCGGGACCGCTTCGGCGGTCTTAATTCACCCGGCCGCGGGGAGACGGGGAAGCAAAGGTTTCATCGGCGCCCGCGCCTTTCCGTATGGAAGGGCGGGCGTCGTGGACGGACGCATCCTTGGGACAGGTCTACCCGGTGTTCGCGCTATTCCCGCGAGGGAGCGGCGCGCGCGCCGTTCGGCCGTCGGATGGTCCGGCGGTCGTGTGCTCTAGTGCAACGGAGACCGCATGGACCGCGCACAAAAGGCGGACTCGATCGAAGAGCTGAAAGGCGTCTTCGCTGAGTCCGGCGCCGTGGTCGTGACCCACTACCTGGGTCTCACCGTTGCGGAAATGACCGACCTGCGCACCCGCCTCCGCAAGGAAGGCGCGGCGCTGAAGGTGGTGAAGAACCGCCTGGCCCAGAAGGCCATGGATGGTTCGGCCGGCGAGGCGGGCGACCGCCTCTTCAAGGGCCCGGTGGCGATCGCTTTCGCCAAGGACCCCGTGGCCGCCGCCAAGGTCGTCACCCAGTACGCCAAGGACAATGACAAGTTCACTGTCGTTGGCGCGATCCTGGGCGACAGCGTGCTGAACGTGGATGGCGTGAAGTCGCTCGCGACTCTGCCGTCCCTCGACCAGCTGCGTGGTCAACTCATCGGGCTCATCCAAGCCCCGGCGACCAAGATCGCCGGCGTGCTGCAGGCGCCCGCTGGCCAGCTCGCCCGTGTCTTCAACGCGTACGCGAAGAAGGACGAGGCGGCCTAAGGCCGTTCATTTCCGCAGACTTCAATCCAAACCCCTTATCCCAAGGAATATCCAATGGCCGATCTGTCCAAGATTGTTGAGGACCTGTCCTCCCTGACCGTGCTGGAAGCCGCTGAGCTGTCCAAGCTGCTCGAAGAAAAGTGGGGCGTCTCCGCCGCCGCTCCGGTCGCTTTCGCCCCGATGCCGGGCGCCGGCGGCGGCGAAGCCGCTGCTCCGGTGGAAGAGCAGACCGAGTTCACCGTCGTCCTGGTCGACGGCGGCGACAAGAAGATCAACGTGATCAAGGAAGTCCGCAGCATCCGTTCGGACCTCGGTCTGAAGGAAGCCAAGGACCTGGTCGAAGGCGCTCCGCAGCCGATCAAGGAAAACATCTCCAAGCAAGAAGCTGAAGAGCTGAAGAAGAAACTGGAAGACGCCGGCGCCAAGATCGAAATCAAGTAATTCGATCTACGTCAGTTTCGACGTTTCGAGCGGGCTCGGAGGGAAACCTCCGGGCCCGTTTTCTTTACCCGCTTATCCCCGCGAATGCGGGGATCGACGGAGTGGAGAATTCCTTGCCGGCGCAGCCTTTGCGCGAAAGCGAAAAAGGTTCCGGCACGGCTCTTCCATCCGGTGGAAAAGACGCTATATCTGCCGGTCCGCACGATTCCATAATCGCGCCGTAGCGCCGAGGCTCGATCCGCCGCCCTCCGATCGAGCGAAGGCGTGTTTTCGCGTTCTACGCGAAAGCAAAAGCTAGCGTCCGTCGGTCCGGCAGGGCCGATCAGAGGGTGGACGCAGCAAACCATTCGGCGCGCCGTCACGCGCCGTCAGGCGGATTCCGCGCGGACTGACCCCCCGCGCAAGGGAGCAACATGGCTCAGCTTAATACCGACGCTCAGTCGTTCACCGGCAAGAAGCGCATCCGCAAGTCGTTCGGCCGAATCCCCGAAGCGGTGCAGATGCCGAACCTGATCGAGGTTCAGCGCTCTTCCTACGAACAGTTCCTGCAGCGTGAGGTTCGCCCGCATGAGCGGCGGGTCGAGGGCATCGAGGCCGTCTTCAAGTCCGTCTTCCCGATCAAGGACTTCAACGAGCGCGCCGTGCTCGAGTACGTGTCCTACGAGTTCGAGGACCCCAAGTACGACGTCGAGGAGTGCATCCAGCGCGACATGACGTTCGCGGCGCCGCTGAAGGTCAAGCTGCGCCTGATCGTGTTCGAGAACGACGAAGACACCGGCGCCCGCTCCGTGAAGGACATCAAGGAGCAGGATGTCTACATGGGCGACATCCCGCTGATGACGGAGAAGGGCACCTTCATCGTCAACGGCACCGAGCGCGTCATCGTCTCCCAGATGCACCGTTCGCCGGGCGTGTTCTTCGACCACGACAAGGGCAAGACCCACGCCTCGGGCAAGCTGCTGTTCGCCGCCCGCGTCATCCCCTATCGCGGTTCCTGGCTCGACTTCGAGTTCGACGCCAAGGACATCGTCTATGTGCGTATCGACCGCCGCCGCAAGCTGCCCGCCACCGCCTTCCTGATGGCGCTGGGCATGGACGGCGAGGAGATCCTCAAGACCTTCTACGACGTCATCCCGTTCGAGAAGCGTCCGGGCGGCTGGGCCACGCCCTACAACCCCGAGCGCTGGCGCGGGGTGAAGCCCGATTTCCCGCTGATCGACGCCGACACCGGCGAAGAGATCGCTCCGGCCGGCCAGAAGGTCAGCGCCCGCGCGGCCAAGAAGTTCGCCGACCAGGGCGTGAAGACCCTGCTGGTCGCCCCTGACGCCCTGATCGGTCGCTTCCTGGCCACCGACGCCGTCAACATGTCGACCGGCGAGATCTACGCCGAAGCCGGCGACGAACTGGACACCGCGGCCATCCAGGCCCTGGAAGACCAGGGCTTCACCACCATCCACGTGCTCGACATCGACCACGTCACGGTCGGCGCCTACATGCGCAACACCCTGCGCATCGACAAGAACAGCAACCGCGAAGACGCGCTGTTCGACATCT
>FSXV01000011.1_pt1 | contig 16365 bp, 14 predicted proteins | sample 1638401 | NCBI WGS metagenome assembly FSXV01 (sample SAMEA3914788, study PRJEB12502) | metagenome | biome: forest; material: soil | place: Canada | collected 2011-07-03 | depth 0.1 m | reverse complement strand
TCCGGCATGCCGATGGTCTCGAGCAGCAGGGCGTAGGCGGCGATGTGGACCGTCTCCATGTTGGAGAAGGCCGACAGCATCATCTTCACCTCGGTGGGGCGGAACACGCGCGCGTACCGCTCCATGTAGTTGTCGTTCACCTCGATGTCGGACTGGGTGAAGAAGCGGAAGATCTGGGTCAGCAGGTTGCGCTCGCCGTCGTTCAGGCGGGCCGCCCAGTCCTTGCAGTCCTCGCCCAGCGGAACCTCTTCCGGCATCCAGTGCACCTGCTGCTGGCGCTTCCAGAACTCGTAGGCCCAGGGATAGCGGAACGGCTTGTAGGCGTAGGACGGCGTGAGCAGGCCGGGGCGCGGAACGAGGGGGGAAGCGTGGTCGGCCATGTCTGATCCCAGGGAATCGATGTGAGTCTGACGATACCCGAGCTGCACAGAATGTGGAGCCCCCGGGCGCGGTATCCACAAGATATGGTATGTCGAGGTGGAATGGTTAAGAGCTGGTAAACCCTAGGCGGTTTCGGCCTCCGGCGTCGAGTCGCGGCTTTTGCGAGGCTCTGTGGTGAGACCATCCACCGCGGCGAGGCCGGCGGCGCGGGTCGCCAGCAGGCGTCTGGCGGTGGTCGCATTGACCCCGCCAAGCGCATAGACCGGCCGCTGCGTCAGGGCCGCCAACCGGGCGAAGCGGATCAGGCCCAGGGGCCGCACAGCCGAGGGGCTGCGGCTGGGGAACACCGGCGACAGCAGCAAGGCGTCCAGGCCCAGCCGCTCCGCCGCCAGGACGGCGCGGGCGTCGTGGGCGGCGCCGGTGATCAGCCAGGGCGGATGCCGGGCCCGGATGCGCGGCGCGAGGCGCGCCAGGCGTTGGGGCAGGTGCAGGCCGTGGGCGCCGATGCGTTGGGCGAGGTTGGGGTCCGCGCCGGCCAGCAGCACCAGGCCGCGCGCGCGCGCCACCGCCGCCAGGGCCTTGCCCACCGTCTCGGCGTCGGCCGCCCCGAAGGCGCGGAAGATCACCCCCGCGCCGCGCGGCAGGGTCTCGGCCACGGCGACCGGGTCGGGGGTGCGGGCGGGGTCGGTGACGAACCAAAGGTCGGGCAAGAGGTCGGGCCAGAGGTGAGGCAGGGGGTGCGCTGGACGCTTTCCCCGCCGGGCGCGACGGCCTAGGGTCGCCGCCGCCCGCGCCAGGGCCCAAGCCTCAGATCTCGATGCCATTGTCCGACACGCTATCCGGCCAAGCCCAGCCCGACCAGCCCCAGGTCCAGTCCGACCAGCCTTCCGGCGACGGCCTGCGCGACGTACGCGCCCGCATCGCCGAGGCCGCCCACGGGGCCGGGCGTGATCCGTCTTCGGTCGACCTGGTGGCGGTGTCCAAGCAGCAGCCCTGGGACCACATCGCCCCGGTGCTCGAGGCCGGCCAACGGGTGTTCGGCGAGAACCGGGTGCAGGAGGCCATGTCCCGCTGGGGCGAATTGCGCGCGGTGCATAGCGATCTCGAACTGCGCCTGATCGGCCCGCTGCAGACCAACAAGGCCAAGGAGGCGGTGGCCTTCTTCGACGTGATCGAAACGCTGGATCGCGACCGGCTGGCCCGGGCGGTCGCCGAGGCGGTCCAGGCCGCGGGCCGCGCGCCCCGGCTGTACGTTCAGGTCAACACCGGCGAGGAGCCGCAGAAGGCCGGCGTCGCCCCTGCCGAGACCGACGCCTTCATCGCCGCCATGCGGCGGGACTATGGGCTGCAGGTCGAGGGCCTGATGTGCATTCCGCCCGCGGACGAAGCGGCCGGGCCGCATTTCGCCCTGCTGGCCAAGCTCGCTGCGCGCAACGGCGTTAGCGCCCTGTCGATGGGCATGAGCGCCGATTTCGAGACGGCGATCCGCTTCGGCGCCACTTCGGTGCGGGTCGGCTCGGCCCTGTTCGGCGCGCGGGGCTAGCCCGCGTCAGCCTGAATGTCAGGGCCGGGTATCAGGCCCGGATACAGGCCCCGATATCAGGCGTTGACGACGATCCCCGCCTGGGGCCGTTCGTCGGCGTCTTCGATCTCTTCGGACTCTTCGGCCAGGGTGCGCACCAGCTCCAGCAGCCGCTTGCGCACGCGCCGGCTTTCGATCCGCGACAGGTTGGCGGCGAACTCCCGTTCCTCCGGCGTCAGCGGCAGTTCGTGCGTGAACGAGGGGTGCTCGCCTGCGATGCGATCCTCGTGCGCCGGGTCCGGCAGGCCGTCGAAGAAATAGGGGATCGGCGCCTGCAGCGCGCGGGCCACCTGGTAGAGTTTGGAGGCGCTGACGCGATTGGCGCCGCGCTCATACTTCTGCACCTGCTGGAACGTCAGGCCGAGCGCTTCGGCGAGCTTGTCCTGGCTGATGCCAAGCGCGCGCCGGCGGCGTCGGATGCGGTCGCCGACATGGACATCGACGGGGTTGGGAGAGCGGTCGTCGTTCAGGGCTTCCATGTCCGCGTCAGACATTTTCGTAAGCCTATTGTCAAGCTTTCGTCAGCGCCGCCGGGGGTCTCTTGTGGATGAATTATAGTTTAGGTTTGTTAATCATTAATGAGGCGCCAAGGCCTACCAACAAAAGCATGTAAAACGGTAGCTCTCGCAACCTCGAATAGGAGGTGGCTTCAAGACGACCAGGAAGGATGGTGTCGATAATCCCCTGGCGGCCAAGACCCAGATAGGCCCGGACTCGCCCGTACGGGTCGACCACCGCCGACACGCCAGTAGGGGTTGCGCGGATCAGGGGCAGGCCTTCCTCGATGGCGCGGTAGCTGGCCAGGTTGAGGTGCTGCCAGGGGCCGGTGGTCTGGCCGAACCAGGCGTCGTCCGAGACATTGACGATCCAGTCCGGCCGGCCGCCGTGGGACGAGGTGAAGCCGGGGAACAGGCTTTCGTAGCAGATCAGGGGCTGCATCCGCGGCACGCCGGGAATGCTGACCGGGGCGGGGCGCGGGCCTGACGAGAAGGGCTCGCCGTTCTGCACCAGGCTGGTCAGGTGCAGCAGCGAGAAGAACTGGGGAAAGGGCAAGTATTCGCCGAACGGCACCAGCCGATACTTGTCGTACAGCCCCACCACCCGGAATCCGGTCTGGCCCCGCCGCAGCATCAGCAGGGTGTTGTAGGCCTTTTGCTGGCCCACGGGACCGCTGTAGCGATAGCCGCCATCCAGCAGGGTCTGGCCGGGCTGGAGGGCTGCGGCCAGTTCGGCCTCGGTCCAGGTCCCCGGCGCCAGGTAGGCGCTGAACGGGGCGGGGATGGCGCCCTCGGGCCAGATCACCACGTCGGGCCGGCGCGCGGCCGGCCAGGCGCTGAGGCGCAGGAAGCGGTTGAAGCGCTGCTGGAACAGGGCGTCGGTCCAGGTCGCCTCTTCGCTCAGGCCGGGCTGAACAATCCGTAGGCGGACGGTAGTGTCGGGCGGCGTCCCGGCGGCCAGCCGCACGGCGCCATAGCCCCACAGCAGGGCCAGGGCGGCGGCGGCGCTGGCGAGCGCGATGGCCCCCGAGCGCGAGCGGCGGTCGGCCAGCACCACGGGCGCGGCGCCGATGGCCAGGGTGACGAAGCTCAGGCCATAGACGCCGATCAGGCTGGCGGCCTGGGACGGGGCCGATCCGGCTTTCCACGCCTCGCCCGGCAGGTCCCAGGGGAAGCCGGTCAGCACATGGCCGCGCAGCCATTCGAAGCTCGACAGCACCGCGGCGAACACCAGGATGCGGCGCGCGCCCAAGCCGACGCCGCGCTTTGACGCGATCCAGCGATAGGCCAGGCCCGCCCCACCCCAGAACAGGCCGATACCGCCGGCCAGAAACAGCACCGCCAGCGGCGCCTGCCAGCCATGGTTGGCGGCGTCGACGAAGAAGGCTTCGGCCACCCACCAGGTGCTCACCAGCATGTAGCCGCCGCCGGCGGCCCAGCCGCGCAGGAAGGCCGCGCGCAGCGGCTTCTGTTCGGGCGTGCGGTCGAGGCTGAGCAGCAGCAGGGAAAAGGCGAAGATGCCGATCCATAAGCCGAACGGCGGATGCGCCAGGGCGGCGGCGATCCCTGCCGCGAACGCCAGGCCGACGCCTTGCCACGGGCCGAGAGCCCGCCCCTGTGCTGCTGTCACGGCGTCTCGCTGTTTGGGAGTGTAAGCGGGGCGTTGGCCGGCTCGGCCAGGGAGCCCAGCTCCATCGGGCCGGTCAGGGGCGCGCCCAGCGGCCCCAGGTCGCCGGCCATGGCCCGGTCGGGCGCCGGACGGATGCGCAGGCGGCGGATGCGCCGGGGGTCGGCCTCCACCACCTCGAACTCCACCCCGTCGGGATGGACGATCACCTCGCCCCGCTGCGGCACGCGGCCGGCCAGGGTGGAGACCAGGCCGGCGACGGTGTCGATGTCCTCGTCCTCGTCGGGCAGGGTCAGGGTGTGGCCGAGCAGGGTCTCAAGCTCGTCCAGCGGCACGCGGGCGTCGGCCTCCAGCAGGCCGCCGGGGCGGGCGACGATCGAGGGCTCGGCCTGCTCGTCATGCTCGTCGGAGATCTCGCCGACCACCGCCTCGACCAGGTCCTCCAGCGTCACCAGGCCGTCGGTGCCGCCGAACTCGTCGATCACCAGGGCCATGTGCATGCGCGCCACCCGCATGCGCAGCAGCAGGTCAGCCGCCCGCATCGAGGCCGGCACGTACAGCAGGTCGCGCCGCAGCCGGTGCAGCACCGGCTCGCGCCAGGACTGGCCGAAGCCAAGTTCCGGCTCGGCCCCCAGCGGCGCGATCAGGCGCAGTAGGTCCTTGATGTGCACCACGCCGATCGGGTCGTCCAAGGTCTCGCGATAGACCGGCATCCGCGAGTGTTCGGATTCGACGAACCGGCCGACCACCTCGGCCAGGGAGGTCGAGACCTCCAGCGCCAGGATATCGGCGCGCGGGGTCATGACGTCGGAGATGCGCAGGGTCTGGAAGGCTTCGGCCTGGTCGACCAGGTCTACCGCCGCCTCGCCGGCCTCGGGGGCGGAGCCGTGCGGGACCGCGTCGCGCTTCAGCCAACGGGACAGGAGCCCGCCCATGCCGGCGCGGCGGGTGCGGCGGCTGGCGGGCTCGTGGGGACTTCGACCGGAAGGGTCAGCCATGACCGGGCGTCTCCTCGGCGTCGGGCGTCGCCCGGTCGAGATAGGGGTCCGGAATGTCGAGCTTGGACAGGATCGCCCGCTCCATCGCTTCCATCGTCTCCGCTTCGGCGTCGGCCTGGTGGTCGTAGCCTAGGAGATGAAGCGTCCCGTGCACAGCTAGATGAAACAGATGATGCGCGAGCGGCTTGCCCTGGGCCTCGGCCTCGCGGGCGCAGACGCCGTAGGCCAGGGCGATGTCGCCCAGGTGCGGATAGGCGCTCTCGGCGGCGGGGAACGACAGCACGTTGGTCGCGCTGTCCTTGCCGCGAAATTGGGCGTTGAGTTCGCGCACCGCCGCATCGTCGGTCAGCAGCACGGTGATGGTCTCCGCTTCGTTGGGCGCAGAGGTCTCGGTTTCAAAGGCCAGGGCCGCCTCGACGGCGCGCGCCGTGAACGCTTCCACCTCCGGCAAGGCCGCGGCCCAGGCCGTGTCTTCGATCTCGATCTCGATCATCGGCGGGTCATTGCGGGGCAGGTCATTGCGGCCGGGTCATTGGGGGAAGGGTCATCGGGGGTTGCGGGCGGCGTCGGCGTCGTAGGCCTTGACGATCCGCTCGACGAGGGGATGGCGCACCACGTCGGAGGCCTCGAACCGGGCCACGGCCACGCCCTTGACCCCATCGAGGATGCGGATGGCGTGGGACAGGCCGCTGTCGGCGCCATTGACCAGGTCGACCTGGGTGGGGTCGCCGGTCACCGCCATGCGCGCACCTTCGCCGAGCCGCGTCAGCACCATCTTCATCTGCAGGCGGGTGGTGTTCTGGGCTTCGTCGACGATGACATAGGCGTGCGACAGGGTGCGGCCACGCATGAAGGCGATGGGCGCCACCTCGATCTCGCCGCGCTCGCGGCGGCGGCGCAGCTGTTCGGCCCCCATGATGTCGGACAGCGCCTCCCAGATCGGCGCCAGATAGGGATCGACCTTTTCCGTCAGGTCCCCGGGCAGGAAGCCCAGGCGTTCGCCGGCCTCCACCGCCGGGCGGGTGACGATCAGCCGGTCGACCTCGCCGCGCATCAAGAGCGAGGCGCCGTAGGCCACGGCCAGGAAGGTCTTGCCGGTGCCGGCCGGGCCGACCCCGAACACCAGCTCGCAGCGGCCCAGGTCGTCGAGATAGCGCGCCTGGGCGGGGGTCTTGGGCGCGATGGCGCCGCGCCGGCCCGCGGGCAGCCTGGGCGTCGCGGCGTTGCTGGCCGCCGCCTCGCCCGAGCGGGCGCCCAGGACGGCGGCGCGCACGTCGCTCTCGTCCACCTCGGCCCCGGCCTCGGCGCGGGCGGCGATGGCGGTGATGGCGCGCTTGGCCCCGGTGCGGCCCCGGCCGTCGCCCTTGATCCGCACCCCGCCGCCCGGCGTCTCCAAAAGGACGTGGAAGGCGTCCTCGATCAACGCCGCGTGGCGGCTGTGGGGACCGGCGACCGCGCGCAGGGCGAGGTCGGACAAGGCGATGAACTCTTCTGGGTCGCGGCTCAAGCCGGCGCCTCGGCGCGAGGCCTGACTGGAGGTTGGGCCGTCGCTCGAGCGGCGTCGCCCGCAAGCACGCCGGACAGGCTGTTGGGGCCCTGGGCGGTGATGTCCACCTCGACGATCTCGCCGAGCAGGGCTGTGGGCGCCTCGGCCCACACCGCCTGCAGATAGGGGCTGCGGCCGATCAGCTGGCCGTCGCGGCGGCCCACGCGCTCGAACAGCACCGGCACGCGGCGGCCGACCAGCGAGGCGTTGAAAGCCCTGGTCTGGGCCTCCAGCAGCGCCTGCAGCCGGGCCAGGCGCTCAGATTTCACCGCCTCGTCGACCTGGCGGGCCATGGCGGCGGCCGGGGTGCCGGGGCGGGACGAATACTTGAACGAGAAGGCCGAGGCGTAGCCCACCGCCTGCACCAACTGCAGGGTGGCCTCGAAGTCGGCGTCGGTCTCGCCGGGGAAGCCGACGATGAAGTCGCCCGAGATGGCGATGTCCGGCCGAGCGGCGCGGATGCGCGCGATCAGCTTCAGATAGCTGTCGGCGGTATGGCCCCGGTTCATGGCCTTGAGCACCCGGTCCGAGCCGGACTGCACCGGCAGGTGCAGGTAGGGCATCAGGGCCTCGATCTCGGCGTGGGCGGCGACCAGGTCCTCGCCCATGTCGCGGGGGTGGCTGGTGGTGTAGCGGATGCGGTCCAGCCCCGGGATCTCGGCCAGGCGGCGCACCAGCTGCGCCAGGGTGGCGGGACCGTTCGAGCCCTCGCCGGCATAGGCGTTGACGTTCTGACCCAGCAGGGTGACCTCGCGCACGCCTTGGGCGGCGAGGCTCTCGGCCTCGGCCAGGATGGCGGCCACGGGGCGGGAATATTCCGCGCCGCGGGTGTAGGGCACCACACAGAAGGTGCAGAACTTGTCGCAGCCCTCCTGCACGGTCAGGAAGGCGGTCGGGCCGCCGACATGGCGGGCGACGGGCAGGGCGTCGAACTTGTCTTCCGGGGCGAAATCGGCGGCCAGGCGGTCGCCGCGGGCGCGCGAGGCGCGGGCGATCAGCTCGGGCAACTGGTGATAGGCCTGGGGCCCGACCACCAGGTCGACCGCCGGCGCGCGGGTCATGATCTCGGCGCCCTCGGCCTGGGCGACGCAGCCGGCCACGGCGATGGTCATGCGCGGGCCGCCGGCCTCCAGCGCCTCGTCGCGCATCTCGCGCAGGCGGCCGATCTCGGAATAGACCTTCTCGGCGGCCTTCTCGCGGATGTGGCAGGTGTTGAGCACCACCAGGTCCGCGCCCTCGGGGGCGTCGGCCATGGCGTAGCCCAGCGGGCGCAGGACGTCGGCCATGCGCTCGCTGTCATAGACGTTCATCTGACAACCATAGGTCTTGATGAACAGCCGCTTGGGGGCGGCCGCGTCGCCGCCCGCCTCGGAATGCACGTCTGGTTTCAGCTTTGGGCGCCCTGTTCGGGCAGCGGCACGCCGTACAGCTCGAGCCGGTGGTCGACCAGCTTGAAGCCCAACCGCTTGGCGATCAGGTACTGCAGCCGTTCGATCTCTTCATCGACGAATTCCACCACCTCGCCTGTCTTCATGTTGATCAGGTGGTCGTGGTGGTGGTCGGGCGCCTCCTCGTAGCGGGAGCGGCCGTCGCGGAAGTCATGGCGCGCGATGATGCCCGCCTCTTCGAACAGGCGCACGGTGCGATAGACCGTGGCGATCGAGATGTGCGGGTCCACCAGCACCGCGCGACGGTACAGCTCTTCCACATCCGGGTGGTCGTGGGAATCGGACAGCACCCGGGCGATGACGCGACGCTGGTCGGTCATGCGCAGGCCCTTGTCGATGCAGATTTTCTCGATCCGGTCCAAGTCGCCGCTCCTAACCCACACCTACATAATCTCAAGCAGGCCCGCTGTTAAGCGGACGGCGCATCAGCAGGGCGTCGATAGAGGCCCCATTCGGACGTGGATAGTAGCGTGGCCGGCGGCCGGCGAGGGTGAAGCCTGTGCGACCGTACAGCGCGATGGCGGCGACGTTGTCCTCGGCCACCTCCAGCCACAGCATTTCCCCGGCCTGGGCCAGGGCCAAGCCGGCGGCGGTCTCGACCAGGGCGGCGGCGACGCCGCGGCGGCGATCGGTGGGGCGCACAGCCAGGGTTAGGATCTCGGCCTCGCCCACTACGGTGCGCAGCAGGACGAAACCGGCGGCGTGCTCGCCCGCCCCGGCGATCAGGCCCGAGACGTGCGCGCCTTCCAGGGTGGCGCGCAGGGCCTCGGCCGGCCAGGGCTGGTCGAAGGCCTGGGCGTGGATCTCGGCCAGGGCCGGAAGATCGTCTGGCGCGACAGGGCGCAGCCAGGGGTCGAGGTCGCTCATGAGGCGGCCGCCGCCGCGCGTTCGGCGATGGTCTTGGCGTCCGGCGCGCGCAGGTACAGCGGCTGCGGCCGGCCTGCGGGCGTCGGCCGCTGCAGGGCCAGACTGCCCAGCGCCGTAACGTCGGTCCCCACGCCGCCGACCACGCGCGCTCCCGCCACCCGTTCGGCCAGCAGCGCCGCGCCCGAGCCGGTCAAAGCGCCGCCGGCCCCGAAGCCCAGGGCCTGGAGCCGCGCCACCGCCGCCTCGATGTCGAGGGCTGTGGGCGGGTCGAGCGCCTCGCCGTCGCGGAACGGCTGCAGGTAGACCTGGTCGCGCTTGGCGTCGATGGCGGCGGCGATCAGGCCGGCGGCGCCTCCCGAACCCTCCGTGTCTGGCGCGGAGGCGGCCAGGAGCTCCAGCGTGCCGATCCCGATGCAGGGGATGTCGAGCGCCAGGGCCGTGGCCTTGGCGAAGGCGAGGCCCACCCGCACGCCGGTGAACGAACCCGGGCCGATGGCCACGGCGATCCGGTCCAGCTCGGCGAAGCCGAGGCCGGCCTCGGCCATGGCTTCGGCGACCATGGGGGCGATGCGTTCCTGGTGGCCGCGCTGCATCGGCTCGCTGCGCTGGGCGAGCACGGCCGGGCCGTCGAGGACGGCGACGGAGCAGGCGTCGAGCGCCGTGTCCAGGGCGAGAAGCTTCATGCCGCCTGATGTAGGGCGTTCGGCGGCGGGGTCGACTCGATTTTGAGCGGTCCAAACAGATCGGGCGGCGCTGTCGCCAGCGCCGCCCGCAAATTCAACTCTGATCGAGCGTGATCAGGCCGCGCCGAACGCCACCCGCAGGATGGCGTAGAGCACACCGGCCAGGGTGATGGCGCAGGGCAGGGTCAGGACCCAGGCCAGGGCCACGTTGCGGATCGTGCCCCACTGCAGGCCCGAGCCGTTGGCCGCCATGGTGCCGGCCACGCCGCTGGACAGGATGTGAGTGGTCGACACCGGCAGGCCCAGATATTCCGCGCCGCCGATGGTCACCGCCGCCACGATCTCGGCCGCGGCGCCCTGGCCGTAGCTCAGGTGGTCCTTGCCGATCTTCTCGCCGACCGTGACCACGATCCGCTTCCAGCCGACCATGGTGCCCAGGCCGAGCGCGATGGCCACCGAGACCTTCACCCAGGTGGGGATGAAGCGGGTGCCGTCGTTCAGCATGGTCTTGTACTTGCCGAGCGACTTGGTCTCGTCGGCGCTGAAGGCGAACTTGGACTTGGTCAGGTTGGCGATGGCGCTCGACACCATGAACATGTCGTTGCGCACGCTCTGGGTCTGGGCGGCGGGGATCTTGCGGATCGCGCCGTAGCTCTTCACTTCGCGGCCGATCTCGTCGGACAGCGAGGCCAGGGCCGCCAGGCTCTGGGGCTGGGCCAGCGAGCCGTTGTTCAGCGCCGCCTTGACCGTCACGCGGGCCTGGGCCGGGTCCGCCGCCTGGGTCGCGCCGTTGGCGTGGGCCAGGAAGGCGTGCTGGGCGGCGACCGAGGTGACCATGAAGGCCGGGGCGCGGCTGTCCGGCATGGTGCGGTTCAGCGCATAGGCGGTGGGCGCCACGCCGATCAGGATCAGCATGATGATGCCCATGCCCTTCTGACCGTCGTTGCCGCCGTGGGCGAACGAGACGCCGGTGCAGGTGAGGATCAGCAGGCCGCGGATCCACCACGGCGGGGTCTTGTCCGGGTCGGCCGGCTTGTAGAGCACCGCCTGGCGCAGCACGGTCTTGAACAGCAGCAGCAGCAGGCCCGCGAGCAGGAAGCCGCAGAGCGGGCTGAACAGCAGCGCCTGCAGCACCTTGCCGGCCTGGGCCCAATCGACGCCCGAGGCGCCGCTGCGGCCGGACAACAACTGGTTGGCCAGCCCCACGCCCAGGATCGAACCGATCATGGAGTGCGACGAGCTGTTGGGCAGGCCGAACCACCAGGTGCCGAGGTTCCAGACGATAGCGGCGATCAGCAGGGCGAAGATCATGGCGTAGCCGCCGGCGCTGCCGACGCCCAGGATCAGGTCGACCGGCAGCATGGTGACGATGCTGTAGGCCACGGCCCCGGTGGAGACCAGCACGCCGAGGAAGTTGAAGAAGCCCGACCAGACCACCGCGAACATGGGCGGCAGGCTCTTGGTGTAGATCACCGTGGCGACCGCGTTGGCGGTGTCGTGGAAGCCGTTCACGAACTCGAAGCCCAGCGCGATCAGCAGGGCGATGCCCAGCAGCAGGAAGGCGCCGAGCGCGATGGGCTGGCCGCCGCCGTAGGTCTGCAGGTCGGTGACCAGGCCGTAGACCGCGTAGCCCAGGCCCGCGACCAGGAACAGGGCGAAGGCCGCTGCGCCGGTGGGATGGACCTTGCTGTCGATATTGATGCCGTGGGACGGCGAGGGGGCTAACGACTGCCCTCCGTCCGCTTCATAGGTTGCTGTCGCCATGAGCCTTTCCCCCGCTCTACGCGGCGGCGAAGTAAACACATGCGTTAACGTTTGTGGCATGAACTTTACATGACGCGGCTAACCTCCGTCCATCCCCGCTATCCAAGGCGATGCAAGCGTGGCTAGACTCCGGCGATGACAAATCAGGACCTATCCGCCCTCGTCGACGACCTGGAAGAGATCTATCGCCGGTCGGTGTCCAATCTTCGCCATGCGCTGGCGGCCTATTTGCGCGACGGGGTGCGCCCCGATCTCGACAGTCGCGCCAGCGGCGCCTTCGCCTATCCGGAACTGCGCGTCGCCTATGCACCCGAGGGCGCGCCGGCGCGGGTGCGACGGGCGTTCGCGCGAGTGAACCGCCCCGGCGTCTACGCCGCCAGCATCACCCGGCCGGCCCTGTTCCGCGACTATCTGATCGAGCAGCTCGGGCTGATGGTGCGCGACTACGGCGTGGTGCTGACCGCGGGCCTGTCCAAGCAGGAAATTCCCTACCCCTACGTGCTCGACGGCAGTGAAAGCCTGGGGCTGGATGGGGTGGCCACCGCCGAGCTGGCCCGTTTCTTCCCCGCCACCCAGCTGTCGCACATCGGCGACGAGGTGGCCGACGGCCGCTGGATCGACCAGCCCGACACGCCGCATCCGCTGTCGCTGTTCGACGGGCCGCGGGTGGACTTCTCGCTGGCCCGGCTGCGCCACTACACCGGCACCCCGGCCGAGCACATCCAGTCCTATATTCTGTTCACCAACTATCACCGCTATGTGGACGAGTTCGTCCGCTGGGGCGCCGAGCAGATCAAGGCCGGCGGCCCCTATGACAGCCTGTCCTGCGCCGGCGGGGCGGTGATCACCGCCGACACGCCCGATCCCGAGCGGGTGGCGGCCGAGGCGCCCTGGCGGCGCCACCAGATGCCGGCCTATCACCTGACCGCGCCGGGCCGGAACGGCGTCACCCTGGTCAACATCGGCGTCGGCCCCTCCAACGCCAAGACCATCACCGACCACCTGGCGGTGCTGCGCCCGCACGTGTGGCTGATGATCGGCCACTGCGGCGGACTGAGGCCCAGCCAGACCATCGGCGACTATGTGCTGGCCCACGCCTATCTGCGTGACGACCACGTGCTCGACCCGGTGCTGCCGCCCGAGATCCCGATCCCGGCCATCGCCGAGGTCCAGGTCGCCCTGCAGCGCGCCGCCGAGATCGTCACCGGCGAGAGCGGCGAGGTGCTGAAGTCGCGCCTGCGCACCGGCACGGTGGCCACCACCGACGACCGCAACTGGGAGCTCCGCTTCACCAAGTCGGCCCTGCGCTTCAACCAGTCGCGCGCGGTGGCCATCGACATGGAGAGCGCCACCATCGCCGCCCAGGGCTATCGTTTCCGGGTGCCGTACGGGACGCTGCTGTGCGTGTCCGACAAGCCGCTGCACGGCGAGATCAAGCTACCAGGCCAGGCCAACCGCTTCTACGAGCAGGCCATCTCCCAGCACCTGCGCATCGGCGTGGCGGCCATGGACGTGCTGCGGGAGGAGGGCCCGCGCCTGCACTCGCGCAAGCTCCGCGCCTTCGACGAGCCGCCGTTCCGGTGAGAGCAGTTGCTCCCTTCCCCCTCGATGGGGGAAGGGCAGGGATGGGGGTGAGCGCACAGGATCTAGGGAATAGGGCGCGCGGGGCGTCCCCGCCTCACTGAATCATCGCCGGCCCGTAGCGGCCACACCCCCACCCAACCCTCCCCCATCGAGGGGGAGGGGCCCATCCTACCGCTTCGGCTCGTAGTTGAGGATCGGGGCCAGCCAGCGCTCGGCGGTCTTCTGTTCCCAGCCCTTGCGGGCGGCGTAGTCGGCGACCTGGTCGGCGTCGATCTTGCCGACGCCGAAGTAGTGGGCTTCGGGGTGGGCGAAATACAGGCCCGAGACCGAGGCCGCCGGGGACATGGCGAAGCTCTCGGTCAGCGCCATGCCGGTGGCCGCCTCGGCGTCGAGCAGGCGGAACAGGGTGGTCTTCTCGGTGTGGTCGGGCTGGGCCGGATAGCCGGGGGCCGGGCGGATGCCGCGGTACTTTTCCGTCAGCAGGTCGTCCAGGTTCAGCTTTTCGTCGGGCGCATAGGCCCACAGCTCGCTGCGCACCCGCGCGTGCATGGCCTCGGCGAAGGCCTCGGCCAGGCGGTCGGCAAGCGCGGTGGCCAGGATGGCGGAGTAGTCGTCGCCGGCCGCGCGGAAGCTCGCGGCCAGGGCGGTCTCGCCATGGCCGGCGGTGACGGCGAAGCCGCCGATATAGTCGGGCGCGACGCCGACCGGGGCGATGAAGTCCGACAGCGCCAGGTTGGGCTTGCCTTCGCTCTTCTGCATCTGCTGGCGCAGGGTGTAGAGCCGGGTCAGCTCGGTTGAGCGGCTGTCGTCCGTATACAGAACGATGTCGTCGCCATCGCTGTTGGCGGGCCAGAAGCCGACCACGCCCGAGGCCCTGAACAGGCCCTCCTGGACGATGCGGTCGAGCAGCGGCTTGGCGTCGGCGAACAGCGAACGGGCCGCCTCGCCCACCACCTCGTCCTCGAAGATCGCTGGATAGCGGCCGACCAGCTCCCAGCTGGCGAAGAACGGGGTCCAGTCGATGGTGCGGGCCAGGGTGGCCAGGTCGTAGTCGGCGAAGGCGCGGGCGCCGAGGAAGCTCGGGCGGGTGGCGCGATGGCCCTCGAAGTCGGCGCGATAGCGGTTCTCGCGCGCGGCCTGGATGCTGACGCGGGCCTTCTGCTCGCGGCCGCGGGCGAACTGCTCGCGGATGCGCACATATTCCTCGCGCACCGCCGCGCGGGTCTTGCCGCCCTCGGTGGGCGACAGCAGGCCCGAGACCACGCCCACGCCGCGGCTGGCGTCGGCGACGTAGATGGTCGAGCCCGAGAAGGCCGGCTCGATCTTCACCGCGGTGTGGGTGCGGCTGGTGGTGGCGCCGCCGATCAGCAGCGGCAGGTCGATGCCGCGCCGCTCCATCTCGCTGGCCACGAACACCATCTCGTCCAGCGAGGGGGTGATCAGGCCCGACAGCCCCACCACGTCGACCTTCTCGGCGACGGCGGTGTCGAGGATCCGGTCGGCCGGGACCATCACGCCGAGGTCGAGCACCTCGTAGTTGTTGCACTGCAAGACGACGCCGACGATCGACTTGCCGATGTCGTGCACGTCGCCCTTCACCGTGGCCAGCAACACCTTGCCGGCGAAGGATCGGGCCTGGCCCTCCTTCTCCGCCTCCATGTACGGCATCAGATGGGCCACGGCCTGCTTCATCACCCGGGCGGATTTCACCACCTGGGGCAGGAACATCTTGCCCGCGCCGAACAGGTCGCCGACCACGTTCATCCCGTCCATCAGCGGACCTTCGATGACGTGCAGCGGCCGCTCGACCGACAGGCGGGCGGCTTCGGTGTCCTCGACGATGAATTCCGAGATGCCGTGCACCAGGGCGTGGGCCAGGCGCGCGGCCACCGGCTGCTCGCGCCACTTCAGGTCCACCACCCGCACCGCGCCCTTGTCGCCCTTGTACTTGGGCGCCAGCTCCACCAGTCGCTCGGTGGCGTCGGGGCGGCGGTTCTGGATCACGTCCTCCACCGCCTCGCGCAGCTCGGGATCGATCTCGTCATAGACCGGCAGGTCGCCGGCGTTGACGATGCCCATGTCCATGCCGGCGGCGATGGCGTGGTAGAGGAACACCGCGTGCATGGCCCGGCGCACCGGCTCGTTGCCACGGAAGCTGAACGAGACGTTGGACACCCCGCCCGAGATGTGGGCGTGGGGCAGCGTGGCGCGGATGCGGCGCGTGGCCTCGATGAAGTCGAGCGCGTAGGAATTGTGCTCCTCGATCCCCGTCGCCACGGCGAAGATGTTGGGGTCGAAGATGATGTCTTCGGGCGGGAAGCCCACCTGCTCGGTCAGGATGCGATAGGCGCGGGTGCAGATCTCGACCTTGCGGTCGGCCACGTCGGCCTGGCCCAGCTCGTCGAAGGCCATCACCACCACCGCCGCGCCGTAGCGCAGGCAGGTCTTGGCCTGGGCGATGAACTTCGCCTCGCCCTCCTTCAGACTGATGGAGTTGACGATGCAGCGGCCCTGCACGCACTTCAGCCCCGCCTCGATCACCTCCCACTTGGAGCTGTCGACCATGATCGGCACGCGGGCGATGTCGGGCTCGCCGGCGATCAGGTTGAGGAAGGTGGTCATGGCCGCCTGGCTGTCGAGCAGCCCCTCGTCCATGTTGACGTCGATCACCTGGGCGCCGGCCTCGACCTGCTGGCGGGCCACGTCCAGCGCGGCGGGATAGTCGCCGGCGGCGACCAGCTTGCGAAACTTGGCCGAGCCGGTGACGTTGGTGCGCTCGCCGACATTGACGAAGATGGGACGGGACGCGGTCATGGGCGGACGATCGAGACCTTGGAGGTGAAGCTGTCTTCTCCTCCCCTGCGAAGCGGGGGAGGTGGCGGCGGAGCCGACGGAGGGGGCGCATGAAGGGCAGGGCGGCGTGCGGATCGCCCCCTCCACCATGCTGCGCATGGTCCCCCTCCCCCGCTGCGCAGGGGAGGAGATGAAATCCCAGCGAGCCTCACTGCGTGAGCTCGAACGGCTCCAGGCCCGACAGGCGCAGGGCGGTCGGGCGTGAGACCGGGCGGCGCGGCGTCTTGCCGGCCACCGCCTCGGCGATGTGGCGGATGTGGTCCGGGGTGGTGCCGCAGCAGCCGCCCAGGATGTTGACCAGCCCGCTGTCGGCCCATTCCTCCAGCTGGCAGGCGGTCTGGTGCGGCAGCTCGTCGTACTCGCCGAACGCATTGGGCAGGCCGGCGTTGGGATAGGCCGAGACCAGGCAGTCGGCGATCCGCGCCAGGTCGGCGACGTGCGGCCGCATCAGCTCGGCGCCCAGCGCGCAGTTCAGCCCCACCGCCAGCGGCTTGGCGTGGCGGATCGAGTTCCAGAACGCCTCCACCGTCTGGCC
>FSXV01000072.1_pt1 | contig 16506 bp, 13 predicted proteins | sample 1638401 | NCBI WGS metagenome assembly FSXV01 (sample SAMEA3914788, study PRJEB12502) | metagenome | biome: forest; material: soil | place: Canada | collected 2011-07-03 | depth 0.1 m | reverse complement strand
CGACGGCATCGTCTACAAGGTCGACCGGCTGGACTGGCAACAGCGGCTGGGCTTCGTCGGCCGCCTGCCGCGCTGGGCCATCGCCCACAAGTTCGCGCCGGAGCAGGCGCGCACCATCCTCAACGACATCGAGATTCAGGTCGGCCGCACCGGCGCCCTGACCCCGGTGGCCAAGCTGGCCCCGATCAATGTCGGCGGCGTGGTGGTGCAGAACGCCACCCTGCACAACGCCGACGAGATCGCCCGCAAGGACGTCCGCCTCGGCGACACCGTGGTGGTGCAGCGCGCCGGCGACGTGATCCCGCAGATCGTCGAGGTGGTGCTGGACCAGCGCCCGGCCGACTCGGAGCCCTACGCCTTCCCCCACATCTGCCCCTGCCCGCTCAAGACCGCGGTCACGCGCGAGCTGACCGCGGCGGGCGAGGAAACGGTGGTGCGCCGCTGCACCGGCGAGATGGCCTGCCCGTTCCAGCGCCTGGAGCACCTGAAGCTGTTCGTCTCGCGCAAGGGCTTCGACATCGAGGGCCTGGGCGAGCGCCAGCTCAACGCCTTCTACGAGGAGGGCCTGGTCAAGGAGCCGGCCGACATCTTCAAGCTGGCCAAGAACGAAGAGGCCCTGGCGGCGCTGCGCCAGCGCGAGGGCTATGGCGAGACCTCGGTGCGCAACCTGGCCGCCGCCATCGAGGCGCGCCGCACCATCCCGCTGGTGCGCTTCATCTTTGCGCTGGGCGTGCGGCATGTGGGCGAGACCACCGCGGGCCTGCTGGCGCGCGACTACGAGGAGGTCGACCGCTTCCTCGACGCCTGCCGCCGCGCCGCCACCGAGCGCCCCGGAGGGGCCTATTTCGACCTGGCGGTGCTGGAGGGCATCGGCCCGGTCGCCCTGGACGCCCTGCTCGCCTTCGGCCACGCCGGGCCGTTCGACGACCCGTGGCCCGAAGCCCCGCTGACCGAGAAGATCGGCAGGAGCCTGCCGCGCCTGTCCAAGCCGGTGCGCGGACGGTTGGCGGAGTCCTTCGGCGACTGGGGCGCCTTTGTCGCCGCCATGCAGGCCGCCGGCCGCCACCGGGCGGGCGAGGCGTTCCTGGAGCTGTCGCGCAGCCAGGGCATGGGACTGGTGGCGGCGGAGAGCCTGGCCACCTACTTCGCCGAGCCGGACAATGTGGAACGGGTCAACCGTCTGCGGGCCGAACTCGATGTTCAGCCAGCGGAACGACCCAAGTCCGACACCGCCGTGGCCGGCAAGACGGTGGTGTTCACCGGCGCGCTGGAGCGCATGACCCGCGACGAGGCCAAGGCCCAGGCGGAACGATTGGGCGCGAAGGTCGCTTCCTCCGTATCGAAAAAAACCGATCTGGTCGTCGCCGGGCCTGGCGCCGGCTCGAAGCTCAAGATTGCAGCCGACCTTGGCCTGCAAGTGATTACCGAGGACGAATGGTTGACGCTTACGGAAGGGGCTTGACGCGTTCAGGCTGAACCTCTTGCCTGCAGCGAGAAACAAACAGGTCGAAACAGGGAGGTTTCTAGAATGCGTGGTTCCATGATCTTCGGGGCGCTGGCCGCGATCTCGTTCGCCGGCGCGGCGGTTGCGTCACCCGTCGCCGGCGTCTGGCGCACCCCCGTGCACAACGCCGACATCGAGGTCTACGACTGCGGTCCGGCGGTGTGCGGCAAGGTGATCAATTCCGACCTGCTGCGCGCCACCCCCGAGATGAAGGACGCCCACAACAGCGACGCCAGCCTGCGCGACCGCCAGGTGAAGGGCTTGCAGATGATCAGCGGCTTCACCGGCGGCCCGAGCGAGTGGAAGGGCGGCCAGATCTACAATCCCGACGACGGCCACACCTATCACGGCACCATCACCTTGGCCGATCCCAACACGCTCAAGCTGACCGGGTGCGTCGTTTTCCCCCTGTGCAAAACCCAGGTCTGGCATCGAGAGCGCTAAGACCCCTACAATGGTCCTATGCTGAATCTGGTACTTAAGGTTGCTGCGCTCGCGGCGGTAGGCGCTGCGAGCGCGTCGCCCCTGCCCATCGAGGGCTTCTGGCGCGCGCGTTCGGGCGGCGGCATCATCGAGCTGCATCGCTGCGACGACGCCCTGTGCGGTCGCATCGCCGACTCCGACGACCTCAAGACCAATCCCGACCTGCGCGACGTCAACAACAAGCACGTCGAACTGCGCACGCGCGAACTCAAGAGCCTAGACATCTTCCACGGCTTCCGCGGCGGTCCCGACGACTGGACCGACGGCCGCATCTACAACCCCAACGACGGGCGCACCTATCGCGGCGAACTCAAGCTGGTGAACCCGAACAAGGTGCTGGTTACCGGCTGCCTGGTGTTCCCGCTCTGCGGCGCCCAGACCTGGAAGCGGGTCCAGCCGTAGTCGCTGCGTGCTTCGAGACGCGGCTCCGCCGCTCCTCAGCATGACGCAGGTTTACGAACACCCACACTCGTCATCCTGAGGAGCTCCGAAGGAGCGTCTCGAAGGACACACCTCCGCTCGGCAGCCGTCCTCAGATCGGCGCGCAGGCCTGTTCCAGCCACGCCCGCACCTCGGGCTCGACCCGCGGGCCGATCTTGGCCAGCACCTCGGCGTGATAGCCGTTGAGCCAGGCCCGCTCGTCCGCGTCCAGCAACTCCACCGCAATGGCGTGGCGGTCGATGGGGGCGAAGGTCAGGGTCTCGAAGCCCAGCATGGCCCGCTCGCCACCGGCGATCTCCGACGCCGCCGTGACCGTCTGCAGGTTCTCGATGCGGATGCCGTAGGCGGCGGTCTTGTAGTAGCCGGGCTCGTTGGAGACGATCATCCCCGGCGCTAGCGGCGTGAAGTTGGGCGCCTTGGCGATCCGCTGCGGCCCCTCGTGCACGCCGAGGTACGAGCCGACGCCATGGCCGGTGCCGTGATCGTAGTCCAGCCCCGCCATCCACAGCGGCTGACGCGCCAGGGCGTCCAGCGCCGAGCCGGTGGTGCCGGCCGGGAAGCGGACGCGGGCCAGCGCGATGTGGCCCTTCAGCACCCGGGTGAAGCGGTCCTTCATCTCCGCCGACACCTCTCCAAAGGCGATCGTGCGGGTGATGTCGGTGGTGCCCTCGACGTACTGGGCGCCGGAATCGACCAGGAAGAACTGGCCCGGCTCGATACGGCGGTTGGTCTTGTGGGTGGGGTGGTAGTGCACCACCGCGCCGTTGGGGCCGGCGCCGGCGATGGTGTCGAAGCTCAGGTCCTTCAGCGCGCCGGTGGCCTCACGGAAGCCTTCCAGCTTGGTCACCACCTCGACCTCGTCGGGCAGGGTGCGTTGAGCTTCGGTGCTCATCCAGTGCAGGAAGCAGGCCACCGCGGAGCCGTCGCGCAGGTGGGCCTGGCGCGCGCCCTCGATCTCCACCGGATTCTTGCAGGCGCGCGGCAGGGCGCAGGGGTCGGCAGCCCGCACCACGTGGGCGCCCGCCTTGTCGAGCGTGTCGAAGTACCAGGCCGAGGACTGCGCCGGATCGACCAGCACCCGATGGCCCTTCAGCTCGGCCAGGGCGCCCGGCAGGGCCGCGTCGGCCTCCAGCGTCACGCCGTTGCCGAGCCAGGCCGCCAGGCCGTCGGTGGCCTTGGCCGGATCGAGGAACAGCCGCGCCGTGCCGTCGGCGCGCAGCACGGCCTGGCCCAGCGGCAGGGGCGAGCGGATGACGTCGCCGCCGCGCACGTTGAACAGCCAGGCGATGGACGAGGGCGCCGTCAGCACCGCGGCCTCAGCCCCGATCTCGGCGATGGCGCGGCCCACGCGCGTGCGCTTCTCGGCCGACGCCTCGCCGGCGAAGTCGAGCGGATGCGGAACCACGGGCGCCTGCGGCTGGGCGGGACGCGCCTTGGCCCAGGCGCGGTCGAGCGGATTGTCCTCCACCGGCTTCAGCGCCGCGCCGGCCCTGGCGGCCGAGACGTGCAGCCGCGCCAGGGCGTCGGGGCTGTGCAGGCGCGGGTCGTAGCCGATCACCGCCCCCTTGGACGCGACGGTCTCGAGATAGGCCGGCACGCCGCCCTCCACGAGGTCGCGGCGCTCGAACAGCTCCGGGTCGGTCTGGGCGACCAGTTGCAGGGTGTAGCGCCCATCGCTGAACACCGCCGCCTTGTCCGCCAGCACCACCGCGGCCCCGGCCGAGCCGGTGAAGCCGGTGGCCCAGGCCAGCCGCTCGTTGGCGGCGGGCAGGTACTCGTTCTGGTGCTCGTCCTCATGCGGGATCAGCAGGCCGTCGAGGCCCTGAGCCGCCATCTCGGCGCGGATGAGGGGCAGGTGCTTGCGGCCGTACGAGGGGTCGGCGGCGTCGTCGAAGGTCTGGCGCATGGCGTCAATCTAGGCGCGGGTGCGGGCCGCCGCAAACAGATGGTGTTGAAAACAGGCGATAGGGAGACCGCTCCTTTCCACCGCTCATCCTCGCGAAGGCGGGGATCCAGATTCAGTCTCTGTCGTCGGCGGGCTCGATCTGGATTCCCGCCTTCGCGGGAATGAGCGGAGTTAGGATGAACCTAGGCCCGGTCGATCCGCGCGGCGTAGCAGCCGGGCGCGGCGAAGTGCGCGTGCAGATAGGCCGCCTGCGGATCGCCCAGCAGCCGCTCCACCGCCCCCTCCAGAGCGCGCCCGTCGACCACCTCGGCGGCGTGCAGAAACCCGGCTTCGTCGAACGCTCGCAGCGACAGGACGCGCAAGCGCAGCTGCTCGGGCACGGCGTCCACCGTGTCATAGGCCAACTGGTCGCGGCGCATATAGATGGCGTAGCGCGAGCGGAACGGCGTCTCGGCCGGTTGGTGCTCGTATTTGACCAGGATCAGCCGCTCGCCCACCGGCGCGTCGGTCAGGCCGATGCGGCAGGGATAGCCGGGACTGCAGTCGGCGACCACGCGCACCGCGCCTTGCCCGGCCAGGGCGGCGTCATCGAGATCGAACAGCGGCTGGAACGGCGCGGGATCGAGGCCGCGGATGCGGAAAGCCATGGTCGGTGTCTCCTTCGAGCCCGACCATGGGCGAGGCGGGCGGCGCGCAGCCACCCGCATCTTGCGCAAGGATCAGAAAGCGACCGGGGCTGAAATGGCCTGCGTCCTTCGAGACGCCCTTTCAGGGCTCCTCAGGATGACGAATGTGAGTGTTCAATAACCTTGGTCATGCTGAGGAGCGGCGTCAGTCGCGTCTCGAAGCACGCAGCAACCTCTAGGCCCGGCGCAGCACCAGGGTGGCCCAGGCGTCGCGGTGGTAGCGGCGCTCGACCTTGAAGCCGCGGGCCAGGTAGGCCGCGCGCACGAACCGCTCCTGGCTGCGCAGCAGGCCCGACAGGATCGCCGTGCCGCCGGGCTTCAGCGCGCCCTTGATGTCGGACGCCAGCCACACCAGCGGCCGGGCCAGGATGTTGGCGAACACCAGGTCGTAGGGGGCGTTGTCGGCCACCAGGCGGTGCTTGAGCCCGTTGGCGTAGACGAAGCGGGCGCCGACCTGGTTCACCGCGGCGTTCTCGCGGCCGATGCGCACCGAGATCGGGTCGATGTCGGTGCCGACCGCCGTGCGCGTGCCGGTCTTGGCCGCGGCGATCGCCAGCACGCCGGTGCCCGCGCCCACGTCCAGCACCTTCTTGTAGCCCCGACGCTTGAGCAGGGCGTCGTAGGCGTAGAGGCAGCCGACGGTGGTGCCATGGTGGCCGGTGCCGAAGGCCGCGCCGGCCTCGATCCGCAGGTTCACCGCATTGACCGGCGCGCGGCCGCGGTCGTGCAGGCCGAACACGAAGAACCGCCCGGCGCGCACCGGCGGCAGGCCCGACAGCGCCATGGCCAGCCAGTCGGCGTCGGCCAGCACTTCGACCTCGACGCGCACGTCGAAGTCGGCCAGCACGACCTGGAACCGCTCGGCCTCCTCGGGCGTGGTCGGGAAGGCGTCGATGCGCCAGACGCCGCGATCCTCGTCCTCTTCCAGGATCGAATAGGTCGCGCCTTCCAGCAGCGGGTCGGCGTCCACGGCGCGGGCGGCGGCCTCGGCATCGGCGCGCGCCCCGCGGGCGATGATCTGAACGGGATCCTCGGTCATGCGGCGGTCAATAACCGCAGGGGCGCGCCCAAGGCCACAGGCGATTCGCCCATAACGCCCCAGCCGGGCTTTACGGGGCGAGGCGCAACGCCGCGCCAAACGCAACGGGGGGCGGGGCAACGCGGTGCGCGCCTCGTGTGTTTAGCCAATTGTCGATCACCGCCGGGAGTATGCCGTGGGCTCGCTCGCACCCCTCACCCACCACCTGTCGCGCCTGCAGGGCGACACCTGGATCGCGAGTTTCACCGCGCTGGAGACCCTGCTGGGCGAGCCGCTGCCCGACACGGCGCGGCGTCGCAAAGGCTGGTGGTCCAACGCCTGGTCGCGGGTGCGCCCGCACGAACGGGCCTGGCTGGAGGCCGGCTGGCGGGTCGAGCACGTGGACCTGGAAGCCGAACGGGTAGTGTTCCACCGCGCCCACGGCTCCGAGCCGATCCACGCCGCCGCCCCGCCCGTGATGAAGAAGGCGGTGGCCGACTACGACCGCCGTGTGCGCGCCAAGACCATCGGCCTGTTCGCGCTCAGCGGCGGCTCGACCGCGGTGGCGGCGGGGCTGGCCGGCGGGGTGGTGGGCTTCCTGCTCGGCCGCTACCTGCCGCGGCGCTAGAGCGCGCCCGGGGAATGCGTCTGCCGTTTCGCCGCCCGGCGCGCCCTGACGTCTCGCCCCAGAATCGACCGTAAGGCCAGGAAATCGAGACGAATCGTCCGCCCAGGCGGGACTAATTGTCCCCAATCCGGGATTGCCGTTTATAAGGCGGGGCTCGATCTTCCCACACCTCCCTCCCCATATCGCCCCGATGCCCGACGATCAGACCCCCTCCCCCGACGCCGCCGCGCGCGACTATCGCGACACGGTGTTCCTGCCCAAGACCGAGTTCCCGATGCGCGCCGGGCTGCCCAAGCTCGAGCCGCAGATCCTGGAGCGCTGGGTTGCGGAAGACCTGTACGGCTCGATGCGCAAGGCCCGCCGCGACGCCGGCGCGCCGCTGTTCGTGCTGCACGACGGCCCGCCCTACGCCAACGGCGCCATCCACATCGGCCATGCGCTGAACAAGCTGCTGAAGGACTTCGTGGTCCGCTCGCAGTTCGCGCTCGGCAAGGACGTGGACTACGTGCCCGGCTGGGACTGCCACGGCCTGCCGATCGAGTGGAAGATCGAGGAAGAGTTCCGCGCCAAGGGCCGCCGCAAGGACGAGGTCTCCAAGGCCGAGTTCCGCGCCCGCTGCCGCGCCTACGCCGCCGAGTGGATCGACGTGCAGCGCGAGCAGTTCAAGCGCCTGGGCGTGCTGGGCGACTGGGCCGGTCGCTACGCCACCATGGACTATGGCTCGGAAGCCAAGATCGTCGGCGAGTTCCACAAGTTCCTGATGACCGGCCAGCTCTATCGCGGCTCCAAGCCCGTGATGTGGAGCCCGGTGGAGCGCACCGCCCTGGCCGACGCCGAGATCGAGTACCACGAGCACAGCTCGCCCACGATCTGGGTCAAGTTCCCGGTGGCGCGCGACGGCGCGGCTCCCGCCGGCGCCAAGTCCCTGACCGGCGCCTCGGTGGTGATCTGGACCACCACGCCCTGGACCATCCCGGCCAACCGCGCCGTCGCCTACGGCCCGAAGATCGCCTATGCGGTCTATCGGGTGGAGAGCCTGAAGGACGGGCTGGACTACGAGCCCTGGGCCAAGGTCGGCGACCGGCTGATCCTGGCCGAGGCCCTGGCCGAACAGGTGCTGGCGACCGCCGCCGCCGAGAGCTGGACCCTGGAGCGCCCGGTGGCGGCCGAGGAGATGGCCGAGCTGGTCCTGGCCCATCCCCTGGCCAAGCTGGCCCCGGCCTACGGCTTCGACGTGCCGATGCTGTCGGGTGAGCATGTCACCGACGACGCCGGCACCGGCTTCGTCCACACCGCCCCCGGCCACGGCCAGGAAGACTACCAGGTGTGGCTGGCCTCGGGCCGGCGCGAGATCCCCGAGACGGTGGACCCCAACGGCGCCTATTTCGACAGCGTGGCCCTGTTCGGCGGGCTGCAGGTGATCGAGGCCGAGGGCAAGAAGGCCGGCAAGTTCGGCCCGGCCAACGGCGCGGTGATGGAGAAGCTGATCGAGGCCGGCAACCTGCTGGCGCGCGGGCGGCTGACCCACTCCTATCCGCACTCCTGGCGCTCCAAGGCCCCGGTGATCTTCCGCAATACTCCGCAGTGGTTCATCAAGATGGATGACGCCATCGAGGGGACCGACACCCTGCGCCATCGGGCGCTGAAGGCCATCGACGCCACCGCCTTCTATCCCTTGAGCGGCCAGACCCGCATCCGCGCCATGGTCGAGAACCGGCCCGACTGGCTGATCTCGCGCCAGCGCGCCTGGGGCACGCCGCTGGCCATGTTCGTGGACAGCAAGACCGGCGAGCCGCTGCGCGACCCCGAGGTCAACCAGCGCATCCAGGACGCCATCGCCCGCGAGGGCGCCGACGCCTGGTTCACCCACAACGCCGCCGAATTCCTGGGCCCGACGCGCGATCCGGCCGACTACGAGAAGGTCGAGGATATCGCCGACGTCTGGTTCGACAGCGGCTCGACCCACGCCTTCACCCTGGAGGGTCGCAACGACAGCCGTTCGCCCGCCGACCTGTATCTGGAAGGCTCCGACCAGGCCCGCGGCTGGTTCCAGTCCTCGCTGCTGGAGTCCTGCGGCACCCGCGGCCACGCCCCGTTCAAGGCGGTGCTGACCCACGGCTTCACGCTCGACGAGCAGGGCGAGAAGATGTCCAAGTCCAAGGGCAACACCGTCGATCCGCAGAGCGTGATCAAGGACAGCGGGGCCGAGATCCTGCGCCTGTGGGTGGCCATGGTCGACTACGCCGAGGATCAGCGCATCGGCAAGGCGATCCTGCAGACCGCCACCGACGGCTACCGCAAGTTCCGCAACACCCTGCGCTACCTGCTGGGCGCGCTGGACGGCTTCAGCGACGCCGAGCGCGTGGCCCTGGACCAGATGCCGCCGCTGGAGCGCTACGTGCTGCATCGGCTGTGGCAGCTGGATGAGCAGGTGCGTACGGCCTACGCCGAGTACCGCTTCAACGACGTGTGGCGGCCGGTGTCGGAGTTCGCGGCGCAGGAGCTGTCGGCCCTGTACTTCGACGTGCGCAAGGACGCCCTGTACTGCGACGCGCCGTCGAGCCTGCGCCGGCGCGCCGCGCGCACGGTGATGGACCTGGTGTTCGAACGCCTGACCATCTGGCTGGCCCCGCTGCTGCCCTTCACCACCGAGGAGGCCTGGACCAACCGCTTCCCCGAAGCCGGCTCCAACTGCCTGCGGGTGATGCCGCAGACGCCGGCCGACTGGCGCAACGACGCCGAGGCCGCGCGCTGGACCAAGGTCGGGCGGGTGCTCGACGTGGTCACCGGCGCGCTGGAGGTCGAGCGGCGCGAGAAGCGCATCGGCGCGGCGCTGGAAGCGGCGCCCGTGGTGCATGTGGCTGAGGCCGAGCTGATCGCGGCCTTCGACGGCCTGGACGCCGCCGAGGTGTTTCGCACCAGCCAGGGCCGCTTCGAGAAGGATGGCGACGCCGGCTTCCGCCTGGCCGAGACCCCCGGCGTGTCGGTCGAACCGCTGCTGGCCCACGGCGAGAAGTGCGCCCGCTGCTGGCGTGTCCTGCCCGAGGTCAAGGCGCCGAAGTTCCTGTGCGAGCGCTGCGACGAGGCCGTGGCCGAGATCGAGGCGGGCCAGAACGAGGCCGGTCAGTGAGTACGTCGGTGACCCAACCCGCTCGCGGTTCGACCGCGCTTGTCACCCCGCTGGGCCTGTTCGCCTACGCCCTGGCCCTGATCGCCATCGTCGCCGACCAGGCGTCCAAGAGCTGGGTGCTGCACGGCGTGCGCCTGGTGGAGGGCGCGCCGGTGACGGTGCTGCCGATCCTGCGGCTGTCGCTGGTGTGGAACCGCGGCTTCAGCTTCGGCCTGCTGTCGGAGACCAGCCTGGCGCGCTGGGGCCTGTTCGTCTTTTCCGTCGCCGTGGCCATCGCGCTGGCGGTGTGGGCGCGGCGCGCAGTGCGCTGGCTGCCGGCGGTGGCGCTCGGCCTGATCATCGGCGGAGCCATCGGCAATGCAGTGGACCGGGTGCGGTTGGGCGCGGTGGTGGATTTCCTCGACTTCACCCGCCTGGGCTTTCCCTGGGTGTTCAACGTCGCCGACAGCGCCATCACCGTCGGCGTGGCCTTGCTGCTGCTCGACAGCCTGCTGACCCGTCCGCAGTCCGGCGCGAACTAAACCGAGCATTTTTGATCCCAACCGATCAAAAATGCTCAAGACCTTTGGGGAAGAGAGCGTGATGCCCGCCGAAACCGGCATCCACTTTCGGCTATCACGCTCTCAAACTAATCGCAGGCTGCGTCGCCGCGCGCCTTTGCGCAGCCGCCGGAGTATTGTATCGCCGCTTCAAGGCCGGGGAGGTACGGAGTAGGTCATGGTTACCAGCCGCATTACGCGCGTGCGCGTCGGAGCGACGGCGGCGGGTTTGCTGGCCGCGGGGATGGTGGTTTCAGGCTGCCACACCGTCAGCGGCGCCATCAGCAACGCCAAGCTCGCCCCCGATGAGTTCCGCGTCGTCACCAAGGCGCCCCTGGTGGTGCCGCCCGAGTACGCCCTGCGTCCGCCGACGCCCGGCGAGCCGCGCCCGCAGGAGCTGCAGCCCGAGAGCCAGGCCCGCCAGGCCCTGCTCGGCCAGCGCGAAGCCGCCAACCGCACCGAGGGCGAGGTCCTGCTCGCCAACCGCGCCGGCGCCTCCAAGGCCGACCCGCTGATCCGCTACGTGGTCGACGACCAGTACGGCGACATCGCCCACAAGGAAAAGCCGTTCGCCGACCGCGTCATGTTCTGGCGCAAGGGCCAGCCGCAGGCCGCCGCCGCCGAGGATGCGACCGCCGCGGCGGACACGCCCGCCCCGCTGGACCCCACGACCATCCAGAAGACCGTGGCCGCCCTGACCGGGAACAAGGAAGTCATCATCCAGCGCGCGCCGGAAAAGAAGCGCTTCAAGCTGCCCGGCCTCTGATCGTAACTTTGCGCTTGCGCCGGACCTAGGGTCCGGCCCGAGCTTCGGCGGGGTCGAGAGAAAGGACCCCTCGTGCCCGCCGACCGCTTCCTCAGCCCCGCCGAAGTCTGCGACCGCCTGGACGTCACCGTCCGGGCGCTACGGCTATATGAGCGACGCGGACTGCTGCAGCCGCTGCGCACCGGCGCCGGCTGGCGCACCTACGGCCCCGACCAGATCGTTCGCCTGCACCAGATCCTGGCCCTGAAACGGCTTGGGCTGTCGCTGGCGCGCATCTCGGAGGTGCTTGCGGGCCGGCTGGCCGAGCTGGACAGCGTGCTTGAAGTCCAGCAGGCGGCGCTTCGGGCGCGCAAGGCGGAAGCCGAGCACGGCCTGGAGCTGCTGGCCGAGGCGCGCCGGCGCATCGCCGCCGGCCAGTCCCTCTCCCTCGACGACCTGACACGGCTCACGCGGGAGACGACCATGAGCGAAGACCTGAGCAAGGACGAGTGGCGCGACATCTTCGAGCCGCTGCTCGAACGGCACTACACCCCCGAGGAACGCGCCAGCGCCAAGCTGCGCGAACAGGCCCTGGAGATCGAGGGCGGCGAGGATCCCCAGGCGGCCTGGGCCACGCTGATCGCGGAGGCGCGGCGGCTGCTGGCCATTGGCGATCCCGGCTCGCCCGAGGCCGCCGACCTGACGCGTCGCTGGCAGGCGCTGGTGGAGCAGTTCACCGGCGGCGACGCCAGCCTGCACGCCAAGTCCGCGGCGGTGTGGCGCGACGCCATGGCCGATCTCGACACCGCCGCGCGCGTGCCGCTGACGCCGGAGATGTTCGCCTTCGTCGGCGAGGCCATGCGGCGCTCCAAGGCGGCCTGAGGCTGCAGCCTGAATAAGGCTTCCTGGATTGTCATCCCGGCCGTAGAGCCGGGACCCAGGGGGATCGCGCTGCACCGCTCCTGGGTCCCGGATAGCCTCTGCGAGGCTTCCGGGATGACAGTTCCATTTAAGCTTTTGATGTCGTTTATGAGTCCGAACGCTAGCGGATGGCGACATGACGCCGATTGCCCGAACCGGGCTTGGCCTTATGTTACGCCATCCGCTTTCCAGCCCCGGCTCCCGCATGCGTCCGTCCAAGCCCGCCCTTTTCCTGGCCGTCGCCACGGTTTCCCTGGCCGCAGGCCTCGGCCACGCCGTCGCACAGACCAACCTTCCCGCCACCGCGGCCACCGCCACGGCCACCGCGACCTCGGCCGATCCGTTCCTCTGGCTCGAGGATGTCGACGGCAAGCGGGCGATGGACTGGGTCGGGACCGAGAACACCCGCTCGCTGAAACTGCTGGAGGCCGATCCCCGCTATGCCGGCCTGCACGACCAGGCCCTGGCCCTGGCCCAGGCCAAGGACCGCATCCCCTCCCCGGACTTCCTGGGCGGCCAAGTCTACAATTTCTGGCAGGACGGCGATCACGTGCGCGGGGTGTGGCGCGCCACCAGCGTCGCCGACTACGCCCAGCCCGAGCCCGAGTGGCGCACGGTGCTGGACCTGGACGCCCTGGCCAAGGCCGAGAACGCCAACTGGGTCTACAAGGGCGTCACCTGCGAGCGCCCGCATGAGCAGCTCTGCCTGGTCGCCCTGTCGGACGGCGGCGAGGACGCGGTGACGCTGCGCGAGTTCGACCTCTCCACCAGCCGCTTCGTCGACGGCGGCTTCAACCTCACCCGCAGCAAGCAGCAGGCGGACTGGATCGATCCCAACACCCTGATCGTGGCCCGCGACTGGGGTCCGGGCAGCATGACCAACTCGGGCTACCCGTTCGTGGTCAGGGTGCTGCACCGCGGCCAGCAGCTGCGCCAGGCCCAGCAGGTGTTCCGCGGCGAGCCCACCGACGAGGTGGGCGTGACCCCGCGCGTGCTGGTGGACGGCCAGGGTCATCGCGCCATCGTCATTACCCGCGGCGTGACCTTCTTCCAGAACGAGCACTACCTGGTCACGCCCCAGGGCGGGAAGAAGCTGGCCCTGCCGGCCAAGTCCGACATCGACGACCTGGTGGCCGGCCGCCTGATCGTCACCCTGCGCGAGGACTGGTCGCCCGAGTCCGGCGGCGGTGCGAGCTTCAAGGCCGGCTCGGTGGTGTCGCTCGACCTGGCGACGGTCGAGGCCGATCCCGATCACCTGGTGGCCAGCCTGGTCTGGGCGCCGGGCCCGCGCCAGGCCCTGGCCGAGGTCTCCGCCACCCGCAACCGGCTGGTGATCACCGGGCTCGACAATGTGCGCGGCCGCGCCTGGATCCTGAGCCCGGTGGATGGCTCCGGCTGGACCAGCAAGGCGCTGGACCTGCCCGACAACGCCTCCATCTCGCTGGTCAGCACCAGCAGCGACGACGACCAGACCTTCCTCGGCGTCACCGGCTTCCTCACGCCCACCACCCTGTGGCTGGCCGACGGCTGGAGCGGCATGCTGCGCCAGGTGAAGGCCCTGCCGCCCAAGTTCGACGCCTCCAACCTGGTGACCGAGCAGTTCGAGGCCACCTCCAAGGACGGCACCCACGTCCCCTACTTCCTGGTCCACCGCAAGGACATCAAGCTCGACGGCTCCACCCCCACCCTGCTGTACGGCTACGGCGGGTTCGAGGTGTCGATGACCCCGTCCTACTCGGCCAACCTGGGCAAGCTGTGGCTTGAACGCGGCGGCGCCTACGCCCTGGCCAATATCCGCGGCGGCGGCGAGTTCGGGCCGGCCTGGCACGAAGCCGCCCTGACCGTGCACCGCCAGCGCGCCTATGACGACTTCGCCGCCGTGGGCCAGGACCTGATCACGCGCAAGATCACCTCGCCGCGCCGGCTCGGCATCCGCGGCGGCTCCAATGGCGGCCTGCTGATGGGGGTGGAGTTCGAGCAGCATCCGGAACTGTGGAACGCCACCATCATCGAGGTGCCGCTGCTCGACATGCTGCGCTTCGAGCAGATCGCGGCAGGCGCCTCGTGGGTGGGCGAATACGGCAGTACGGCCGACCCGGCCCAGCGCGCCTTCCTGGCCTCGATCTCGCCCTACGCCAACCTGAAGGCCGGGGCCAAGTATCCCGAGCCCTTCATCTTCACCACCACCAAGGACGACCGGGTCGGGCCGGTGCACGCCCGCAAGTTCGCCGCCGAGATGGAGGCTCTGGGCCTGCCGTTCCTCTATTACGAGAACACCGAGGGCGGCCACGCCGCCGGGGCCAACCTGCGCGAGACCGCCCACGAACAGGCGCTGGAGATGACCTACCTGACCCAGAAGCTGATGGACTGACGGCCTTGGCCTCCGGTCTCGGCGCCCCTGGCCCGATCCACGTCGTCAGCCTGGCGCGCACGCCGGACCGCTGGCGCGCGTTCCAGGCCGACAATCCGGGCCTGGAGGTCGAGCGCTTCGCCGCGGTCGACGGCCGCGCCCTCGACCTCGCCGAGCTGGCGGCGGCGGGCCTCGTCCTCCCGGGGCTGGACTACACCCCCGGCGCCTTCGGCTGCGCCCTGTCGCACGCGGCGCTTTGGCGGCTGTGCGTGGAGAGCGGCGCGCCGCTGACCGTGTGCGAAGACGACGCCGTGCTGCGGCCCGACTTCGCCGAGCGGGCGGCGGAAACGGCGGCGCAGGCCGACGGCGCCGAGCTGATCCTGTGGGGTTGGAACTTCGATTCGGTGCTGGCCGGGCGGCTGTTCGACGACACGCCCTTCGCCATGGGCTTCGACCAGGGCCGTATGCGCGCCGACCTCGACGGCTTCCGCCGCGACCCCACTCGCCCCACGCTGCTACGGCTGCAGCGGGCGCTGGGTACGCCCTGCTACACGGTCACGCCCGCCGGGGCCCAGGCGCTACTGGCCCGCTGCTTTCCCCTGCGGCCGCAGACGGTGTTCATCCCGCTGCTGGGCCGCGAGCTGGCCAATACCGGCGTCGATATCGCCATGAACGCGGCCTATCCGGACATGGCCGCCTACGCCGCCTTCCCGCCCCTGGCCCTGACCCGCAACGAGGTCGCCGCCTCTACGGTAGAGCCAAGCTGAAGTTCAGGCGCTGCGCAGGGCCTCGGCCAGTAGCCGCGCCTCGGCCTCGCGGCTCGATCCGGCGCGCCAGGCCACCACGATCTCACGCCGCGGCGCGTCGGCGCAGAACGACTTGACCGCGATCCCCGCCTGCGAGGCCAGGCCGGCGCGCACCGCCATGGCCGGCAGCAGGGTCACGCCCAGGCCCGAGCCCACCATCTGCACCAGGGTGTGCAGCGAGGTGGCGGCGAAGTCGCTGTCGCCGCCCCTGGCCCCCTCGACCTTGCAGGCCGACAGGGCGTGCTCGCGCAGGCAGTGGCCGTCCTCCAGCAGGATGACGTCCTCGTGCTCCATGGCGTCGGGGTTCACCGTCTCGCCGTCGAAGATCCGATGCCCCGCCGGCGCAGCGGCGAGCAGCTCGTCCTCCTCCACCGGCGCGGTCTCCAGCCCCGTGGTGTCGTAGGGCAGAGCGATCAGGGCGGCGTCCAGGGCGCCGGTCTTCAGCGCCGCCGCCAGTTTGGAGGTCAGGTCCTCGCGCAGGAACAGCCGCAGCTTGGGGAAGCGCTCGCGCAGCATCGGCAGGGCCTTGGGCAGCAGGAACGGGGCGATGGTCGGGATCACCCCCAGCCGGAACCGCCCCACCAGGGGCTGGCCGGCGATGCGGGCCGACTGCACCAGGTCTTCGGCCCGGGCCAGGATGTCCTCGGCCCGGCGCACCGTCTCCTCGCCCACCGCGGTCAGGATCACGCCCGAGCGGGCCCGGTCCACCACCGGCGCCCCCAGAGTCCGCTCCAGTTCCTGGATGCCGGCCGACAGGGTGGGCTGGGTGACGAAGGCCGCCTCGGCCGCCCGGCTGAACGAGCGATGCTGGGCCAGCAGCTTCAGATATTGCAGTTGGCGGAGCGTGGGCAGCAGCATGGCTACGCATATAGGCGCACCCTATCGTCGCGCCAAATTTAATTGATTGGATTTCATACAGTCGCCCCCGTACGTCCACTCCGCGGTCCAGGCGGGCCGCATCGATTTTCATGCGGTCGCAGCCGCAAAAACCTTCAGGAGTGTTCATGCTGGGCGTTGGTCAAAAGCTCCCCGAATTCAAGCTCACCGGCGTGAAGCCCGGCTTCAACTCGCACGAAGAGAACGGCGAATCGGCTTTTGCGCCGATCACCCAGGACTCCTTCGAAGGCAAGTGGAAGATCATCTTCTTCTACCCGAAGGACTTCACCTTCGTGTGCCCGACCGAAATCGCTGAATTCGCGCGCCTGGCCAAGGACTTCGAAGACCGCGACGCGGTCGTCCTGGGCGGCTCGGTCGACAACGAGTTCGTGAAGCTGGCCTGGCGCCGCGACCACGCCGACCTGAACCGCCTGCCGATCTGGTCGTTCGCCGACACCGCCGGCAAGCTGTCG
>FSXV01000083.1_pt1 | contig 17019 bp, 11 predicted proteins | sample 1638401 | NCBI WGS metagenome assembly FSXV01 (sample SAMEA3914788, study PRJEB12502) | metagenome | biome: forest; material: soil | place: Canada | collected 2011-07-03 | depth 0.1 m | reverse complement strand
TCATCTCCGTGCCCTATGCACCAGGCGGCTTCGCCCTGCCGAGCCTCGTCCCCTTGGTCGACAGGGGGCTTTATCCCGCCGACCAGTATCCCGACGGGCAGTGGGACTACTATCGCTTCTACCTTACCCATTTCGAACAGTCGGTGGCCGACTTCGACGCCGACATCCCAGCCACGCTTGCGGCGATCTATCGGCGTGGCGATCCGGGCTCTGTCGGCAAGGTCTCGCCGTCCGCCCTGGTCACGCGCAATGGCGGCCGATTCGGTTCGGCGCATCGTGCGCCGGCGGTTCCGCGCGACCCCGATCTGTGGCCCGCCGATGATTTCGACGCCCTGGTGGAGGCGTTCCGCGTCACCGGGTTCCGGCCCGCCAACGCCTGGTATCTCAATGACGACGCCAATATCGCCTACGCCAGGTCTGCACCGGACGGCGGGCGCCTAAGCCAGCCCGTATTGTTCCTCAATGGAGATTTCGACGCGATCTGCGACGTTACCCACAACCGCCTCGCAGAGCCCATGCGGGACGCTTGCCAGGAGCTCACCGAAGTGAGCCTGCCTGCCGGCCACTGGCTGCCGTTGGAGCGCAAGGCGGAATCCATCCGGGCCATGGAGACGTGGCTGCAGGTGAAGGGCTTGTCATAGGGGGGACGCGCCGGGCGCGTCAGCTGCGCCGGACGGCGGGGTGGCCGCAAGCCAACGCGGCTCTGGGCGCAGACCTGTCAGGGGAATGCGAGATGGCTTCGAATACGCTGTTCCGAGGTGAAGGTCGGGGCGGGCAGGCCCGAGGCGTTGTAGAGTTCGCCGCCCGCAACGTTGCTCCAATTGAAGCGGACATAGGTAGGCTCCTCCACCGGCCCGGTGACCACCACGGTGTTGTGGTCGATGATGGCGGCGGCGGGGACGTAGCGGTGGTCGCGGCCGGCGATCTCGAAGCCGGAGAGGCGCGCACCCTTAGCGTTCAAACCGTCCGCATGGTCGAACCACACCCGCAAGCCGCCGGGCGCGCCCGTGACTTGCCGGAACAGCGGCGGCGCATAGGCCACGGGCTCGCCATAGGCTACCGCACGGGCGGCCAGGGCGAGACGCGCAGCCACCGTCTGCTTGTCGCTGGGATGGACATTGTTGGGATCGCCCACGTCGGTAGTCACGGCGATGGCTGTGTTGCGTAGCTCCAGCGCTCGGCGCTGAGCGTCGCGAACCAAACCCCATTCTTCGCGCGGCGAGTCGAAGCTGGAGATCTGGGCGAACAGGAACGGGAAGTCGCCCTGAGCGAAGTCATGGCGCCAGTCGGTGATCAGGCCCTTGAACAGCGCCTCGTAATAGGGCGCACGGTCCGGCTTGCTGTTGGTCTCGCCCTGGTACCAGATGACGCCCTTGAGGCCATATCCGGTCAGGGGGGCGATCATGGCGTTGTACAGCGCCGCCGGTCGCCAGGACTCCTCCGGCGGCCGCCAGTCGTGGTCCGGAGGCTGCACGCCGCGGCTTCGCGCTAGCTCGTCCTCGCGATGCTCCGCGCGGACGATGGCGTCCTTGTCGGCCTCGTCGTCGATCAGGTGGGCGCGCGCAACGAAGGCGGGCAGCAGGGCCGGGTCGGCGCTTAGTCCATCCAGCGACACCCAGGGATCGGCGGGCGTGCCGCCCCAGGCGGAGTCGATCACGCCCACCGTGACGTGCTCGCGCGCGGCGATCTCGCGGGCGAAGAAATAGCCGATGGCGGAAAAGGCCGCCGCCGTCTGCGGCGTGCTCAGCGTCCAGGTCTGGTCGATGTCGTGCAGGGGATAGGCGCTGCTGCGGTGCTCCAGGCGCAACAGGCGGATGCGGGGATTGGCGGCCGCGGCGATCTCGGCGGCGGCGTTCCTGACCAAGGCGGTCGGCGGGAAACCCTGGAGCGGCATCTCCATGTTCGACTGGCCCGAGGCCAGCCAGACCTCGCCCAGCATCACGTCGGAGATCGTGCGCGCGCCCTCGGCGCTCCCGCCGTCGACCGTCAGTACGTAGGGGCCGCCGGCCGGCATGGGCGCCAGCCAGGCGTCCCAGCGACCCAGGCGGTCAGCCTCAGCCGCCGTATCATGGCCTGCGAGCCTGATCTCGACCCGGGTTCCCGGCGTGGCCCAGCCCCAGACGTGCAACGGCCGGTCGCGCTGCAGAACGGCATGGTCGCTGAACAGGTGCGGCAATCGAAGTTCCGCCGAAGCGGCGCTGGCGATCAGGCTGGCGGCGGCCGTCGCTGCTACGGCGCAGGCCTGCAAGGCGACCCGGAACTTGGCGAGAGGCATTTGAGCGAGCTCCGGGGCTAGGGGAGGGGCGTGAAGTGAATCGCCGCGCCGCCGCTAGGCGCGAGCTTCAGCTTAAGCGCCGCGGTGGCGCCAGCATTCACAGTCGAGGTGGAGAGGTCCACCGCGGCGGGCGTGACGCCGTCGCTCCAGGTCGTGACGCGCCAGCGCCCGCCACGTAGGAAGCCCAGCGGGAGGGTCACTGTGCGGGCCGCCTCGTTGTTCATGGCCCCGACATACCAGTCCTGTCCGCTGCGACGGGCCGTCACGACATAGCGGCCGATCTCACCGGCCAGGCCACGGGTCTCGTCCCAAGTAACGGGGACCAGCTTGAGAAAATCCGAGCCGGCCTGACCTTCATAGGCGCTGGGCGCGTCTGCAAGCACCCCCAGCGGGCTGTCATAAACGACGTACATGGCGAGTTGCTGGGCGCGGGTGGTCATCACCTCGGGCGCGTGGTTGCGGGGCTCGAACTCGGCCGGCGTGACGTTGCGAAAGCCGCCCGGCGTGTAGTCCATCGGGCCGAGCAGCCCGCGCGTGAAGGCTAGGGTGACGTTGTGGGTGGCGGTGATGCGCGCGCTCCACTTGTTGTACTCCGCCCCCATCACCCCCTCCTGGGTGAGGAAGTTCGGATAGGTGCGGATCAGGCCTCGGGGCGCATATGCGCCGTGAAGGTCGACCAGCAAGTGATGGCGCGCCGCCGAAGCGAGCAGGCGATGGTAGAACTCGACCGCCTGCTGGTCTTCGCGGTTGATGAAGTCGACCTTCACCCCCTTCAGGCCCCAGCGTTCGTAGAGCGTGAGCGCGTCTTCCATGTTCCGGTCGAGCAGTTTCCAGTTCACCCAGACGAACAGGCCGACCTTGTGCGTCTCGGCATAGCGGATCAGCACCGGCAGATCGACGTCGGGGGCGGTGCGGGTGATGTCGGCGCCGGGCGGGATGGTCGCGTCGGTTCCCCCGTTCAGATACCAGCCCTGGTCCACGATCATGTAGGGCAGGCCGAACCGCGCGGCGAAGTCGATGTAGGCCTTCAGCGTCTCGGTGTTCGAGCCGGGCCGAGGGATCCCCGGCGCGAGGCGGTCGGACCACCAGTCCCAGGCCGCCTTGCCCGGGCGGATCCAACTGGTGTCCGCCACCGCGTTTGGGTCGGCGAGGTCGGTGACCAGGGTCGAGGCGATCAAGGCCGACGGCGTGTCTCCGATCATGACCACCCGCCAGGGGCTCGCCGCGCCATCAGCGCCGATCGGACGGCGTACGGCCACGTCTGTATCGCTCCGTTGGGGCGTCAAGTTGATTTCGACGCCTAGCCGCCCGTCCGAGCGGCCGCTGAACCAGGCGCCCGACCAGTTCTTCAGGTTCGCCTCGGTCAGGGCCAGGACTGCGCCGTCGGACTGGCAGATCAACGGAACGTCGTAGAGGGCGTGTGAACGGATTTGTGAGGCTGAGATGGGGTCGAACTCACCCTCGTGGCTGTTCTCATATTGGCCGAGGTTCAGGCCCCAGCAGCGATAGTCCCGTGGGAAGGCGAAGCGGGTCAGTTCTCCTGCCAGCGCCAGGGTCTGGAGCCCTGGCTGGGCGGGGACGCGATAGCGGAAGGCTACGCCGGAGTCATAGGCGCGGAATTCGAGCTGGAGTTTGCGCCCGCCTCCGCCTGGCTGGACCAGCGACAGGGTGAGCGCGCGATAGGGGTCGTCCACCTGTGAGGTCTTGCCGACGACCAGGCGGTAGCCGTCGCGGCCTGAAGCGGCGTGTGTCTCGGCGACGGCGAAGCCGTCGGCTAGGCGCTCGCCGCCGGCGAGCCTGAGGCCCAGCGCGGAGGGTGCGATCAGCGAGCGGCCATCGCGCTGGACGCGGTAGGCTGGCGCACCTGTCGCGTCGAGCGTTACGCTCACCACGATGCGGCCGTCTGGCGAAGCCAGGCTATAGGCCGCGGCGGCGGCGCGGGCTGGGGCGTGGCCGGTCTGGATCGTGTCGGTGAGCGCAGTTGGCGGCGGGATTGTGGCTGAGGGAGAGGGCGCGGCCTGTGGCGGCCGCGCGGCCGGGGGTGCTGCGCGAACGCCTCCGGCTTGGATCAGGGCGCAGCCCGCCAATAGGGCGATGCGATGGAGTCGGCTTGGCATAGCGCCCTCGTTAGGCTGAAAGGCGCCTGCCCGCCCGAAGTCAGCTCCAGGCGGGCAGGCAGTAGTCCCTCGAGGGGAGGGTTAGTTGCGCAGGCGGATGCCGAAGAACACCCGCGTTTCGTAAGCGTAGGAGCCGTAGAACACGTCCGGATATTCCAGATACTGATGTTGGCTGGAGCCGGTCATGTTGGTGGCTTGGGCGAAGATGGTCAGATGGCGGTTGACATCGTAGCTGATCGAGCTGTCCAGGAAACCGATCGGCTTGGCGTAGACGCCTAGGACGTTCTGAGAGGACTGGCCCGATCCGGAGGGCGCGAAGCCGGGTTCGTTGGCCAGGAACTCCTTGCTGCGCCAGTTGTAGGCCACGCGCGCCTGCCAGGGACCCTTTTGATAGAACAGGATGGCGTTGGCTTGGTATTTGGAGTTGTCGGGCAGCATTTCCTTCTGGCCGGTGGAGTCGACGTTGTTGGTGGTGCCGTCGGCCAGGGTGAAGTTCAGGTCCGTGCCAAATCCGCTCAACAGGCTGGGCAGGAAGTCGAAAGCCTGCTGATAGGAGAGTTCGACGCCCTTGATGCTGCCGCCACCACCGTTGACGGTGGTGGAGACCGGGCCGCCCGCGCGCACCACGCCATCGCCGTCCGCCTCCTGCGGCCCCGCCAGGTCGACGGTGGAGGACAGCGGGAAGCTGGCCACGTCGATATAGAACAGGGCCGCGCTCAGCAATGAGCCGCGATGGAAGTACCATTCATAGGAGCCCTGCCAGTTGGTCGACCGGAAGGGCTGCAGGTTTGGATTGCCAGAGCTCGCACTCGAGAAGATCTGCAGCGAGGCGGGCTGATTGGCGTAACGCCCGTTGTTTTCGACATAATAGGCTTGGAAGGCCTGGCCCAGCAGGCTGAGATCCTGACGCGCCACCGCCTTGTTCACGGCCAGCCGCAGCTTCTGCTTGTCGGTGACATCGAACGCGACGTTGAAGTCGGGAAGCGCGTCGAAGTAGTCGTTGTGGCTGACGATCTGGCCGTCGGCCAGGAATACGCCGTTGTAGCTCCCGCCCGCGCCGGTGAAGGTCTGGCTCAGGTTGTTCTGGTAGATGGTCAATTGGGTGTCGACCAGACGGACGCCCACGTTGCCGCTGTAATGCAGGCCAACGAACGGCAGGTCGCCGGCGAAGTCGCCCTGGATGTAGCCCGAGGTCTCCTTTTCCGTCACCTTGTAGGAAAGGGCTGGGTTGATGACTTCCTGGTTGCCGATCAGGCCGGGGGCGAGGGTGTTCTCGAACGCCACAGCGCTGTTCATCGCCTTCGGATTGATCGTCGGGATGGGTTGGTTGACGCCCGGGATATGGGCCAGGGTCACGTAGCCGGGGGGCAACGAGGAAAACGGCCGCTCGGGAATGATCGAATAGCCGAAGCTCGGATCGACGATCAGCGGGTCCTTGAAGTAATACTGGTTATTGATCCCGGTGCCGCCGTAATAGGCCTCAAGCTGATAGTCGTCGACCTTGACGGCTCGGTCGCTGAACCGGCCGCCGAACTCGATGGTCTTCAGGATGCCGAGGTCGGCGTCGTAGGCGGCGTCTCCGCGCACCACGTTGACCTGGGCGTAGGTGTGGCTGCCGTTGGCCCAGGTCGACTGCTGCGAGTAGAGGCCAGGGTCGCTGACATTGGTGATGTAGTTCTGCTGAACCTGGTTGCCCGTGGGGCGCACGTTCACCAGCACGCCGCTCTGGGCGGTCTGGGTCAGGCCGGGGATGCCGCTCACGGGGACGACGACATTGGTGGTCGGCACGCCGCCGGGGTTCACAGATTCCACCATGCCCGCTGCGGCTTCCGCCGCGTTGCGGGGCACCGCGCCCGAGATCAGGGTCGTCGCGAGATTGTCGGCGAAGGCATTGGAGATGTTCTGAACCGCCATGTCGCCGACATAGCGGAGCGAGGCGCGGAAGCGTCCGCCGGCGTTGTAATCGAGCTTGAAGGAAGTGTCGCCGGCGTCTGAATTTGTGAAGTCGTTCTCCGAGTGGGACTGGAAGTGGTTCAGTAGCAGGTTGCCGTTGATCAGGCCGCCATCCTGGCTGACGACCGCGCCGGGCTGCAGATTGTTGACCGCGTTGTTGGTTTGGGTCTCCACTTCCTCGACGAGCGCCCTGTTGTCCAGGTGCAGATAGGCTAGGTCGACCGTGGCGGTGAGCGCGTCGGTGAATTTGTACTGGAAGGAGCTGTTCAGGCCGAGCCGCTGGCGCTCCACGGTGTTGTTGTTGTTGGCATAGTAGACCGGCTGATAGACGTAGTCGTGCGAGCCTATCGCGGTTGAGTTGCCGAGCGTCGAACCCCCCTGCGGATTGAAGCCGATGAAGGGCGAGGTCACCACGTTCATCTGGTAGCCGGTATTGTCGTGGTAATCGGCCAGGGTTTCATTGGTGTAGGCGAAGGCGAACAAGGCGCCGAACTTGCCGTTGTTGTAACCGAGCAGGCCGTTGTAGTTTTGGTTCCAATTGCCGCTCACGGTGGCGTTGTCGCCCTGCAGGCCGAGGCTTGCGGTGACGCCCTGTTGCAGGTCGAGCGGGCGCCGGGTTTTCAGGGCCAGAATGCCGCTGATGCCGCCGGAGATATCGCTGGACTGGGGCGATTTGATCACGTCCACGCCCGCCATCAGGCCGGCGGGCACGTCTTCGAGGTTGGGCTGGGCCGTGGTCAGGCCGCCGCCGGCGGAGGCTTGGGCGTCGCTGCCGACGCCGACCGAGGACCCGCCGCCGTCGAGGAAAATTTCGCCGTTGATCGTGGTCAGCACATTGGGGATGCCGCGGATGTTGATCGCGGCCCCTTCGCCGGCGTCACGCTCGATCTCTACGCCAGGCACCCGCTGGAGGCTGTCGGCGATGGTCGCGTCTGGAAGTTTGCCGATGTCCTCGGCCACGATCGAGTCCTGGATCTGGGCCGAGATCTCTTTCTCGCGGATGGCCGCTTGTTGGGCGCCTCGGACGCCCAGCACCACCACTGCCTGCACCGTGTTGTCGCCAGGCGATGAGGGCGGCGCGCTCGCGCTGCCGGCGGGGGGCTGCGGTGCGCCCGGCGCGTCCGGCACAACCGATGCTTGTTTTTGCGCGGTCGCCACGGGCGCCTCGCTTGCCGGTGTGGCCTGCGCCAAGGCCGGCATGGCGATGATGAGGCTGAGTGCGGAACTTGCGCAGAACAGCATGTTTCGTGACGCGCTGCGGTAGATCATGGCATTCCCCCAATTATTATTCGTTGTGATTTCGCTACCATCTTCGTGAAAGCCGAGGGCGTCTGTGTTGCGACTGCGAAGCTGGCGTGATTCAGCATAGGTGCGCGCTTAGCGGCGCTACCAAAACTCCATCCTCCCCGCGGTGCTCTTGGGCGCCGTTCAACTTTAAGGAGTTAGCCCGGCTCGCCGGGCACCTGTCAAGAAAGGTATTTCGTTTTTCTTTAATTTATCCGCGAGGTGTTTCGAGGGGCGGCTCAGAAGCTCGACGGGAGGCGAGCGAGGGCAGCGGAGCATACGGTCGAGCTTTCACGCGCCGGCCGCCGTCGAGGCGAACGGCGCGCGAATCCGAAGTTCAGGGCAGGGCTGCGGTGGCCGGCTCGACGTTGAAGCCGCGCAACGCTACCTGCGGGCGGCCCTTGGCGGCCGTCGTGGGAAAGCTGATTTCGATCCGCCGGGTCTCGCCGGGCAATAGTGAGACGTAGTTGTCCTGGTACAGCGCCGGCAGGATGCGTGAGCCGTCCGCGTTTTCCAGGGTCAGCTTCGCCTGCAGGGCCGCGGCCTTGCCGGTATTGGTCAGGGTTGCAACCAGCCGGGCCTGGTCCCCGTCCGCTCCCGCGTTCGCGAGGGCCAGCTTCACGGGCGCAACGGGCAGCTCGTCAAGCCGCCTCAGGTCGGCGGGCTTGGCGGCCTCCCAGTAGAAGTTACGTGACAGCAGCTGGCCCGAGGCGTCGCTCAGCTCCAGCTTCACCAGCACCGGACCGCTGGCCAGCATCGCCGGGGTCAGCATCGGCGCGCCGGTGACGATGGCGTCGGCGCCGACCGAAACCGGATCGGTGCGCTCGGCCAGGATTCGGTTGTCCAGCGCCGTGATGCGGGCGTGCAGCCTCAGCCCCGAGCGGGGCTGCAGCGTGGTGTTCACCACCTCCAGCCGGTAGTCGGGCAGGTTCATCTGCACGTGCACCGGCTCGGCCGCGGCCTTGACGCCGTAGTAGGGGGCGGCGGTGTCGTAGTCGCTGCTGTAGATCTGCCAATGGTTGGACGGCCAGGCTGGCTGGGTCATCCACAACATCCGCCCGCTGTTCACCGTCCACAGCCTGGCGTTCATGCCCTCGAAGATGGCGCGATAGCTGTCGTATTGCAGCATCTGCGCCTTCTTCTCAAAGTCTTCCAAACTGGTGGGGACGCCGAACTTGGTCTCCAGGGCGGCCATGAAGCTGTGGGTGTCGCCGTTCCCGGTCTGGTGCCAGTCGTGATAGGCCCATGGGTCGCTGATCGGCCAGCGGTCGGGCGGGGCGATGGCCGCCTCGAACGCCTCCAAGGTGGCGAACGAGGGCGTGCCCACTTCGACGGCGAAGCCGTGGCTCAGCTCGGTGAAATAGACCTCGGGCTCGCGGTAGTTGTAGGGCCCGCTGTCCTGCAGGTTGATGCGGTTGGAGCTTCCGGCGTAGTAGCGCGTGCCGTCCAGCCGCCGGGTCAGCGCCTCCAGCCCCACGTTCAGCGAGGGTTGCGGCACCCCCTCGTTACGGCCGATCCAGATGGCGATCGAGGGGTGGTTGCGGAAGCGGGTCACCACGTCCGCCGCATTGGCCAGGAACAGGTCTTCCTGGTCGGTCTCCAGGTTGTAGTCCTGGGTCGATTCCCAGAAGTCGTTCCAGACCAGCACGCCGTACTTGTCGGCCAGGTCGTACAGCGCTTCCTCGGTGTCCTGGCCGACCCAGTTGCGCAGGATGTTCATATGGGCGGCGGCGTTGAGCTTGAAATAGGGCTCCAGCCGCTCGGGGCTGACCCGCTTCATGAAGTCGTCCATGCCCCAGGCGCCCCCGCGCACCGCGATCCGCACGCCGTTGACCCGAAGCACCAGGAAGGGCGAGAGCGGGTCGTCGGGCAGCTGGCGCAACCCGGGCTGGCCCAGCGCGCCGGGATGCAGCGAGACGGCGTAGGCGTTGACCGTCTTGTGGATGTGCTCATGGTCGCCGTTGATCAGTTGGCGGCCGTCCGCCTTGGCGGGATCGACCTCGACCCGGCGCAGCCGCCCGTCGCCGTCGAAGGCGGACAGCTCGTAGGTGATCTCGCGCATGCCGAAGCGCACCGTGCTGCTGTCGGAAACCTGGCCGCCGGTCTCGAAGGCCAGGCGCAGGTCGTGCAGGGCCGGCTCGCCATAGCCGTTGGGCCACCACAGGCGCGGATGCGCGACGCGGAGCTGGGCGTATTCGGCAGGCGTCAGCCGCACCACGGTCTTGCCCGGCGGCAAGGTCAGGTCGCGGCTCAGAGCCACCTGGTCGAAGCCGGCCTCCAGCACGCCCTGGACTGGGGCGTCGGACAGGTTCTCCAGGGTGACGCTCACCGCCACATCGGCGCGCGAGCGGTCGGGCAAGGGCAGGGTGGTGACCACCTGCGGATCGGCAAGGCGCACTTGGCCGGTGGCCTTCAGCTTCACGTCCTGCCAGAGGCCGGTGTTGCGATCGCGCACGCCGGGGATCCAGTCCCAGCCCTCGGTGGCGACGAAGGTCGGCCCGTCCAGCATCTGGATGCCGCCGTTTTCGCCCACCCCGCCCTTGATCGACTGCTCCTGGGGAATGCCGGGATGGGGCGGGGGCGAGACGCGCAGCGCCAGCACGTTGGGCTGGCCCGGGCGCAGCTTGCCGGTGACATCGAAGCGACCGCGGATGAAGGCGCCGCGCATGTCGCCCAGTCGCTCGCCGTTCAGCCAGACTTCGCCGGCGTAATTGACGCCTTCGAAGCTGAGTTCGAGGCGACGGCCCTGCAGGTTGGCGGGCGCGTCGAGCACCGTGCGGTACCAGTAGTCGTGCTTGTTCAGGCTCTCCGGGATGGCGAGGTTGTTCAGGCCGTAGGCGGGGTCGGGATAGACGCCGCGGTCGACCAGGGTGGTCAGCACCGTGCCCGGCACGGTGGCGGCGTACCAGCGGCTGACGTCCAGGCCTGGGCGCGAGATCTCGGCCCCACCCAGACCCTTAAGCTCGGGCGCGGCCACCAGCTTCCAGCCGCCGCGGATGGCCAGGGCGCCGTCCCGGTCCGCGACCAGGGCCGGCCCGGCGTAGGGCGGGGTGGCGTGCGGCGGTGTGGGCGGGGCCTTGGAGACCGGCAGGGTGTCGGGGTCCTGCGGCGCGTCGTAGCCGGCCTGCTGGCGCACCTGCACCGGCCAAGGCTTCGCCCCGTCCTCGAAGGCGGTGGTGGACCAGTCCGGCGCGTGGGCGGCCATGGTCTTGAGGTCCGCCGCGCCCAGCGCATGGTCGTACAGGGTCACGCCGCCGATACGGCCGGCGAAGTGCTGGTTGGCGACCGCGCCCGGCGACAACGGGGCGATGGCGAGCAGCGTGAAGTGCGGCTCGTCCGACTCGGACTTGGGCGGGGGCGGCGGAACCGCCGGTAGCTTCGCCGCCGCGCGCGCCACTTCCTCACCGTCCAGCAGCACCCGCAACTCGGCGCCGTCAAACACCAGGGCGGCCAGGCGTCGGCCCGGGCCGAGGCGGCGCGGGACGGTCGCCAGGCGCTGCGGGCCGAGGGCGGCGAATAGCCTGCCATCCTCCAGCCCGAGAATGCGCGCCTGCGGCTGCTGTGGCAGGCCGATCGAGGCCAGCGCAACAGGCCCTTCGGCCGCGCCCGATCCGTCGATCCAGGCCAGGAGGGTGAAGGGCGCGTCGGCCTGTACCGCTCTGGCGGTGGGGACCAGGGGCTTCTCGAAGCCCGCGCCGCCAGCGATGAAACTTCCGTTGTAGGGGCCGATGATCGGGCCGGCTGCGCCGACCGGTGTGGCGCTCCGCGCAGGGACTGACGCGCTCAACAGAGCAAGCGCCGCCAGCGACGCCCCGAACCTGGCCTTCAACGCACCCTCCCAAACGATTAGGTGTCGAGAATTTGACAACCAATTTTCTTTAATCGTCCCGCGGAAGACAGCCTTGTCAAGTGGGGTTGTCGCGGGGGTGCGATCTGGCGTTGGGGGCGGCCCGTGTTTAGTGGAAGCTGCTTCGCCGCGTTCGCCGCCAATGTCTGTCCTGGAGGCCCGAAAAGCTGCGCGCGCATTTTGCTATCTTTGACCCATGGAAGCATATCTCTGAAGATCGAGGTCCCCCGGGTTGGCGAAGTCCTCTTGGATTCAGGAAATCGCCTGCGCAAACGTCGGATTGCGGGGCGCTGGCCCACGGTGCGAGGGGAGTCGAGGGCGGCGTTAGCTGCCTGCCTCCGCCCTACCGACGAGAGTCGTCTTTCGGGCTTGGGCCTAATGTCCGCTTCGGGCGTATTCCGTTGAAGAAGTCTGGCTTTGAGAAGATCGGACGTCGGCGCTGAGCTTGGCGCAGCGGCCCTTTCGCTTCAGGTGGCGAAGACGGGACTCCGCTGCGGGGCCAGCTTGGCCAGTTTCCGGAGATTTTGAGCGGTGGCGGCGAGGAGGAACTCATCCCGGGTGCCGTTGGGACCTCGCAGGCGCAGCCGGTCGACTTTGAGGATGCGTTTCAGGTGGGCGAACAGCATCTCCACCTTTTTCCGCTGGCGGCGCGAGGTCAGATAGGCGTCGGTCTTGGCGATGTCGCGCGCCATGTCCCTGGCGCCCTCATGGATGGATCGGGTTACCTTGCGCGCCGGCGTATTGGGGCAGCAGCGGGGCTTCAGCTCACAGGCGTCGCAGTCGGTCTTGCTGGCGCGATAGCGCATCATGCCGTCCTCATCGACGAGCGGCCGTGGCTCGCGATAGATCTTCTGGCGTTGCCTGAGCGCCTTGCCGCCAGGGCAGCGATAGGTGTCGCTCTGGTGGTCGTAGGCGAACTCGGCGCGCGAGAAGGTCCCGTCCTTGCGTCCACTCTTGTCGAACACCGGGATGTGCGGCTCGATTCCCTGCTCGTGGACCAGCCAGGCCAGCATCGCGGCCGAGCCGTAGCCGGTATCGGCGGCCAGCCGCTCGGGCCACAGCTTGAAGCGTTCGCGCGTGCGCTCGATCATGGTCTTGGCCGCCGCCACCTCGGCCTGGCGCACCGCGGTGCAGGCTTCGACGTCCACGATCACGGCGTTGTCCAGGTCGATCAGATAGTTGGTGCAGTAGGCCAGCCCGCCGTCCGCGCCGGTCCAGCGCGAGGCGGGGTCGGCCGGCGACAGCATCTTGGGTGTCACCGACGTCGCCGCCCCGAAAGCCGCCTCGTCCAGCACCGCCAGATATTCCTCGACCGCGCGGCTGGTCGCCTCCGGCGGCACCCCATCCGCGCCCGGCACACAGGTCTGGCGGCTGGCGTCGGCCTCGATCAGGCTGGCGTCCACCGCGAAGCCTTCGCCGCCGACCAAGCCCTCGTCCATGCAGCGCTGCACCACCTGCTCGAACAGCCGGCGCAGCAGGTCGCTGTCGCGGAAGCGGCCATGGCGGTTCTTGGAAAAGGTGGAGTGGTCGGGCACGTCGCCTTCCAGCCCCAGTCGGCAGAACCAGCGATAGGCCAGGTTGAGATGGACCTCCTCGCACAGCCGCCGCTCCGAACGAATACCGAAGCAATAGCCCACCACCAACATGCGGATCAGCAGCTCGGGGTCCACCGAGGGCCGGCCGATCGGGCTGTAGAACGACGCCAGGTGCGCCCGCAGCTCAGCCAGATCGACGAACCGGTCAATGGCGCACAGCATGTGCTCTGCGGGAACGTGTCGCTCCAGGGAGAACTCGTAGAACAGCGAGCCCTGACCCGTCCGCCGCTCGCCCATCATCGATGGCGCTCCCCGCTTCCTTCACCTCAGTGAATCAGCACCCCCCCGCGTCGGCAACCGAGGTTTTTCAACGGAATAGGCGCTCAGCGTCCCTGGGGCGTCGCCTAGGGGTCGTAGCTATTGATCGCCCGTGCGCCTGAAGCGTTGGCCAGCGGGGTCACGCCACCAGCGCAGCCACTCTAGGGCAAGAGGCAGATGTCAGGGGCCACCGAGCGGCCTCTTGGAGGGCGCAGTGGCGCGATCGGCCGCCCTCGGGCTGGCCTGGCGCGCGTCGCAGATAACAGCGGCTCGCGCCCCTTATGACTTCTCGATGCACAAATCCGCATCTGAGATTATTGCATATTCAGGAACGATATGTATCTATCATAGGCGCATCGGTCAGCCAGGAGGCCAAACATGTCCGACGAACGTGAGATTCAGGAAGTGCTGGCGAGATACGTACGCGCGGCCGACTACCGCGACGGCGACGCGATGGCCCGGCTGTTCCTGTCCGACGGCAGGGTCGAGATCTTCTACAATAAGGCCGGGGCCCCCGAGGCCTTGGGCGAATTGGTCGGATCGGAGGCCATCGGCGCGGCGGTCACCGGCATGATGCAGCCCCACCCGCCGCGGGGCTGGAGCCACCACACCACCCATGATCCGATCATCGAGGTGAACGGCGACACCGCCACGCTCGACGCCCAGTTCGTGGCCTTCAACGTGGTCGGTGCGGAAAAGCCCGAAGGCGGATGGCCCAAGGACGCCCGTGGCGCGCAAGGGACCGTCACCCCGATCGAGAGCGGCTACTACCGCCCGATCCTGAAGAAAGTCGACGGTCGCTGGAAGCTCGCCCAGCACCGCATCTATCTCGACCTTCCGGCGGCCTTCTAGGTGCTGCGCGATGAAGGCCATCTCCTACAGTCGCTTCGGCGGACCCGAGGTCCTCAACTACGGCGACCTCCCCGAGCCCAAACTGTCGCAAAACGCCGTGATCGTCCGGGTGAAGGCTGCGGCTATCAACCCGGCCGACATCGCTCTGCAGGCCGGCCTCGGCGATAGCATCATGGAGACTTGGTTTCCGGTCGTTCCAGGGTGGGACCTTGCCGGGGTGGTCGAGCGTGCCGGCGCCGGCGTCACCGAGTTTCAGGCAGGCGACGAAGTCATCGCGTACATCCACCAGGATATCCTCCACAGCGGCGCCTACGCCGAACTGGCGAGCGTCCCTGTCGACCGCCTGTGGCGTAAGCCGAAGACGGTGTCATGGGCCGAGGCGGCGGGGCTTCCGCTCGCCGGCCTGACGGCCTATCGGGCGGTCGTCGACACCCTGCGCGTATCGGCGGCGGATACCGTCCTGGTGCTCGGCGCCTCGGGCGGGGTCGGCGCGCTGGCGGTCCAGTTGGCGCGGGCCGCGGGAGCGACGGTCATCGGCAGCGCCTCCGAACAGCATCATGCCTATGTGAGGTCCATCGGCGCAGACCCCGTCTCCCACGGCCAGACCCTGGCCGAGCGGGTCAGGCGACACGCGCCCGCCGGCGTGACGGCCATCATGGATTGCGCCGGCCACGGATCGTTGGCCAACGCCAGGGCGGCGGCGGCCTCCGGGGCGAGACTCTGCTCGATCGCGGATGGCGGCCCTGGGGTGACGACGGTGTTCGCCCGCCCAGACACCGCGACGCTCGGCCGGCTCGTAGAGATGGTCGAGGCGAGGACCCTGCGCGTGACCGTTGCGGCCACGTTCGCCTTAAAGGACGTTGAGATGGCTCAGGACACGTTGAAGGCAAGATCCCGCGGGCCAGGTAAGGTCGTCCTCATGCCCGACGGTGCCTAGAGCATGACAGCCGAAAGTGGATACCAGTTTCGGTGACTATCATGCTCCATTCACTAGGAAATATGAGCGTTATCGATTCAATTTGGACCGATAACGCTCTAGCGTGGAATAGAGAATGATCGACGTCCGGTTCCCCACAGCCTTACAGCTCATGCTCAGCCTCGCCTTGGCCAAGGCCGAGGGAGTCGAACGATTGAGCTCCGCACAATTGGCCGAAGGCGTCGATTCCAATGCAACCTTCGTCAGAAAATTGCTGGCGCCGTTGATCCAGGCCGGTCTCGTTCGCTCGACGATGGGACGAGACGGCGGAGTGAGTCTTGGCGCCGACGCGGCGAAGATTACGCTGGGCCAAATCTACCGGGCGGTCATGGGCGACAAGAAGCTTTGGGCAGGACGTGGCGATATCCCTCATCGCTGCCTCGTCAGCTCCAATGTCGAACGCTTCTTTGGAAACCTAGCAGATGAGGCTGAGATGGCGGTGCTCCGCGTCCTGGGCGCCCGAACGCTGGCGGACGCTCTGCTGGAGCTCCGCGCCCTCGACGCTCGGCTCGCCTAGGGTCCGGACTCAATTGATCCAGTATGCGCAGGTTGCAGCGAGCATGACGCTGGAGAGGTAATTTCTGGCGAGCTTATCGTAACGCGTGGCGACGCGTCGGAAGTCCTTGAGCCTGCACCACATGCGCTCGACGCGGTTTCGGTCCCTGTAGGCCACGGTGTCGTAAGGGATCGGGGCTCGGCGGGAGGTTGTGGAAGGGATCACAGCCTCGGCTCCGCGCTCGGCGAGCCGTCTGCGCAGATGGTCGGCGTCGTATCCCTTGTCGGCCAGCAGCTTCTGGAAGGGGCCAGCAGCCTGGATCAGGGCGTGGGCCATACTGATGTCGTTGATGTTTCCGGCGCTGAGCAGCAGCACCCGAGGTCGGCCGCGCTCGTCGACCAGGCCATGGATCTTGGTGGTGCGCCCTCCGCGCGAGCAGCCTATGGCTTGGAGGAAGGCCCCCCTTTTGCGCCCGCCGCCGAACGGTGGGCCCTGATGTGGGTGGCGTCGATCGCTGCGCCATAGATGCCGGTGTGGCCCGTCAGCGCCTCGAACATCTGCAGCCACAAGCCCTGCCGGCTCCAACGATTGAAGCGGTTGTAGACCGTCGTGTACGGGCCGAACTCCGCCGGGCAATCGCGCCAGCGCGCGCCGCTTTTCAGCATATGGACGATGCCCGAGATCACCCGACGGTCGTCCACCCGGTGCGCGCCCTTGCGCCCGCGCGGCAGCAAAGGCTCGATCCGCGCCCACTCCTCGTCGTTAAGCTGTCTGGTCCCACGGTGTGGGGGACTCAGCTTAGCTGAGTGCTCACACGGGGAGGAGCTATGGGCCAGGTACTCCACGGCAGCGCCACGACCACGCACGCCATCCGAGCGGCGATACAGCGATCGAAGGCTCCGCTCAAAGAGCTAGCCGCCAAGTACGGCGTGAACCGCAAGACGGTGGCCAAGTGGAGGAAGCGGAGCTTTCTCCATGACGCGCCGATGGGCCCGAAGGCCCCTTGCTCGACGGTGTTGACGGCCCAAGAGGAGGCGGTCGTCCTCGCTTTCCGCCAGCATACGCTGCTGCCGCTGGACGACTGCCTCTACGCCCTGCAGGCGACGATCCCACACCTCACGCGCTCGGCCCTGCACCGCCTGCTCCAGCGCCATGGCATCAGCCGGCTGCCCGAGATCGAAGGCGACAAGACCGCCAAGAAGGCCTTCAAACGCTACCCGATCGGCTTCTTCCGAAGGGCTTCTTGTCGATGGTCCCAACCGCGCCAGCTTCTTCCATAGCTTCGATCGCAGCGGCCTCATGGTCGCGTTTGCCTCGCATGGGCCATCCCTTTGGAATGACCCAGCGACCGGTGTCGCGTGTCGTC
>FSXV01000121.1_pt1 | contig 17033 bp, 10 predicted proteins | sample 1638401 | NCBI WGS metagenome assembly FSXV01 (sample SAMEA3914788, study PRJEB12502) | metagenome | biome: forest; material: soil | place: Canada | collected 2011-07-03 | depth 0.1 m | reverse complement strand
TCGCCTGGATCAACTTCGTCCAGACCACCGGCCTGTCGACCATCGACTACGTCCTGCACGCCGACAGCATGGATGCGCCGGGCACTGACGCCCTGTTCATCGAGCAGGTCTGGCGCATGGGCGAGATCATGGCCCCGTTCCGGCCCAAGTCCGGCCGCCCGCCGGTCGCGCCCACGCCTGCGCTGCGCAACGGCTATGTGACCTTCGGCTGCTTCAACCATCCGTCTAAGCTTAGCGCGCCCACCATCGCGGCCTGGGCGGCGATCCTGTGCGCCCGCCCGTCGGATCGGCTGGTGCTGAAGTACCGCTACTTCACCGATCCGGTGCTGCAACGGGCCGTGCGGGCGCGCTTCGCCGCCCACGGGGTGGCCAGCGAGCGGATCGAATTCCGCGGCGACACCCGGGGCGAGGCCTATCTGGCGGAATTCCAGCAGATCGACCTGGCGCTCGACCCGTCGCCGTCGCCGGGCGGCACCACCAGCTGCGATGCGCTGTCGAACGGCGTGCCGTTGCTGACCCTGAAGGGCGAGGACTTCTACGCCCGCATCGGCCTGCCCGGCGTGCTGCCTTGTGGCCTGGACGAGCTGGTGGCGGACAGCTGGGACGACTACGTCGCCAAGGCCCTGGCCCTGACCGCGGACGCCCATGCGCTCGACGCCCAGCGCCAGCGCATCCGCCCGGCTTTCGACGCCTCGCCCTATCGCGACGAGGTGGGATTCACCCGAAGGCTCGAAGCGCAATTTCGGCGCATGTTCGAGATCTGGTTGGCCTCGGCGCAGGCATGAGCCTGCCGCGGGCGATTGGCAGCGTCCTGGCCCTGCTGGAGCCGACGGAAGGGCCGCCGCAACCCAATGGGATCTGGGCTAGTTGGACGGGGTCGCATCGCCACGCGTCCGGCTACAGCAGCGCCCGTTCCGCCCTGGCTGCTTTGTTGCAGTTTCGTGGCGTCGAGCGAGTGTGGCTGCCGGCCTATGCTTGCGCCGCCCTGGCCGAGGGGGCCGTGGCCGGCGACCGGCTGTGGTACGGCGTCGACGCGGCGCTCGAGCCGGACCTCGACGCACTCGCCGCCGGGCTACGGCCCGGTGACGCGGTGGTGGCGATCGCCTATTTCGGCCGTCCCTGCGGGGAAGGGCTGAGGAGCTTGGCGGCGTCGCAGCCGGACGTGCTCTGGATCGAGGACCGGGCCCAGGCCCTGGACGCCGAAACGCCCGCCTGGGCTGAGGTCCTGCTCTATAGCCCGCGCAAGCTGGTCGGGGTGGGCGATGGCGGGGTGCTGGTGTCAGACGCGCCTCTACCCACAGCCGGGCGACCCGGCGCGTCCCGGTCGGCTGCTCAGGCGGCCCGCGGGATCGATCCGGACGGACGCCGGCCGGAACTCTGGTTTCCTCTGTTCCAGACCCAGGAGGCGGGCTTCGTCGTCGACGACGCGGCGATCAGCGCCGAAAGCCGGCAGGCGCTCGAGCGAACGGCCTTGCCGCCAATTGCGGCGGCGCGGCTTGCCAATGCAGCGGTGCTTCACGCCCACCTCGGCGATCTGACCCTGTGGCCGGAACCGCCTGACGCGGCCCCGCTGGCGGTTCCGGTGCGAATTAGGCGTCGCGACGCCGTGGCCGCGGCCCTGGCGATGCAGGGCCTGTACTGCGCTCGTCACTGGCCCGAGCTGCCGAGCGATCCGGTCGCCTTTCCGCTGGCTCATCGGCTGGCGGGCGAGCTGCTGTCCTTGCCGTGCGACCACCGTTACGGCGCTGACGATATGCTGCGCATCGTCGCTGCGTTGCGGGCGCTTCAGGCCGAAGGGGCGCGATAGGCGGGGAAGAAGCTCGTCGGCGCGCGGCCTTGGTTCAGGGCGGCGTAGGCCGACGGGTCCAGCACCGCGCCGAAGATCCAGGCGGTGATCTGCCCATTGGCGAAGCCGCACTTGAAGTCAGCAAGGCCGCCGGCCCCGTCGCCGACGCCCGCGCCGCCGCCGAGGTTGATCAAGCGACCCTCGAAATGGGCGATGGCGGCGTCGTACAGGGCGTAGCTGGCCCCGTCCGCATAGCCGCGCTCGTCCACGGCGGTCAGGTGATTATAGGCCACGCCCGCCGCCTCGAACCACAGTGTCATGCCGATGATTTCGCCATCGGTCCGGGCGGCGAAGGCCGTCATCCGTGGGTCCGCGGCCAGCATGGCGAAGTAGGCGGGGGAGAAGTCGGCCGCGCCCGTAATCGCCCGTCGCTGTACGAGTTGGGCGTACAGCCCGCGCCAGGTGGGCAGGTGACCGGCCAGCGATATGCGATCGACCTTGCAGCGGCGCGCGGCCCTGCGGATACGGTCTCGATGGTGTTTGGTCGGGGCGAAGCCACCCTTGGCCGGGTCGATCAGGAAGTGGGTCTTGAACGGGCGCGCGACCTCGAACGCGTTGGTGAAGGCCGACGGCGATGGGCCGGACAGGGGATCGGGCGTGACGACGAGCGAGACCAGACCGTGGCCGGCGAGCCGCGCCAGTCCTTGGCGCAGGTCCGCCTGCGGCGCCAGGCAAGCCAGGGGGTAGGGCGCCGTGGCGTCGGCATGGCCCCCGGAAAGCGGGCGACGCACCAGGCAGGCGTCCCATTCCGGCATGTCGATCACCGCGTCCGCTCCCACCAGCGCCTCGGCGTAGGCGGAACCCGCGTAGGGGTGCCGGGTGGCGGGCGCGGCGGCGCCGGCCGCCGGCTGGTCGTGCAGGGCGTGCCGCAGCACCGCCGCGATCCGCTCGATTTCGGCGGGACCAAGATCGACCGCGAACGGCAGGCCGACCGTTGAGGCAGCCAGACGCTCGGTGACGGGCAGAGCGGTGCGCGCGCAATCGGCGAAGGCCGGCTCGGCGTGGCAGCCGCGCCCCCACCAGCGGCGGGTCTCGATCCCTGCGTCGGCCAGGGCGGCCACGACCCGATCCGCCGCGCCCTCCGGGGTCTGGACGACGCACACGCTGGTCACCCAGTCGACGCCCCAGCCCGGCTGGAAGCGGATTTGCGGCAGGGGGCTGAGGGCGATCTTCACCAGCTGCGCGGCGCGCATCCAGCGGCCGCGGGTGTGGGGCCAGGCGTCCAGGGCGGCCAGGCCCACGGCGGCGGCGTATTCGCTGATCTTGGCGTTGGTGGCCGGGAAAGCAGCTTCGCGGCTGCCGAAAAAGCCGAAGGTGGTGTGCTGGCGCAGGCGGTCGGCCAACTCGCTGTCGGTGGTCGCAAGATAACCACCTTCGCCGACCCCCAGGGTCTTGGTGGCGTGCAGGCTGACGGCGGCGGGCAGGTCGGCCCAGGCCTCAGGATCCAGGGCCGCCGCATCGAAGGCCGCGGCCGCATCCACCAGCACCGGGACGCCGGTGCGGTCACGAAACGCGCGCCAGCCAGCACCGTCGATGGGGCGTCCGAACGGAGCGACCGGGACCACGGCGGCGACCTCGCCAGGCGCCAGGCGGATGGCCTTCGCCGTGGCCTCGGGATCCAACATCCAAGTGTCTGGGTCCACGTCCAGAAACCAGGGGCGCAATCCCGCCTGGATCACCGCGTGGGCGGTGGCGACAAAGGTCCAGCTCGGCAGGGCGCACAGGGCGCCCGGCCGCGGAGCCAGGAGCTTCAACGCCAGCGCGAGGATCTGGGTCGCGTTGGCCGCCGTGACCGTCCGAACGCCTGGGCCGTGGCGCGATGCGAGGCGCGCCTCGAACGCCGTCACCAACGGGCCGAAGTTGGAATACCACCTCTGCGCGTCGATGCGTTGCAGGTAGGGAGCGATCGCCTCGGCGTCAGGCAGCAGCGGACGCGCGACCGCTAGCCGCGCGAGTTCTGGAGACGGGCCGGGGGGCGGCTCGACTGCGGATATGCTGCAGGGCGCAGGGACCACCAAGACCCGAATCCTCACCAAGACTGACGACCATGCCACCACGGGCATGGTTAATCGGGGATTAGCGGCGGTTCCTCGGAGCCATGGCGTCACGAGCCGCCGCCGAGGGCGGGGCGCTCGGGTTGAGCAGCATTCCGCGCGCCTCCTTCGAGGTTGCAGTCGCTTCAGTCGCGCCGGTTATCAGTGGTCTGGTGAGGCAGCCCGTCGGCGGGGGGACAGTGGAGTTGACCGGTTCTGGAGAGACGGAACACACCACCGCAGCCGTCAGAAGCAGGGAGCCGACGCCCTCCGCTGTCGCGCGACGCACGAGCGACAGCGATGGGTCCACCTCGAAGAAGCATGTGCCGTTCCGGCGAGCCGCCGCCGCCGCCGCCGTCACGGAGCCGCGTCGGGCGTGGCGTAGCGGGCGGCCACTTCATCCATTCTCCGCGCGAGATCGGAGGGGGTGAGGATCTGCTTTTGGTACAGGATGTTGGCGAAGGCTACGACCCAGCGTTCGTAATAGCTCAGCTTTGTGACGGCTTCGGAGCCAAGGGATTCGACGCCTCGACGTTTCTCTTCCGTGTTGATGATCTTGTGGAAGTCGAGGACGTCGGCCAAGGCATGGCAGCGCTTCTCCCACGGTTCCAGCTCGTGTTCGGTCTGCACGATCGGAGCGGCTGGTTGGCCCCCGATGTCGTTCGGGAGGCGGTTGATGAGGTGTTCGGTGTCGGTCATGGCTGGACGGCTCCAGGCGCGACGACCGCCACGCCGATCATGGTGTCTCTGGTCACAAGCGCCGCGAGGTCAGCCTCCGAAAGGTGCTCTGTGCCTTTGGGGCGCTGGGGCAGGACGAGGAAGCGCACGGCGGCTGTAGAGTCGCTGACGTGAACCTCGACGTCTTCGGCGATGATGGTGCCAAACTCGGCGAGAACCGCGCGTGGCTCGCGAATGGCTCGCGCACGATACGGTTTCTGTTTGTACCAGTCTGGCGGCAGCCCGAGCACCGGCCTCGGGTAACAGCTGCACAGGGTGCAGACGATGAGGTTGTGCACCGTCGCGGTGTTCTCGAGCACGATCAGCCGCGTATCGTCGTAGAAGGAGATGCCGAGTTCCTCGCAACCCTTGCGGCCGTCGCTCAGCAATCGCTGCTTGAACCCCGGATCCAGCCAGGCCCGCGCCACGACCTTCGCGCCGAGCGCGGGGGTGCGTGAATCCAGCACCTCGATCTGCCGACGGATCTCGTCGGCCCCGAAGAGGCCCTTTTCGACGAGAAGCTCGGTGAGAGCCTGCTGCATCAGGTCGTAGTAGCCGGGCGCGGCGTCTTGGCTGATCGGCGCGTGGGGATGATCGTGCGCCATGGTCAAACGCGCTCCAGCCAGGTTTGGAAGACTTCGATGAGAAGGGCGTCCTTCGAGGCGCCGGCATAGCCGGGCCAGACGTCTGTCATGAGAAACGCCGTCCGATAGTAGTGGCCCTTCGATCCGGCGTTGCGGCCGTACCCCTCTTCTTCGTTGTCGACAGCCATGGGGTGAATGACCGTCTCGACCACCCCGACCTTGCCGCGAAGATAGACCGGGACCCGGTAGTGGCCGATCGGCGAGCGTGTCAGCACGCGCACGCGATCGCCGGACTCGAACTCAGGCGCTTCGCCGTTGGCGAGCACCACCTCGGATCGCAGGTTTAGTGGGGGCGGGGAATGATCAAGCTCGTGTCTGTTCGCAGAGTGTTTTGACGCCACAGGGGAATCTCCTCCGATATTCTAGCGAACAATGGGTGATGGGGGCTTTCGAGTTGTCGAACACCTGCATGGCAGTTTCATCATGCGATTACGTAGGCGGTCATACAGCGAGATGACGGCGAACTGTGCCTCACCGGGTCGCGAGCGCGCTCAAGAGTAAGGCACTTTTCCACCGATGCCTCAAGTTGGGTCGCGGCGATTTCGCAAACAAAGGTCGTGCAATCCGACGGAAGGTTGAGCTCGGTTTGCATGCGCCAATTTGTAGGTATTGCGATGGCGCAATAAATCGTGCCGAAGCTGTAGACAAGATCCGCCACTCTCAGGCGCCTGGGCCGGGAGAGGTAGATGCTAATCCTGACCCGGCTCGGTTACGACCTTGACGGGCGGGCGGCGCCAACCTGGGATGGTCACGCGGTGGGCGGATTCACGTGCCGGCTCGCCTTGTCAGGCATATCGCTTCCACGAAAACGCACGTAGCAAAATATGTTTTACGGTTCTTGATGGGGCATGGGATCTGGGGGCTGTCCATATAATTCGATCAAGAATGTGAGGACTTCAGAGTGACATTCGAAAGAATGTGCCGAATGGTGGTCGCGTGATACTTTCCCGTGAGGCGGGAGTTACCCCAATTTAATTTGAGGGCCGAGCGTGGCTCGCCTAGTTGACGTGCTGTTCAGCTTTAAGGCTCGCCATCGGCCGCGAAGCGATTGGAGGGGGATTATGACTGTGCGCTCCGTGGCGATTGGGTTTCTGGCTTCACTTTGCGCCGCCAACGCCTTTGCGCAGGTCGATCCGGATGCGCCCAGGGGGCGGTTGCCGGACGTGGCCAAGCCCAGCGCCTATCGCCTCGACGTGACCCTGCTGCCCGACCAGGCGCGCTTTTCCGGTCACGTGGAGATCGGCGTCGCCCTGCAGAGCGGCGTCCAGCGGCTCTACATGCATGGCAAGGACCTGCATGTCGCCCAGGTCTATGCCGAGGTCGGGGGGCGCAAGGTCACTGCAAGCTGGCGCGAAGTGGATCCGACCGGCGTCGCCCGGCTGGACTTCGCCCAGCGTATTCCCGCTGGAAACGCGACGCTGGTGTTCGATTACGACGCCGCATATCGAAACAACCCGACCGGTCTATACCATGTAAAGGTGGGTGACCGCTGGTATGCGTGGAACCATTTCGAGTCGACCGACGCACGCGCGGCGTTCCCATCCTTCGATCAACCCGGCGACAAGGCTCCATTTACAATATCGATTGCGACGCGTCCGGGGGAAGCGGCGATCAGCAACGCGCCGCAAGTGAGCGTGATGCGCAAGGGCGAGTTCGACGTCCACCGGTTCCAGACGACCAAGCCGCTGCCGACCTATCTGGTCGCGCTCTACGCCGGTCCGTTCGCCCGCCGCGACGCGCTGATCCCAGCCGACGCCCAACGCGCCACGCCCTTGCCGCTGGGGGCGGCGGCGCCGCAGACCGAGGCCGACAAGCTGCAGTTCGTGATGGAGCAGACACCGCCCATCGTGAAGCAGCTGGAGGCCTATTTCGGTGAGGCCTTTCCCTTCCCCAAGCTCGATCAGGTGGCGACGGCCGAGCTGCCCGGCGCGATGGAGAACGCCGGCGCCGACCTTTACCTGGACTTCGTGATCGCGCTCGGGCCCGACGCGCCGGATTCCCAGAAGAAGATCTTCGGCGAGATCGTCGCGCACGAGCTGTCGCACCAGTGGTTCGGAGACCTCGTTACGCCGGCGTGGTGGGATGACCTGTGGCTGAACGAGAGCTTCGCCAACTGGATGGGCTATCGCATTGGCGACGCCTGGAATCCGCAGCTGCACATCGGCGTCTTGGGCAAGGAGGCGGGCTTTCGGGCGATGGACACCGACGCCTTGGAGGTCGGACGCGCGATCCACCAGCCGATTCTCGAAAACAGCGAGATCGAGGACGCCTTCGATAACATCACCTATGACAAGGGCAGCCAGGTCATCGGCATGATCGCGGCCTTCATGGGCGACGATGCTTTCCGGTCGGGCGTGCGGCTGCACCTGTCGCGGCACCGCTACGGCAACGCCGACTCCGCCGCCTTCTTCCAGGCGCTCGCCGACGCCGGACACGATCCCCGCATCGTCGATGCGATGCGCAGCTTCGTCGATCAGCCGGGGGTGCCGCTGGTGACCTTCACGCGGGACGGCGAGGGGCTCGTCGCCCGTCAGTCGCGCTACGGGTTTCTCGGTTCGACGCCAAAGCCGGAAAAGTGGATCGTGCCGCTGTGCGTGCGCGTGGACGCCCAGCGCACCTGCCGGCTGATGGATGGCGAGACCCTCGCCGTAGCTGCACCAAGCGGCGCGGTGGTGATGCCCAATATCGGCGGCGCGGGGTATTACCGCTTCGACCTGCCCGAGCATGAGTGGGATGCGCTGATCTCGGCGCTGCCGTCCTTGTCCGCCGGCGAAGCGCTTGCGGCCGACGACAGCCTGTGGGCCTCGTTCCGGGCCGGGCGCGCGCCCGCCCGTCGGCTGGTGACGGAGGCGCGGTCGCTCCTCGCCAATCCCGACTCCGACGCCAGCCTGATCGCGGGGCAGCATTTCGCGGGGCTGCGAAATCGCGGCCTCATCGAGGCGGCGGCCCTGCCGGACTATCGGCGGATGATGAGTTCGCTCTATGCGGGCCCGCTCGCGGCGATGGGTTTCGATCCCGGCGCGGGCGTCTACGCCAAGGACTCTTCCGAGCGGCAGGCCCGGCGCCTCGCCCTGGTGGATCTGGTCGCCAACGAGGCCGAGGAGCAGGCGACGGTCGACAAGCTGACGGCGGCGACGTCGAAATACCTGGCGGGCGACAAGGCCGCCCTGGACCCGGCGCTGCTCGAGACGGCCTTCACGGTCTATGTGCGCGCAGGTGGGCAGCCGGCCGCCGCGCGGCTGATGGACCGGGCGCTTCAGAGCGACGACGCCCTGTTCCGGCGGGCCGCGCTGTCCAGCATCAGCGGGGCGGGCCGTGTGGACGTGGCGAGCTGGCTGTTTTCCTTCGAAGATCCCCGCCTGCAGTCCACGGAGCGCTGGGAATTACTGGCGAACCTGGCGACGACCGCGGGGACAAGCGATCTGGCCGGGCAGTGGATTCTCGATCACTTCACCCAGCTGAGCTCTCAGTTCGGGGGAATTATCCAGGCGGGAATGTCGAGTTCCTTCAGCCTGCAGTGCTCGACGGCGCGCGCGGATCAAATCGACCAGGTGCTTGGGCCTGCGCTGCGGAAGTCGAGCGGCAAGCTCTATTTTCTGCGCACGCTGGAGAAGATCCGCCACTGCAGCGACCTGAAGGCGAGCCGGAGCGCCGACCTGGCCAACGCCCTTCACGAAGCAACCTGAGCGCCAACACTCCCGCGCTGCTCTCTCGAACTTTATTCAAGGCGTAGTCATGACGGCGAAATTCAATCCAACTTCCACCAGAACCGGTGGCGGCCGTCTTTGGGTGATTGTGGCCCTGGTGCTGTTCTGCGTCGGCGAGTGGTTCATGCCGCAAGTCATAGGACCGATCTCGACCCCGCTCATGAAGGGCTGGAAGGCCTTGGGCCTGCCATTCGGGCCGTACGTCCCGGGTATGGTCGGGCCGGCCGGCCTTATCGCCGGCACCTTCACCGCCACCATGATCGCCCTGGTTCTGACGGCGATCGCAGCCGTGGTGGCTGGCCGTTCGTTTACAGACTTCCGCATCCTGCCGCTCAGGCCGGGTAAGGCGGGGGAGGGCTTCCTCACCGGCTTCGCCATGGTCGCCGCCCTGATCTTGGCCTTGGCGGCTCTCGGGACCATGAAGATCGCGCCGAGCGGTCAGTCTCCGGGCAGCTCTGTCTGCTATCTGTTGGTCTGGCTGGTCGGGATGGGGTTCGTTGGCGCTGCCGAAGAGCTGTTCTGCAGAGGCGCGGTGCTGAGCCTGCTGTCCGAACTCACCAATCCTTGGGTGGCGTGCGTTCTGACCTCCGTCGGGTTCGGCCTCCAGCACCTTGGCAATACCGGCGAGACCTTCACCGGTATCGCCATGACGATGGGGTTCGGGTTTGTCGCAGCGCTCGGTGTGATCCGGACGGGATCGATCTGGTGGGCGATCGCCATGCACGCCGGTTGGGACTGGGCGCTTGAGAACGTCTTCGGCGCGATCGGCAGCGGCCTGCGGTTCCAGGGCTCCTTCCTGGTCAGCACCGGGTTGAAGCCCGACTGGCTGACCGGCGGCAGCGCCGGGCCCGAGGGCAGCGCCCTGGTCTGGGTCGTGCTGGGGGTGGTGGCGTTCTACCTGGCCTTTATCCGCAAGCCGGCGCGCCAGGCGGCCTGAGTTTGTCCCGGACGTTTGTATGGTGTTCGGGGCAATATTCGGGTTGCGTCTACGTTGACGTCAAATTGTCACGCTTGCCAGGGCTGGAGATATTTGTGTACGTGTTAAATAAAATAAATTACTGAATGCTGCCGGGGGCGAGGTTGCTTAAGGAGGAGGTTGGCCCCGCCGTTTCAGACACGCTGCTTGATGTGTTTGAGGGAAACCGCAAGCAACTGGGCGGATTTTTGAGAAGGCGTACTATCGGTTTCGACGGTATCGAGCCTGAGGACATCCTGCAGGAACTGTGGCTGAAGGCCTGCACGACCGATGCGACGGGCATCGAGGACCCCAAGGGATATCTCTACCGCATCGCCCACAACCTGGTCCTTCAACGCGTGCGCAATGCGAACCGGCGGCTCAGTCGTGAAGCTGACTGGGGCTATGTGCACGGCCGAGATCAAAACGGGGTCGAGGAGGCGCTCGCCGAACGGCGTCTGCTGGCGCGCGAACGGCTGGTGATGATCGACCGGGTCCTGCGCGGGCTTAGCGACCGGGCGGTCCACGCGTTTCATCGCTACCGCATCGACGGCGTGGAGCAGCGCCAGATCGCCGACGAGTTGAACGTCAGCCTCAGCACGGTCGAGAAAGACCTGAATGCGGCTTATCGCGCCCTGCTCAAGTTCAGGGAGAAGGAGCGATGAGGGGGGCGTGGCGTCGCGGGGCGGGGCTATGAAGGCGATCCTGACCCAGGAAGACGCGATCGAAGCCGAAGCGCGTGAATGGACCAAGCGCGTCCAGCATCCCAGCTTCACGAACTGGGAAGAGCTGGACGCTTGGCTGGAGGCCGATCGGCGGCACGCGGAGATCTTCAATCGGCTGGCGGCGCTGGATGACGAGGTGGCCGAAGACCTGCGTGAGCTGCGCGCCAACCCGATCGGGCGCGCCCAACCGTTCCAACCCCCTCCGCAACTGCGCCACAGGCCGCGCGCGGATTTGGCCTGGCGGCGCCCTGGCCTGCTCGCCGCCGGCGTGGCGCTGGTTCTCGGTCTCGGGGCCGTGGGGGTTGGTCTCACCCGGCGGGCTGCGCCAGGCGTAGCGTCTTCGCCGATGACCATCGCGACCCGTCCTGGTGAGCGACGCGATGTGCGCCTGGCCGATGGAACTCAGGTGGCGGTCGCGGGCGGAACGCGTCTGGTGATCGATAGCGCCGCCCACCGGGCGGAACTGGACCAGGGAGAGGCGACCTTCAGGGTCGTGCACGATCAGCAGCGCCAGTTCGCCGTGCGGCTCGGCGAGGCCACGGTGATCGACGTCGGCACCATCTTCGACCTGCGCCGCCGCAATGGCCGCAACACCATCGCCGTGACGCAGGGCGAGGTCCGGGTGGAGGGCGTCGGCGCCTCGGTCGCGGTGGCCGCCGGACAGCGGCTGCGCTTTGGCGGCGGTGGCGCGACCCGGCTGGACGCGATCGCTGCGGACGCCGCCACCGGCTGGCAGCGAGGCCGTTTCAACTACGTCGAGGCGCCGGTCGCCGATGTGGTCGCCGACATCGCCCAGACCACCGGCGCCGAGATCAGGGTGGCGCCGCAGATCGCGAACCGGCGCTTTTCCGGCGCCATGGCCATCCGGGGCGATGCGGGCGCCGCCCTGCGCAACGTGGCCCCCGCCATGGGCCTGACGGTCGCGCGCACTGGCGACGTCTGGGTGCTGAATCCTGCGCACGATCCTTTGTAGTCTCGGCAGCCTGGCGGTCTTGGCGTGGGGAGGATGCGTGGCGGCGGCCGGCGCGTCGCCGCTACGTCTCGACCTGCCGGCCGGCTCGCTCGGTTCGGCGATCGCGATCCTTTCCGACCATACCGGCGCGAGTATCTTCACGTTGGATGCGAGCCTGCTGGCGATCCGGTTGCCCGCCCTGCATCTGGAGGGCTCGTCCGAGGCGGTGCTGGCGCGCGTGGCCAGGGACGCCGGCGTGACCTTGGTTCGGACCGGCCCGCAGAGCTGGCGGATCACGCGCGCCGCGCCCCCGTCACCGCCGAAACGGCCGCCACCGCAGGCCGCCGTCGCCGAGGTCGTCGTGCAGGCCACCAAGCGGGCGGAACTGCTCAGCGACTATCCGGCCGAGATCGTCCGCGTCTCCGGGGCCGATCTCGACCGCTATGGCGGCGCGGCCGACACAGGGGCCCTGAGCGCGCTGGCGCCGATCCTGACCTCCACGGACTGGGGGGCGGGGCAGGAGAAACTGTTCCTGCGCGGCATCGCCGACAGCAGCTTCACCGGGGCCAGCCCCGCGCTGGTGGGGGAGTATCTCGGCGACCTGCCTTTGACCTACGACGCACCGGACCCGGATCTGCGGCTGTACGACGTGTCTTCGGTGGAGATGCTGGCGGGGCCGCAGGGCACGCTGTACGGCGCCGGGGCCCTGGCCGGGGTGATCCGCATCGAGCCCAATGCGCCGGTGCTCGACCGCACCTCGGGCTCGGTCTGGCTGGGCGGGACCAACACCGACCACGGCGCCAACGGCGGCGACATCGGCGGCGTTTTCAATCTGCCCCTGGTGGAGGACAAGCTCGCGCTGCGCGCGGTGGGCTATGCGGAAGATGACGGCGGCTACATCGACGATCTCGAACGCGGGCTGAAGGACGTCAACGAGACCCAGGTCCGCGGCGGCCGCATCGCCCTGCGGTGGGCGCCCATCGCCGACTGGACCGTCGATGTGGGCGGCGTGGCGCAGCGCATCGCCAATCGCGATGCGGCCTATGTGAACACCGCCGATCCCGCATGGACGCGGTCCAGCGCCATGGCCCAGCCCTCGACCGACACCTTCGTCTCCGGAAACGCCACCGTCAGCGGCCGGCTCGGCGGCGTGAACCTGCGCTCGACCAGCGGGTTCGTCGACCAGTCGACCGATCAGGTTTTCGAAGTCCTGCCGCACGGCGTAACCGGGCGGTTCGACGAGCAGGAGCGGACCGAGCAGGCCTCCGAGGAACTGCGGCTGTCGGGTGGGTCTTCAGGCGCGACCTGGGTCGTGGGGCTGAGCTATCTCGCGGAGTGGGAGACCAGCGGGCGCGATTACCAAAGTCCACCCGGGCCGCCGTTGACGACAGGCCTGCACGACCGAAGCAACGACCTGACCGGCTATGGTGAGCTTACTCACAAGATTATCGGCCGACTCTCGGCGACGTTTGGTCTGCGCTATGTATACGAGGACCTCTCGGGCGACGTGATCACCGACCAAAGTCCTTATCGGATTCTCCGCATCATCACGACCGACATGAAGGGTTCGGAGCGTCATCTTCTGCCCTCGGCCGCGCTGTCCTATCAGCTGGACCGCGACACGACGCTGTACATACGCGACGGATCCGGTGTTCGGCTCGGCGGCCTGACGCCCAGCAACACCGCCGAGAGCTATGCCAGCGACCGCCTGACCACTCAGGAAATTGGCTTGAGGCGCGGCGTTGCGGGGCGAGATCGGATCGCCTTGTCGGTGAGCGGGGCCTATAGCCAGTGGAACAATATTCAGGCCGGCGAGCTCGACACGCCCGGCCTGCCGTTTATCGCCAATATTGGCGACGGCCGCGTCTACAGCCTCGATGCGACGGGAGCGCTTCGCCTTGTCGAGGGCCTGAACCTACAGGCCTCGGGATTTCTCGCCAGCAGCCATCTCAACCCTTCGCCGATACTTTCCGACACCGGGGTTGGCAGCAGCCTGCCCGACGTGGCCCACAATGGCGGCGTGGCGACGCTGGACTACCAGGGCCTTCTGTTCGGCGGGCCGGCCTTCGAAGCCAGGATGCGTGTGCAGCATGTCGGCCCCTCGCTGTTCGGGGTGGGAAATCTGCTGGCTCGGCCGCAGGGCGACTACACGACCGTGGGGCTTGGTGGAGGGCTGCGCTTCGGCGCGGCCAGCGTGCTGCTGAACGTATCCAACCTGCTGGACAGCCACAGCTCGGTGTTCGCGATCGGCACCCCCTTCGTGGTGGAGGCTGAGAACGACGTGACGCCGCTCCGGCCTCGCACAACCCGCCTGGGCCTGCGTTACGATTTCTAGTCGGTTTCGTTACGGGTCCGTGTCGGCCCCGGGATTGACCCTACAAGAGCATACTTTTGTGGGGAGCCTAGATGAGTGGGTATGGCGTCGCCGGACGTAACCGGGCGCGTAGCAATCGCAATCTGTTGAAGCTGGGGACTATTCTTGGCGGAAGCGCGGCCATCGCGGCGGCAGTGCTGGTTCCGGGCCTGGCTGTGGCGGCCAATCTGTCCGCTGGATTCAATCTCGAAGCGCCGCTTTCGAACGCCTCCATTGGCCTGCAGGGCTATATTCCGACGGCGTTCGCTGGGCCGTCACCGCAGGACCTGACGATGGCGCCGATGCAGCGCCTGTCGGCCGCGACCACCGGCAACGTCACTGCCAGCTATGGCGATGTCAGCACCACCGCCGACAACACCCCCGGCATCACCGTCACCTCCACCGGCGCCGCGACGATCACGGCAGGCAACGTCACCACGTCTGGGAACAACTCAGCGGGCATCGTCGCCAATGCGGGCGGCGCGGCTTCCATCACTGCAGGCGCGGTCGCCACCGGCGGCTACGCCGCCACGGCCATCCAGGCGAAGGCCGGCGGCGACATCAGCATCACGGCTGGCTCCGTCTCGGCCTCGGGCGGCAGTTCCGGCTTCACCGGCGGTCCGAAGGCTGACGGCATCTACGCCAATTCGAGCGGTGGCGACGTCACCATCACTGTCGGCGACGTAACGGCGAACGGCGCCCCCGGGGCGAGTGGGATCAATGCGACCGGCCACAATGTGACGGCCACCACCGGCAACGTGACCAGCGGCGTGAACGGCATCTATGCCCAGGGCGTCGGCGCGGGAGCAGCGGTCGATCTGACCGTGAACGGCGACATTTCCGTCAGCTCAGGCAATGCTCACGGCGTGTTCGCCACTTCGGACGGGACGGTCTCGGTCACCGTCACCGGGCAGATCTCGAGTTCGAGCCTGTTCTCGCGCGGGATCAGCAGCGGGATCTACGCCCACGGCGGCGGCGACGTCTCGGTCAACAGCGAGCAAACGATCAAGACCTACGGGCGCGAGATCGGGATCTACGGCATCAGCGACACTGGAAATGTCACGGTCAACTCCGCCGGCATCAGTGTCTATGGCGAGCGCTCGGTCGGGATCAGCGCCAGGGCCGTGTACGGAACGGCGACGGTTAACGCTGGCGACATATTGGTGGATGCCAATGAATCCGCGGCGATCCACGCTGTGGGCGCCTCGACCGATATCACTCTCAGCGGCCAGATCCAGGCTACGGGACTGGGCGCCAGCGGCATCTACGCCAACGCCTATACCGGCGCCGCGACTGTTCACAACAATGGCTCGATCAGCGTCGGTTATGGCGGCGCCTTCGGCATTCAGGCGACCGCCATGGGCAATGTCGTCATCGACGGCCAGGGTTCGATCACGACCGGTCGTTACGAGGCCTATGGCGTGATGGCCCTCAGCCACGCTGGATCGGTGTCGATCACCCAGGGCTCCATCAGCTCGAACAACTACGGCGTGCTCGCCATCGCCCAGAACACCTATTCGAACAACGCCACGCACGGGATCAACATCAACGTCGGCAGCGTCTCGACGACGGGCACCGGGGTGACCGCAAGCGGCATCGTCGCCATCGACTACAACGGCGGCAGCACGGTCTCCATCAATGCGGGATCGGTCTCGACTATCGGCGATTATGCCGACGGCATCCGGGCGAAGGCCTTCGGGTCCGGCTCGGGCCTGGGCGGTGGGGGCGCCGTCACCATCACCGGCGGCTCGGTCACGACGCGCGGCAACCACGCCTTCGGCGTCTATCTCGGAGGGAGCGACTACAACAACGTCACGCTGAATTCCGTCACCACGACCGGTTACAACGCCGCCGGCATCGCGATCCGAACCAACGCCACGCACCTTGGCTCGGTCAACGTCGATATCGGGTCGGTCTCGACCTCGGGCGACCTGTCCGTCGGGCTTTACGCCTACTCGACCGGAACCATCAACATCAACGCCGGCAGCGTCACGACCCTGGGAAAGAACTCCCTGGGTGTCGGGGCCTTGGGCGGCGGCAATGTCAACATCACCGGCGGGTCGATCGCCACGTCCGGCTATAGCTCGGTCGCGCTTCTCGGCGAGTCCGCCGGCGGCGCGCTCTCGATCGCCGAGACCGGCTCGATCTCGACCCAGGGCGACGATTCGCGGGGCGTGCTGGCCCTGGCCTACGGTCCGGTCGACCTGACGCTCTCCGGGGCGGTTACGACCAAGGGCCTCGTCTCGCCGGGCGTCATCGCCCTCTCCAATTATGGCGATGTCAATGTGACAGCGAACACGATCAGCACCGCAGGCGACAAGTCGGCGGCCCTGGCGGTCTATGCGCCAACTGGAGCGGCCAAGATCAGCCTCAACGCGGCCACCACGGCCGGGGGCGGGTCGCCGGGCGTCATGGTCGTGGACGGGACGGGCGTCAACATCACCGCCGGCCAGATCTCGACCAGCGGCGACAATTCGAACGGCATCGACATCACCTCGGGTAGCTACGGGGTTGGCGCCGCCGCCGTGGTGAACGCCAACACGATCGCCACCAGCGGCAGTGTCAGCGCCGGTATTTTCGCCGTCACCCGCGGCGACGACGCCCACGCGTCGACGCTCACGCTCTCGGCCAACTCCATCACCACCACGGGCCAGGACAGCCCCGGCATCTTCGCCATGAACGCCTATGGCGCGATCAACATTCAGGCGTCGAGCATCTCGACCCAGGGCGACGAGTCCACCGGCGTCCTGGCGATCGGCGCCGGCGACATCAGCATCCAGGCTGGGTCGGTCTCCACCCGCGGCGCCGAAGCGATCTACGCCTACGGCACAGGCAGCGGCACGATCAGCCTGGGCGTGACCGGCAAGGTCGCCTCGTCGGGCGCGAGCGGCATCGTCGCGATCAATAACGGTGGCGCCACCAACCTCACCATCACCTCGGGCGGCAGTGTGACCGGGGCGGCCGACGGCGTGCAGATCCAGAGCGCCACCGGCCAGGTGATGATCGCCAACGCCGGCACGATCGCCGGCGGCACGGGCTACGCCATCGACGTGATGGGCCTGCAGGTCCATGTCGCCGGCCAGGCCCCGTCGACGACGCCG
>FSXV01000105.1_pt1 | contig 17069 bp, 17 predicted proteins | sample 1638401 | NCBI WGS metagenome assembly FSXV01 (sample SAMEA3914788, study PRJEB12502) | metagenome | biome: forest; material: soil | place: Canada | collected 2011-07-03 | depth 0.1 m | reverse complement strand
CCTGTTCAGCCTGGCGGTGCAGAACGCGGTCAAGCCGCAGGAGATCGGCGTGGCCACCAGCGCCTCGCAGTTCTTCCGCCAGATCGGCTCGACCATCGGGGTGGCGGTGTTCGGCGCGGTGCTGACCCAGAACCTGGCCATGGCGGCTGCCCGCACCCCGCACGCACCGGGCTCGGCCGTGCGCGCCCTGACCCTGTCGGACCTGGAGCGGATGGCGGTGGCGAACCAGGTGGGCGCCGCCCGTCACGCCGCCGTCGCCCACCACGCGCTGCTGGACATGGCCGGCCGCGTCATCGTCACCGACGCAATTCGTGGGGTGGTGTTCACCGCCCTGGTGGTGTCGGGCCTGGGCCTGCTGCTGACCCTGCTGGTGCCCGAGCTGCCGCTGCGCTCGCGCCACCCGGCGGCCGGACGGCCCAGCGAGGCGGAGAGCGAGGCCGCATTGTCGCCAGCACATACTTGATGCCGCATACCTGATCTTGTCGCTCGGGTATCCAGCCCCTAATTTATCGGCATGGCGATCCGCGAAATCCTCACCGTTCCCGACCCGCGCCTGAAGCAGGTCTCCAAGTCCGTCGAGAGCGTCGACGACGCGCTGCGCGCGCTGATGGACGACATGCTCGAGACCATGTACGCGGCGCCCGGCATCGGCCTGGCCGCGATCCAGGTCGGCGAGCCCGTGCGCGTGATCGTCATGGACCTGGCCCGCGAGGACGAGGAGCCGGCCCCGCGCTATTTCGTCAATCCCGAGGTGCTGTGGAGTTCGGACGACACCGCCCCCTATGAAGAGGGCTGCCTGTCGATCCCCGAGGTCTATGACGAGGTGCAGCGCCCGGCCCGGGTGAAGCTGCGCTATCTCGACTACCACGGCCACCAGATCGAAGAGGAAGCCGAGGGCCTGTTCGCCGTCTGCATCCAGCACGAGATGGACCACCTGCAGGGCGTGCTGTTCATCGACCACCTGTCGCGCCTGAAGCGCGACCGCGCCGTGGCCAAGGTGAAGAAGGACCGCGCCCAGCGTCGCCAGAAGGCGGCGTAGGCGCCTGATTTCTGCGTGCTTCGAGACGCCCCTTTTGGGGCACCTCAGGATGACGGGCCTTGTGTTCAACAACCTTCGTCATGCTGAGGAGCGGCTTTAGCCGCGTCTCGAAGCACGCAACTCGCGGCCCTACTGAGGCAGCTGCAGCTCGAACACCGAGCCGTTGGGGCCGCTTTCCCTGAGATCGAGGTCGCCGCCATGGGCCCGCGCCAGCTCGCGGGCGATGGCCAGGCCCAGGCCCGACCCTTCCGGGCGGCCGGAGCCGGAGAACGGCTGGAACAGCCGCTCGCGCATGCGCTCGGGCACGCCGGGGCCGTCGTCGGCGATGCGGATGGCCATGCGCCTGTTGCGCGCCTCGGCGGTCAGGCGCACGCGGCCGGTCTCGCGCCCGGCGCCTTCGATGGCCTCGCGCGCATTCTTGAACAGGTTGACCAGGATGCGATCGAGCTGCTCGGGATCGGCGCGCACGTGCAGGTCGGCCGCCAGCGCCATCTCCAGCCGCACGCCCACAGGATCGAGCCCGGCGTCAGCCGCCGCGGCCTGCACCGCCGGCGCCAGCAGCAGCTCGCGCGGCATCGGCGGCGGCTCCTCGCTGCGGCCATAGGCCAGCACATTGCGCGACAGGCTGGCCGCCCGGTCCAGCGCCCGCTCAAGCCTCGGCAGCGCCTGGGCCACGCGCGGATCGCCCGAACCCTGCAGCCGCTCGGCCACCATCTGGGCGCTGGTCAGCATGTTGCGCAGGTCGTGGTTGATCTTGGCCACGGCCTCGCCGAGCGCCGCCAGGCGTGCGCGTGACTGCAGGGCCGCGCGCAGGTCATCCTGCATCCGGGTCAGCTCGGCCTCGGCGCGGCCAATCTCGTCGCGCCGCCCCGACAGCTTGAGCCGCGCCTCCGGATCCTCGGGCCGGGCGCGGAAGCGCTCCATCGACTCGGTGATCTTGCGCATCGGCCGCACCAGGAAGGCGTTCAGCGCCAGATAGACGATCAGCCCCGCCACCACCGACACCGCCGCCGAACCGATCAGCAGCCGCTCGGCATAGGTGACCAGCTCGCGCCGCAGGGGGGCCGAGGGCACCACGATCTCGACGAAGTCGCCGGTGCGGAACTGCGGCCGCGCCACCACGCGCAGCATCGGCGGGCCATTGGGGCCCAGCACCTGGAACGGCGCGGCCACCGTGTCGAAGACGTTGGGGTGGCGCAGGTCGATCAGGGCCGGGAAGCGGGCCATGCGCGGGGCCTGCAGCAGCAGCCGGCGCACGCCGTCGCTCTGCACCGACACCGAGACCACCCCCGCCCCCTCCAGCAGCTCGCCGGCCATGTGGTCGCTGACGCCCGCGGGCGAGGCCTCCACCGCCAGGGAGGCCAGCTCGGCCGCGCGCACGCGGGTGCTGAGCCAGCCCTCTTCGAACGAGGCGAGCGCCGGCGCCAGGGTGAACAGTTCGGCCAGCATCACGAACAGAGCGGTGAGCAGCAGCAGCCGCGCGGACAGGCCGCCCGGGAGGGAAATGCGCCGCGCCCAGCCAAACCTCAGCCAGCCGAGTTTGGCCCAGGTTGGCGGCGCCCATCGTTGCTGTCGTCGCTCAGCCGGCTCCAAGCCCCGATCCCTTCGAACGACCTTCGCCGCGAACGGCCGCCCCGCATGATCGCCTATAGGCGCGATCCAGTTAGAACCCTCAAAACGCGGCGCGCGACCGCCCTACGCTCCGGAGCCACGTCCGTGACGGACTGTAGCATCATGATCTGAGATGCGGCACGGCGCCGCTCGGTTCAACCGCCAAACGCGGCGCGACGCACCCCGGCTTCCAGCACGCCGCGGCTCTTGCAGGCTTCGCGCACCAGCGTGCCCGAGATCAGGTTGGTGTTCACCTCGACGAAGCTCGCCTCCACCCCCACCGCCAGGCCGCCCGAACCGGAGCCGGCGCCGGGGGCCAGGCGCACCGTCAGGTTGGCGGCCGAGAAGTCGGGCCGGCGCATGGCCTCGAGCGAACAGGTCGCTTCAGGCTCCAGCCGGCGCGGCTCGGCCATGCGCGTGGCCACCACCACGCGCGCGCCGTTCTGTTCGCTGTCCTCGGCCGAGAAGCCCTCGGCGGCCAGATAGGCGTCGACGCGGCGGGCGGCCTCGGCGGGGTCGACCGGACCCGCGGCCGCGCTCACCGGCGCGGCGGAGGCGACCGCCGCCGGCCGCAGGGTCGCAGGCGCGGTCGTCGCGGACGGGGGCGCGGCGTTCGACGCTTCTCTTATAGGGGCGCTGCTCGCAGGCGTGCCGCCCGGGGGGATGGGCTCGGCTTCTTCCGCTGCAGGCTTGGCGCGGCCAAGGCGCAGCGCGCTGAAACTATGCGGCGCGGCGTCGTCGGAGGGCGTGCTGGCGCAGGCCGAAAGACCGCCCACCAGCGCCACGCCAGCGACGAAAAGAATCATCGACTTTGTTGACATGCGCCGTTGCTTCACTTACTCACGCCCGCTCATTCAACCGACCCCCCCGGAGCGGAGCCAGTACCTTGAAGCGCACCTATCAGCCGAGCCGACTCGTGCGCAAGCGCCGTCATGGATATCGCGCCCGCATGGCTACCAAGAACGGTCAGAAGGTCGTGGCGCGCCGTCGCGCCAAGGGCCGTAAGCGTCTGACCGCCTAGTAAGGCCGCGCCCGGCGCAAGCTGGGCGTTCGCGTCGATCGAGCCCATATGGGCGAAAGTGATGACGCAAGCCGTGGATCGAACACCTAATCCACCGTTGGAGCCGCGCCCGCAAAGCGCGGCTTTTGACGTTGGGGCGGCGCCTGCCGCGCCCACCGCCCAATCGCCCGCGCCCCAACCTCGCTCGGTTGGGCCGGCCGTGACACGGCTGAAGACCCGCCCCCAGTTCCTCGCCGCCGCCAAGGGGGCCTCGCTGGCCCGCGGCGGCGTAGCCGTGCAGAAGCTCGACCGCCAGGACGGCGACCCGACCATCGGCGCCGGCTTCACCGCCACCAAGAAGGTCGGCAACGCGGTGGTGCGCAACCTGGCCAAGCGGCGCCTGCGCGAAGCCGCCCGCGCGCTGCTGCCGCTTCACGGCGCCCCGGGCAACGACTATGTGTTCGTCGCCCGCGCGGGAACGGCGGATCGAGACTGGCTGCGCTTGCTTGACGATATGCGAAGCGCGCTGTTAGGCCTCGCCGCAGGCGCCGACGAGCCCCGCCCCGCGCGCAGACCACGCTCTTCCTCCGGCCGGCCCAGTCCGCGCCCCCGACAGCCTCCTGGATCAGACGCCTCCGATGGATAAAGAGAACGCGCGCAATACGACCATCTTCCTGGTCTGCATGTTCGTGCTGCTGATCGGCTACGAGTTCTTCGTCATGGGGCCGCGAGAGCGCCAGCGCGAAGCTCAGCAGCACGCCGCCGCCGCCCAGCAGGCCACGGCCGCCGCCGCCGCGCCAGGCTCGGCGGTCTACATCACCCGCGACCAGGCGCTGAAGGCCTCGCCCCGGGTCGCCATCGACACCCCGGCCCTGAAGGGCTCGGTGGCGCTGAAGGGCGGCCGCATCGACGATCTGTTCCTCAAGGACTACCGCCAGGACCTGGCCAAGACCTCGCCGCCGGTGGAGCTGTTCCGCCCCGAGGGCGCCAAGCAGGCCTATTTCGCCGACTTCGGCTGGAGCGGCTCGGCCGCCACCCCGGGCCCCCTGACCCAGTGGTCCCAGACCGCCGGCGCGACCCTGTCGCCCGGCCATCCGGTGACGCTCAGCTGGGACAACGGCGCCGGGCTGGTGTTCACCCGCACCATCGCGGTGGACGACCACTACATGTTCAGCGTCTCCGACACGGTGGCCAACCACGGCGCCACGCCGGTGCAGCTGGCGCCCTACGCCTCGGTCCAGCGCCAGGGTGAGCCTGAACTGTCGCGCACCAGCATCATCCACGAGGGCGCGGTCGGCTCGCTGGGCGGCGTGCTGCGGCTCTTGCCGTTCAAGGCCTGGAAGAAGCAGGGCGACACCGCCTTCGACTCCAAGGGCGGCTGGCTCGGCATCACCGACAAGTACTGGCTGGCGGCGATCGTGCCCGACCAGTCGGCCAGCGTGAAGGCCCAGTTCCGCGCCGACGCGGTCAATGGGGTGGACGTGTTCGAGGCCGACGACGTGGGCGCGCCGCGCACCATCGCGCCGGGCGCCCAGACCACCGCGGCCACTCGCATCTTCGCCGGCGCCAAGAAGGTCTCGGTGCTGGCGGCCTATGAGAAAACCCTCGGCATCCCGCACTTCGACGACGCGGTCGACTGGGGCCACTTCTGGTTCCTGACCCGGCCGATCTTCTGGCTGCTGGAGACCATCCACGGCTTCGTCGGCAACTTCGGCATCGCCATCCTGCTGCTGACCGTGGTGCTGCGGGGACTGATGTTCCCGTTCGCCAACAAGTCCTACGAATCCATGTCGAAGATGAAGAAGCTTGCGCCCGAGATCGAACAGATCAAGAAGCGCAACGACAAGGATCCGGCCAAGGTCCAGCAGGAAACCATGGCCCTCTACCAGCGCGAGAAGATCAACCCGCTGATGGGCTGTCTGCCGGTGCTGGTGCAGATCCCGATCTTCTTCTCGCTGTACAAGGTGCTGTACGTGTCGCTGGAGATGCGCCACGCGCCGTTCTTCGGCTGGGTGCAGGACCTGTCGGCGCGTGACCCGACCACCTTCGTCAACCTGTTCGGCCTGCTGCCCTTCCATCCGGCCGCCGTGCCGCTGATCGGCAGCATCCTGGACGGCCCGCTGCACATCGGCGTCTATCCGATCCTGTACGCGGCGACGATGTGGCTCTCCACGGCCATGACCAGCCAGAGCATCACCGATCCCAGCCAGCGGCTGGTGTCGCAGCTGATGCCGATCATGCTGCTGTATTTCTTCGCCTCCACGCCCGCCGGCCTGGTGATCTACTGGTGCGCCAGCAACCTGTTCACCGTCGGCCAGCAGTACCTGATCATGCACCGCTTCCAGGTCGACAACCCGATCGACGGCCTGATCGCCCGCCTGCGCGGCGGCGGCGGCGCCGTAACCGCTGCGGCCAAGCCCCCGGCCAAGCGATGACCGACGAGCTGTTCACCCCCGAACTGCTGGAGGCTGCGCGACTGACGTTCGCGCGGCCCTCGAGCTTCCTGCTGGGCTGCGCCAAGGTCGAGCAGCTGCCGCCGCCCGACCTGCCGGAGGTGGCCTTCGCCGGCCGCTCAAACGTCGGCAAGTCGAGCCTGCTCAACGCCCTGACCGGGCGCAAGGAGCTGGCGCGGGTGTCGTCGGAGCCGGGCCGCACCCGCGAGGTCAACCTGTTCCTGGTCGACGAGCGGCTGCGCCTGGCCGACCTGCCCGGCTACGGCTTCGCCAAGGTGTCGCGCAGCGAGGCCCACCGGTTTCAGAACCTGGGCCGCGACTACCTGCGCGGCCGGGTCAGCCTGAAGCGGGTCTACCTGCTGATCGACGCCCGCCACGGACTGAAGCCGGTGGACGACGAGGCGCTGGATGCGCTGGACCTGTCGGCGGTGTCCTACCAGATCGTCCTGACCAAGGCCGACAAGCTCAAGCGCGGCGAGGCCGAAGCCGTGGCCGAGGCGACGCTGAAGCGCATCTCCAAGCGCCCGGCCGCCTTCCCGCGGGTCGTCGTAACCTCGTCGGAGAAGGGAACCGGCATCCCGGAACTGCGCGCCGAGGTGCTGCTGGCGACGCGCCTGGCCGAGAGCGAATAGGGCTCGGGCCGCCTCCTGGCCCACGCCCTGACAACGGGCCGCAACGACAGGCCGCAACCCCGCGTGCGGATTCCGCTCCCATCGGCGGCCCTCTTCGGCTAAGTGGCCGCCCATGACGGATACCCACGACACCGCCGCCGAGCAGGCCGCCTGGGCCACCGCCAATACCCTGGCCGAGGCGCTGCCCTACATCCAGCGCTACGACCGCGAGACGGTGGTGATCAAATACGGCGGCCACGCCATGGGCGAAGAGTCCGTGGCCAAGCTGTTCGCCGCCGACCTGGTGCTGCTGAAGCTGGTGGGCGTGCACCCCGTGGTGATCCACGGCGGCGGCCCGCAGATCAGCCGCATGCTGGCCAAGGCGGGGGTGAAGTCGACCTTCATCGACGGCCTGCGCGTCACCGACGACGCCACCATGGAGGTGGCCGAGATGGTCCTGTCCGGCGCCATCAACAAGGAGATCGTCCACTACATCAACCGCGCGGGCGACGACGCCGACGTGCGCGGGGTGGGCCTGTCGGGCAAGGACGCCCGCCTGATCACGGTGGAAAAGGCCGTGCGCACCAAGCGCGATCCCGACTCCAACATCGAGCAGGCGGTGGACCTGGGCTTTGTCGGCGAACCCAAGAAGGTCGATCCCAAGATCGTCGAGGCCCTGATCTACGCCGACCAGGACTATGTGCCGGTGATCGCGCCGATCGGCGTCTCGGAACAGGGCGACACCTACAACATCAACGCCGACACCGCCGCCGGCGCCATCGCCGGCGCGCTCAAGGCCAAGCGCATGCTGCTGCTGACCGACGTGAAGGGCGTGCTGGACAAGAACGGCGAGCTGATCCGCCAGCTGACCGTGACCCAGGCCAAGGCCGCCATCGACGACGGCGTGGCCACCGGCGGCATGATCCCCAAGCTGGAGACCGCCATCGCCGCGGTCGAGGAGGGGGTCGAGGCCGTGGTCATCCTCGACGGCCGCCGTCCCCACGCCATGCTGGTCGAGCTGTTCAGCGAGCACGGGGCCGGGACCCTGATCTGCGCGTGATCGCGCACCCGACCCTTGGCGCCGACCTTCGACGGATCGACACTTGGATCTTCGATCTGGACAACACCCTCTATCCCATGGAGGGCGCGGTGGGGGCTCAGCTGGACGCGCGCATGACCGCCTATGTGGCGCGCGAGACCGGCCTGCCGACAGACCAGGCCCGGGCGCTGCAGAAGCAGTACCTGCACGAGCATGGCACCACCCTGGCCGGGTTGATGGCCCACCATGGGATCGATCCCTACGGCTTCCTGGAAGAGGTGCACGACATCTCCCTCGATACGGTGTCGCCCGACCCGGCCCTGCATGCGGCGCTGCAGCGCCTGCCCGGGCGGCGGCTGGTGTTCACCAACGCCTCGGCCGGCCACGCCGAGCGGGTGCTGGCGCGGCTGGGCTATGCCGAGCTGTTCGAGCACGTGTTCCACCTGGAAGCCGCCGACCTGACGCCCAAGCCCCAGGCCGCCGCCTACGACGCCCTGATCCGGCTGCATGGCGTGACCCCGCAAAGCGCGGCCTTCTTCGAGGACATCGAGAAGAACCTGGCCCCGGCCTCAGGCCTCGGCATGGCCACGGTGCTGGTGGGCCCGCACGCGGCCGCCTCCACCGCCGATTTCGTCGACTACCGCACCGCGGACCTGACGCGCTTCCTGCAAGCGGCGCAGCTGCGCGACCACTGAGGATATCCCCGCCATGACCGACCACGCCCAACTCGAAGCCGCCATCGAAGCCGCCTGGGACCGCCGCGACAGCCTGAACGCCACCACCAAGGGCGCCGAGCGCGACGCGGTGGAGGCCACCCTGGGCGCGCTGGACTGCGGCGACCTGCGCGTGGCCGAGAAGATCGACGGCGCCTGGACCGTGCGGCAGTGGGCCAAGAAGGCGGTGCTGCTGTCGTTCCGTCTCAACGACAACGCCCTGATGGGCGACGCCAACGCCCCCGGCCCGTGGTGGGACAAGGTCCCCTCCAAGTTCGCCGGCTGGGATGACGCGGCCTTCCGCGCCGCCGGCTTCCGCGCCGTGCCGGGCGCGGTGGCGCGTCGCGGCGCCTTCATCGCCCGGAACGCGGTGCTGATGCCCTCGTTCGTCAACATCGGCGCCTATGTCGGCGAGGGGACCATGGTCGACACCTGGGCTACGGTCGGCTCCTGCGCCCAGATCGGCAAGAACGTGCACCTGTCCGGCGGCGTGGGCATCGGCGGGGTGCTGGAGCCGCTGCAGGCCGCCCCCACCATCATCGAGGACAACTGCTTCGTCGGCGCCCGCTCGGAAGTGGCCGAGGGCGTGATCGTCGAGGAGGGCGCGGTGCTGTCGATGGGCGTCTATCTCGGCGCCTCGACCAAGATCGTCGACCGCGCCACCGGCGAGATCTTCCGCGGCCGGGTGCCGGCCTATTCGGTGGTGGTGCCGGGAACCCTGCCCGGCGCGAACGGCGGCCCGAGCCTGTACTGCGCGGTGATCGTCAAGCGCGTCGACGCCCAGACCCGCTCCAAGACCAGCGTCAACGAACTGCTGCGCGACTAGGCTTGAGGGCGCGGCGGGCCGACGCGATCGGCTCGCCACAGTCGCCATCGAAATCGCCTATCCTCGGCAAAAGAAGCATCGATTTGCCCTCTTGAGTTCGGCGGGCGATGGTCGCGCCAACAGAGAGGGACCTCCGATGGCCGACAAGATCACGCCCTGCGAACTGCTCACGCTGTCCGACGCCGGCCTGCGCGCCCAGGCCTTCATGAACCTGGTCGATCCCCGGCAGGGCCCTTCGGATCGCGGCATCGAACATCGCCTCGGCGATTTCGAGCGGACCAACCCGGCCTATGCCGGCGAAGTCCGCCGCGCCCTCGCCAGCCTCGCCGCCGCCCGGGTCGTCTTCGCCGCGGCTGCTTACTAACCGCCAGGGCTTTTCGGCCGCCGAGACTTTTGGAACGTCTTGCCGCCCCAGCCCGGCCATGGCATGGGGCGGCCAGGGAATGGTGTCTCCCTTAAAACCGCGATGTCGCTGATGACGCCTGCTGAAAGCGCCTGACCGCGCAGCAGGAGACTCGCGTGCCTTTTCTTCTCGTGTTCATCGGATCGGGCCTGGGCGGCATGGCGCGGCACGGGGTCGGCCTGCTGTCGCTGCGCTGGTTCGGGCCCAACTTCCCGTTCGGCACCCTGGCCATCAACATCGTCGGCTCGGCCCTGATGGGGCTGGTGGTGGGGGTGTTCGCCAAGCTGAACCTGCCGCAGCAGTCGGTGCGGCTGTTCCTCTCCACAGGCATCCTCGGCGGCTTCACCACCTTCAGCACCTTCTCGCTCGACACGGTGGTGCTGTGGGAGCGCGGCCGCAGCCTGGCGGCGGCCGGCTATGTGCTGGCCAGCGTGGTGGTGTCGCTGGTCGCCATGGTCGCGACCATGACCCTGGCGCGCCGGCTGGGCTGAGCCAGGCGCGTTAGGCCGCCACCCGGATATCGGCCACCAGCGGCAGGTGGTCCGAGGCCACCCGCGCCAGCGGCCCGTCCGGCGCGTGCACGTTCAGCACCTCGATCTCGGGTGAGACGAACATGTGGTCGATGCGCAGCAGCGGCGCGCGCGAGGGAAAGGTGCGCACCGACTTGCGCCGGCGGATGCGCTTGCCGTCCGGTCCGCGCTGGGCGTCGCGCAGGCGGCCCGTGAGCGCGCGGTAGGCGGCGTAGCGCGAGGTGGCGTTGAAGTCGCCCAGCATCACCGTCGGCCCGCGCCGCTCGGGATGGGCCAGCCAGTCGTGGCTCAGCAGGCACTCCACCTGCACCCGCTGCTCCATCGGCACCAGGCCCAGGTGGGTGTTGATGATCTGCAGCTCGGCCCCGTCGGTCTCCACCGCCAGCCACAGGGCGCCGCGCCGCTCCAGGCGCATGCGCGGCAGGGTCGGCAGCGGCCCGACCTTGATCAAGCGCTCCGGCAAGGTGGTCAGCACCGCGTCGCCATACTGCTCCTCCTCGACCCGGAAGGCCGAGTTGAAGTGGAACCGCATCCCCAGCCGGCTGGCGATCTCGTGCGCCTGGTCCACCCGGCCGCTGCGGGCGCGGCCGACGTCCAGCTCCTGCAGCGCCACCACGTCGGGCCGGCTCTGGCCGATCACCGCCGCGATCCGGCCGACGTCCAACCTGCCGTCCACGCCGACACAGCCGTGGACATTGTAGGTCATCAGCCGGGGCACCGGTCGCGCCCTCCCCTAGGCCTTGAATCGGTAGACGCTGGTGTGGCGGTAGGTCTGGCCCGGACGCAGGATGCTCTCGGGGAAGTTCGGGTGGTTGGGCGCGTCGGGGAAGTTCTGCGGCTCGAAGGCGATGGCGCCGTACTTCACGAACGGATTGGACAGTCCCTGGCCGGAATAGACCTGCATCCCCGGCTGGTCGGTGGAGATCTCCATCTTCAGCCCGCTTTCCGGCGAAGACAGCTCGACCTGGGGTCCGGTGCCGTGGTCCAGCACCCAGTTGTGGTCGATGCCGTGGGCGGCGACGATCTGGGGGTCGTCGGCGGTGGTCACGTCGCCCACCCGCCTGGGCTCGCGCAGGTCGAAGGCGGTGCCAACCACCGGACGCAGCTCGCCGGTCGGGATCAGGCCCGGACCCACCGGGGTGATCTCGCGGCCGCGCACGCGCACCTTATGGTCCAGGATCGGCTGCGCCATCCGGCCCGACAGGTTGAAGTACAGGTGCTGGGTCAGGTTGATCGGCGTCGGTCGGTCGGTCGTGGCGGTGTAGGAGATGGTCAGGGCGTCCTGGCTCACCACGTAGACCGCCTCGATCTCGACCTTGCCGGGAAAGCCTTCCTCGCCGTCGACTGAGCTATAGGCCAGCACCGCCCGCTCGGGCCCGGCCTGGACCACGCGCCAGATGCGCTTGTCGAAGCCCAGCTTGCCGCCGTGCAGGGTGTTGGCGCCCTCGTTGAGCGAGACCTGGTAGGTTTGGCCGTCGATATCGAAACGCCCCCCGGCCAGGCGGTTGGCGTACCGGCCGATGGCGGCGTTGAGATAGGACCGGCCGGCGAGATAGCCCGCCAGGTCGGGATAGGTGGGGATGGTCTCCACGCACCCGGCCGAGGTCGGGGCGCACAGGCGATGCACCGTGGCGCCGTAGTCGAGCAGGTCCACCTGCACGCCGTCGGGATGGCCGAGGCTCAGCCGCTGCACCGCACGGCCATCGGGCAGGGTTCCGAACGGACTTGGGCTCGTCGCCTGCGCCATGGTCAGCAATCCTCGGTCATAAGAGCCCAATGGCCGCCGCGCGGGGCGCCTGCCCCAGGCTTATCACGCATTGGAGCCATGGGCGGGGATTCGGCCGCTGAGTTCGCGCGCCCGCGCCTGGATGTCCTCGACCCAGGTGTCGGCGTGCTCGCTCGGCGTGGCGATCGGCGCCACCAGACACACGCTCTGCAGCGGCAGCACGTCGCGCCAGTCGGCGATCAGCTGCTTATAGGCCTGGCCCACCGGACGGATGTTCCGGTCCAGGTCGTACAGCCCGAGCGGGTTCACCCGGCCGTTGTTCTCGCGCAGGGCCACGTCCCAATCCACCTGGTCGGTCAGCGAGTACCAGGTGAAGCCCAGGATCGGGATGCCGTTGTTGCGCACGCGCAGCACATTGGCCCACTCCTTGTGCAGCCAGTGCACCGCCTCGTCGCCGTTGGGGCCTTGGACGATGTTGGTCTCGGTATGCATCACCGGCAGGCGGTAGCGATTGTAGTACTGCCGGGTGATCTCGTTGTAGCCGAAGATCTCACCCGAGGCGTAGGTCATGCCGTCGGCCGACACCCGGTGCTCGTTGGTGATGTAGTAGTCGTTGCCGAGGATGCAGTGCTGCTTCAGGTTGTTGCCGAGGAAAAAGTGGTACTCCTCCCGGGTCATGCCGTTGTCCATCAGGAACTCGTACATCTCCGAGTCCACCCGGCGGCCGTAGTTCAGGTCCAGCGACAGGAACCGCTCGGCGTTCATGGTCTCGGCCGAGGCGATGGCGGCGGGGTTCTCGGCGTGGAAATATTCCGACGACTCGCTCTGCACGAAGATGGCGTCGGGCCTGACCTCGAGGATCGCCCTCATCGCCAGGACATTGGCCTTGACGATGTATTTGAGCGCCGTGACGAACGACTTGTCGGTGGTCATCTGCTCGTTCCACCAGCCGTAGCGGGCCGAGAAGGTGGCGCAAATGTACATCTCGTTGATCGGCGTATAGAGCTGCACCCAGGGGAAACGCTGGGCGAAGGCCCGGGCATAGGCCTCGAAAAGCTCTGGAAAATCAGGGTTCTGGAAGTTCCCGATCCAGTCGGGCACGCCGAAGTGGCACAGGTCGACGATCGGCACGATGTCGCGCCGCTTGAGTTCGGCGAAGGTGAGGTCGGTGAAGTCCCAGTCGTACTGGCCGGGCCCGCGATAGGCGGTGTGCAGCGGCGGGCCGTAGCGCAGGAAGCGGATGCCCATGTCCTCGACCAGCTCGAAGTCGGTCTTCCAGTGCTTGTAGAAGCCGCATTTCTCCATCTCGTCGACGCGGAACCGCCCCCCCTGGGTGGTGGGGATGCTGTTCTCGATTCCGGTAGCGAACATGAAGCTGAACATGGGGCGGGACGCCTCCTGACGGTCGTCCGGTCACGGAATGGGGAAATCTAGTCGTCGGTCTGGTTGCGATCGCCGGAGCTGAGCTTCTCGGCGCTGCGATGCAGGGAGCGATCCGCGCTCTGGCCGGCCTTGGCGATATCCGCGCCGGCGTGTGCGGCCGCGCGGTTGGTGTCCTGGGCCATACGGTCCAGGCCATGGCCCACGACGCTGGAGGCATGGGCGAGCGCCGGCTTGGCGTCATGCGCCGCGTCGCTCACCGCCTGCTGGGTGGCGTCGGCGGCGCGGTTCAGCGCCGTGTCGGTGGCGTTCAGCGCCTCCCCGCCCACCACATTGGCCGCGTGGCCGAGCGCGTCGGCCGCGTTCCCCGCCGCCGCCTTGGCGTCGGCCGCAGCCTGGGAGTCCTCGGTGCTGGCCGGCTGCGAGCGGTTGTCGCAGCTCGCAAGCAGAACGCCCGCCGCGCCCAGGGCCACGGCTGCGCCGGCGACCCTGGCGGCTCTCTTGAAGGTCAGGTCGAACAAGATCGGCATGGACACGCGGCGCGAAGCTCCTGTCGAGAGAACCCGCGCCCGGGACGGCGGTTCCGGCAGGCAGTCATGGGACGCGGTTCTGGCGCACGGTTCTGGCGCACGGTTCTGGCACGCGGTTCTGGCACGCGGTTCTAGGACGCGGTCTGGGACGCGTTCCGGGAACTTGGCTGTTCCCCGCCGGGGCTTTCTCGACCACAAGACGTTTCGGTGTTGAAGGGCAGCGCGGGACGCGAGGTGAAAACCGTCATTAAACACGAACAGATTGCCGATCCGCGTCGCCCCCCGCGCGCCGGAGTTTTGCCCTTTCCGTCAATGCCGCTCAATCAACCGCCCTCCCCCCTATCGCCGATGTCGCGCGACGCCGAGGCTGCGTCCCTGCCGCTGGCCAGCGCCGGACGACGGCCGCGGCTGCGGGTCATGGCCGCCTCGCTGGCGGGCGTGGCCGCCCTGGCGCTGGTGGGCTGGGCCGGCCATGCCGACATGATGGTGGTGGGCGCCGCGGGTCTGATCGTGCTCGGCTTCGGCGGCCTGCTGGCCCTGGGGGCCGGGGACAGCGCCGCCACGCTCTACGCTTCCAATCCCTCGGCCCCGGTGACGCCGGCTTCGCGCGAGGAGGCAGAGACCTACGCCCTGGCCCTGGAGCTGGCGCCCAACCCCGCCCTGCTGGTCAGCGGGGGCGATCCGGACGACGTGGCCGGCCGCCGGGTGCTGTTCGCCAACGCCGAGGCCCGCGAGCTGCTGCGCATCCCCCGTGAAGGCGCCCTGCTCGTCACCGCCCTGCGCCACCCGACCATCCTGGAGGCCATCGACGAGAGCCTGTTCGGCCGCACCGCCCGCACCCTCAGCTACGAGAGCCAGCAGGAGCGGTTCTGGCGCGTCTGGACCAAGCCGCTGCCGCCCAACAGCACCTATGAGCGGCTGGCCCTGGTGATCATGCGCGACGAGACCGACGTGCGCCTGAACGAGCGCATGAGGGCCGATTTCCTGGCCAACGCCAGCCACGAACTGCGCACGCCGCTGGCCTCGCTGACCGGCTTCATCGAGACCCTGCGCGGCCACGCCCGCGACGACGCCATCGCCCGCGACCGCTTCCTGGCCATCATGAGCCGCCAGGCCGAGCGCATGGCCCGGCTGGTCGACGACCTGCTCTCGCTATCGCGCATCGAGCTGAACGAGCACATCCGGCCCTCGGGCCGCTGCGACCTCAGCCTGGTGGCCGGCGACGTGATCGACGCGCTGGCCCCCCAGATCGGGGCCAAGAACCTGCAGGTGGCGATCCGCGTCCCCAACCCCGGCGAGGCGGTGGTGTGCGGCGACCGCGACCAGATCGTCCAGGTGGTGCAGAACCTGCTCGACAACGCGGTGAAGTACGCCCCGCCCGGCAGCGCCATCGGGGTGGAGATTTCACCGAGCCTGACGCTGGAGGCCGCCACCGCCGTCCGCCCGGAAGAGGGCCGGGTCACCGCGCCCGACGGCGGCCGCATGTCGCTGCTCACCCCCAGCCGCGGCGCGGCCGAGCGCTATGCGGTGATCCGGGTCGAGGACCATGGCTGCGGCCTGGCGCGCGAGCACCTGCCGCGCCTGACCGAGCGCTTCTACCGGGTGGAGGGGCAGAACAGCAGCGAGCGCACCGGCACCGGCCTGGGCCTGGCGATCGTCAAGCACATCGTCAACCGCCACCGCGGCGGCTTCTTCGTGGAGAGCGCGCCCGACCGCGGATCGGCCTTCTGCATCTACCTGCCGATGGCCAGCGTGGTCGTCGCCAGCGAGACCGGAGCCGTCAGCACCCGGAGCGAAGGGCAGGCCGCCTAGGCGGCTGCGGCCAAAAAACAGCACGGATCGTCGCGAAAATTCTCACGACAACAAAACTGTCGTAAAACCGTCGCGCGCCGTCTGCACTCCGCAGGCAAGTTCCGCCAGCCCTTAGCGCTCCAGCCCTGATTCCATGTCATGAGCATGAACGAACACACCCTGAAGTTCTTTGGCGAAGAGCTGGACCAGCTCAAGGCCGAGGTGGCGCGCATGGGCGGCCTGGCCGAGGCCCAGGTGGGCGACGCCATCGAGTCGGTGGTGCGCCGCGACGTGCCCCTGGCCGAGGACGTGGTCGGCCGCGACAACCGGCTCGACCAGCTGCAGCATGAGATCGAGCGCAAGGCGATCCGCATCATCTCGCTGCGCCAGCCCGTCGCCCAGGACCTGCGCCGCACCGTTTCCGCGCTGAAGATGAGCTCGATCCTCGAGCGCACCGGCGACTACGCCAAGAACATCGCCAAGCGCGCCCTGATCATCTCCGGGGCCGAGCCGATCACCCCGCTCACCCGCTCCATCGAGCGCATGGGCAAGCTGGTCTCGGCCCGCCTGAAGGACGCGCTGGACGCCTACACCTCGGGCGAACTCGATCGGGCCATGGACGTCTGGCAGAACGACGAGGAAGTGGACGAGCACTACAACAGCCTGTTCCGCGAGCTGCTGACCTACATGATCGGCGATCCGCGCACGATCAACTCGTGCGCCCACATGCTGTTCGTGGCCAAGAACCTGGAACGGATCGGCGACTACGCCACCAACATCGCCGAGATCGTGCACTACGAAGTGACCGGCGACGAGATCGTGGGCGACCGCCCGAAGTGGAGCGGCGCTACGCCCTCCGCCGAGCCGGAGGCCTAGACGCTTGAATCCGCATGTTCTGGTGGTCGAGGACGAGGACGCCCTCGCGACCCTGCTGCAATACAACCTGGAAAAGGAAGGCTACACCGTCAGCGTCGCCACCGACGGTGAGGAAGCCCTGGTCCAGGTGGACGAGCGCCTGCCCGACCTGATCGTGTTGGACTGGATGCTGCCCAAGATCAGCGGCATCGAGGTCTGCCGTCGCCTGCGTGGCCGGGTGGAGACGCGCAACGTCCCCATCGTCATGCTCACCGCCCGCGGCGAGGAGAGCGACCGTATTCGCGGGCTGGACACCGGCGCCGACGACTATGTCATCAAGCCGTTCTCCATGACCGAGCTGACCGCGCGCCTGCGCGCGGTGCTGCGCCGCATCCGCCCCGGCCTGGCCGAGGACCGGGTGCGCCACGGCGACATCGTGGTCGACCGCGTGGCCCACCGGGTCAAGCGCGCCGGCCGCGAGATCCACCTCGGGCCGACCGAGTTCCGCCTGCTCGACTACCTGATGCAGCACCCCGGCCGGGTGTTCTCGCGCGAGCAGCTG
>FSXV01000074.1_pt1 | contig 17450 bp, 16 predicted proteins | sample 1638401 | NCBI WGS metagenome assembly FSXV01 (sample SAMEA3914788, study PRJEB12502) | metagenome | biome: forest; material: soil | place: Canada | collected 2011-07-03 | depth 0.1 m | reverse complement strand
GGCTGGCCCAGCATGGCCGCCTCGGCCTCGATGCCGCCCACGCCCCAGCCCAGGACCGACAGGCCGTTGACCATGGTGGTGTGGCTGTCGGTGCCGACCAGGGTGTCGGGATAGGCCACCTCGACCGCGCCGTCCTCGCCCTCTTCGGAGGCGGTCCAGACGGTCTGGGCCAGGTATTCCAGGTTCACCTGGTGGCAGATGCCGGTGCCCGGCGGCACCACGCGGAAGTCCTTGAAGGCGTTGGAGCCCCAGCGCAGGAAGCGGTAACGCTCGCCGTTGCGCTCATATTCCTTGTCGACGTTCTCGCCGAACGACTGCGGCGTGCCGAAGTAGTCGACCATCACCGAGTGGTCGATCACCAGGTCGACCGGGTTCAGCGGGTTGATCTTGTTGGCGTCGGCGCCAAGCTTGGTCATGGCGTCGCGCATGGCGGCCAGATCGACCACGGCCGGCACGCCGGTGAAATCCTGCATCAGCACCCGCGCCGGGCGGTAGGCGATCTCGTGCTCGGTCTTGCCCTTGTTGTCGAGCCAGGCCTTGACCGCGTGCAGGTCTTCCTCGGCGACGGTGGGGCCTTCGTTGCGCAGCAGGTTCTCGAGCAGAACCTTCATCGACACGGGCAGGCGGGCGATGCCTTCCAGACCGGCCTCTTCGGCGGCCTTCAGGCTGTAGATCTTATAGGTCTTGTCCCCAACCTGGAGGTCGCGGCGGGTGTTCAGGCTGTCCTTAGACGGCATCGGCAGTCTCTCCGTTCGGCGGGTTCGCGCGCTTTCCGGACGGACCCACAGCGTACGCCCAAGCGCGGCGGGTTTCCCGCAAGCCGCCGTGTCTTAGCGCCGCGGCGAAGCGGCGTCCATCGACGGGGACATATTGGGCGCGGAGTCCGCAGCAGAGTTTTCAAGACTGCAAATCAATCGCAGAAAAAACCTTCTGCGACCCCGGTCGTTTCACCGGTCGAGTAATTGACTTCGTCTTCAGTCGCCCCGCCGTACGTCTCGAAATTCGCCCGACGGACGGGTCACAGACCTTCGTCTCTACGCCGAGCGCAGCTCTCGCGATTGACGCTCGTCAGCGCTTGCGGACGAATTCCGTGCGCAGGACGAGCCCCTTGATCGCATCGTGGCGGCAGTCGATTTCCTCGGGGTCGCCGGTGAGGCGGATCGTCTTGATGACCGTGCCCTGCTTGAGGGTCTGGTTCGCCCCCTTCACCTTCAGGTCCTTGATGAGGGTGACAGAGTCGCCGTCGGCGAGGAGGTTGCCCGCGGAGTCGCGCACCTCGAGCCTATCGCTGGCGGCGGACGCGACCAGTTCCGAGGCCGGACGCCACTCGCCGGTCGCTTCGTCGTAGACGTAGTCTTCGCTGTCGTCGGTCATGCGCGCCTCTACCACGGAAGCAGGGGCTTCGCGCAAACCACGGCGCGTCGCCGCCATTGACACGCATCTATATTTCCACGATTCCAGAAACATGGATGACAGCTCCGCCATCGACGCTCTCTCGGCGCTCGCCCATCCGGGGCGGCTCGCCGTGTTCCGGCTACTGGTGCGAGCCGGGTCTGAAGGCGTTGCCGCCGGGGCGATCGCCCGGGCCATGGACACGCCGGCCAACACCATGTCGACCCAGCTGGCGATCCTGACCCGCGCGGGGTTGATCCGCGCGCGGCGCGACAGCCGCTCGGTGATCTATGCGGCCGACTATCCGCGCGTCACCGCCCTGCTCGGCTTCCTGATGGAGGATTGCTGCCAGGGCCGCCCGGAGATCTGCGCGCCCCTGGCCGCGACGGCCGCGTGCGGCCTCGCCCCACCCGATCCCACCTCATGACCCGGCCGATGAAGACCGCGGCGATCACGGCGGGCCTGGAGCCGCCGCTCCACCCGTTCTCGCCGCCCCGCCGCCTGCTGGCCGAGGCGCTGGGAACCGCCCTGCTGCTGGCCGTGGTCATCGGCTCGGGGATCATGGGCGAACGGCTGGCGGGCGGAAACGTCGCCATCGCCCTGCTCGCCAACACCCTGGCCACCGGGGCGGGACTGGTGGTGCTGATCATCGTGTTCGGCCCGGTCTCGGGCGCGCACTTCAACCCGGCCGTGACCCTGGCGTTCGCCCTGCGCCGCGAGATCCGGCCGCCCCTGGCCCTGGCCTATGTCGGCGCGCAGATCGTGGGGGCGGTGCTGGGGGTGTTTCTGGCCCACGCCATGTTCGCCGAGCCGATGCTGCAGGTCTCGGCCAGGCTGCGCGACGGCCCGGCCCAGGCGTTCTCGGAGTTCGTGGCGACCTTCGGCCTGCTGGCGACGATCCTGGGCGCGGTGCGGTTCCGGCCCGACTTCACGCCGGTCGCCGTGGGGCTCTACATCAGTTCGGCCTACTGGTTCACCGCATCCACCGCGTTCGCCAATCCCGCCGTCACCCTGGCCCGAACGTTGTCGGACACCTTCGTCGGGATCGCGCCGTCCTCGGCGCCCGCCTTCGTCGCCGCCCAGATCGCAGGGGCCGTCGCGGCGGTGGTCGTGTTCGGCTGGCTCCTGCGCGAGCAGCGCCCCGCATGAGCACGGACTTCCCGGTCACGATCTACCACAACCCCGCCTGCGGCACGTCCCGCAACGCCCTGGAGATGATCCGGGCGGCGGGCTACGCGCCGACGGTGATCGAGTATCTCGAGGCCGGATGGACGCGGCCGCTGCTGGACGACCTGCTGGCCCGGACCGGGGCCACGCCGCGCGCGTTGCTGCGCGAGAAGGGGTCGCCCGCCGCCGAGCTGGGCCTGCTGGGCGAGGATGTGACCGACGAGGCGATCCTGTCGGCCATGGTCGAACACCCGATCCTGGTGAACCGGCCCATCGTCGTCACGCCCAGGGGCGCGGCGCTGTGCCGGCCCTCGGAGCGCGTGCTCGACCTGCTCGACCGTCGCCCCGCCGCCTTCGCCTAAGCCCGGCGCAGGTTGTTGATCAGGTCGATGCGGGTGATGACGCCGAGGAAGTCGCGGCCGTCCATGACCAGGGCCACCTCATCGCGCTGGAACACCGGCAGCAGGGCTTCCAGCGGCTCGCGCACCTGCAGGGTGTTCAGGCGGGTGGCCATGGCGGAATAGACCGGGCGGGCGAAGCGCTCGGCGCGCTCGCGCTCGCTCTCCACCGCGAACAGCACGTCGCTCTCGTCGAGCAGGCCGACCAGGCGGCCGTCCTTCAGCACCGGCAGCTGCGACACGTCGGCCGAGCGCATACGGTTGTAGGCGGTCATCAGGGTGTCTTCCGGCGCCACGGTCACCGCGCCGCCCTCACGCACCGCCCGCGCGATCAGGTCGCGCAGGTCGCCATGCATCTCGCGGTCGGCGAAGCCCTGCTCGGCCAGCCAGTAGTCGTTGAACATCTTCGACAGGTACTTGGAGCCGGTGTCGCACACCAGCGTCACCACCCGCTTGGGTTCGGTCTGCTCGCGGCAGTAGCGCAGGGCCGCGGCCAGCAGGGTGCCCGAGGACGAGCCACCCAGCACGCCGGCGCGGCGCAGCAGCTCGCGCGCGGTCTCCATGCTTTCGCGGTCCGAAATGGCATACGCCTTTTCGATCAAGGAAATGTCGCAGGTGTCGGGGATGAAGTCCTCGCCGATGCCCTCGACCACCCACGAGCCCGGGGTGACGTGCTTGTTCTCGTTGATCAACGGGGCCAGGATCGAGCCGACCGGATCGGCCAGGATCATCTTGGTCTTGGGCGAGTGCTTGGCGAAGTAGCGGCCGAGCCCGGTCAGGGTGCCGCCCGAGCCCACGCCGACCACCATGGCGTCGATGTCGCCATCCATCTGGGCCAGGATCTCGGGGCCGGTGGAGGTCTCGTGCGCCAGCGGGTTCGCCGGGTTGGCGAACTGGTTCATATAGACCGAGTTGGGGGTGTCGGCGGCCAGCCGCTCGGCGATGTCCTGGTAGTATTCCGGGTGGCCCTTGCCAACGTCGGAGCGGGTCAGGCGCACGTCCACGCCCAGGCCGCGCAGGTGCTGGATCTTCTCGCGCGACATCTTGTCGGGCACCACCAGGACCAGCCGGTAGCCCTTGAGGATGCCCACCTGGGCCAGGCCCAGGCCGGTGTTGCCGGCGGTGGCCTCGATGATGGTGCCGCCGGGCTGCAGCCGGCCGTCCTTCTCGGCCGCCTCGATCATGGTGAGCGCGATGCGGTCCTTGATCGAGCCGCCCGGGTTCATGTTCTCCAGCTTGAGGAACAGCTTGCACGGCCCGGTGTCGAAGCCCTGCAGTTCCAGCATCGGCGTGTTGCCGATCAGGTCGAGCGCGGACACGACGGCTTTGGGCGGGGCGGAGAGCATGAGCTGACCTTGATGTGGCGTGGAAGCAGCACGTTGGGTGCGCGATTGCGCCTGTCCTAGCACGCTTCGGCCCCCGATTTCGACCGGGGCTTTGGCCGCCGCGCGCCCTTCTCCCTCTCCCTTGAATGGGAGAGGGTCGGGGAGAGGGTGGGAAACGGGACGACAGGGGTTGGCGGCGAAATTCAAGGCCCGCCGCCAACCACCCTCACCCTCCCAGCTTCGCTGGGCCCCTCCCTCTCCCGTTCCAGGGAGAGGGGCCTAACCCGCCGTCCAGCGCAGCTTGGGCTTGCGGGCTGCGGCGGTCTCGTCGAGGCGGCGAAGGGGCGCGTGGAACGGCGCGCCCTTGAAGCGCTCGACATCGCCGGCCTTGGCGGCGCCGGCGAGCGCGCGCATGACCTCGACGAAGCGGTCGAGCTCGGCCTTGGGCTCGGTCTCGGTGGGCTCGATCAGCATGGCCCCGTGCACCACCAGCGGGAAGTACATGGTCATGGGATGGAAGCCCTCGTCGATCATGGCCTTGGCCACGTCGAGGGTGGAGACGCCGGTGTCCTCCAGCCAGTGGTCGTCGAACAGGGCTTCGTGCATGCAGTAGCCCTCGAACGCCGGGCTCATCACGTCCTGCAGGCGGGACTTGATGTAGTTGGCGTTGAGCACCGCGTCGCCCGACACCTGGCGCAGGCCGTCGGCGCCGTGGCTCAGCATGTAGGCGTAGGCGCGCACGAACATGCCCATCTGGCCGTGGAAGGCGCACATGCGGCCGAAGGCCTGGGGCCGGCCGTCGTCGCCCGAGCGCTGCTCGTGCTCGCGCAGGTCGTAGCCGCCGTCCTTATGGACGATCCACGGCAGCGGCGCGAACGGGGCCAGGGCCTCGGACAGCACCACCGGACCCGCGCCCGGACCACCGCCGCCGTGCGGGGTGGAGAAGGTCTTGTGCAGGTTGATGTGCATGGCGTCCACGCCCAGGTCGCCCGGGCGCACCCGGCCGACGATGGCGTTGAAGTTGGCGCCGTCGCAGTAGAAGTAGGCCCCGGCTTCATGGGCCAGGCGGGCGATCTCCACCACCTCGGTCTCGAACAGGCCGCAGGTGTTGGGGTTGGTCACCATCACCGCCGCCACGTCCGGGCCGAGCTTGGCGGCGAGGTCCGCCAGGTCGACGTGGCCGTCGGGGGTCTGGGCGATCTCGTCCACCACATAGCCCACCTGGGCGGCGGTGGCCGGGTTGGTGCCATGGGCCGAGGTCGGCACCAGCACGCGCAGGCGGGCGTCGCCGCGGGCCTCATGGGCCGCGCGGATGGCCAGCAGGCCGCACAGCTCGCCGTGGGCGCCGGCCTTGGGCGACAGGGCCACCGCCGGCATGCCGGTCAGGGTCGTCAGCCAGTAGGACAGCTCGTCCATCAGTTCGATGGCGCCCTGGACGGTGGAGGTGGGCTGCAGCGGGTGGATGTCGGAGAAGCCCGGCAGCCGCGCCATGCGCTCGTTCAGGCGCGGGTTGTGCTTCATGGTGCACGAGCCGAGCGGATAGAGCGCCAGGTCGATGGCGTGGTTCTTCTGCGACAGGCGCACGTAATGGCGCACGGTCTCGGGCTCGGACAGGCCCGGCAGGCCGATGGCCTCGCTGCGCACCAGATCGCCGAGATCCGACGCGTCGAGTTCGGCTTCCGCGAGGTCGACGCCAGTCTTGTCCCAGCCGCCGAGTTCGAAGATCAGCTTCTCGTTCTGCAGCAGGCCGCGGCCGCCGGTCAGGGTGGCGGGCTTGTCGGTTTCCAGCTCGACGCCCTCAAGACGGCCGGCGGGACGGATGGGGCCGGTTTGCGCGCTCATGCCAGCGCCTCCTTCAGGGCCGCGGCCAGGGCCGCGATGTCGTCGTCGGTGGTGGTTTCGGTGGCGGCGAGCAGCAGGACGTCATCCATGCCCGCCTTGGGAGCCAGGCGGCTGACCGGCACGCCGGCGATCACGCCCTGCTTCACCAGGGTCTCCACCAGCGGGGCGGCGGCGACCGGCAGACGCACGGCGATCTCGTTGAAGAAGCGCTTGGTCAGCACCTCGACCCCGGCGACAGCGGCCACCGCATCCTTCAGCTTGCGCGCCTGCTGGTGGTTCAGCAGGGCTAGCTGACGCAGACCTTTCTCGCCCAAGAGCGACATGTGGATGGTGAAGGCCAGGGCGCAGAGGCCCGAATTGGTGCAGATGTTCGAGGTCGCCTTGTCGCGGCGGATGTGCTGCTCGCGGGTGGAGAGCGTCAGCACGAAGCCGCGCTCGCCGGCCACGTCGGTGGTCTGGCCGCAGACCCGGCCCGGCATCTGGCGCACGAACTTGTCGCGGGTGGCGAACAGGCCGACGTAGGGCCCGCCATAGTTCATGCCGTTGCCGATCGACTGGCCCTCGGCGGCGACGATGTCGGCGCCCATGGAGCCCGGCGACTTCAGCAGGCCGAACGACACGGTCTCGGTCGTCACCACGATCAGCAGGGCGCCGGCGGCGTGAACCGCCTCGGCGATCTGGGTCAGGTCGGTGGCGGTGCCGAACAGGTTCGGGGTCTGGATCACCACGCAGGCGGTGTCGGCGTCGAGATGGCCCAGCACCGCCGCCTCGTTGTCCACCGCCAGCGGCAGCGGGTCGGTCTTGACCCCGGCGTTGTGGGCCAGGGTGAAGATGGTCTCGGCATAGTGCGGGTGCAGGCCGGGCGACAGGATCGCCTTGGAGCGGCGAGTGACGCGGGCGGCCATCAGCACCGCCTCGGCGGCGGCGGTGGAGCCGTCATACATGGAGGCGTTGGCCACCTCCATGCCGGTCAGGGCCGCGACCTGGGTCTGGAACTCATAGACCGCCTGCAGCGTGCCCTGGGTGATCTCGGGCTGATACGGCGTGTAGGAGGTCAGGAACTCCGAACGCTGGATCAGGTGATCCACCGTGGCCGGCACGTGGTGGCGATAGGCGCCGGCGCCGCAGAAGAACGGCACCGAACCCGCGGCCACGTTCTTGGCCGCCATGCGGCTCATGGCGCGCTCGACCTGCAGCTCGCCCTGGTGGAACGGCAGGTCGATGGGCTGGTCGAGGTGCACGTCGCTGGGCACGGCCTCGAACAGGGCGTCGACGCTGGGCGCGCCGATCACCTGCAGCATGTCGGATCGGTCCTGATCGCTCAGGGGTAGGTAACGCATGGGCTCAGGCTCCTTGGAGCGGAACAGATGCGCCTTTGGCGGGCGCGAACGAGAAGATGGCGGAAGGCATCAGGCCTTCGCCTTGCGGAAGTAGCGGTGCGGGAAGAACGGGGCCGAGACCACCTCGGCCGGCTGGGCCTTGCCGCGCACCAGCACCTGCAGCGCCGTACCGGGCGCGCGGTATTGCGGCGGCACGAAGCCCAGCGCGATAGGAGCCGAGAGCGTGGGGGCGAAGCCGCCGCTGGTGACGATACCGATGACCTGGCCGTCGACGGCGATCTCGGCGCCTTCGCGGGCCGGGGCGCCGCTCAGCACCCTCAGGCCCACGCGCACGCGCTTCAGCGCGCCGCCAAGCTCGGCCTCGATGCGAGCCCCGCCCAGCAGATCGCCGCGCTCGCGCCGCTTCTTGGAAATGGCGAAGCCGAGGTCGGCCTCCACCGGGCTGACGGTCTCGTCCAGGTCGTGACCGTAGAGCGGCAGGCCGGCTTCCAGGCGCAGGGAGTCGCGCGCGCCGAGGCCGATCGGCTTGACCCGCTCGTCCGACAGCAGCCGATCCCACAGCTTCACCGCAGTGTGCTCGGGGACCAGGATCTCGAAGCCGTCCTCGCCGGTATAGCCCGAGCGCGAGACGATGGCGGTCGCGCCCTCGAAGCTGAAGGCCTTCAGCGTCATGAAGCCGAGTTGCTCGACGCCGGGGAAGATGGCCTGGGCCACCGCCACCGCCTCGGGCCCCTGCAGGGCCAAGAGGCCGCCGGTGTCGGCGCGTTCCAGCCTGGCCGTGTCGCCGGCCGCGGACGCGATGCGGGCGAAGTCGGCTTCCTTACAGCCGGCGTTGACGACGATGTAGAGTTCGCCCGCGCGCTCGGGCTCGGCGGGACGGCCGATCATCAGATCGTCGTCGATGCCGCCCTGGGCGTTCAGCAGCACGGTGTAGCGGTTCTGGCCGGGCTTCAGCCCCGCGATGTCGCCGCAGACCAGCGGCTCGACCAGGGCGGCCACGGCGCGATGGTCGGCGTCGGCGTCGCCGGTCTTGGCCGCCAGCACCAGGAAGCTCGGGCCCATGTGGGAGACGTCGAACAGGCCAGCGTGCTCGCGGGTCCAGCGGTGCTCGCCCATCACGCCGAGCGGATACTGCACCGGCATGTCATAGCCGCCGAATTCGACCATCTTGCCTTGGGCCGCGCCATGGGCGGCGTGCAGCGCGGTGCGCTTGAGCGGAGCGTTGGTTTGCAAGCGGAGGCCCTTTAGAGTCAGAGGTGCGGTTCGCCGGCCGACACAGGTCGACCGTCGTCGCCCCCGCTGTCCCTGGGCCTGAGAGATTTCAGACGGGCGAAACGGCGCCCGGCCTTGCTCCTTCGGCGAGCCCTGCCGCACCAACGCACGACGGGCTGCTTTCCAGCGTTTAGAAGCCCTTGCGGTCCTTTTGCCTGAGCGTTTCCGGGGCGGTTACGCCTTCGGCGCCGGGACGAACCCGGTCTCTCCCGCGAGAGCGCGCGCAAAGTGGTCGAAGCGGCCGGCGAGGTCAACCGCGGCCTAATCTCCTTATCGCCTTCTCCCCTTGCGGGAGAGGGGCATAGGTCAGTTCATGCGCGGCTTCTTGAGGAAGTCGTTGCGGTCGGCCGAGGTGACGGTCAGCTCGAACACGTCGCCGTCGCGCTCCACCGTCATAGGGATCGCCACGCCCGGTGCGCCGAGCGCCCAGATGCTGCGGTAGAAGTCCGCCAGGTTGGTCAGCTCCATGCCGGCGGCCGAGCGGATAATGTCGCCCTCGTGCAGGCCCGCGCGCTTGGCCGGGCCGACGCCCGCCAGACCCACGATCACCACGGCGTTCTCGTGCTCCTGGGCGAACAGGCCGAGCCAGGGCCGCACCCGGCCGCGCTGGCCGGCCTTGATCTGATCGTAGACCGGGGCCAGCAGTTCCACCGGCACCATCATGTTGAGCGGCAGCATCCGGCCGCCGGGGGTCTGGTGCTGCAGTTGCAGCGAACCCACACCCAGCAGCTCGCCCTTGGCCCCGATCAGGGCCGCGCCACCCCAGTTGGGGTGGGCGGGCGAGGTGAAGATGGCCTCCTCGATCAGGTATTCCCAATAGCCGGCGAACTCCTGCCGGGCGACGATGTGGGCGGCGATGGAGCGCCGCCGCCCGCCTGCCCCGCCGATCACCACCGGGTCGCGCAGGGCGGCGTGGCGGCTGTCGCCGATCTTGATCGCCGGGATATCGAGCGGATCGAGCGCCTGGACCAAAGCCAGCCCGGACGCCGGATCGACGCCCAGCACGTGGCCCTCGACCACCTTGCCGTGGCGGGTGACTAGGCGCACGCGCTCGGCCTCGGTGACCAGGTAGCCGATGGTCAGGACCAGGCCGTTGTCGTCGATCAGCACGCCATTGCCGCCGCGCACCTCGCCGAGGATGTCGGCGGTGTAGGCGTCGTGGGGGATCTGGGCCTCAAGCCCCACCACCGCCGAGAGGGCGGTGTCGAGGTCGTAGCCGTAGTCGCTGGGCTGGGGCTGGGCGTCGGGAGCGATCTCCCAATCCTCGAAATCTTCGTGCACTTCGGCCTCGTTACTGAGGAGGGCTCACTAGCTTAATAAGGTCAGGCTCCAAACGCCCCGGCGCAAGGGCCGTGTCCGCAGGCCGCGATCTCGCCCACAAACTTTTGCGTGCGTCGGCCATCTCCCGCGCGCCGGAAACGGGCTCAGGCGGCGGTTTCGAACTGCAGCTTGGCCAGGCGCGCATAGAGCCCGCCCTTGGCCAGCAGGTCGGCGTGGCGGCCCTCCTCGACCACGCGGCCGTCCTCCACCACCACGATGCGGTCGGCGCGCAGCACCGTGGCCAGGCGGTGGGCCACCACCAAGGTCGTGCGGCCGGCCATGGCGTCGTACAGGGCCTGCTGCACCAGCCGCTCGTTCTCGGCGTCGAGCGCGCTGGTGGCCTCGTCGAGCAGCAGGATCGGGGCGTTGCGGATCAGGGCGCGGGCGATGGCCAGGCGCTGGCGCTGGCCGCCGGACAGGGTGCGGCCGCGCTCGCCGAGCAGGCCGTCGAAGCCCTCGGGCCGGGCGTCGATGAAGCGGTCGGCCTCGGCGGCGCGGGCGGCGGCGCGCACCTCGGCCTCGCTGGCGTCGGGGCGGCCGAAGCGGATGTTCTCCAGCGCGGAGTCGGAGAACAGGGCGGCGTCCTGGGCCACCAGGGCCAGGCGGGCGCGCACCTCGGCCGGCTCGGCGCGCTTCAGGTCCACCCCGTCGATGCGCACGGCGCCCTGTTGCGGATCATAGAAGCGCAGCAAGAGCCGCAGCACAGTGCTCTTGCCGCCGCCGGAGGGGCCGACCAGGGCCACGGTCTCGCCCGGGCTCACCCGCAGGCTGAAGCCGTTCAGCGCCGGCAGGTCCTGGCGGCCGGGATAGTGGAACACCACGTCCTCGAAGGCGATTTCGCCGCGGGCGGGGAGCGGCAGGGGCGTCGGATCGGCCGGGGCGACCACCTCGGGGTGCGCGGCCAACAGCTCGTTGATCCGCTCCATGGCCCCTGCGGTCTTCTGCACCTCGCCCCAGACCTCGCCCAGCGCGCTGACGGCGCCGGCGGCCAGCACCGACAAGATAATGAACTGAAGCAGCGCCCCGCCGCTCATATGTCCGCCGCGCACCGCCTGGGCCCCCAGCCACAGCACGCCCACCACGCCCCAGAACACGAAGGCCATGACGCAGACGGTCAGCACCGCCCGCGCCCGGCCGCGCGACTGCGAGGCGGAAAACGCGGTTTCGACCGCGGCGCGGAAGCGGGTGGCGGCGTCGGTCTCGCGGCCGAAGGCCTGGACGGTGTCGAGCTGGTCCAGACTCTCGCCGGCATAGCCCACCGCATCGGCTAGGCGGTCCTGGGCGTGGGCCGACAGGCGGCGCACCTTGCGGCCGAACAGGGCCAACGGCACCAGCACCAGCGGCGCCACCAGGAACACGCACAGGGTCAGCTTGGGGCTGACGAACAGCATCACCGTCAGGGCGCCGACCATCAACAGGGCGTTGCGCAAGGCCACCGAGCTCTGCACCCCCACCAGGGTCTCGACGATGGCGGTGTCGGTGGTCAGGCGCGACAGCACCTCGCCGGTGCGGGTGCGCAGGAAATAGGCCTGGTCCAGGGTCAGCACGTGGGCGTAGAGCCGCTCGCGGATGTCGGCCACCACCCGCTCACCCAGCCGATTGACGAAATAGGCCCGCCCGGCGGTGGCGATCGCCAGCGCCCCGGCCACCGCCAGCAGCACCACGAAATAGCGGTTCAGCAGCTCCGCCGAGCCGCCGCCAAAGCCGTGGTCGATCACCAGCCGCGCCGCGCCCGTCAGCCCCAGGGTGGTGGTGGTGGAGACCAGCAGGAAGCCGAACGCCGCCAGCGCCAGGCCCTTGTGCGCCAGCACATAGGGCAGGAGGCCCGCCAGGGGCCGCACATCCTTGCGGCGGTCGCGCTTGGCCTTGCCCTCGTTGATCTGGGCGATGATCGCCGCGCCGGGGTTTGGGCGCCCGCGGGGAGCGGCGGCGAGGTCGGCGGCGGTTTCGGTCATGCTCTACTCGTGCGGCTCTAACGTGTGCGGCCCAAACCTGCGAAACCGGGCTGCGCCTCTTAATGATTCAGCTTGTATTTCGGAGCGCGCTTGATATATCCACGCCCTTCTTGCGGCCCGCCGGCTCCGGCGGGCTTCGCCTTTTTCACGCCCTTACGTCGGTCGGCCGAAATGAAACAAGACATCCATCCCGACTATCACTTCATCAACGTGACCCTGACCGACGGGTCCTCCTACCGTACGCGCTCGACCTACGGCAAGGAAGGCGCGAACCTGGCGCTGGATATCGATCCGCGCACCCATCCGGCGTGGACCGGCGGCTCGCACACCCTGCTGGACCGCGCTGGCCGCGTGTCGCGCTTCGCGGCCAAGTACGGCGGCTTCCTGAAGAAGTAAGGCCGGGCGGGGCGCACAGCCGCCCCTCTCGCACGGGTTTTGAAGAGGCGCGATCGCAGCGGCGACGCGCCTTTTTGGCGTTTGGGGGTTTTGGACCGCCATATTTTACCTGTCATGCCCCGACTTGATCGGGGCACCCATAGCGCCACGCCTATCCGTTCAGGCTCTCGTACAGATCCAGCCATTCGGGGTTCATCGCCGCGATCAGATCCAGCTTCCAGGCGCGGCTATAGTGCTTGATCGCCTTCTCGCGGCGGATCGCCTCGACGATGCTGTCGTGGACCTCGTACCAGACCAGGCGCTTGACGCCGTACCGCTTGGTGAAGCCGTCGAGCACGCCTTCGCGATGCTCGTAGATCCGGCGCGCGAGGTCGCTGGTCACGCCGGTATAGATCGTACCGTAGGGACGGCTGGCGGTGATGTAGACGGCGATGACGCCCTCGCGCGAAACCATGATCAGGGCTGCGCTATGGATGCCCCGATCAAGTCGGGGCATGACGACTGAGAGAACTCAGCCAAACAAAAAGGGAGTCCGGCGAACCGGACCCCCTTGGAATTCCTCAGATGTAGCGGCGCAGCGAGCGGACCAGCTCGTTGCCGTCGTTGCGGCGGCCGCCGGCGCTGGCCGCCTTGCGCGGCTGGGCCTGGTAGGCGACCTGGGCGTGGTGGCTGCAATAGGGCCCCTCGCTCGAGGACACCCGGCCGCAGAAGCTGAACCCGTCGCTGGACGGGTCGCCGATCGGCCACTTGCACATGTGCGCGCCGAGCGTCAGCACGGTGGCGGAACCCGCCTCCTCGGTGACGTAGACCACCTTGGTCTCGGCCGCCTGCATCACCGGCTCGGGCCGGCGGGGAACTGGCGCGGGGGCCGGCGCCGGACGGGCCGGGCGCGTGGCCTTGAAGGCCGGGCGCTGGGGCTGCGAGGGCGCGGCGCGGCCCGACAGGCCCAACCGGTGCACCTTGCCGATCACCGCATTGCGGGTCAGCCCGCCGCCGAGCTGCTTAGCGATCTGACTGGCGCTAAAGCCATCCAGCCAGAGCTTCCTCAGCGATTCGACTCGATCGTCCGTCCAGCCCATGTCCGCCTCCGCTCAGGCGTCGCCCATCGGCGACCCCACATCTTGCGCCCCGCGATGAGCTTTTTGCTCACCACCCACTAGATATCGTAACTCATGGGTAACCCGGCACAATAGATAGAAGCGCGCTTTCCACAGGAACCATATCTTGATTCGGCTTTTGGTAACCTCTCCCTGGGTTGCACACCGAAGCGGGCCGGCGCACATGAGGCCCATGAACGTTCAGACTCACGCCGCCCTGCTCGCGGATGCTGAAATGCCGCTGGCGGCCACGCCCAAGGCCCCGCGGACCTATGGTCCGGTGAACTGGGTCGGGTTGCGCACCCTGTACCAGCGCGAGGTGATGCGGTTCTGGAAGGTGGCGACCCAGACGGTGGCCGCCCCAGTGGTCACCACCCTGCTCTACATGATGATCTTCGTGGTCGCGATGCGCGGCGCGCGTCCATCTGTGGAAGGTGTGCCGTTCGCCCAGTTCGTCGGCCCCGGCCTGATCATGATGGCGATGCTGAACAACGCCTTCGCCAACTCGTCCTCGTCGCTGATGCAGGCCAAGATCATGGGCACGGCGGCCGACTTCCTGACCCCGCCGCTGTCGCCGATCGAGCTGGCCCTGGGCTTCACCGCCGGCGCGGTGACCCGCGGCCTCTTGGTGGGGCTGGTGACGGCGGTGACGGTGTGGCCGTTCTCGCGCTTCGGCGTCAGCCACCTCTGGGCGGTGCTCTATTTCTCGCTGGCGGCGTCCGTCATCATGGCCCTGACCGGGGTGGTGGCCGGGCTGTGGTCGGAAAAGTTCGACCACCTGGCGGCGGTGACCAACTTCATCGTCATGCCCATGACCTTCCTGTCGGGCACCTTCTATCGCGTCACCGCCCTGCCGCCGCCGTTCGACACCGTGTCGCGGTTCAACCCGTTCTTCTATCTGATCGACGGCTTCCGCTACGGCTTCATCGGCAAGCAGGACGGCTCGGTGATGATCGGGGTGCTCTACACCCTGGTGCTGGCGGTGGCGCTGTGCGCGGCGGCCTACCAGATCTTCCGCACCGGCTGGCGGCTGAAGAGCTGAGGACCAAACTCCCTCTCCCTCGAACGGGAGAGGGCCGGGGAGAGGGTGGGAAACGCGACACGCTGCAAACCTGGCGCCGCCGTCCACCCTCACCCTCCCGGCTTCGCCGGGCCCCTCCCTCTCCCGTGCAAGGGAGAGGGGTAATTAGCTTAAATCCGCGAGATCACCCGGTGCATACGCCGCGGCGGGGCCACGGGCGCGCGGTTGAGGGTGGCTTCGCCCACGCGCGCCACCAGGTCGAAGGCGTCGGCGCGCTCGATAGTGACCTCGGCGAAGTCGCCGGCGGACAGCTTGGCCGCGCCGCGCACCAGCACCTTGCCGTCGATCTCGGGCGCATCGGCCATGGTGCGGGCGACGGCGGTTCCGTCCTCGCGCACCTCGTCGACCAGCACCTTGATGCGCTTGCCGACCTTGGCCTTGAGTTTGGCGCGGCTGATGCGCTCGGCGGCGGCCATGAAGCGGGCGCGGCGCTCCTGCTTCAGCTCTTCGGGCACATGGTCGGGTAGGTCGCGGGCGGCGGCGCCCTGGACGTTCTCGTAGGCGAAGGCGCCGACGCGATCGAGCTGGGCCTCTTCCAGCCATTGCAGCAGGTATTCGAAGTCCGCCTCGGTCTCGCCGGGGAAGCCGACCACGAAGGTGGAGCGGATGGCGAGGTCCGGCGCCATGCCGCGCCAGCGGGCCAGGCGCTCGAGCGTCTTTTCCTGGTTGGCCGGGCGGCGCATGGCCTTCAGCACGTTGGGAGCGGCATGCTGAAAGGGAATGTCGAGGTAGGGCAGGATCTTGCCCTCGGCCATCAGCGGGATCACCGCGTCCACGTGCGGATAGGGATAGACGTAGTGCAGGCGCACCCAGGCGCCGAGCTCGCCCAGACCACGCGCCAGGCCTTCGAGGTTGGCCTTCCATTGCTGGCCGCGCCACTCGCCGGGCGCATACTTGGTGTCGAGGCCGTAGGCCGAGGTGTCCTGGGACACCACCAGCAGCTCCTTCACCCCTGAGGCCACCAGGGCCTCGGCCTCGCGCAGCACGTCGCCGACCGGGCGCGAGGCCAGGTCGCCGCGCAGGCTGGGGATGATGCAGAAGCTGCAGCGGTGGTCGCAGCCCTCGGAGATCTTCAGATAGGCGTAGTGGCGCGGCGTCAGTTTCAGCCCGCCGCCGGGCAGGGGCGCGATATCGGCGAAGGGGTCGGGCTGGGGCGCGGTCTTGTGCACGGCGTCGAGCACCGCGTCGTAGGCCTGGGCGCCGGTGACGGCGGCGAGGTCGGGGAAGCGCTCGCGCAGCAGGGCTTCTTCGGAGCCCATGCAGCCGGTGACGATCACCGGGCGGCCGGAACGCCTAGCCTCGGCGATGGCCTCCAGGCTCTCCTCGCGCGCGCTGTCGAGGAAGGCGCAGGTGTTGACGATCACCGCGTCGGAGCCCTCGTAGCTGGCCGAGGTGTCGTAACCCTCGCCCTTCAGCCGGGTGAGGATGCGCTCGGAATCCACCAGGGCCTTGGGGCAGCCGAGGCTGACCATGCCGATCTTCGGCGCGCGCTTGGCGGCGATGTCGGACGCCTCAGCCATCCTGCAATCCTGCTCCTTGTGCGGGAAAGCGGCCTATTTAGTAGGGCGAGGCGGATTTTGCGAGGCGTGGCGGCGTCACATCCAGTCCTTCCACTTGAACCACGCCAGCGGAATGACGGTGGAGAGGATCGCCAGGGCGATGACGTAGGGGTAGCCGAACGACCAGCCCAGCTCAGGCATGTTCTTGAAATTCATGCCGTACCAGCCGACCACCATCACCGGCGGCACGCCCACCACCGAGGCGATGGTCAGGACCTTGACCACGTCGTTCTGCTCGATGCCGATGAAGGCTGTGGCGGCGTCCAGCAGCAGTTGCACGCGGCTCAGCAGGTTCTCCTCGTACTGTTCCAGCGAGGCGATGTCGGCGCGCACCGAGGCCAGTCGGCGCAGCACGTCCTCGCCCAGCCAGTCCTTGCCGCGCTCGGCAACGAACTGGGCCATGCGGGCGATGCAAACCAGGGTGTAGCGGGCCTTGGAGATGCGCTCGCTGCCGCGGCCGATGCGGGTCATGACCCGGCGCAGCAGCTTGGTGTCCTGGGTCAGCTTATGCTTGGCGCCCTGGCGCGCCTCGTCCTGGTGGAAGATGGCGTGGGAGGCTTCGTTCAGTTCCTCCGAAGTGGCCTCCAACTGATCGGCGGAGCGGTCCACCACCTCTTCCAGGAGGTGGGCGAAGATGTCGGCGGGGGTCGCCCGCTCGATGGTGTGCAGCGCCGCCTTGACGTTGTCGAACACGCCCGACGGGTCGTAGCGGACGGTGAGGCACACCTTGGGGCTCAGCACGAAGCCGGTGGGGGCGACCACCAGCCGGCCGCCCTCGCCGCGCACCAGCAGGGGCGCGCTCATATAAAAGGCGCTGCTCTCCACCCGCAGCCGGCTGGACAGCTCGATCTCCTCCAGCTCGGCGCGGGTCGGGACGCGCAGGCCGCAATGGCGCTGCACCTGGGCGATTTCCTCGGGCGTGGGCTCGAACAGGTCGATCCAGGTGTGCTGGGCCAGGCCGTCGTGCGCCAGCTGATCGGCGGAAATTTCGCTGTCGCCCCGGTCAGGATAGGCTTGAAGCATGTATGAGAGCCCCAGCTTGAATCGAATCCGGTCCCCACGCGCCCTTGAGGCGCACGGCTCGGGGCCCGTCCAGGAGGCTTAACACGTGGATCACGACAAACGCCCGAACCATCAGCTGGCCTTCGCCACCCGCGCGATCCACGGCGGCCAGTCGCATGACCCGACCACCGGCGCGGTGATGACGCCGATCTACGCCACCTCGACCTACGCCCAGACCTCGCCCGGCGAGCACAAGGGCTTCGAGTACAGCCGCAGCCACAACCCCACCCGCTTCGCCTTCGAG
>FSXV01000067.1_pt1 | contig 17518 bp, 16 predicted proteins | sample 1638401 | NCBI WGS metagenome assembly FSXV01 (sample SAMEA3914788, study PRJEB12502) | metagenome | biome: forest; material: soil | place: Canada | collected 2011-07-03 | depth 0.1 m | reverse complement strand
GATCGCAGCGGCCTCATGGTCGCGTTTGCCTCGCATGGGCCATCCCTTTGGAATGACCCAGCGACCGGTGTCGCGTGTCGTCACAAGCAGCACTTCAGTTGAGCCATCCGAAGCGGTTTGAACCGGGAGGGCGGCGACCTGCGCTAGGCGGGATTTAGGTTTACGCGCCGGCATGGTGGATCGCTGTCGTGCGGACTCAATGGGGCGCCAGTGTGCCTCAAACCCCTACGAGCAGAAACCCGGTGATCGCCGCAGCGACATTCGAACTTCCCATGGATGCGGTGAGCTGGAGCTCGATAGCCGAAGATGAACGCTGGTTTCGGCCACCATGGCGCTCTTTTGCGTGGGGGGGGGGGCAATTTCGATTCAAGTCGAACCGAAGCTGTTCTTGTCTCCGTGCACCTGCGGCACGACGAGCTACGGCACGAGGAACTCCAGGCCTGCATCGACGAGATCATTGCGCTCGGCCGCACGATCATCTGGCACGAGTGGGGCCGGGTGAAGCGCGGCATATGAGGCGCCGAAACAACCTGCACTCCCGTCCGACCGCGTTGGTGATTCGGCGAGCATTCGCATGGTGAGTTCTTGGGCCAGGCTCGCGACTCTGCCCGGCGGCGGTAGGCGAAGCGAAGCGGGCATGTTCGCTTCACTGGCGCAGAAGTGAGGCCGCCGAGAGAGCCGCGATCTCGTCGCCTTTGACCCTTGACGGCGTTTTTGGGCCTTCCTAACTCCTTGCGCGTCGAGCGCCATAAGGGCTCGGCAGTCAGGAGGCGCAGGGCTTCCCGGCGCCTTCTCGATCCAACTTGCTCTGTTCGAGGAGATGGAAAATGAGGACGGCATTCGACTTTTCCCCCCTGTACCGGTCCATGATCGGCGTCGACCACATGGTGGACCTGATTGAGTCCGCCATGCGCGGTGAAGGCGACGGCAACTACCCGCCATGCGATGTCGAAAAGATCGGCGAGGACGCCTATCGCCTGTCATTGGCCGTTGCTGGGTTCAGGCCTGAAGATCTGGAGCTTACAGCCCAGCCGAACCTTCTCGTGATCGCGGGCCACAAGTCTCACGAGGATCAGGGCCGCGTCTATTTGCATCGCGGAATCGCCAGTCGCGCCTTCGAGCGCCGCTTCCGGCTAGCGGACTACGTGACGGTGAAATCCGCCGACTATGCAGATGGAATCCTCAGCGTGGAGTTGGTCCGCGAAATCCCAGAGGCGCTGAAGCCTCGCCGTATCGACATTGAGGCCACGCCTCAAGCCAGGGTGGACCACGTGCGGGATCGTCACTCGGACCGGCAGGCCGCTTGAGCCTAGCTTGTCTTGTCGCCGGAGCCGCTCGGCTCCGGCGTCTTCCGCATGGTCCACCAGCGGTCTGACCTCGCACACTGGAGGAATAGATGTCGATGACCTTGCAAGCTGAGTTCCCCAACACCCGCCTATCCGACGCCTTGCAACGGCTTCTTCGCCCTGCCTTGGGTTTCTGCGGCCCGTGGGAAGTGCTGAAGGATCCTGAGCTGGAAGTTCAGGAGAAGCGCGCAATTCTATCGTCCTGGGCCTCCGATGGCTCAGCCGTTGAGAGCCAGCCCAAGCTTCGTTGGCTACTCGGCACGCCCGCTCCGGTTCCGCTGGCCGAAGTGCTGGCGGCGCTGGATCAGTTGGACCGGCTGAGCCGGTCGAATTTGCCTTGTGATGCTTAAGGCGTGGAAACATGAAGACGATCTCATCACGCATGGGCCTCGCTCTAGCTTCGGCGTTGGCTTTCGGAACTGGCGCGCCGGCCTTTTCAGCGGCCGCTCAGACAGCGACAACCGCCTCAGCGGCCTCGCCGTCTTCGTCGACGGCTCAATCGCCAACTCGGCCGAACAGCGCCGCAACAGCGGCGAATGCGCCCGTGCGCGCCTACAGTCCGCCAGTACAGTATGCAGGTTGGAGAAGAGCGCCGTGCGTCGTTAGGCGTGACAATGCTGCTGCAGGAGCGGTGGTGGGAGGCGCGCTAGGGGCGGTCTTGGGATCAAGCCTTGCGGGCCACGGCGCGCACCTGGCGGGGGCGGCGGCAGGCGGCGCCGTTGGCGCCGCGGCGGGCGCCGCGGTGGGCGCCTCCAGCAAGGGCGACTGCCCGCCCGGCTATGTTCTGGCCCCGGCGCCGGTATATTACCCGCTCTATCCACCGCCGGTGGTCTTCGGGCCCGGATGGTACCGGCCCTGGCCGGTGGCTTGGGCCTATGCTCCGCGACCATATTGGGCCTACGGCCCGTATTGGGGGCCAGCCTGGCGGTGGCGACGCGGCCCTTTCTATCGTTGGTGAAGCAACGCCAGGGACGAGCTCCCTGGCGTTGGCTTGGCTTAAGTATGGACCAAGAGCCTATCCCAGCAGCGATATCTGGCGCTTGAGTGGCGCGGGGCTCCAGGCTGACATCTCGCCGCGCCGCACGCCTCTCTTCAAGCCGCTGCAGTGGATATTCTCCAAGGACGCCGGGACGGTTTATTTGTCTCGGCTCTCGGCGGCGCCAACCGCATCTCCGCCGCGATGATGGTGGAGTCAGCGCGGGCGCTCGGATCAGTTCCAAGCTCACTGTTGCCGTCCCGCTCCCTAGTTGAGGAGGCGGCGATTGAAGCTCCCTCCGGTCGTTGAGGGGCGGCATCCCTAAGGAAAAGTCCCGGCGCCGACCGGGTGGGCTGCAGCGCCGGGTTGGGCATCATCGACTTCCGCTCTGGGGACCGGAGATCGACATGTCTCTAGGACCTGCAGAGATACCAAGAGACAGGCGAAAAACGTGCGGCCGCTTTAGTGTGTTCCTGCCGGCGTAGGCTCGGGGGCGGCCACAACCTCGGCGGCGATCAAAATCCGCTCGATAGTTTCCTGGGTGCACATCTTCGGGATGTCGGGAAGTGTGCGTTGCAGTGCATCGGTTGCTGCCGGGCCGGCCTCGTGCAGCAGGTGGGCCAATACGATTTCGTAGGCGGCCAGCATCCCTTCCAGCTTGTCAATATTCATGTCCTGTCCTCCGGCGTGCGTCAGGAGACCTGATGCGCCGTTATGCCAGCTCGAGCTGAGCCGACCCGCCCGCGCCTTCCCACACCAACCGTGGCTTCGCCGCTGGCGCGCATACAAACCGCGCCACGGTGGATTCGTCGCGCAGATGGATACGGATCTCGGCGTGCCGGCCTTCTCGGGCCAAGCTCTCCCCTAAATCCCTCGCCGCGAACTCCGCGGCCGCCCCGCTCTGGTAGATCATGTCGTTGTCGAATAGATCGGAACGAACTGCCCATCCCCCATCGATGGGTTGGACGGCGATGACGTGCATGGTTGCGCACTCCAAGGCAGCCAAGCTCAATGGACGACGATTTAGGAGATGGGACGCGCCCTTCAAGCGCGATGAGCGACGAAATCTGGTCGTCGGATGGCCGACCCGGGGGGCTAGAGGGGGCCAGGCTTCCCTGATCGATAATCCTTAGCCACCAGGTGGAGAATGCTCCTCCAGGCCTTGTCGCGCCTTAGCTGTCGTTGCCAAGCAGGTTGTTCACGCGAGCCCATGGAGTGAGGCCGGCGATGCCGGCGTCGGGTCTATTGAGGTTTTAGCTAATCGATCCGGAGGGCGATGGCGGCGGTGCGCTCGTCCGATGACGCGTAGAGCCTGGCGTGAGCCCATTCGCGCAAACTGGTCTGGATGAAGCGCTCGGCCTTGCCGTTGGTTCTGGACGTATGGGGGCGGGTGCGGACATGGCGAGCGCCGGCCTCGCGATCCGCTAGGGTCGCTAGCACGTCGGTGGAGTTGAGTCGGGCGGACCGATGTTGGCCCAGGGCGGCGCAGCCCGCCGTTCTGAGACCTTGAGCTCAGCCTTGACCTTGTCGACCAGGCGCGGCGACGGGCGGGGCTTGGGTGGTTAAGAGACATGCACGGAGAAGCGAGTTCCCGACTTGCCTTCCTTCAGGCCGCTCTCGTAGGAACGGCGCGCATTCGAGCGAGTTTGACGCGGCGGGCCACTCGTCCTCATTTGTGCAGGGAAATTTGGAATGGGCCTGATTTGGTCGGTCAGCGCCGGCGCAGCGCTTTGTTGCGCGGTCCTCGTTGCGCGTGCGGCGGTCGCCAAGCGTGGGCCTGCCGAAGTGGAGATCCGCCGCGATCGACGCCGAATCCGCCGTCGTCGAACGCCCGCGTCCTGGCGGGGCTAATGACCGTCGGCCTCAGTCTCAAACGCTTGGCTTCCCGTTGGGGCTGCGAGTTCGGGTTTTGCGGCAGAAGGTCGATATCATCGTCGAGCAATAGCGATGGCGTCGCGGTCTAGGTTGGCAAAGAAAACCCGGAGGCGCCGAAAGCTCATTGTCGCCGTCATGCAGCTGTGTGGCTCACTCGCGGCGCCGACGGCTAGCTCTGGATTGGCCGGCCGATGATCGGCGGAATTACATGAGGGGCCTGCTGCTACGGGTAAACGGTCCATTCCGAGAAGCCAGTGCCGTTCGGGAGTTTTTGGAGCGGATGGCGATATTGGAAGGGCAGGCGGCGAACAAATTCTGACGATTCCGTGTTGGTGGCCCGGCGGTGCGTTCGCGCTGGTGGTCAGCGGAGCGGCCGGAGAAGGGAGCGGGCATGGAACCCGAGGTCTTCCCTATGTCGCGACGCGGAGTCCTGGCGGCGAGCGCCGCGACCATGGCGGTCGGTGCGGCAAGCCAGTCACCGTCATGGGCGGCGACCCAGGCGGAGAGAGGCGCCTTTGCGACCGTCGCCTTCACAGTGAACGGCCAGAAGCGCGAACTGGAACTCGACCCGCGCACCACCCTGCTCGACGCCCTGCGCGAGCACCTGCACCTGACCGGGACCAAAAAGGGGTGCGATCACGGCCAGTGCGGCGCCTGTACCGTGATCGTCGAGGGACGGCGCATCAACGCCTGCCTTACCCTCGCCGTCATGCACGACGGCGACAACGTCACCACCATCGAGGGGCTGGGGACGCCTGAGCGGCTGCATCCGCTTCAGGCCGCCTTCGTCAAGCATGACGGCTACCAGTGCGGCTACTGCACGCCGGGCCAGGTCTGCTCGGCGAGCGCGGTGCTGGACGAGATCAAGGCAGGCGTGCCGAGCTATGTCAGCCCTGACCTCACAGCCCAGCCCACGTTGAGCGAGGCCGAGCTCCGGGAGCGGATGAGCGGCAACATCTGTCGCTGCGGCGCCTATTCCAACATCGTCGAGGCGGTGCTCGACGTGGCGGGGCGCGCGGCATGAAGGCCTTCTCTTATGAGCGCGCGCGCTCGCCGGCCGAGGCCGCGGCGGCTGCGGCGCGCAACCCGGGCGCCAAGTTCATCGCCGGCGGCACCAACCTGCTCGACCTGATGAAGCTGGAGATCGAGGCGCCTTCCCATCTGATCGACGTGAACCGGCTGGGCCTGGACCGTATCGAACCGACGGGCGAGGGCGGGCTGCGCATCGGCGCCCTGGTGCGCAACACCGACCTGGCGGCCGATCCGCGGGTGCGGCGCGACTACGGCGTGCTGTCGCGCGCGCTCTTGGCCGGCGCGTCGGGCCAGCTCCGCAACAAGGCGACCACGTCTGGCAACCTGCTGCAGCGTACCCGGTGCCCGTACTTCTACGACCCCAACCAGCCCTGCAACAAACGCCGGCCCGGCAGCGGCTGTTCGGCGATTGGCGGGTTCAGTCGCCAACTGGCCGTGATCGGCGGCAGCGATGCCTGCATCGCCACCCACCCGAGCGACATGGCGGTGGCCATGCGCGCGCTCGACGCCACGGTGGAGACGGTGCGGCCCGACGGCTCCAGTCGCCGTATCCCGATCGCGGAGCTTCATCGCCTGCCCGGCGAGACGCCCGACCGGGAGACGACGCTGGAGCGGGGCGAGCTGATCACGGCGGTGACCTTGCCGAAGCCAATTGGAGGCGTGCACATCTATCGCAAGGTGCGCGACCGCACCTCCTATGCCTTTGCCCTGGTCTCGGTGGCCGCAGTTATCGCGCCCGATGGGACGGGGCGCGTCGCGCTTGGCGGGGTAGCCCCCAAGCCCTGGCGGTCGGAGGCGGCCGAGGCGGAACTGTCGCACGGACCCAAGGCGGTGTTGGATCGGCTCCTGGCCGGCGCCAAGCCTACCCACGACAACGGCTTCAAGCTGGTCCTGGCCGAACGCACCCTGGCCGCGGTCATGGCCGAGGCGAGGACCTGAACATGAAGTTCGACACGCCGGCTACGACCAACCCCATCGACCAGCTCAAGGTGATCGGCCGACCGACCGACCGCATCGACGGCCCGTTCAAGACCACCGGAACGGCGCGCTACGCCTACGAGCATCACGACCAGGTCCCCAACCCGGCCTATGGCTTCATCCTGGGCAGCGCTATCGCCAAGGGGCGGATCGAGGCCATGGACGTTAGCGCGGCCCGGTCGGCGCCGGGCGTGCTCGCCGTCGTCACCTGGCGCGAAGCCGGGGACCTCGGCAAGTCCAAAGATCACACCGCCCACCTGCTCGGCGGCCCCGAGATCGAGCACTACGACCAAGCCATCGCCGTGGTGGTGGCGACGACCTTCGAGCAGGCCCGCGCGGCCAGCCGCCTGATCAAGGTCGACTACGCGCGTGCGCCCGGCCGCTTCGACCTCGCCGCCGAGAAGGATGCGGCCCAGCCCAAGGGCTCCAGCAGCGACGGCGACAAGCCCCCGATCGACCGCGTGGGCGACTTTGACGCTGCCTTCACCGCCGCGCCGGTCCGGCTCGACGAGACCTACACCACCCCCGACCAGAGCCACTGCATGATGGAGCCGCACGCCACCACGGCGGCCTGGCAGGACGATCAGCTCACGCTGTGGACCTCCAACCAGATGATCGCCTGGGCGGTGCGCGACCTGGCTGAGACCCTGAAGATGCCGCCGGAGAAAATCCGCGTGGTCTCGCCCTTCATCGGCGGCGGCTTCGGGTCCAAGCTGTGGATCCGCAGCGATGCCTTGCTGGCCGCATTAGGCGCCAAGGTGGCGGGGCGGCCAGTCAAGCTGGCCCTGGCCCGGCCGCAGGTGATGAACAACACCACCCACCGACCCGCCACGATCCAGCGCATCCGCATCGGCGCCGATCGGGACGGCAAGATCACCGCCATCGCACACGAGAGCTGGTCCGGCGACCTGCCGGGGGGCAAGCCCGAGACGGCCGTGTCCCAAACCAAGCTGCTCTATGCCGGGGCGAACCGGATGACCGCGATGCGCCTGGCCAAGCTGGATCTCCCCGAAGGCAATTCCATGCGCGCACCGGGCGAGGCTTCGGGCATGATGGCGCTCGAGATCGCCATGGACGAGATGGCCGAGAAGCTGGGCATGGACCCGGTCGCCTTCCGCATCGCCAACGACACCCAGGTCGATCCGGAAAAGCCCGACCGGCCGTTCTCGCAACGCAATCTGGTCGGCTGCCTCAAGCTCGGCGCCGAGCGCTTCGGCTGGAGCCGCCGCGATCCGAAACCTGGCCAGCGGCGCGACGGTCGCTGGCTGGTCGGGATCGGCATGGCCGCGGGCTTTCGCAACAATCTGCTGGAGAAGTCCGCCGCCCGGGTCGAGGTGGACCATCATGGCGTGGTGACGGTGTCCACCGACATGACCGACATCGGCACCGGCAGCTACACCGTCATCGCGCAGACCGCCGCGGAGATGATGGGCGTGCCGCTCCATCAGGTGGTGGTGCGGCTGGGCGATTCCAGCTTCCCGGTCTCGTCGGGCTCGGGCGGCCAATGGGGCGGCAACAACTCCACCGCCGGGGTCTTCGCCGCCTGCGTCAAGCTGCGTAAGGCGATCGCCCAGAGGCTCGGCGCCAATTACTCGGACATCGCCTTCTCCGACGGCCACGTGCGCGTGGACCAGCGCAGCGTGCCGCTGGGTCAGGCGGTGGGCGCGGAGGGCCTGAGCGCCGAGGACGGCATCGAGTACGGCGACCTCGACAAACGCTACCAGCAATCGACGTTTGCGGGCCATTTCGTCGAAGTGGGCGTGGACGCCGACACCGCCGAGATCCGTGTGCGGCGCATGCTGGCGGTCTGCGCAGCTGGACGCATACTCAATCCCAAGGCTGCGCGCAGCCAGGTGATCGGGGCCATGACCATGGGCGTCGGCGCGGCCTTGATGGAGGAGGCGGTGGTTGACAAGCGCGAAGGCTTCTTCGTCAACCACGATTTCGCCGGCTATGAGGTGCCGGTCCACGCCGACATCCCGCACCAGGAGGTGATCTTTCTCGACGAGGTCGACGACAAGTCCTCGCCGATGAAGGCCAAGGGCGTGGGCGAACTGGGGCTCTGTGGTGTCGCCGCCGCAATCGCCAACGCCGTGCACAATGCCTGCGGCGTGCGCGCGCGCAACTATCCGATCACCCTAGACAAGCTGCTGCCGAACTTGGGGCGCGCAATCTAGCGGGGCGACCGGCCCAACGCGCGCAGGGAATATCCGGGCCGTTTGGACTGGCTGAGAAGGAAGGAAACAGGCGACGATAGGAATCCCCGGGGGGATCCGACCAGGTCGCGCACGAGGTCCGGCGCAGCTGCGCTCACGGTGCACCTGCGCTCACGGTGTCAGCACCGAAGTTACCTCGACAAAATTGGTGGAGGTCTATGGCGAGCTGAAGAGCTTTCGTCCCCAGCGGGCCCGTCGCGGGAGGCCTCGGGCAGGGCGCTTCGCGACGGGCCTCCCCCACGTCGAGGCCACTCGGAAGGACGCAGCGCCGACGGCAGGGACGGTAGGGAAACCGGAGCTCGGGCCTCAGGTTCCCGGGCGCGCTGGACTCTACGTACGCAACAAGGCTGCACGATCGCGGTCGCTTACGGGTATGACGCCGTAGCATGAGGCGCCGAGCTTGAACGCTGAAGCCAGCAGTCTGCAATGGATGGCGAAGGCCAGGCAGGCGGCCCTGGCCATCCGCCCGACGACGCGCGGGACCAGGGGCGCGCACCACTCGGTTTACGTGATCCTGCTCCACGACGAGAGGCGGCAGGACGCCTGGGGACTTTATGTGGGCCAGACGTCACTGGACCCTGATGTTCGCTTCGATCAGCACAAGTCCCACTACAAGGCGAGCGGCGCCGCCCGCCGCTTCGGGATCCGGTTGCTGCCAGATCTGTATACTCATCTGAACCCGATGCGTGCCTGGGAAGCGCTGGAAGTCGAAGCAGGCCTGGCCGTCGAATTCGCGCGCGCCGGCGTGCCATGGGTGGAAGGCGGCCACTGAGGTCGGCCGCGCCTAGCGGAAATCCCGGGCCTTGGTCTTGAGCGTGTCGATGTGCAGGTCCGGAACGTAGATGTCCCGCGGCCGGGGACCCCGCGGGTCCGGCCCATGCGGGCCATGATGGCCTTCGTCGCCGCGTCCGTGCGGAAGCGGGAAGGGGGCGTCCCGCCGACCGAGGCTGGACAGCAGGCAGGTCAGATCGTCGAGCCGGTAGGCGATCAGGTGCACCACCTCGCCCTCGCGCTGCACCCGCCCCTCAATCTGCAGCATCGAGCCGGTCAGGACCGTGCGGCGGTATTTCTCGAACACCTTCTCCCAGACCACCAGGTTGGCGACGCCGGTCTCGTCCTCGATGGTGATGAACATCACGCCCTTGGCCGAGCCCGGCCGCTGGCGCACCAGCACCAGGCCCGCTGTCTTCAGGTAGCGCCCGTCGTGTGAGCGCCCGACGTCGATGCAGGCGACCACCCCCGCGGCCTGCAGCGCCTGGCGCAGGAAGCTGACCGGATGGGCGCGCAGGCTCAGCCCCGTGGTCCCGTAGTCCTCCACCACCTCGCGCCCGGCGGTCATGGGCTTCAAGGCCGCGGCCGGCTCGGGAAGCTCGGCCAGATCCTGCCCGTCGGCGCCGGTGTCGAACAGCGGTAGCGGCGCGTCGCGCAGGCCCTTGATGCTCCAGAGCGCCTCGCGCCGCGCCAGCCCCAGGGCCGAGCGGAAGGCGTCGGCCTCGGCCAGGCGGTCCAGCGCCGGGCGGGCCACGCCGGCGCGCCTCCAGAGTTCAGGCAGCGAGCGGAAGGGCGCCTCGCCTCGCGCCAGCGCTAGCCTGGCGGCGTCGTCGTTTCGAAGCCCGCGCACCATGCGCAGCCCTAACCGCACCGCGAAGCGATCCTCGCGCGTGGTCGACTCCAGGGTGCAGTCCCAGCGCGAGGCGTTGACGCAGATCGGCCGGACTTCGACCCCGTGTTCGCGCGCGTCGCGCACGATCTGGGCCGGCTCATAGAAGCCCATGGGCTGGGCGTTCAGCAGAGCGCAGCAGAAGACGTCGGGATGCCAGCACTTCAGCCAGGAAGAGGCGTAGGCGATCAGGGCGAAGGAGGCGGCGTGGCTTTCGGGGAAGCCGTAAGAGCCGAAGCCCTCGAGCTGGCTGAAGGTCCTGTCGGCGAACTCGGCGGTGTAGCCGCGCGCGACCATGCCGTTGACCAGCTTGTCCTTGAAGTGGCTGACCCCGCCGGTGAACTTGAAGGTGGCCATGGCGCGGCGCAACTGGTCGGCCTCGGACGCGGTGAAGCCGGCGCAGGCGATCGCCACCCGCATGGCCTGTTCCTGAAACAGGGGCACGCCCAGCGTCTTGCCCAGCACCCGCTTAAGCTCCGGCGTCGGGTAGTCGACCGGCTCCTTGCCCTCGCGCCGGCGCAGGTAGGGATGGACCATGTCGCCCTGGATCGGGCCTGGCCGCACGATCGCCACCTCGATCACGAGGTCGTAGAAGGTCTGGGGCTTGATCCGCGGCAGCATGGCCATCTGCGCACGGCTTTCGATCTGGAACACGCCGAGCGTGTCGGCGCGCTGGATCATGCGGTAGGTGCGAAAGTCCTCGGCCGGGATCGAAGCCAGGTCATGGTCGATCCCCTTGTGCTCGCGCAGGAGATCGAGCCCCCGCTTCATGCAGCTCATCATGCCGAGCGCCAGGCAGTCGACCTTCATGAACTTCAGCGCGTCGATGTCGTCCTTGTCCCACTCGATCACCTGGCGGTCGGCCATGCGCGCCGGTTCGATCGGGACCAGCTCGTCGAGCCGGTCGCAGGTCAGGACGAAGCCGCCCGGGTGCTGGGAGAGGTGGCGCGGCGTCCCATGGAGCTCTCGCGCCAGTTCCAGCGTGCGGCTGAGCCGCCAGTCTGGGGTGTCGAGGTTGAGCTCGACCGCGTGCCTGTCCTCGATGCCCTCTTTGGACCACGCCCAGGTCTGGGCGGCGAGCGCCTTGATCATGTCCTCCGGCAGGCCCAGCGCCTTGCCGACATCGCGGATGGCGCCGCGGGCGCGGTAGCGGATCACGGTCGAGCACAGGGCGGCGTGGTCGCGGCCGTAGGTGTCGAACACCCACTGCATGACGATCTCGCGCCGCTCGTGTTCGAAGTCGACATCGATGTCCGGCGGCTCCTTGCGCTCCTGGCTGATGAAGCGCTCGAACAGCAGGTCGTTGCGCTCGGGGTCGATGGAGGTGATCCCCAGCACGTAGCAGACCGCCGAGTTGGCGGCGGAACCCCGCCCCTGACACAGGATGTCCTGCCCCCGGGCGAAGTTGACGATGGAGTTCACCGTCAGGAAATAGGGGGCGTAGCCCAGCCTCTCGATCAGGGCGAGTTCATGGCGGAGTAGGCTCTTGACCTTGTCCGGCACGCCCTCGGGATAGCGCTGTCCAGCCCCGGCCCAGGTCAGCTCGGCCAGGGTTTGCTGGGGCGTCCGCCCGGATTGGGAGACCTCGTCGGGATACTGGTAGGCCAGTTCGTCGAGCGAGAAGCGCAGGCGGTCGGCCAGGGCGACGGTGCCGGCCAGGGCCTCGGGATAGGCCCGGAACAGCCGCGCCATCTCCGCCGGCGGCTTGAGCGCATTGCCGTCCTGGCTCTCCCGGCGCAGGCCGAGCTCGTCGATGGTGCACTTCAGCCGGGTGCAGGCCATCACGTCCTGCAGCGGCTGGCGCGCAGGGTCGTGGAACAGCACGTTGTTGGTGACGATGGTCGGGACGTCAGCCGCCGCCGCCAGGTTGGAAAGATGGTGCAGGCGCAGCGCATCGCCGGGCCGGTAGCGGCGGGATAGGGTCAGGTAGGCGTTGTCACCATAGGTCTGGCGCAGCCGTTTCAGTCGGAGCGCGCAGGCCTCGTCGGCCTCCTCGGCGACAAGGACCGCGGCCAGACCCTCGCCATAGTGGGGCAGGTCGGTCCAATCGATCCAGCATCGGCCCTTGCCGGCGCGGGTTTTGCCGAGCGACAGCAACCGGCAGAGCCGGCCATAGCCCGCCCGGCCCAGCGGATAGGCCAGGATCCCGGTCCCGTCGGTCAGGTCCAGGCGGCAGCCGACGATCAGGCGCACGCCTGTGGCCTTCGCCGCCTCGTGCGCCCGCACGATGCCAGCGACGGAGTTGTGGTCGCAGACCGCCACCGCCTCGACGCCCAAGGCGGCGGCCTGGGTGAACAGCTCGTCGCAGCTCGACGCGCCGCGCAGGAAGCTGAAGTGCGAGGTGGCCTGGAGTTCGGCGTAGCGGGACTGTGTCATCTCCGGATTTCGCAAGGCTGAAATTCTGGGCGGATCGGGGCTGTGTTGCGGTTCGCCCAATGGGTTGTTGGGCATGAGGTTTCGGGAGCTTGTGGCTGGGCGCTCCCGGCAGGTGGAGCTTCCTTGTGCTTTACTATCGCCTGTATGTGCTTGAGCGGGGCGGCCACGTGGTCAGCGCCATCGCCTTCGAGAGCGAGGACGACGCGGCGGCGATCGCCTTCGCCGAGGCGCGTGGCGAGCCACGCGCCATGGAGCTCTGGAACGAGGCGCGTCGGGTCAAGGCGTTCGAAGCAAGGGGCGCTGGGTCTCAAGCGAACACCCCATGGAGCCACCAGCTGAGATCGCCCGAGGGCGCCCATTCCCCGTCGCCGCGGCGAAACACCCAGAACCGCTCGCCGCCCTCGGTCTCCAGCTGAAAGTAGTCGCGCACGGCCCAGAGCTCGCCGGGCCGGCGCCACCACTCGCCATGCACCCGCTCCGGTCCGTCTGCGCGCACCACCCGCCGGCGTTGTCCGCGCCAGGTGAAGGCGGTCGGCGGCTGGTCGGGCAGCAGCGCCATGGCCGTGACCGGTTCGGGCCGCGCCAGCAGGCGCGGCGGCCGCGGCCAGTTGACGGGCCAGGCCCGGGCTGGCGCCGGCGCGTCCGGCGCCACCCGTTGCACCGAGCGCTCGGGCACGAAGCTGTCGCGGGGATCCAGGCGATACAGTCGCCCGGATCGCCCCAGCCGGTTCGCCAGGGTGTCGATCAGGCCGCTGACGTCCGGCGGCGAGGGCGCGGTGAGGTCGTTGGCCTGGGCCTTCCAGGCGAGCGGCTCGGCGGCGGTCGCGGTCAGGACCATCTGCTCGATCCCAAACCCCGGATCGACGGTCTCGATCTTGTCGCAGAAGAGGCGCGAGAGCCGCCTGAGATCGCGGAGCGGCTTGGCGGTGGTCACCCGGATGGCCTCGATGCGGTTGTCCACGCGATGGAAGCGCAGGTCGGCGATCCGCACGCCGAGGCCCCGTTCCTCCAGCGCCAGGCACAGGGCCTGGACCAGCTTGATAGTATAGCGCGCGAGCGTCTCCGGCGCGCCGATCGGCTCGGGTGCGAAGGCGCGGCGCACCTGCACCAGCTCGGGGGCCGCGACCGGCTCGATCGGCTCCTCGGCGCGGCCATAGGCTTGGTCCAGGCGCCGGAGCAACTCGGGCCCGAACCGGTGCGCCAGCGGCGCCCGTGCGCTGGCCTCAAGCTCGCCCACCACGTCGAACCCGACCTTGGATAGGCCGTCGACGATGTCCGGGCTGAGCCGGAGCGCGCGGACCGGCAGGCCGGCGATCGCGCGGCCGCTGGCGGCGCTGTCCACTGCTACGGTGGGGTTGGCGGCATAGCGCGCAAGGGCATGGGCGGTCCCCCAGGAGCCAGCCATGGCCGCGCGCGCGGCGACGCCACTCCGCGCCAGGCTACGCACGAGATGCTCGAGATAGGCGGCTTCGCCGCCGTTCAGGTGCGTTGCGCCCGAAGCGTCGATCACCAGGCCGTCGGGCGGGTCCGCCGCCACGATCGGGGAGAAGGACTTCAGCGCCCAGAGCGCCAGGTTCGCCAGGCCCTCGCGGTCGCCCGCGGGATCGGCGTCCTGGATGGTCAGGTCACAGGCTATGGCCTGGGCCCGGGCGGCCGCAGCGCCGGGATGGACGCCCAGCGCCATGGCTGCCGCGTTGGCGGCCGCGACGTGGCGCCTGGAGCCGGAGCGGCCGATCAGGACCACGGGCGCGTCAGCTGGCGGCGCGTCTTTCCCAAGACGTCGCCGCCAGCGGTCCGTAGGCCACGTCGGCAGGTAGAGCGAGACGACCCGACGCATCGGGAGCTTCCAGTTCGATCTCCAGGCGCTCGCCCGCCTTGCAGCGGTTGAGCTCGACGAGCCATCGCGCCCGGCCGACGCCTTGGGTCGGCAGGGGCGAGGAGGGGAGCGGCGTCACCCGCCAGCGGGTGTAGGCCGCCGTCGGCTGGCCGAAGTCGGCCGCGTCGGCCTGGCGTCGCCAGCGCCGCACGATGACGCCCAGGGTGGCGTGCTGTTCGGCGGCGAGCTGTAGCCGGCGCGAGGCGGTCGGCGACAGCCGCGAGACCTCGCCCACGACCGCGCCGAGACCGCCGTGACGCAGCGCCTCCTCGCAACAGGCCAAGACGGTCTGGTCGTCGCTGGCCTCCAGGAAGATCACCCGCTCAGGGCCAAGCCCCGCCTGGAACAGGGCTGGGGCGAAGAGGTCGGTGCGGGTGACGCACCAGAGCACCTGGCCCGCCGTGCGCCCCGCAATGGCGGCCGCGAACAGGGCCGAGGCGGCGCCATCGACCGCACCCATCCCGCCGCCGGCGACCTCGTGCAGGGCGCCGAGCGGCAGGCCGCCGCCGGGGAGGCGGGCGTCGAGCTCGGGCACGCCGAAAGCCAGCACGCCCTTGCCCACGCGCCTGCCCGCCTCGATCCTGGCGATCTCGGTGCGGAGCGCATGGAAGGCGCGGTTGGCGGAGGTGGGGCGCATGGACTCCGGAACAGCTGCGAGGTATTCATGTTCCCACTTTGTTCTCGCCGGACGCGGAGAGAGTCAAGTGAGCTATGCTGACAAAGCGGGGGCTGCGACCCATATCCACAAGCTGGCGTCGCCATGACCGAGATCAGATCGACCCTGAAGCGACCCGATGCAAAGTTCATCCTGCGCTTTCATGCAGGTCAGGTCGGTCCTGACACGATCTCGACCTACCTGGAGAAGGGCTGGTCGCTAGCGATCTGCTGCAAGGATTGTCCGCGCACGATCGAATGGACGCCCGCGGAACTGCAGAGGCGTTTCGGTGATCGGCGGGAGCTGAAGATCGCCGATCTTGTCTCCCGCCTGGCCTGCACGGGCCTGGACGGGTGCGGTTCCCACGAAGTGGCGGTGTTCCCCCATCTCTATGACGGGGCGTGGAATTGGGCTCCGTCCGCCGAGGAGCGGCTCCTCTGACCCAACGCCACGGTCAGGCGTCGCCCCGCAAACCGTTGCTCGATAAGAGGGGACGCCCTCTGACCCGCGCGGAGCCCCGATGAAACGTCCCAGCACAGCCAGCCTCAAGCGGGTCAACGCCGAGAACCTGGCCGGATTGGGCGCCGAGCGTCTGGCGGAAATCCTGCTCGCCGTCGCCAACACCCGGCCCGAGCTCAAGCGTCAGCTGCGCATGGAGCTGGCGGCGACCCAGGGCGTCGAGCACCTGGCGGCCGAGGTGGACAAGCGGCTGGCCTCGCTGGAGACCCTGAGCACCAAGGTTTCCTGGCGCCAGCGGCCGATCTTCCTGCGCGACCTGGATGCGCTGCGCCGGCTGATCGCCGAGCGCATGGCGGGTCTCGACCCGGCCGCCGCGCTGGAGCGGATGTGGCGGCTGCTCAACGCCGCTCGCCGCGTCGGCGCTCGGGTAAAGGACAAGCATGGGGAGCTCGGGGCCCTGTTCGACCGCGCCGCGGAAGACCTTGGCGGATTGATTCAGGCTGTCGGCGACGCCCGAACCAGCGCCGCCCTGGCCGAGGCCATCGGAATGAATCCACGAGGGTGGAGGGTCTGGGCGCCGGTCGTGCTCAAGGACGCGCCCGAAGGGCTGGCGGCGGCGACATTGCGATTGCTGGTAGAGCTTGGTTCGCCTGAACAGGTTGGCGTCATCCGCCAGCTTGCGGACGCCGCCGGCGACACCGACGCCTACCGCGCCACCTTCCAGGACGACGCCATTCGCGAACCCGCCAATGCGGCCGAGGTCGCCAACCGGCTGATGGCTGTGGGGCGGATCAAAGAGGCCGGAGAGGTGCTGGAGGCCGCAGGCGCTAGGGCGAAGGTTCCGGGCCGCGGCGAAGCCAGGGCTCCGGTGGATTTCGACTGGGAGAGCAGCTGCATCGACTATCTGGAAAAGTCGGGTCAGGGCGAGGCGGCGCAGGCGGCGCGGTGGGTATCCTTCGAACGGACGCTTTCGGTCGAGCGGGCGCGGGCGTTCACGCGACGCCTCGATGGCTTCGACGACGTGGAGGCTGAGGCGCGCGCGTTCGACATCGCCGCCAACCACGCCGACTTTCAGCGTGGACTGGCCTTCCTGATGGACTGGCCCGCGGTCGCCGAGGCCGGACGGATGATCGAGGCGCGGCGCGATGATGTCCGCGCGACGCTCGAGCAGGTGGAGCTCTGGGCGCCGAAGCTTCGGCGGGTGAAGCCCCGGGCGGCGTTCCTGCTGCTGCGCAAGGCCGCGGCCGACGCCTTCCGGCGTCGCGAGTTCGCCACCTGCAATCGGCTGACCCAGGAGGCGGAATCGATCGCGCTGCCTGATACGGACTGAGGCTGCCCCGACCGAGGCCTGTGGGTCAGTGAGCCGCCATCGTCCTCAGGGTGATGGAATAGCGGAGCTGGTCGAGCGGGGAGATGCCATGCTCCCAGACATGGCGCGCGGGTCCGCTCAAGAGATAGGCCGAGCGCGGTTCGACCGGGACTGAGAGCCGGTGCCACCGCTCGCCAGCCTTCTCACGGAAGCGGAACGTGCAGGGGGCGAGCAGGGAAACGCCCACCACCTCCTCGAAGTGCGGCTTGTCCCTGTGCCAGCCGATCCCCGCGCCTGGGCGGTAGCGGTTGATCAGCACCTGTTGGAACGCATCGGCCGGCCGACCGGCGAAGGCTGCGATCTTGCCGCGGAGCGGCTCCAGGAAAGCCGGTATCGGCTCGGCGGCGCGAAGGCTGCGGCTGGAATAGTCATAGCGATAGCCGAACCCGACCACATGGCGATGGGCGAGATGGCCGTGGAAGTCGAACGGCTCGAAGGTGAGCCCTTCCAGCTCGGTCACCAGCGCCGTCTCTTCGTCGGTGGTGAGCAGGCCGGGCTGATAGCGGAAGCCTTCGGGGACCAGGATGGGAGCGGCGAACAGATCGGCCTGGCCGCCCGCCCGGACCCCGCGAGCGGAATAGGCGTTCATTTGAAGGAAATAGGCCTTGGCGCCGGCTCGGCCAAGCGCCTGTGACGATCCCTCATCCAGGTCGCACGGACACAGCAATGACGACCGACCCCTTCGATCTCGCCCGCTTCG
>FSXV01000047.1_pt1 | contig 17632 bp, 16 predicted proteins | sample 1638401 | NCBI WGS metagenome assembly FSXV01 (sample SAMEA3914788, study PRJEB12502) | metagenome | biome: forest; material: soil | place: Canada | collected 2011-07-03 | depth 0.1 m | reverse complement strand
GGCGAGCGGGAAAGCGCGACGCGGGAGCGGCGGCCGGATCTCTGGTCGACCTATCTCGCCAATCAACAGGCAAAGGGCGGCTGAAGCCCAGTCATAGTCAGCGAAGGATTAGAACGATGAACATCATCCAGCAGCTCGAAGCTGAAGAAGCCGCCCGTCTGGGCGAGCGTCGCAAGACCCCCGAGTTCCAGGCCGGCGACACCCTGCGCGTCAACGTCCGCATCAAGGAAGGCGAGCGCGAGCGCGTCCAGGCCTTCGAAGGCGTCTGCATCGCCCGCGCCGGCCAGGGCGTCCAAGAGAATTTCACGGTGCGCAAGATCAGCTTCGGCGAGGGCGTGGAGCGCGTGTTCCCCGTCATGTCGCCGAACATCGAGAGCATCGAAGTGAAGCGTCGCGGCGCCGTGCGTCGCGCCAAGCTGTACTACCTGCGCGACCGTCGCGGTAAGTCGGCGCGTATCGCCGAGCGCCAGGTGAACACCCCCAAGGAAGAAGCCTCGACCGAGGGCTGATCCTCGGGCGCGCTTCGCGTCCTCGGAAATTCAGGCGGGCGGGTCCTCTGGGCCCGCCCGTTTTTCGTGGCGGATGGGGGCGCTTCGGCCCGCTGTGACGTTTGTGACACGTCTGGCTATTTTGTCGCAGACGCGCGACGGAATTGTGCAAGCAAATTGAATATCTCCGCGAAAATCGGCGTAGAGCTGCTCCGACCATCGTGGGGACCGGCGGTATAATGTATTTTGTAGTCCGGCGTACTTGGTTGGCGGGGGCGGATCCGACCGGCTCTGCGGACCTGATCCGAACCGTCGCCAAGGCCTCGTCGCGCGAGGCCGCCGAGGTCCGCGCCGCGGCCCTGGCCTGCAGCTCCAAGCGCGCGGCCCAGCTCGATCCGGAGCGCGGCGTGTGGCTGTGCAAGGCGCCGGATGCGCTGCACACCTTCGAAGTCTGCGAGATGGACAGCCTGCCCGAGTTCGACGCCACCCCGCGACGTGCGGCCGGGCTCGACATGATGCGCGCCTCGCGCCGAATCCTGGGCGCGACGGCCTAAGGCAGAATTTTACGCCCTAGAGCATCGAGGGCAGCACCCGGTCGGGCGGCCTGTGGCCGTCTTGGAACGCCTTGATGTTGATGATCACCTTGTCGCCCATGTCGGCGCGGGCCTCCGCCGTGGCCGAGGCCATGTGCGGCAGCAGCACCACATTGGGCAGCTTCAGCAGGCGCGGATTGACCGCGGGCTCCTGCTCGAACACGTCCAGCCCGGCGCCCGCCAGGCCCCCGTCGGCCAGCAACTGGGCCAGGGCGTTCTCGTCGACGATCTCGCCGCGGGCGGTGTTCACCAGCACGGCGTGGCGCGGCATCAGCTTGAGCCGCCGCGCCGACAGCAGGTGATAGGTCGCCGGGGTGTGGGGGCAGTTGACCGACACCACGTCCATGCGCGCCAGCATCTGGTCCAGGCTTTCCCAGTAGGTGGCGTCCAGCTCCTGGGCGATGCGCGCCGGCACCGGTTTGCGGTTGTGGTAGTGGATCGACAGGCCGAACGCCTTGGCGCGGCGGGCGAGGGCCTGGCCGATGCGGCCCATGCCGACGATGCCCAGCGCCTTGCCCCGCACGCGGCGGCCCAACATCCAGGTGGGGGTCCAGCCCAGGAACGCGCCGTGCTCCACCGCGCGCAAGCCCTCCACCATGCGGCGCAGGCTGGCCAGGATCAGGGCCATGGCCATGTCGGCGGTGTCTTCGGTCAGCACGCCCGGCGTGTTGGTGACGGCGATGCCGCGGGCGGTCGCGGCGGCGATGTCGATGTGGTCGAAGCCGGCGCCGAAGTTGGCGATGAGCTTGAGGTTCGGGCCGGCGTGGGCCAGGGCGGCCGCGTCGATCCGGTCGGTCACGGTGGGGGCGAGCACGTCGGCGCGCGCCAGCGCCGCCGCCAGGGCGTCGGCGCTCAGCGGCTGGTCGGTCGGGTTCAGCTCGACCTCGAACAGCTCGCGCATGCGCGCCTCCACCGCATCGGGGAGTTTGCGTGTGACGACGACTTTGAGCTTGCGATCGACCATAAGGCAGCATGAATAGAGCGCGTGGACACGCTCGGGGCTGAATTCTGTAGCAAAGCGGCGGTTAAGGGCCAATGGGCGGCGGGGCTGGCGCTGGTCGCGGCCCTGTGTCTTGGCGGCTGTTCGCGCCATTCCGAGGCGACGGCGCCCCAGGACGGGCAGCGCCAGACGCCCTCCGGTCAGCCGGTGCCGCGCTACATCTCGCTGAAGTTCGACAAGGTGAACGCCCGCAGCGGTCCGGGCGACGACTACAAGCTGCTGTGGATCTACCACGTGAAGGGCCTGCCGCTGCAGGTGGTGGCCGAGACCGAGGAGTGGCGCCGGGTGTGCGACTACACCGGCGCCCTGTCGTGGATCCACCGCCGCACCACCGAGGCCCAGCGCACCGTGCTCAGCACCCAGGCGCAAGACCTGCAGCTACGCGCCCGCCCGACCGATTCGGCCGCGGCCAGCGCGATCCTGGTGGGCCACGCCATCGCCGATCTGAAGGTGTGCAAGGACGGCTGGTGCCAGATCTCCGTCGGCCACGCCAAGGGCTGGGCCCCTGCCGGCGTCTTGTGGGGCACGGTCGACGCACCCCAATGCCACTAACGGCTGGCTGACGTTCGCCGCCATCTTCACCGCCCCGGTTGAGGCCGCGCGCCGGGTCGTGTAACCGGAGCGGCTTGATCCGCCGGCTGCGCCGCGCGGCCCGCCAGAGGACCTAAGATCATCGCATGACGATCGCCCCGAAAAATAGCTACGACACCGAGGACCTGCTGGCCTGCGCCCGTGGCGAGATGTTCGGGCCGGGCAATGCGCAGCTGCCGTCGCCGCCCATGCTGATGATGGACCGGATCACCACGATCACCGCCGACGGCGGCAAGTACGGCAAGGGCTTCATCCAGGCCGAGTTCGACATCAATCCCGAGCTCTGGTTCTTCAAGTGCCACTTCCACGACGACCCCGTGATGCCGGGCAGCCTGGGCGTGGACGCCCTGTGGCAGCTGGTCGGTTTCTTCCTGGGCTGGTCGGGCAAGCCGGGCCGCGGCCGGGCGCTCGGCGCGGGCGAGGTGAAGTTCACTGGCCAGGTGACGCCTAACGTGAAGTTGATCACCTACCAAGTCGACATACGCCGCGTGATCAGCCGCAAACTGGTGATGGGCATTGGCGACGCGGTGATGCTGGCAGACGGCAAGCCTATCTATGAGGCGAATGATCTGCGCGTCGGCCTGTTCGACGCCAAGGACCTGGTCTGAGCGGACCGTAGCGAGGGCATAGGGGCGAAACGAGTATGCGCCGCGTCGCGATCACCGGCATTGGAATCGTGTCTTCGATCGGCTGCAGCGCCGACGAGGTGACAGCTTCGCTGCGCGAAGCCCGGTCCGGCGTCGTCGCCGCGCCGGAATACGCCGAGCTGGGCTTCCGCTGCCACGTTCATGCGCCGCCGCAAACCGGCGGGGCGGTGCTCGACTGGGAGCCGTTGGTGGACCGCCGTGCGGCGCGCTTCCTCAGCCCCGGCCTGGGCTACGCTCACATCGCCATGGAACAGGCGGTGGCGGATTCCGGCCTGGAGCCGCACGAGATCGCCAACGAGCGCACCGGCATGATCGTCGGCGCCGGCGGCCCCTCGACCCGCACCATCGTCCAGGCGGCCGAGACCACCCGCACCAAGGGGCCCAAGCGCGTCGGCCCGTTCGCCGTGCCCAAGGCCATGTGCTCGGGCCCTTCGGCGGTGCTGTCGACCTGGTTCAAGACCCGCGGCGTCAACTATTCGATCTCCTCGGCCTGCGCGACCTCCACCCACTGCATCGGCGCGGCCTACGAGCAGATCCTGCTGGGCAAGCAGGACGTGGTGTTCGCCGGCGGCTGCGAGGAGCTGGACTGGACCCTGTCGGTGATGTTCGACGCCATGGGCGCCATGTCGGTGGACTTCAACGACCGTCCGTCGGTCGCCTCGCGCGCCTATGACCGCGACCGCGACGGCTTCGTCATCGCCGGCGGCGCCGGGGTGGTGGTGGTCGAGGATCTGGACCGCGCCCTGGCCCGCGGGGCCAAGATCTACGCCGAGATCGTCGGCTACGCCGCCAACGCCGACGCCCACGACATGGTGGCCCCGTCCGGCGAGGGCGCGGTGCGCTGCATGCGTCTGGCGTTGCAGGACGTGAAGGCGCCGATCGACTATCTCAACCCGCACGGCACCGGCACGCCGATCGGCGACCAGAAGGAAATCCAGGCCATCCGCGAGGTGTTCGGCGACAAGATGCCGGCGATCTCCTCGACCAAGTCGCTGACCGGCCACAGCCTGGGCGCCGCCGGTGCGCAGGAGGCGATCTACAGCCTCTTGATGCTGGGCAATGACTTCATCGCCGAGAGCGCCCACATCGACCATCTCGACGAGGCCTTCGCCGACGTGCCGATCGTGCGCAAGCGCCAGGACGGCGCCAGGCTCCAGACCGTGATGTCCAACAGCTTCGGCTTCGGCGGCACCAACGGCAGCCTGGTGATGAGCCGCTACGAGCGCTAGCGGGGGCTCGAAACGGGACGGCGGATTGTCCCGTTTCCCGCCATCGGCAGGCGTTTAGGCGCGGGCTTTCCAGGCCCGCAAACCTGAGCCGAAATGGAACGGTTCTTGCTCGGGGCGCGATGTCCACCATCGCTCCGCGAGGCTCTCCGTGCGCCGGACCTACATCGTCACCCTGACCTGTCCCGACCGCATCGGCGTGGTGGCCGACACGGCGGGCTATCTGGCCGGCCAGGGCTGCAACGTGCTGGAGAGCGCCCAGTTCGGCGACAGCGGCGACCGGCGCTTCTTCCTTCGCTGCCTGTTCGACGCACCGCAGGACCTGACGCCGGAGCGGCTGGAGGCCGGCTTCGCCCCGGTGGCCGAGCGTTACGGCATGAACGTGCGCTTCTACGACCAGACCCAGCCGACCCCGGCGGTGATCCTGGTGTCGCGGTTCGGCCATTGCCTCAACGACTTGCTGTACCGCACCCGCATCGGCGCCCTGCCCATCGCGGTGAAGGCGGTGATCTCCAATCACGAGGATTTGCGCGACCTGGCCGAGGCCGCCGGCGCGCCGTTCCACCACCTGCCGATGGACGCGGGCAAGCCGGCCCAGGAGGCGCGGCTGGTCGAGACGGTGGAGGGCCTGGGCGCCGAACTGGTCGTGCTCGCCCGCTACATGCAGGTGCTGTCGCCCGAACTCTGCGTGCGCTGGGCGGGGCGGGTGATCAACATCCACCACTCGTTCCTGCCGAGCTTCAAGGGTGCAAAACCCTATCACCGCGCCCATGCGCTGGGGGTGAAGCTGATCGGGGCCACCGCCCACTACGTCACCGGCGACCTCGACGAGGGGCCGATCATCGAGCAGGCGGTGGAGCGGGTGCAGCACAGCCTGTCGGTGGCCGACTTCACCGCCGTGGGCCGCGACGTCGAGGCGCTGGTCTTGGCGCGGGCGGTCAAATGGCACGCCGAGCGCCGGATATTGTTAAACGGCCGCCGTACCGTCGTCTTTCCCTGAGGTGTAGGGAAAATCAGTCAACGGATGTATGATCTGGTTAAAATATAACGCGCCGCAGGGAGGCGAAGATGAGGCGTTCGAGCTGGCTTTGCTTGGGCCTCGCAAGCCTGTGTCTTTCGATCACGGTCCCGAGCCGGGCCGGGCCGGTGCACCTGGGCCCGACGAGCCGTATCCCGGGCGCCACCGATCCGACCGACGAGCTCAAGGCCGGGCGGGACATGTCCGACCGCATGACCGTGCCGGTGATGGTCAACGGCCAGGGACCCTTCCCCTTCGTCATCGACACCGGGGCCGACCGCACGGTGATCTCGGCCGAGCTGGCGGCGCAGCTGGGGCTGAAGCCCGGCGAGCCGGTGATCCTCAACGACACCGGCGGGGTGGGCATCACCCCCACCGCGATCATTCCCACCCTGGCCGTGGGCGTGCGCGAGATGCACGACGTGAACGCGCCGCTGCTCACCGCTTCCAACCTCGGGGCCATGGGCCTGCTCGGCATCGACAGCCTGCGCGACCAGCGCATGGTGATGGACTTCCACGCCCGCCGCATGACGGTGGAGGCCTCCAAGCCCGAGCACTTCGGCACCGACGTGATCATCGTCCAGGCCCACCGGCGGCTGGGCCAGCTGGTGCTGGTCGACGCGGCCATCGGCGGCGAGCCGATCATGGTGATCCTCGACTCTGGGGCCCAGAACACCATCGGCAACTTCGCCCTGCGCGACCTGATCGCCCACGAGATGGACGGCCGGGGCCTGCCGGTGGAGGTGATCAGCGTCTCGGGCCGCACCACCCCGGCGCGGTTCGCCATCATGCCCAGGATCCGCGTCGGCGGCATCTCGCTGCACAACGTGCCGATCGCCTTCGCCGACCTGCACACCTTCTCCGAGTTCGACCTCAACGGTCAGCCGGCGATCCTGCTGGGCATGGACGTGCTGCGCCACTTCGACCGGGTGGCGGTGGACTTCGGCCGCAAGGAGGTCAGCTTCCGCTTCCCGGATGGCTGACCACGGCTGACCAAGGTTGACCTTTAGCCGCCTAGGCGAGGCGTCGCCGCGGTCCTAAACATCGACGCATGAGTCTCGCCCTTCCTGCCGAGCCGTCGCAGGCGTCGACACGCGCCCGCCGCTGGGCGGCCCCGGGCCTGTGGCTCGACCTGCTGGCGCTGGGCGCCCTGGCCCTGGCCGCCGCCGCCCTGCTGATCTGGCGCTACGACGCCTGGCCGCTGCAGCTGTGGGACGAAAGCCGCAACGCCAACAATGCGCTCGAGATCGCGCTGCACGGCCGCTGGCTGGTCCCGACCTTCGGCGGCTTGCCCGATCACTGGAACACCAAGCCGCCGCTGCTGATCTGGCTGATGGCGGCGGGGATCAAGCTGGGTCTGCCGCCGCTGGTGGCGATCCGTCTGCCGTCGTGGATCGCAGCCTTCAGTGTACTGACGATGGTGTGGAGCGCGCTGCGCTTCGGGCTGAAGGACCGCGCCGCCGCCGCCATCGGCGGAGTGCTGCTGCTGGCCTCGCTGGCCTATGTCGGCGCGCACGCGGCCCGCACCGGCGACTTCGATGCCCTGGAGAGCCTGTTCGTCACCGGCTACGTCCTGTGCGGCTGGCGCGTGTTCGAGGATCGCCGCCGCCTGGCCTGGCTGGCGGCGACGGCCGGCTTCGCGGTGCTGGCGGTGCTGACCAAGGGCGTGGCGGGGCTGCTGGCGACGCCGGGGCTGCTGGTCCTGGCCTTGCTGCGGTGGCGCATCGCCCTGGCCCTGGTGCGCGACGCGCGGGTCTGGGCCCTGGCCGTGGCGGCGCTGGGCCTGTGCGCCGGCTACTATCTGCTGCGCGAGCGGCTGGACCCCGGCTACCTCCGCGCCGTGCTGGCCAACGAGATCGGCGGCCGCTTCTCGGCGGTGACCGAGAACCACAAGGGCGCCTGGTATTACTACCTCCAGGTCCTGGCCGGCGGGTTCGAGCCCGGCCTGCCGCTGCTGCTGAGCGTGGTCGTCACCCTGCGCGGCGACGATGGGCGGCGGCGCGGCCTGGTGCTGGCCGGGCTGCTGTCGGGGCTGTCGCTGCTGCTGGTGCTGTCGGCGGCTCAGAGCAAGCTCGACTGGTACGTCACGCCGATGATCCCGCTGTTCGCCCTGGCGGCGGCGGTCGGAACCGCCGATGTCCTGGCCCGGGCTGGCCGCATCGCGCCACGCGGGCGCGTGGCGATGGGCGTCGCGGTCGGTGTCGGCCTGGTCGTCGCCCTGGCCACCACCCTGGTCAGGGTGCAGACCCTGCGCGTCACCAGCCATGGCGACGTCGACGGGCCGCAGTTCGACTACGCCCAGATCTTCGCCCGCATCGAGGCGGCGCACACCCCGCGCGCGGTGATCGCGGTGGACGGCGGCTTCATCAACGCCGCGGGGTTCAAGGGCTACAACCCGATCCTGCAATTCTACGCCCTGCGCGAACAGGGGCGGGGGCTCAAGGTCGATATCCGCCGCCTTGGCGACGTCCTGCCGACGGGCGCGGATCTGGTCACCTGCGATCCTGACGCCCTGGAGCAGATCCAGGACGACTATCGCCTGACCATCCGCTTACGCGAGCGCGCCTGCGTGATGGCGCGGGTCGAGGGCGAGGTGTCTTAGCGCGCTACCTAGGGCCGGGTGCAGGCCAGCACGCCGAAGCGGCCGCGACCGTACTGGCGGCAGCGCCAACTGGGATCGCGCTGGGCGATGGCCGGCGGGCTGCGGTTGGCGGCGGTGCCCTGCACCACGGTGTCGTACAGCCACAGGATGGCCGAGCCGGGGGGCCGGGCCTCGGCGATCAGGCGGGCGTTGGGGTCCTCGCCCGGCTTCAGGATCACCGCATCCACCGGGGTCGGCACGCCCGAGCGGTGCAGGAAGAAACCACCCAGCGCCGCCAACTGCTCGGGATGCAGCACCGGGTCCACCGGGTGATCCCACAGGAACACCAGCCGCTGCGGCCGGGCCTGGGCCAGGGCGGCGGAAGCGCGCTCGAAGTTGTAGCGGCGCGGGGCCATGCGGAAGTGCATGTGCTCCAGCGCCCAGCCGCTGAGCACGGCGAAGGCGACGATCAGGGCGGCGAAGGCGGCGTGCGCGCGCCGCGCGCCCAGCAACCGCAGGATCAGCACGAACCCCAGCAGCAGCCCCGGCGCGAACGGCGTCAGGTAGCGATAGGTGAAGCTGGGGCGGAAGAAGCCGATTGCGATCAGCACCAGCGCCCCCGCCGTCGCCGCCAGGGCGCCGTACCAGGCGGCGGCGGTGGGTTGGTCGAACCGCCCGCGCCCCGGCCAGGCGAAGCGCACGGTGAGAGAGCCGGTGGCGATGAAGGCCAAGGCCCAGAGTTGCGGCTCGCGTCCGGCGATGTAGCCGAGCACCGCCCACAGCTGGTACGGCCGCAGCGGCGAGTACCAGGCGATGTCGGGCCGGGTGAAGGCCTCGATGCGCGGCAGGTGGTAGGCCAGCCAGCCGAACGCCGGCAGGAACAGCAGCGCCGCCGGCCAGGTCTTCACCGCCTTCATGCGATGGACCGCCAGGTAGATCACGCCCTGCACCGCGCCAAGCAGGACGGCGTCGTAGTGGGTCAGGATCGCGGTCGACCCCAGCGCCGCCCACACCGCCGCCCGGCCGGTGTCGGGCCGCTGCATCAGCCGCAGGAAGGCCAGGGTTTGCAGAGTGCTGACGAACAGCAGCAGCGAATAGCAGCGCGCCTCCTGGGCGAAGCACAGGCCCGGGAACCACAGGGCGACGAGCGCGGCCCAGGTCAGGCGTTCGGCGCGGGGCAGGGCGCCGGTGGGGATGAAGATCAGGGCCAGGGGCGTGAGGATGGCGCAGATCAGGCTGGGCGCCCGCATGGCCGCGTCGGACAGGCCGAACACGCCCTGCCACAGGTGCATCAGCACGTAGTAGAGCGGGGCGTTCACGTCCCAGTAGATCTGGTGGAAGGTGTCGATCCAGCCGCGCTGGCCGACGATGGCGCCGGTCCAGCTTTCGTCGAGCCAGAAGGGGTCGGTCCGCTGCACCCACAGCTCCAGCCACAGGGCGGTGAGCAGGGCCAGGACGGCGATGATCAGCAGGGCCCTGGGCCAGCGGCGATGGGCGGCGGAAGAACCAGACTCTGCGGTGGACATCCGCCAGCCCTAGAGCACGGCCGAGCTTGAGGGAAGCGGGCGCTTTGGCCGGGACTTCAGCTGCTCTTGTGGAAGAAGCCGTAGACCCGTTCGGCCAGGGCGCGGCTGACGCCCTCGACCTTCTCCAGGTCGGCCACCGAGGCGCGCGAGACGCCGCGGGCCGAGCCGAAGGCGTGCAGCAGGGCGCGTTTGCGGCCGGGGCCCACGCCCTCGATCTCGTCCAGCGGGTTCTTGGCCATGTCGATCCGCCGCTTGGTGCGGTGGGTGCCGATGGCGAAGCGGTGCGCCTCGTCGCGCAGGCGCTGCAGGTAGTACAGGATCGGGCTCTTGGGCTCGAACATGAAGGGCGCGGGGCGGCCAGGCATGAAGAAGCGCTCGAGCCCGGCGTCGCGGTCCGGCCCCTTGGCGACGCCCACCACCGGGATGTCGTCCAGGCCCAGGTCGGCCAGGATCACCAGGGCGGCGTCGAGCTGGCCCTGGCCGCCGTCCACCAGCACCAGGTCCGGGCGGGGCGGGGTCTCGCCCGCCTCCTCTTCCTTCACCAGGCGGCCGAAGCGGCGCTGCATCACCTCGCGCATCATGCCGAAGTCGTCGCCGGGGACGAGGTCTTCGCCGCGGATGTTGAACTTGCGATAGGCGGTCTTCTGGAAGCCCTCGGGGCCGGCCACGATCATGCCGCCCACTGCGTTGGTCCCCATGATGTGGGAGTTGTCGTAGACCTCGACCCGCTCCGGCGGCGCTTCCAGGCTGAAGGCCTCGGCCACTCCGGCCAGCAGCTTGGCCTGGGCCGAGCCCTCGGCCATGCGCCGGCCCAGCGCCTCGCGGGCGTTGGTCAGGGCGTGGGCCACCAGCTCGCGCTTCTCGCCGCGCTGGGGCGTGGCGATCTCCACCTTGCGGCCGGCCTGGATGCCGAGCGCCTCGGCCAGCAGGGCGCGGTTGGGGACGTCATGGGACAGCAGGACTAGGCGCGGCACCGGCTTGTCCTCGTAGAACTGGCCCAGGAAGGCGTCGAGCACGGCCCCGGCCTCGTCGGTCGGCGACTGTTCGGCGTCGTCGTCCTGGTCCTCGCCGGCGATCATGGTGTTGACCCGGGGGAAGTAGGCGCGGTTGCCCCAGTTCTGGCCGGCGCGGAAGAAGAACACCTGCACGCAGGCCTGGCCGCCCTCCAGGTGCAGGGCGAAGACGTCGGCCTCGTCCACCGTGCCCGGATTGATCGACTGCTCCATCGAGATCGCCGACAGGGCGCGGATCCGGTCGCGCAGGCGGGCGGCGCGCTCGAACTCCATGGCCTCGGCGGCGTCCGTCATCTCCAGCGACAGCCGCTCCATCACCGCCCGGCTCTTGCCCGTGAGGAACTGGTGCGCCGCCTCGACCAGGCTGGCGTAGTCCGGCTGCGAGATCAGGCCGGTGCAAGGCGCCGAGCAGCGCTTGATCTGGTGCAACATGCACGGCCGGGTGCGGCTGTCGTAGACGCTGTCCGAGCACGAGCGCAGCAGGAAGGCTTTCTGCAGCACGTTGACGGTGCGGTTCACCGCCCAGGTGCTGGCGAAGGGGCCGAAATAGTCGCCGGGGATGGTATGGGCGCCGCGGTGCTTGCGCACCTGGGGCGCGACGTGGTCGCGGCGGAGCAGGATCTCGGCGAAGCTCTTGTCGTCGCGCAGCACCACGTTGAAGCGGGGCTTCAGCCGCTTGATCAGGTTGGCTTCCAGCAGCAGCGCCTGGGTCTCGGTGCCGGTGGTGATGAACTCCATCGACCGGGTAAGCTGCACCATGTGGGCGATGCGCTGGGTGTGGAAGCGGCCCTGGGCGTAGTTGCCGACGCGCTTCTTCAGCGAGCGCGCCTTGCCGACATAGAGCACCTCGGCGTCCTCGCCGATCATGCGGTAGACGCCCGGCGCGTCGGGCAGGCGTTTCACCTCGTCCTGGATCAGGGCGATGCCGGTCAGACCTATGCCGTGCGGGAGCGGGGTCTCAGGCGTGGCGACGGTGGTTTCGCTCATGGCGACTATATAGGCGCGGCCGTCGGGCGTCGTCGCGCGGCGGATTGCGCCAGATGGAGCTCTCGGCTCAGTCCGCTCTCAGCTCTTTCGCGCGCGCAGCGCCTCGACCACCTTCTTGACGTCCTGGGCGCGGTCCTTGGGCAGCACCGCCACGGCCCCGCCGGCGGCCACCACCACCACGTCGCGCAGCCCCACCACGCCGACCTCCATGCCCTGGTCGGCCCAGACCAGGCAGTCGTCGCTGTCCAGCACCACGGTGTCGCCGCGCTGGACGTTGCCGCGCGCGTCCTTGTCGCCCAGCCGCCACAGCTCGCTCCACGAGCCGATGTCGGCCCAGCCGACGTCGCAGGGAGCCACCGCGGCCAGTTTCGTGTGCTCCATGACGGCGAAGTCGATGGATTCCGAAGGGATGGCGGCGAAGTCCTCGTCGCTGAAGCGCACCGTGACGCCATCTCGCTCGGCTCGGTCGAGCGCGGCTGCGGTCGTCTCCAGGATGTCTGGGCGGTGCGCCGCCAACTCAGCCAGCATCACCTCGGGGGCGAACAGGAAGATGCCGCCGTTCCAGGCGTAGCCGCCCTCGGCCAGATAGGCCTCGGCGACGACCTGGGCAGGTTTTTCGGCGAACCGCGCCACCTCGAACACGCCCTCGCCGATGCCGCGGCCTTGCTGGATATAGCCATAGCCGGTTTCCGGCCCGGTGGGGGCGATGCCGAAGGTGACGATCCGATCGGGCGCCGTCGCGCCGCGTTTCACCGCGGCCCGGAACGAGGCCGCGTTGGCGATCACATGGTCCGCCGGCAGCAGCAGCGTCAGCGCGCCTGGGCAGAGTTCGGCCGTCAGGATCGCCGCCGTCGCGGCGACGGCCGCCGTGTTGCGCCCGAACGGCTCCAGCACCACGGCCAGGGGCTCGATGCCCGCCTCGGCCAGATGCTCGCGCACCAGGCTATCGTGGGCGCGGTTGCAGATCACGATAGGCGGCAGGAACATCAGTTCCGCCTCGCCGGGCGCCTCGGGCGCGATCCGCAGGGCCGTGGCCTGGATCATCGGCGCATCACCACCCAGGGCGTGGAATTGCTTGGGGTGCGCGTCAGTGGAAAGGGGCCAGAGTCTGGAGCCGGAGCCGCCGGACATAATCACCGGCGCGATCTGGATCGTCTTTCCTGCGACGGTGGTCATACGCTTACATTTCCAATCCGGCGTCGGGCCCTGATCGTCCAAGAAGCCCCAGGACATGCGCCAACCACCCCCTCCGGTCAAACACCGCTTCGGCGTGGGCCTGGGCCCGCAGGCCGATGGCCGCTCGATTTTCGGGCTCGGCGATCAGGTCGCGCAGCTTGGTCGCGGCATAGTCCAGATCGGGATCCGCCCAACAGCCGCCGGCATATTGCTGCTGCGGGTCGTCCACGGGGATCAACCGCCAGGGCACCAGCACCGAAGACGCCTCGTCCATGAAGTCCATATTGCCCGACCAGCCAGTGGCCACCACGCATTTTCCCAGCCACATGGCCTCGGCCGGGAGCAGGCCGAAGCCCTCGGCGCGGTGCAGCGACAGCAGGATGTCGGCGCTGGCGATCAGTCGGGTCATGTCCTCGGCGGCCAGATCCTCGGCGATCAGGACGATGTCGTCGCGGGCCTCCACGCTCTGCCGAAGCGCGGCGAACAATTCGGGTTCCTGCCGAAAACCCGTGAGCTTGCAGACTAGTTTCACGCCGGGCTGCGGTTCGGGAACCGCCCGGCGGTAGGCCTCGAACGCGCCCCAGGGGTTTTTCCGCGCGGCGGTGGATTTGAGGTCGAGCGCCATGAGGACCACGCAGGCGTTTTCCGGCAACCGGAACCGCGCCCGGTCGGGCGCCGGCCTGGGGGTGACGAAGATCGGGTGGGGAACCACCCGTACCGGCACGTCGGCCGGCGCCGCCCGGCGTACGGCCTCGGCGGTGAAATTCGACGGGCACCAGACCTCGTCGACATAGGCGAAGGCCGGAAGCCAGCTGCTCGGGATCTCGGGCAATTCCCAGGCCCAGTAGCCGATGTGCCGCCGGCCGCGCAGCGGCTGCGCCAGGGTCCGGGGCAGGAGGCGAAGCAATTCGGTCGGGTTGAAGTGGCTGACGATCACGCCGCCGGGGGGCGGCGGGCCGTCGCTCGGCGGTGGCGTCAGGCCGCCCGGCGCCGCAAGCACCGGGCCGGCGTCGATCATCGCGACCGGAATATCGGCCTCCTGGAGCGCCTGGACGAACAGTCGCGCGCCTTGGCCCAGGCCGGTGCTGGACGAGAACAGGCCGGCCACGGTCAGCGGGCCTTGGGCAGGCCGCCCACGCCGCCAGGTGGCGGCCATCAGCGCCGGCGTGGCGGCGTTGAGGGCGCGGTCCCATCCGAGATGGGCGGCGCGCCGCCATCTTTCGGGCAGGGCGCCCCAGGTCTGACGCAAGGTCTTCGCCATCATGATCGGCGACTCGGAAAGACGCCGAGGCTGAGCCCCGGCGTGAAAACGATCCTACTGCGGCAGGGTGGCCGGCGGCGGATGCGGGGTCTGAATGCCTGCGGCGGCGGCCGGAACCCCGGTGCCAGCCAGGTTTTTGGCCGGCGGCGCGCTGTTGGCCGGCAGGGCAGGCTTGTGAGCGATCACCCGCCACGCCAGAGCCCCGACGATCACCACGACGACGATGGCGACGATGATCCAGAGTTCCGCGCGGGTGCGATCGGTCTCCTCGTCGTGGACGTGGGAGTAATCTTCCTTCTTGCTCATGACCCCCTCAAGCCTCGGCCATCTTGAGGCCGCGGCCGCCCTCGACCCAGCCCTCGGTCGGGCCGAAGTAGGTGATATGGCCGCCGTCGAGCACGCAAACCTTGTTGCAGACCTGTTCCGCCAACATGAAGTTGTGCGTTCCCATAACCACGATCTTGGCCTGATCGACGAAGCTTTGCATACGTTCCATCGCCCTGGCGATGAAATCGGCGTCGCCGGCCGCCAGCCATTCGTCGAGGACCAGCACCTCGGCCTGGAACTCGGTGGCGCAGGCGAACATCAGACGCGCCAGCATGCCCTGGGAGAAGGTTTTTATCGGGAGGCGCACGAAGTCGCCGAGGCCGGAGAATTCCACGATCGCGCCGATGCGCTCGTCGATCACCTTGTTGGAGATCATCCGCATGGCGCCCATCTTGCGGATGTTCTGCAGGCCGGTGGCGTCCATATCGAGGCCCGCGCCCAGCGCGATCATGCTGGTGACGTCGCCTTCCACCTGTACGCGGCCCCGGGTCGGCAGGTAGATGCCGGCGAGGACCTTGAGTAGGGTGGTCTTGCCCGAGCCGTTATGGCCGATCAGGGCCAGGCGGTCGCCTTCCTGCAGATCGAAGCTGATGTTCTCAAGGGCGCGGACGACGGTGATGTCGCCCTGGTCCTTATACAGCTTGCCGCCGACCGCCATGTTGAACACGGCGTTGCGCAGCGACTGCGCCCGCACGCTGTAAATGTAATAGTCGAGGGTGACGCCATCGAGGCGGATCGAGGAGGGCATTGGCGATCTTCTCTAGATCCAGAACACGACGCGCTTACGGAACAAGGTCAGCATCACGATAACGATCAACGCCTGGACCGCCAGGAGGCCGAATCCCCATTCCCAGTTGACCAGTAGCGGTGCGCGTCCCAGGAGCGGGCCACGGACCAGTTCCAGCAGGTGTGCGAAGGGGTTGTACTGAACGATGAGGCCGCGCTTGCCGCCCATCTGGTTGGGCGCCCAGAAGATCGGGGTCAGGAAGAACAGGACCTGGATGGCGAACTGAACGGTCTGGTTGATGTCGCGGAACCGGGTCGACGGGATGGCGACGATGATGCTCATCAGCGCCATGTTGGCGAGCACCAGCGGCAGGCCGATCAAAAGATGCCAGGTCGGCAGGGAGACCAACCGCATCAGGGCCAGCACCACCCAGAAGGCGATGAGCTGAGCCATGAAGTTGATGAAGGCCCGGTGCATCAGCAGCAGCACGTGGAAGCTCAGCGGCAGCTTCATGGTGTGCATCAAGCCGGCCGAGTTGATGAACACCCCCGCCGCTTCACCGAGCACGCCGCCGATCAGGTTCCAGACCAGGATGCCGCCGATGATCATGGCGAAGTTGGAGCGGTAGTCGGTGCCCATCAGGCTGCCGAACACGAACGCGAGGGCGAAGGAGATCGCCAACAGGTTGGCGGTCAGCCAGAACGGGCCAAGCACGGTCCGGCGGAAGCGCGCGACGGTCTGCTCCCAGCCCAGCCGCGACCACAGCGGCGTCAGCCGAAACCCATCGATAATGTCGCGAACCGCGCCCTCGACCGCGTCCATCTAATTCCAATCCAAAACTATGCTGATCGCGTCCATCCGGGAGGCGCTGCGGTCTGTCCGAGTTCCAAAAGGCAATTTTGGGGCGCTGTCGTCAGCTTCAACGCCCACCGTGCCTGTGGATTGTTTCACTTTGCATCGGCGACGGACTCAGCGCCAGTCGACACCCCTACCATTCACAGATGCTGGCCGGAGCTAACAGATCACCCGTGGCGAGACAAGCTGTCGATCTCGCGCGGAGCGTAGCCTTCATTCGGCTGTTAGCGCTGTCGACTGTAGTCGGGCGGCTTGGCGGCGGTGGCGGCCTGGGGGGGTAGAGGCTCCGATTTCAGGCTCGACATCGAACGCCTTCATGTAGTCGCGGAAGCGGAACCGTTCGGCCTCCGCATTGAGGCCGTGGTCCTCCAGCCGATAGACGTTGGGGCCATAGCCGCCACGGGGTTTGCGGGCGATCAGGTCCTGAACGCGGCGTTCGAATTCCGGCGTGCTCGGAATGCGGAAATGCGCGTAGAGCCGGCGCACGGCCGCCATGGGGTCGCGGACGAGGTCGCTATAGCGGAGGTGCGCAACCTGGCGGTCCGGCCACAGGCTGTGGGTCCCGGCCTCGATCATCAGCCCCGCGCCCCGCGCCCAGTCCCGAGCGACCTGACGTCCCACCCCGGCCAGGTCGACCTTGCGGGAGAAGGGCCGGCGCAGCACCGCGGTGAGCCGTGCGACCGAAGGCAGCACCTTCAGCGGATCGCGATGCACAAACACGATCCGCGCGTCCGGATAGGTGGCGTGCAGGGCCTTGAGCGCGAACACATGGTCGGGAGACTTGAGCACCCAGCGGCCCGAGCCGCGGCCCTGCAGATGCTGCAGGAAGCGCTTGTGCAGCCGGTAGGCCGGCGCGTGATCGGCCCGGGCCAGCCAGTCCCGGTAGGACGGGATGTCGTAGGTGGTCTCGAACCTCAGGCTGCGGAAGCTGTGGGCGGTGATCTCGGTGCATTCCTGGGGCGTGCGGGCGTCGAAGGGGTGCAGGCCGACGATCTCGGGCTGCAGGTGCTGGAACAGGCTGAACTGGCGCTGCACCTGGTCCGGCCCGGCCGAGCGGCCCGCGGCGGGATGGGTCGGGCAGGGGAAGATGGTCCGCCAGCACTGCGGCGCCAGGGCGGCCGGGTCCTGGGCCAGCAATTGGTGCAGGAACGAGGTGCCGCTGCGGGGCAGGCCCATCACCACGATCGGCGCGGTCACCGGGCGCTGCAGGATCGACGGGTCGGCGCGCTCGCAGTCGCGCAGGATCAGGCGATTGCCCAGCAGGCGCAGCATGTCCCAGCGCAGCGAGACGCGGCCGAACAGGTTCAGGTCCGCCTCGTGCGTGCAGGCGTCCAGTAGGCGCTGCAGCGGCTCGTCGAACGGCTCGTCGTCGCCGAACGCCTCCAGTCGGGTCTTGTGGCGGGCCTGGGCCTTCAGCGCCTCGGCGTCGGGCGGCGCGGGCGAGGCGAACAGCGTCGCGAAGCGGTCGACGCCCTGCAGCACACGTAGCGGGATCGAGTCGCGCACAGCCGCCTCGCGGATGCCCGATCCGACAACGCGAAGCGTGGCCCTACGTTGCAGGCCGGGGCGGAGGCGGAAGGCCTTGGGGTGGAGGGCTTGGGGTGGAGGGCTTGGGG
>FSXV01000115.1_pt1 | contig 17806 bp, 17 predicted proteins | sample 1638401 | NCBI WGS metagenome assembly FSXV01 (sample SAMEA3914788, study PRJEB12502) | metagenome | biome: forest; material: soil | place: Canada | collected 2011-07-03 | depth 0.1 m | reverse complement strand
TGCCCGACGCGTTCAGCGGGATCCATGGATAGTCCACCTCCCGCGGTTTCACGGGCAAGGTGGAAGAACCCTACGGTGCGGCGTTGACCAGGATTTCGCGCTTGCCGGCATGGTTGGCGGGGCCGACGACGCCCTCCTGCTCCATCCGCTCGATCAGCGAAGCAGCGCGGTTGTAGCCGATCTGCAGGCGGCGCTGGATGTAGCTGGTCGACGCCTTGCCGTCGCGGGTGACCACAGCCACGGCCTTGTCGTAGAGGTCGTTGCCGCCGCCCTCGCCCTCGCCGCCGAAGCCGAAGTCGCCCTGTTCGGCGTCCTCGTCCGGCGCGGCGGTGACTTCCTCCAGGTACTGCGGCTGGCCCTGCTCGCGCAGGAACTTGGCCACCGCTTCCACCTCGCCGTCGGAGACGAAGGGGCCGTGCAGGCGGGTGATCCGCCCGCCGCCGGCCATATAGAGCTGGTCGCCCTGGCCCAGCAGCTGCTCGGCGCCCTGCTCGCCCAGGATGGTCCGGCTGTCGATCTTCGAGGTGACCTGGAAGCTGATCCGGGTCGGGAAGTTGGCCTTGATGGTGCCGGTGATGACGTCCACCGACGGGCGCTGGGTGGCCATGATCAGGTGGATGCCGGCGGCGCGGGCCATCTGGGCCAGGCGCTGCACCGCGCCTTCGATGTCCTTGCCGGCCACCATCATCAGGTCGGCAACCTCGTCGATCACCACCACGAGATAGGGCATGGGCTGGGGCGTGAGCTTCTCGGACTCGTAGACCGGGCGGCCGCTATCGTCGAAGCCGGTCTGCACCGTGCGCTCGAAATGCTCGCCCTTGGCCAGGGCCTCGCGGGCCTTGTCATTGTAGCCGCCGACGTTGCGCACGCCGATCTTGGACATCAGGCGATAGCGGTTCTCCATCTCCCGCACCGTCCACTTCAGCGCCACCACCGCCTTCTTCGGGTCGGTGACGACCGGAGCCAGCAGGTGGGGGATGCCGTCATAGACCGACAGTTCCAGCATCTTGGGGTCGATCATGATGAAGCGGCACTGCTCCGGGGTCAGCCGGTACAGGATCGACAGGATCATGGCGTTGACGCCCACCGACTTGCCCGAGCCGGTGGTGCCCGCGATCAGCAGGTGAGGCATCTTGCTGAGGTCGGCCACATAGGGCTCGCCGCCGATGCTCTCGCCCAGCGCCATGGGCAGGTTGTGGCCCGGCTTCTCGTACTCGGCCGAGGACAGCAGGTCGCGCAGGTACACCGTCTCGCGGTTGGCGTTGGGCAGCTCGATGCCGATGGCGTTGCGGCCCTGGACCACCGAGACGCGGCAGGCGCGCGCGCTCATGGAGCGGGCGATGTCGTCGGACAGGGCGATCACGCGCGAGGACTTCACGCCGGCGGCGGGCACCAGTTCATACAGCGTGACCACCGGGCCGGGGCGGATCTGGTCGATCTGGCCGCGCACGCCGAACTCGGCCAGCACGGTTTCCAACATGCGGGCGTTCTGGCGCAGCGAGGCTTCGTCGACGCTGGCGGCGCGGGGCTTGGGCTTGGCCAGCATGGCCAGCTCGGGCAGTTGGAAGCCTTCTTCCTTGTCGCCGAGGTCGAGGGTCTTCTGGCTTTCGCGTTCCTCGCGGCGAGACGGCTTGGAGACCGAACGCAGCCCGGTCACCGGCACGCCGCCATCGGATCCGGCCAGCGCGTCGTCGAGATCGAACGGCGGGCCGTCGTCCTCCATCCCCCCACCGCCGGCGGCGTGGGCCGGCTCGGGCGCGGGACGGGCGCGGCGTTCGCGGCGAACCGCGGATTGGGCCGCGGGCTGGGCGGCCGCGACCTCTTCGGGCTCGTCCTCGGGCAGGCCCAGGGGCGGCAGCAGGCGCGAGCGGCGCGGACGCGACGAGGCCCAGTTGTACAGCTCCATCACGTCGCGCCAGCCCAGGCTCGCGCCATAGGCCAGGGCCGGGATGGCCAGCAGGGCGAACACCACCGCGGCGATCACCGTGGGCGCCGGCAGCTCGATCACCGCCAGCATGTGGCCCAGGCCCACCAGCAGGGCGTCGCCGAAGAAGCCGCCGAGGCCCCGCGCCAGGGGCCAGCTGGCCGGCGGTTGCGGCGCGGCCAGGGTGGCGGAGATCAGCAGCATGCCGAGCAGGCCGCTCAGGAACCGCACCCGCAGCTCGGCGCGGTTCTGGCGCGGATCGGTCGCCCCGGCCCGCGCGAAGCCCCAGATGATGATCATCAGCGCCCCGACCCAGGCCGCCAGGCCGAAGGTCTGCAGGCTGATGTCGGCCAGCGCGGCGCCGAAGCCGCCCATGGCGTTGTGGGGCATGTCGCCGGAGGCCACGTTCAGGCTGGGATCGGCGGCGCGATAGGTGGCGAAGGCGACGATCAGGGTCGCGCCCAGAGCCGCGCCCAGGCCGCCACGCGCGCGCATCGCCACGGTCGAGCCCCAGGCGGCGCCCACCGTTGCGACAATACGAGCCTTGAGCGCCGATCCGAACGACCGGGGCTTTGAACGCGCCATAACGTTGGCCATCCCCACTCCGTTACTGAAACCAAGGGTGACGGCCAGTGTGCCCGACGCTCGGTTAATACCGCTTTTACCTACGGCAGGCCGCCGCGCGCCCCTGGACGGAACGCCGCCGCCCTGGGACAAGGGCGCCATGTCCGACCCGTCCCTTCGTTTCGATGTCGTGATCGCCGGCGCCGGCCCGGCGGGCGCCACCCTGGCCCTGGCCTTGGCGCGCTCAGGGCTGAAAGTGGCCATCGTCGATGTCGAGGCGCTGGAAACGCGACTGGCGCCGACGTTCGACGGCCGCGCCTGGGCCATCGCCTGGGGCAATGTGCTGCAATTCAAGGCGCTGGGCGTGGCCGACGCGCTCGAGCCCCACGCCCAGACGGTGTCGCGCATCCTGGTCACCGAGGGGCCCGAGCCCGCCGCCGCCGCTGGCCCGGCGCGGCCGGTGTTCCTGGAGTTCAACGCCGCCGACATCTCCGACGAGGTTTCCGGCGCGCCCCTGGCCTGGATGCTGGAGAACCGCCACCTGCGCTCGGCGCTGAACACGGCGCTGGAAGCGGCCGGCGTGCACGCCTTCGCCCCGGCCCGCGTCACCGGCGTCGAGGCCGACGCCCGCGCCGCGCGGGTGAAGCTGGCCGACGGGCGGGTGCTGGAAGCGGCCCTGGCGGTGGCGGCCGACGGCAAGAACTCGCGCCTGCGCGACGCCGCCGGCATCGGCTTCCACGGCTGGGACTACGGCCAGAGCGGCGTGGTGGCCACCGTCGAGCTCGACACCCCGCACGAGGGCGTGGCGCACGAATACTTCATGGCCGGCACCGCGCTCGCCTCCCTGCCCCTGACCGAGCAGCGCGCCAGCCTGGTGTGGGTCGAGCGCACCGACCGCGCCAAGGCCCTGGTCTCGGCCTCGCCCGAGGCGTTCGAGGCGCACCTGAACCGCCGCTTCGGCCCCGGGCTCGGCCGCGGCAAGCTGACCGGCCCGCGCTTTTCCTATCCGCTGGGCCTGCGCAGCGCCGACGCCATGTACGGCGCGCGCCTGGCCCTGGTCGGCGACGCCGCCCACGCGGTGCACCCCATCGCCGGCCAGGGCCTGAACCTGGGCTTCAAGGACGTCGCCGCCCTGGCCGAGGTGGTGGTCGACGCCAGCCGCCTTGGCGAGGACATCGGCTCGGGCCTGGTGCTGGAGCGCTACGCCCGCTGGCGGCGGTTCGACTGCGCCGCCTTCGCCGTGGCCACCGACGGCTTCGTGCGCGCCTACGGCTCCGACAACCCGCTGCTCCGCGCCGCCCGCACCCTGGTGGTCGGCGCCATGAACCAGAGCAAGACCCTGAAGCGCGCCATGATGCTCAACGCCGGCGGCCTGCTCGGCGACGTCCCGCGGCTGCTGCGGGGTGAGGCGCTGTAGGGAGGCGAGGAAAGATCTGCCGCGGCCTTTTCCAAAAGGATCGTCATCCCGGACGTAGGGCGCAAAGCGACCGAAGATCCGGGACCCAGCAACCTGAACCTCACCGCGCAAGTGGCCCGGCCGACAGCGGCGGCGCGGTCAGCGCGGCTGGGTCCCGGATCTACGCACCCTACGGGCGCTCCGTCCGGGATGACGGGATTTGGGGAGCGCGCACGGTTCTGTTCGCGTCCCGTAGCTGACTCTCTGGTCGCGTGTAGGTACGGTGGTTCTGGCGTAGACCGGGAGCGCACGCGAGCGGAATGACGGCTGTCAGATTGATCTTTGGAGCCTTCGGGATCGGTATGTTAGCCCTGACCGGTTGGGCTGCTCGACGCGGCTCCTTTCCGAGTCACGGGCAGGAGATCAGTCGCACCGGCAATCCCCCGGGCTTTTGGCTGTCCCTTGGTGCAGGAGCCGCTATGGGCCTGTTCTTCCTTATAACTGCGAGCACTTGATCCGGATCGTCGGCGCCCCCGGCGAGTTCCTGGGCGCGACCCACCCATATCTGCCGACCCAAGTCAGACGGTCGGCCGATCGAACCATCGTCCTTCATCGGCGACGGCTATCAAGTGCTCAACGGTGACGGGCACTTTGCTTGCTTGCTTGAAGCCACGCGCTTAACTTTAAGATCGAGCCGTTGCGGAGCTTTCAGATGGCGACCGTCGAACTGGCCACTCTTGTCGCGTGGATCGTTCCAGTTGCGATTGGGCTTTCATTCTACAAACTGGGAACCCCTGGCGGACTACCCGGCCTTCTTTGGCACTTGGCTGGCCCGTTCGTAATTGTCGGCGGGACAATTCTTTTCGCGATCAAAATGATCGATCCCTCTCTTAGCGAAGAGCTCATAAACTCACAGCTGTTGACGACAGGGGGGCCGGCCGCTCTCGCCACCATCGCCACACTGGTTGTCTACGCCCTTGCCGTGTTCCGATATTGGGCCGTGAAGCCATCAAACAACGGATAGCTCTGGCGGACCATGGCTGTGCGGTTCGCCGCCCGTCCAAGTTCTTCGAAAGATCGGCTTCGGGCTCGCGGCCCCACCAGCCCCGCTAAGCCGCCGCCCCGAAGCGGTCCAGCTCGGCGGCGAGTTCGGCGAAGGTGTCGGCGATCAGGTCGGGGCGGCAGGCTTCGAGTTCCGCGCGGGTGTGGAAGCCCCAGCTGACGCCGACCGCGCGCACGCCCGCGGCCTGGGCCATGCGGAGGTCGTGGGCGGTGTCGCCGATCATCACCGTATCTTCCGGCCGGGCGTCGAGCTTGCGCATGGCCTCGATCAGCATGGCCGGGTGCGGCTTGCCCGGGCCGTCGTCGGCGCAGTGGGTGCTGTCGAACAGGTCGGCCCAGCGGTGCATGGCGACGATGGTGTTGACGCCCCGGCGCGACTTGCCGGTGGCCATGGCGATGCGCCAGCCCTCAGCCTTCAGCCGCTCCAGCAGTTCGGCTGCGCCTGCGTAGAGCGGCTCGATGAAGTCGGGGTCCTGGTGCAGGGCCTGAAAGGTGACCTTGTAGTGGGCGACCAGGCCCGCGACCTGCTCGGCCGTCAGGTCGGGCGCCAGCTGGGCCAGGCCCTCGTACAGGCTGAGGCCCACGATCTGGCGCAGCTCGTCGTAGCTGGGCGGGGTGAGGCCGAGCGCGGTGAAGGCCTCGTCGGCGGTGTGCTTCAGGATCTCGCGGCTGTCCACCAGGGTGCCGTCGACGTCGAACACGACCAGCTTGCCGGTCATCGCCCGCTCCCCGGCTTGGCGGGAACCAGGTCGAAGGCCGCGGTCAGGCGGGTCGCCTCGCCCGCGAACGGCGCGGTGCCGTGCCACATGTAGGAGGGAAACAACACCAACAGACCCGGTTCCGGCTTCACGAAATGCTCGGGACCCAGTTTCGGCTGAGTCGGCGCGCCCGGCTCGCCGAACTTGATCCAGCCCTGGCGTCCCTCGGCCTCCACCGCCGGCGGCACGTCGATGTAGCAGGCCGACGACAGCCAGCCCTCCTGGTGCACGTGGTCGACATGGCGGCCGCCGCCGGGCCGCAGCCGCACCGACCAGACGCCCTTGATGGCGTAGCCGCCGAGGTTGCGCGCGCGCAGCGGGTCCTTGCCCTTGCCCAGCTCGGCGATGTGGGCGCGGATCGGCCCGTCGATGGCCTGGAAGAAGGCGCGGATCGCCGGGTCCTGGCTGCGCTGCAGGCTTTGGCCGGTCTGGGTGCCCTGGCGCAGCGACTGGCCGATCGGGTGGGCGCGCAGGCTGTGCAGCCGCCCCAGCGCCGCCTTCAGGTCGGCGAGATAGGCCGGCAGGCTCGACCAGCCGTCCGGCGTGTCGATGCGCCAGGGCCGCACCATCGCGGCGTAGTCGTACAGCTCGGCGTAGCGGGGATCGCCCTGCAGCCGCCAAGCGGTGGCGAGATAGGCAAGCACGTGCTGGTCGTTGGGGCGCAGCCGGCGCAGGGCCTCGGCCACACGCTCGGCCGCGTCGGCGCGGCCGGCGGCGAGCTGGGCTTCGCACAGGGTGAACTGGGCCTGGATGTCGTTGGGCGCGCGTGCGACGGCGGCCTCGGCGTGGGCGACGGCGCGCAGCGGGTCGAGCGGCACGGCGGCGCGGGCGGCGGCGGTCAGCACCACGGCGGGCGAGTCCGGCCCCAGCGCCTCAGCCAGCACCGCATAGGCCCCGGCCGGGTCGCCGGCGTAGTCGTGCAGGCTGGACTTCAGCAGCCGGAATGCTCCGTCCTCAGGGAAGGCGGCGATGGCGTGGTTCAGCGGCGCGTCGGCGGCGGCCAGGTCCTCGCTGCGCATCCAGATCAGCTGCGACAGGTTGCGATAGGCGTCGGCGTAGTTGGGCCGGCGGAGGATGGCCTCGCGATAGGCCTGGTCGGCCTCGTCGAAACGGTCCTGGCCCTGCAGGGCGCGGCCAAGCGTCAGCCAGGTCTCCGGCGCGTCCAGGCCCTTGGCGAAGGCGCGGCGGGCGGCGGCCTCGGCCTCGGGATGGCGGCCCAGGTCGCCGGCGGTGGCGGCGATGTTGTGCTCGGCCACGCCCGAGCGTGGGGCGATGGTGGCCGCGCGCTGATAGATCGCCAGCGCCTCCTCGCCGCGCTCCAGCCCCTTCAGCGCCAGGGCGTGGGCCGACAGCAGGTCTTCCGCCGCGTCGTTCGCCCCGGCCAGCGGGGTGGTGACCTGGGACGCCTCCGCGAACCGCCCCTCGCCGCACAACAGATTGGCCAGGGAGACGGCGGCGGGGGCGAAGCGACGATCCAGCGTCAACGCCGTGCGCAGGGCCCGCTCGGCCCCCTTGGCGTCGCCGCCGGCGATCAGCACGTCGCCGAGCGCCAGGTGATAGCTTGGTTTTTTCTTATCGGCGGCGATGGCGGCGCGGAACTCTTCGGCCGCCCGGATGCGGTCGCCGAGCTTCTCCATCGCCAGGCCCAGCAGGTAGCGGGCGTCGCCCAGGCGCGGCTGCGCCTGGACCAGGGGGCCGAGGATGGCCTGGGCCTCCTGGATGCGGCCCGCGCGCAGCCGCTCGAACGCCGCCTGCAGCGCCGCCCCAGTAGCGGCCCCGGTCGCGACCTGGCCGCCGGGAAGCGGAGCGTTGCGCTGGGGCGACGTGAAGCTCACCGTTTGCGCAGCCTGCTGCTGCGGCCGGCGAAGGGGTCGTTCGCGGCTTCGTGCTCGTCGAAGCCGAAACGGGCGAAGCCGGCCTTCATCTCGGGGCTGAGCGGCGCCTCCAGCACCAGGGTCCCGCGCGAGGGGTGCGGCAGCTCCAGCCGGCGGGCGTGCAACTGCAGCTTCAGCCCCTCGGACAAGGGCGCAGAGGTCTCGTCGCCGTACTTGGGGTCGCCCAGGATCGGATGGCCGATGGCCTTCATGTGGGCGCGCAGCTGGTGGGTGCGGCCGGTGTGCGGCTGCAGCGCCATCCAGGCGACGCGGTGGGCGGCGCGGGTGACGGTGACGTATTCGGTCTCCGCCGGCTCGGCCCCGAACTCCTTGGGATCGGCAGGCACCACCAGCTCGCGGTCGCCCACGCCCTTCTTGACCAGGTGCAGCTCGATCACGCCCTCGCCCGGCTTGGGATTGCCGGCGACGATGGCCCAGTAGACCTTCTTGGCCCGCCGCCTGGCGAAGGCGCCCGACAGCTTGGCCGCCGCCGCCGGGGTCTTGCCCAGCAGCAGCACGCCGGAGGTGTCGCGGTCCAGCCGGTGCACCAAGCGCGGACGGTCGAGGCCCTCGCCCCAGGCCGACAGCAGCCGATCGACGTGCTTGACCGTCTTGGTGCCGCCCTGAACCGCCAGGCCGCAGGGCTTGTTGAGGGCGAGCACCTCCTCGTCCTCGTACAGCACCAGCGAGCGGGCGTAGGCGATGTCGCGGTCCGACAGGCCGCTTTTCTTCTCGCCGGGATCGGGCGCATCGGGCAGCGGCGGGACGCGCACCTGCACGCCCGCGGTCAGCCGAGTGTCGACCTTGGCCCGGCCGCCGTCGACCCGGATCTGGCCCGAGCGGACCAGCTTGTTGATCTGGATATGGTTCAGGTGGGGCCAGCGGCGCTTAAACCAACGGTCCAACCGGACCCCATCTTCGGCCGCGCCCACCGTCAGGGTACGGACCTCTTTAATACCGCCGCTCACGCCAGCGCCTTTCGCATCACGAACAGGCCTAACATCACGGCCAGAATCGACAGTAGCACCGATCCGGCCACATAGCCCCCGGCCGCGCCATAGGCCCGCCGCTCGAGCAGCAGCACCGCATCCAGGGAAAAGGACGAGAAGGTGGTGAAGCCGCCGAGCACGCCGACCGCCAGCAGCAGGCGATAACGCTCCTGCCCCTCGCCGCCGCGAAAGGCCAGCCAGCCCACCAGCAGCCCCATCAGCAAACCGCCCAGCACATTGATGCCGAAGGTGGCCATGTAGGGGGTCTTTGGCCCGAACGCGCGGCCATAGCCCACGCCGGCCAGGTAGCGGCAGAGCGAGCCTACGCCGCCGCCGAAGAACACCAGAAGAAGATTGACCATCGCCGCCCTTATAACGGATCGCCGTCGCCCGCCACCGCCGCGTCGGCTATGGAGGCTGTCATGTCGTCGAACGAACCCAAGCTTCCCGAAGCCTGCCAGGACATGACCGAGGTGCGCGCCGGCGTCGACGCGCTCGATCGCCAGCTGGTGGCGCTGCTGGCGGTGCGCCAGCGCTACATGGACGCCGCCGCCCGCATCAAGGCCGACCGCAACAGGGTCTATGACGCAGCCCGCATCGAGGACGTGGTGGCCAAGGTCAAGGCCGCCGCCCGCGAGGCGGGTCTGTCGGAGGCCATCGCCGAGCCGGTCTGGCGGCTGCTGATCGACCGCTCCATCGCCCACGAGCTGGCGCAGTGGGACCGCCTGCGAACGTAAAAGCGGCCACCGCCGCTCACGAACGGCGCAGCCATCCCCGCCGGCCTATGCTATCCTGAGATCAGGTCGAGCCCGCTCGCCCAGGCGACGGCGCGGCCTCCGGGACGCGCGGCCGGCTGATCCGACCTCCCCCTCCCGGCGCGACAACCGAGTCGGCGTGGCCGTCGCGCTCCGGCCGCGTGGAGGAAAGCCATGGCGGCCAACGCACTCGTCCACACGTCCCCCCACCTCGTCGCCGTGCGCCACATCGGTCTCAAGGACCTTGGGATCGCGTTGCGGCAGGGCTTCGACGACTACCGGGCCAAGCGCGGCGAGATGCTGTTTCTGGGCCTGATCTATCCGATCGTCGGCCTGATCGCCGTGGGGATCACCTTCGGGCGGGTGGACATGCTGCCCCTGGCCTTCCCGCTGGTCGCCGGCCTGACCCTGATGGGGCCGCCGCTGGCCACGGGCTTCTACGAACTGGCGCGGCGACGCGAGCAGGGCCTGGACGCCGGCTGGAAGCACGCGCTCGACGTGTTCAAGAACCCGCCGTTCGCCCACATCGCCGTGCTGACCCTGTTCATGGGCGCCTTGTTCGGGCTGTGGCTGCTGTGCGCCTACGCGGTCTATGCCGCCACCCTGGGCGCCGACCCGCCTGGCGACACCCTGGAGTTCTGGGTCCGCCTGTTCACCACGCCTCAGGGCTGGGCCATGATCGCGGTCGGCAACCTGGTGGGGCTGGCCTTCGCCATGGCCGCCCTGGCGGTGAGCGCGGTATCCTTCCCCATGCTGGTGGACCAGCGCGCCGGCCCGCTGACCGCGGCCGAGACCTCGCTGCGGGTGGCGGCGGCCAATCCGGGGACCACGGCGGCCTGGGGCCTGACCGTGGCCTTCCTGCTGGTGCTGGGCTCGCTCCCGCTGTTCATCGGCCTGGCGGTGGTGCTGCCGGTGCTCGGCTACAGCACCTGGCACCTCTACACCCGGGCTGTGGAACGCTGAGGGCCGTCGCCGGCCCTCGCGCAATTACTGGTTCTGGGTTTCCACCATCACCGCGCCCATGACGGTGCGGAACACGCTCTCGGGGTTCTGGGCGACCCAGTCCTTCTTGTCCGACCCGGCGCTGAGGGTCAGTTGGCCACTGACCTGCTTGGTGAGCGGGGCCGCGTCCAGGGCCTTGCTGCTGTCGCCGAACACATGGGTGAACAGGGCGGGGCTCGCCTTGTCCATGGTCACTTCGCCCACCTGGGCCTGGGCCTTGGCCAGGCCGTCCGCAGCGTCCGGCACGGCGCAGCTGTACTGGACGGTGGCGACGAAACGGCCCGGCGCGGCGTCGTCGGGCGCGACGGCGCTGGAGTTCGCCTTGCACTGGCTGCGCAGCACCGCGCCGCTCAGCGACTTGGCGAACGCGTCCAGCACCGGCTCGACCTTGCCGCGGAGCTGGTCGGGCAGGGCCTGCTTGAGCTGGCCGGCGATGGTGGCGCTGGTGGTGGCGTCGACCTTGCGGATGGCCTCCAGGTCGGCGGCGGGCTTGCCATCGGCGGCGGCGAGCTTGAGATAGCCGTTGAGCTGGGCGACCTTGGCGGCGTCGTCGTTGACCACCGCGCCAATATAGAGGTCGGTGACCTGCTCCGGCGTCAGGTTGTCGGCCTGGGCCGTGGCCGGCGCGACCCCGGTCAGGGCCACGGCGGAACAGGCGGCGGCGAACAGGGCGGCCCCCTTGTGAAGGGTCAGGTCGAACACGGGCGCCTCCTGATGTCTGGCGCGCGCCTTCTCGCACGGCGGGCGCCGAGGGGCAAAGGGGTGGGACCAAGGGCCGCTCGCATTGACCCGCCGGCTCTTCGCGCGTAAAAGCCCACCCCTTCGGCGCCATCCCTGATCGCGCCCTCCCCCGCCACGACCCCGATCCCCATCTGATCGGACGAGGGCGGCGAGGCCCCCCGTCGACGTGATCGTCCACGGGGGTCGCTTGCGTTTGGGCGATCAGGGCGGACCGGAAACGAGGTGCGAGCGCATGTTCGAGAGCTTAGGCGATAGGCTGACAACCGTCTTCGACCGGATGACCGGTCGCGGCGTGCTGTCGGCCGCCGATATCGACGAGGCCCTGCGCGAGGTGCGCCTGGCGCTGCTGGACGCCGACGTGGCCCTGCCCGTGGTCAAGGAGTTCGTCGCCAAGGCGCGCGAACTGGCCACCGGCGAAGACGTGCTGCGCTCGGTCAAGCCGTCCGAGCAGGTGATCAAGATCGTCCACGACGGCCTGGTCGACATGCTGGGCGGGCGCGCGCCCATCGGGCTGAACCTGGCCACCACCCCGCCGACCGTGGTCATGATGGCCGGCCTGCAGGGCTCGGGTAAGACCACCACCTCCGGCAAGATCGCCGGCCGCATCCAGAAGTTCGAGCGCAAGCGGGTCCTGATGGCCTCGCTGGATACGCGCCGTCCGGCCGCCATGGAGCAGCTGGCCACCCTCGGCAAGCAGGTCGAGGTCGAGACCCTGCCCATCGTCGCCGGCCAGTCGGCGCCGGACATCGCCCGCCGCGCCCTGTCGGCCGCCCGCCTCGGCGGCTTCGACGTGCTGATCCTCGACACCGCCGGCCGCACCACGCTGGACGAGTCGATGATGAGCGAGGCGGCGGAGATCGCCAAGATCGCCAACCCGCACGAGATCCTGCTAGTGGCCGACGCGCTCACCGGCCAGGACGCGGTGCGCACCGCCAAGGCCTTCCACGAGCGCCTGCCCCTGACGGGCCTGGTGCTGACCCGCACCGACGGCGACAGCCGCGGCGGCGCGGCGCTGTCGATGCGCCACGTCACCGGCCTGCCGATCAAGTTCCTGGGCGCCGGCGAAAAGCTCGACGCCATCGAGGTGTTCGACGCCGAGCGCGTCGCCGGCCGCATCCTCGGCTCGGGCGACGTGGTGGCGCTGGTCGAGAAGGCCGCGGCCGAGTTCGACCAGGCCAAGGCCGAGAAGATGGCCAAGAAGCTGGCCAAGGGCGTGTTCGACCTGGACGACCTCGCCGAACAGCTCCGCCAGATGCAGAAGATGGGCGGGATGCAGGGCATCATGGGCCTGCTGCCCGGCGTGCAGAAGGTGAAGAAGCAGATCGCCGAGTCGGGCATCACCGACCAGGTGTTCAAGCGTCAGGAGGCGATCATCTCCTCCATGACCAAGGCCGAGCGCCGCAAGCCCGACCTGCTCAACGCCTCGCGCAAGCGCCGCGTGGCCAAGGGCTCGGGCGTGGACGTGGCCGAGATCAACCGCCTGCTGAAGCAGCATCGCCAGATGGCCGACGCCTTCAAGATGATGAGCCGCGACGGTGGGAAGAACATGGCCCGCATGGCCTCCGCCCTCGGCATGGGCGGCGGGTCGATGGCCGGCCTGCCCAAGGGGGTTACGCCCCCCGGCGGCATGATGAACGCGCTCAAGGGCGGCCCGCTGGCCGGCGGCCCCGGCGGCGGCGTGAACCTGGACATGCTCAAGGCGCTCGGCGGCGGCAAGCTGCCCGAGGCCGGAGACGAGACCCCGCCCCCGCCGGGCGGTTTTCCGGGATTGGGTAATATGCCCGGCCTCGGCGGCGGCTTTCCCAAGCTGCCTGGGGGCTTCCCCGGCGCGAAGAAGAAATAACCCTAAGTTCCAACGACAGATTTAGACTGAAGGACTACTGAAATGCTGAAGATCCGTCTCGCCCGCGGCGGCGCCAAGAAGCGCCCCTACTACTCGATCGTCGTCGCCGACAGCCACGCCGCCCGCGATGGCAAGTTCATCGAGAAGGTCGGCACCTTCAACCCGCTGCTGGCCAAGGACCATCCCGAGCGCTTCACCCTGAAGCTCGAGCGCGTCCAGGAGTGGCTGTCCAAGGGCGCCCAGCCGACCGACCGCGTCGCGCGCTTCCTGTCGACCCAGGGTCTGGTGAAGTGGGAACACGGCAACAACCCGAACAAGGCCAAGCCGGGCAAGAAGGCCGAAGAGCGCGCCGCCGAGCGCGCCCAGCGTGAAGCCGACCGCGCCGAAGCCGCCGCGGCCGCCGCCGCCGCGCCGCCGCCGGTCGAAGAGCCCGCCGCTGAGCCCGCCGCCGAAGAAGCTGCGGTCGAAGCCTGAGGCTAAGCGATCTCCCTCCCCCTCGATGGGGGAGGGTTAGGGGTGGGGGTGCGAGCACTGCGATCTTGGGATCAGCCTTGGAGGCGGCGACGCCTCAAGCGCCCAGATCATAAGTCGCCCTGCACTCACCCCCATCCCCGCCCTTCCCCCATCGAGGGGGAAGGAAGGCGAAAAGGAATGGACCCGGCATGACCGGCAAGCTCATCCTCGTTGGCCGGGTGGCCGGCGGGTTCGGGGTGCGGGGCGAAATCCGCATCAGCACCTACACCCAAGACCCCCTGGCGCTGCTGCGCTACCGCGAGCTGAAGCACGAGGACGGTTCGCCCGCCCTGGTGCTGCAGACCGCGCGCGCGACCAAGGACGGCATCATCGCCCGCGCCCCTGAAGTCGCCACCAAGGAAGCCGCCGACGCCCTGCGCGGCCTGCGCCTGTACGTGGCCCGCGAAGCCCTGCCGCCGGTCGAGGACGAGGACGAGTTCTACCTCACCGACCTGATCGGCCTGGAGGCCGTCACCCCCGAGGGGATCTCGCTCGGCCGGGTCAAGGCGGTCCACGACTTCGGCGCCGGCGATATCCTGGAGCTGGACCAGGGCGGCGGTCGCCCGACCCGCTACCACCCCTTCACCCGCTTAGCCGTGCCCGAGGTGCGACTGGCCGAGGGCAAGCTGATCGCCGTCCCGCCGACCGAAGACAACAGCGGCGACAAGCCAACCAGCGACGGGCCCACCAGCGACGGGCCGCCCAGTGACGGGCCGTCGGACGTAGAAACGCCGCAAGCCGAGTGAATATCGCCCCCATGCGCCTTCGCCAGCTCTTCGCCTCCGCCCTCATCGCCGCCTCGCTGGCGGCCTGCGCTTCGGTGCCGCGCTTCGAGGCGGCCGGCGACATCCACGCCTTCCTGGTGGCGATCCGCGACAACGACCAGGCGACGTTCGACGCCCACGTCGACCGTCCCGCGCTGAAGGCGCAGCTGAAGTCGCGCCTGATCGCCGACCAGTCGGCCAAGCATGGCGACGGCAGCTGGCAGGCGGTGGGCGCGGCCCTGCTGGGCGGCGCCGTGGTCGACGCGGGCGTGGACACCTTCGTCCAGCCCGAGACCTTCCGCGCCGTGGCGATCCGCGTCGGCTATGCGCCCGACAAGCCCATCCCCGGCCGGCTCGAGATCAGCGCCTTCCTGCGCAACATCGGCGACGGCACCGTCTGCGTGGTCACCCGCAAGAACGGCGAGTGCACCCTGGTGTTCAAGGACGAGGCCGGGACCTGGCGGCTGATCGGCTACGAAGGCGACATCGAGAAGCTGCTGCACCACCATCACGGGCTCTGAGTCCCGCGGAAATACTGGACATCGTGCGCGTGCGGTCCTAAGCCCGCGCGTTTTCTGGCTGCAATTCGCGGCCCTTTGCTCCCACGCGCGTCCGAGCCGCGCTGGACGAGCCGGAGAGACATCATGAAACAAGGCTCCAAGAGCCGGCGCGACGCCGGCCCGACCCAGCGTCAATTGCGTGCCGGCGAACTGGTGCGCCACGCCCTGGCCGAGATCCTGCGCGAGGAAGAGATCAACGACGGCGCGCTGGAAGGCGTGTCGGTCACTGTCACCGAGGTCCGCGTAAGCCCGGACCTGCGCCACGCCCTGTGCTTCATCGAGCCGCTCGGCGGGACCCATACGCGCGCAGTGGTCGAAGGCCTGAACCGCGCCGCCAAGTTCCTGCGCGGCAAGCTGGGCCGCCACGTCGAGCTGAAGTTCACCCCAGACCTGCGCTTCGTCCACGACGAGACCTTCGGGGAAGCCGACCGCATGGGCCGGCTGATCGCCGAGGCGCGCCACCGCGACGAGGTGCTGCACGGCGAACCCGTGGACGAGGACGACGACGATGCGCCGCCCGCCGCCTCGGTGCGCGTGTTCCCCTCCCCCACGCCCAAGGACGACGGGCCCAAGGACGAGGGCTCGAACTGATGGGGCGTCGTCGCAAGAAGGGGGATGCGGTCAACGGCTGGATCTGCCTGGACAAGCCGGTGGACCTGGGCTCGACCGACGCGGTCTCCCGCGTGCGCCGCCTGTTCAACGCCCAGAAGGGCGGCCACGCCGGCACGCTCGATCCCCTGGCCTCGGGCATCCTGCCGATCGCGCTGGGCGAGGCGACCAAGACCGTCCCGTTCCTGATGGAGGCGGGGAAGAGCTACAGGTTCACCATCCAGTGGGGCTCCACCACCGCCAGCTTCGACCGCGAGGGCGAGGTGATCGCCCGTTCCGACGTGCGCCCGACCGTGGACCAGGTGGAAGCCGCCCTGCCCGCCTTCATCGGCGAGATCATGCAGGTGCCGCCGCAGTTCTCGGCCATCAAGGTCGACGGCCAGCGCGCCTATGACCTGGCGCGCGAAGGCGTCGAGTTCGAACTCGAGGCCCGCCCGATCACCGTCCACCGCCTGGCCGTGGTCGAGGTCCCCGACGCCGACCACGTGACCCTGGAGATGGACTGCGGCAAGGGCTCCTACGTGCGCGCCATCGTCCGCGACCTGGCCGAGGCGCTGGGCGCCTGCGGGCATGTTTCGGCGCTGCGGCGCACCCGCGTGGGTGGGTTCAGCGAGGAAAACGCGACGCCCCTGGAAAAACTCGCCGAAATAGAGCATATGGACGACCGCCTGGGGGTTTTGCTTCCGGTCGAGACCGCGCTGGACGACATCCCGGCCCTGGCCTTGACCACCGAAGACGCCTTCCGGCTGAAGCAGGGACGCAGTGTCGTCCTCGTTCCCCGTCAGGTGGAGGAGCTCCGTCCGCGCCTGGTCTCGCGCACTGTCGCAGGCCACGACGCGAGCCGGACCGTTCTCGCCACCTTCGAGGGACGAGCGCACGCCCTCTGTGAAATGCGCGCGGGCCGGCTCAATCCGACCCGTATTTTTCATCTCGACCTGGAGTCATAGATCGATGTCGATCACGCCGGAACGTAAAGCCGAACTGATCCATACCCACGCCCGCACCGAAGGTGATACGGGCAGCGCTGAAGTGCAGGTTGCGATCCTGTCGGAACGCATCTCGAACCTGACCGAGCACTTCAAGACCCACAAGAAGGACAACCACAGCCGTCGTGGTCTGCTCAAGCTGGTTTCCCAGCGCCGCCGTCTGCTCGACCACCTGAGCACTTCGGCCAACGACCGCTACAAGGCCCTGATCGAAACCTTGGGTCTGCGCCGCTAATCGGCTCTCTCCTCCCCTGCGTCAGCGGGGGAGGGGGACCATGCGAAGCATGGTGGTGGGGGCCTTCTTACGTCGCTCGCCCCCTCCGTCGGCTTCGCCGCCACCTCCCCCGCCTTGCAGGGGAGGAGGATTGGGATCGCCACACGCGGTTCCCCACCCTCTGTTCGTCACAGACTCACGGCAGAGGGGGTTACCGGGCTCCCGAGCATCTATGCTCTTGCCCGCAGTACGCGAGGGTCACAGCGATCCTCGACGAAGAGCCTGAACCCCGCCTCATGGGAGCGCGGGGTCGCCTGGAGAGGAAACCCCGGACCCGCCATTACGTCGCGCCCGTCCTGTCCGCCCCGCAAGGAATGGGCCTTGCGGAACCGAAAGAAACCAAATGTTCGATATCAAGCGCAAGACCATCGAGTGGGGTGGCCGCAAGCTGACCCTCGAAACCGGGCGTATCGCCCGCCAGGCCGACGGCGCCGTGTTCGCCACCTACGGCGAAACCACCGTGCTGGCCACCGTCGTGGCCGCCAAGTCGCCCAAGGCCGGGATCGACTTCTTCCCGTTGACCGTCAACTACCAGGAAAAGACCTTCGCAGCCGGCAAGATCCCCGGCGGCTTCTTCAAGCGCGAAGGCCGTCCGTCGGAAAAGGAGACCCTGGTCTCCCGCCTGATCGACCGTCCGATCCGTCCCCTGTTCCTCAAGGGCTTCAAGAACGAAGTCCAGGTCGTCGTCACCGTGCTGAGCCACGACCTTGAGAACGATCCCGACATCCTGGCCATGGTCGCCGCCTCCGCCGCCCTGACCCTGTCCGGCGCGCCCTTCATGGGCCCGATCGGCGGCGCGCGCGTCGGCTACATCAACGGCGAGTACGTCCTGAACCCGACGCTCGACCAGATGACCGCCGACAACCGGATGGACCTGATCGTCGCCGGCACCGCCGACGCGGTGATGATGGTCGAATCCGAAATCCAGGAACTGCCGGAAGAGGTGGTTCTGGGTGGCGTGACCTTCGCCCACAAGGCGATGCAGCCGGTGATCGAAGCCATCATCGAACTGGCCGAGCACGCCGCCAAGGAACCGGTGGACTTCCAGCCCACCGACGACCAGCCGATCATCGAAGCGATCAACAAGCTGGCCGGCGCCGACATCCGCGCCGCCTTCGCCATCAAGGAAAAGGCCGGCCGTCAGACCGCCGTCGCCGCGGCCAAGGCCAAGGTGTTCGAAAGCCTGGCCAAG
>FSXV01000190.1_pt1 | contig 18077 bp, 15 predicted proteins | sample 1638401 | NCBI WGS metagenome assembly FSXV01 (sample SAMEA3914788, study PRJEB12502) | metagenome | biome: forest; material: soil | place: Canada | collected 2011-07-03 | depth 0.1 m | reverse complement strand
CGGTGCAGGGTCATGCCCGGCGCGCGCATGTTGAAGATGGTGGTGATGAAGTTGATGGCGCCCAGGATCGAGCTGGCGCCGGCCAGGTGCAGCGACAGGATGGCCAGGTCGAAGGCCGGTCCGGTGTGGCCGATGGTCGATAGCGGCGGATACATGGTCCAGCCGCCGCCGAAGCCGCGGCCCGGGCCGCCGTCCACGGTCAGCGACAGGATCAGCACGCAGAACGAGGCGACCAGCAGCCAGAACGAGATGTTGTTCATGCGCGGGAAGGCCATGTCCGGCGCCCCGATCATGATCGGCACGAAGAAGTTGCCGAAGCCGCCGATCATCGCCGGCATGACCATGAAGAAGATCATGATCAGGGCGTGCCCGGTGACCACCACGTTGTAGCCGTGCTTGGACGCCTCGATAAGGTGCAGCTGGGCCAGGAAGGAGTGCGCCAGCCAGGAGTTGGGCTGGAACAGCTGGATACCGGGCTCGGCCAGTTCCAGACGGATCAGACCCGACAGGAAGCCCCCCACCAGGCCCGCCATGATGGCGAACAGGATGTAGAGGATGCCGATGTCCTTGTGGTTGGTGGACAGGAACCACCGGGTGAAGAACGGCGGCTTGTGATCATGCCCGTGCGCGTCGTGCGCGTGGGCGTCGGCCGAGGTCGCCATAGGGTCTAAGCCTCTGCTCTGATTACGGAATAGGTGGTCACTTCAGGCTCCCCCCGAACCTTAGGCCGCGGCCTTGGCGGCAGGCGCCAGGCCGGTCTTGGCGGTTTGGCCCGGCTGGGCGCCGGTGGCCGGAGCCGCGCCGGCGGGCGCGCCCGGGGCGGGCTGCGACTGAGGCGAGGCTTGCGGCGAGGCCGGTGCGGCGGCCGGAGCGGCCGGGGCCGCGGCGGGCGAGCCGGGCAGCTTGCCGCCCTTCTTGACGATCCAGGCGTTGAACTGGTCCTGGCTCACCACGTCGATCTCGATCGGCATGAAGGCGTGGTCCACGCCGCACAGCTCCGAGCACTGGCCGTAGTAGATGCCGGGCTTGTCGGCCTTGAACCAGGTCTCGTTGACCTTGCCGGGCACCGCGTCGGTCTTCAGGCCGAAGGCCGGCAGGGCGAAGTCGTGGATCACGTCGGCGCCGGTGACCAGCACCCGAACCACCTTGCCCGTGGGCACCACCAGCGGATTGTCCACGCCCAGGCGGTAGGGCTTGTTGACGGCCTTGGCCTTGTCTTCGGCCAGGATCAGCGAGTCGAAGTTGAAGCCGCCGTGATCCGGGTAGGTGTAGTTCCAGTACCACTGGTTGCCGGTGGCCTTGATCGTCAGATCGGGCTTGGGCATGTCGTGATAGGCGTACAGCAGCCGGAACGAGAAGATGGCGATGAACATCAGGATCAGGACTGGGGCCACCGTCCAGACAATCTCGACCTGAGTGTTGTGGGTGAACTGCGCCGGGGTCGGGTTGGCGCGCTTGTTGAACCGGATGCAGATGTAGATCAGCAGGCCCAGCACCAGCAGGCAGATCACCGTGATGATCGGCATCAGGATGTCGTTATGGAAGAAAATGACCTGACGCTTGATCGCGTCGCCCGCCGGCTGGAAGTCGAAGCCGCCCGGGGTCGGCTGACCCATCAGGGGTTCGGCGGCGTGGGCTATGGTCGAAGACAGGGCCAGAGCCCCGAATACTACGGCGCTCGACACGGCGCCCAGAGCGCGCCTGGCCGCTCCCGTCCGTCCCGCCCCTGACTTATCTTTCACAGCCCGTTTGCTCCGCTATGCGCCCGGCGCAGCCCCCTGCTGCAGACGGAGAAGGGGCTTGGCGCCGATTGTCCCTTACCCTGCCCATAGCGGCTCCGCTCAGGGTTGCCAAGGGACGCACCGGGAGTAATACGAGCGGCGCACCAGCCCCGAATACCGTATTCCATCAATACGATCCCAAACCAGCTCTGGGGATGCTAGCCCTGGGCCGGCGTGGAATGGCCCGCGTGTCCGAGCACGGCTCGCAACCGCGCCTCCAGCAAAGCCTCATCCCTGAGCTCGCATTCCCACACCACCTCCGCGCGCCAGCCCTGTTCGGCCAAGGCGGCCTGGACCGTGGCGTCGCGGGCGCGGTTGCGGGCGACCTTGGCGATCCAGTAGTCCGCGTTGGTCTTGGGGACGCGAGCGCCGCGGCGGCAGTCGTGGCCGTGCCAGAAGCAGCCGTGCACGAACAGCGCCAGCTTGCGCCCGGCGAAGACCACGTCCGGCGAGCCCGGCAGATCGCGCCGGTGCAGCCGGTAACGCAGGCCCATGCGGGTGAGCAGGCGACGCACCTTCAGCTCGGCCGAGCTGTCCTTGCCCGGCACCGCCCGCATCACCGCCGAGCGCTGCGCCGGCGTGAAGACGTCGCCGCCGCTCACGGCTGCGCGGCCCTTACAGCCCCTCGAACAGGGCGGTGGACAGATAGCGCTCGGCGAAGCTCGGGATGATCGCCACCACCTGCTTGCCGGCGAACTCGTCGCGCGCGGCGACCTCGAACGCCGCAGCCAAGGCCGCGCCCGACGAGATGCCCACCGGCACGCCTTCGGTGCGGGCCGCGCGCCGGGCCCAGTCGAAGGCCTCGGCGTTGGAGACGGCGATCACCTCGTCGATGATGGTGCGGTCCAGCACCCCCGGCACGAAGCCGGCGCCGATGCCCTGGATCTTGTGCGGACCGGGCTGGCCGCCGGACAGCACGGCCGAGGTCTCGGGCTCCACCGCGATCATGCGCACCGAGGGCTTCCTGGCCTTCAGGACCTGGCCGACGCCGGTGATGGTGCCGCCGGTGCCCACACCCGAAACCACCGCGGCGACCTCGCCCTTGGTGTCGTTCCAGATCTCCTCGGCGGTGGAGGCGCGGTGCACCACCGGATTGGCGCGGTTCTCGAACTGCTGCGGCATGACCGAGCCGGGGATTTCCGCCAGCAGCTCCTGGGCGCGACCCACCGCCCCGCGCATGCCCTTCTCGGCCGGCGTCAGCTCCAGCCGCGCGCCCATCAGCGCCAGCATCCGCCGCCGCTCGATCGACATGCTCTCGGGCATGACCAGGATCAGCGAATAGCCCTTGGCCGCCGCCACGAAGGCCAGGGCGATGCCGGTGTTGCCCGAGGTGGGCTCGATGATGGTCGCGCCGGGTGTCAGCACGCCCTTGGCCTCCAGCGCCTCGATCATGGCGGCGCCGATACGGTCCTTCACGCTGCCGATCGGGTTGAAGAACTCCAGCTTGGCCAGCACCTCGCCCTTGGGCTTCAGCTCGGCGCTGAGCCGCGGCAGCCGGATCAGCGGCGTATCGCCGATGGTGTCGATGATGCTGTCGTAGATGCGGCCGCGGCCGGCCCGCTTGAAGCGGGCGGCGTCGTATTCAGCGCCGGGGGTGACGTCCATTCCAATTCCCTCAGTCTAGCGGCCCGCAGTCAGGATAGGCGTCCGAATCGCCCCTGTCAGCGATCTGATAGCGGATGCGCGCGCCCATGTTTCGCGGTGAACGTGCGAGGAGCGGCAAGATTCCGCACGGCGCGGCGCGGCGAAAGCGGTTAGGGCTGGCCTTGATCCGGCCCGACACGCTAGCGAGACACGCTAGCGAGCGCGCGCGCCTGTTTCCTCCCCCTTCCTGCTCCGCCGCCCCCGGGCCGGCTGAAAGGACTGTATGCCTTCCCTGTTTCGCCGCCTTCTGTTGCTGGTCGCGTTGCTGACCGCCGCCTCGGCCTGCAGCCGGCCTGCCCCGCCCAAGCCCCAGTTGTCGGCGGCGATGAAGGCGCTGCTCGGCCCCAAGGGCGAGGTCAACGCCGGCGGCGAGACGCCGTCGTGGTCGGCCCAGGTGCGGCCGGGCAAGCTCAACATCTCGCTCGCCACCGGATCGGACGTCACGGTTCCCGTCACCGACTTCGCGGCCGACCCGGCCAGCGCCCGCTGGGCCGGCAAGACCCCGGCGGGCGCGGTCGTCGCCCTGACGGTGGTGCGCAAGGCCTGCGCCGACGGGGCCACGGTGATGACCTATCCCCTGACCGCCAAGGCCGAGGTGGGCGGCCAGACCATCGCCGGCTGCGCCGCCGCCCCCGGCCAGGGCCTGGGCCCGCGCAGCTGAACTCAACCTCGCTCTAGCGGCTCCACACCGACCGGGTCCCGCCGAGGAAGGCGTTGAGCCCCTCACGCGCCTCGGGCCCGACCGCCTGGCGACCGTAGCGGCGCGCCGCCTCCTCGATCACCGGCCGCTCGATCCGTTCGTGGGCGGCATGGGCGATCAGGCGCTTGGCCTCGTCCATGGCCACCGGCGCGTTGACCATGATGCCGCTGGCCTCGGCGTCGAGGAAACCGTCCAGGCCGGCCACGTCGGCGAAGAGGTGGTCCACCAGGCCGATCCTGAAGGCGTCGGCGGCGGAGATGGCCTCGCCCCCGGCAAACAGCCGCCGCGCCTGGCGGGGGCCCACCGCCTCGGTGATGAAGGCGGCCAGCGGCCCGGGCGCCAGGCCCAACCGCACCTCGGGCAGCATGAAACTGGAGCGCTCGGTGGCCGCCGCCGTGTCGCAGGCCGCCACCAGTCCGGCGCCGAGGCCGCTGGCCACCCCGTCCACCAGGGCGACGGTGAAGGCCGGAATGGCGCGCAGGGCCTGCAGCATGTGGCCGACGTCCTGGGCGTAGAGGCGAATGTCCTCCTCGCTGGCCTCCAGGATCGCGCGCATCCATTCCGGATCGCCGCCGATCGAGAACACCTCGCCGGCGCCGCGCAGGAACACGATCCGCACCCCTTCGGCGCCCTGCAGGGTGACGAAGGCCTCGGTCAGGGCCGCGACCTCGCGCCGGCCCAGCGCATTGCCGCGCGACGGCCGGTTCAGCAGCACCACCGCCACCCCGTCGCGCGTGGCCTCGAGCTGGATCCCGGCGTCGGGCTCCTCGTCCTGGACATCGACGTACTTGTGGGTGATCGGCTCGACCATGGGGGCCTCCAGATGACGCCCTCCAGCAATGCGGGGCGAGCGCGGCCGTTCCGCACCGCTTGTTCGCCCCGACCTGATCGGCTTCGCCTTGATCGGCGGGGGTCGCGTGCTAAACCGCCGCAGACCAAATCCAAGGAGAGCCGCCCCATGGCTGCAACGCGCACCGAGACCGACACTTTCGGGCCCATCGAGGTCGCGTCGGACCGCTACTGGGGCGCCCAGTCGCAGCGCTCGCTCGGCAACTTCAAGATCGGCTGGGAAAAGCAGCCCATCCCGGTGATCCGGGGGCTGGGCGTGGTCAAGCGCGCCGCCGCCGAGGCCAATACGGCGCTGGGCAAGCTCGACCCCGAACTGGCCAAGACCATCATCGCCGCCGCCCAGGAAGTGATCGACGGCAAGCTCAACGACCACTTCCCGCTGGTGGTCTGGCAGACCGGCTCGGGCACCCAGTCGAACATGAACGCCAACGAGGTGATCTCGAACCGCGCCATCGAGATGCTGGGCGGCGAGATGGGCTCCAAGAAGCCCGTCCACCCCAACGATCACGTCAATATGAGCCAGTCGTCCAACGACACCTATCCCACCGCCATGCACATCGCGGCGGCGGAAGGCGTGGCGCGCGACCTGCTCCCGGCCCTGAAGCACCTGCACCAGGCGCTCGCCGCCAAGCAGGAAGAGTTCAAGGCCATCATCAAGATCGGCCGCACCCACACCCAGGACGCCACCCCCCTGACCCTGGGCCAGGAGTTCAGCGGCTACGCCCAGCAGGTGGCCAACGCCATCGCCCGCATCGAGTCCACCCTGCCCGGCCTGTATGAGCTGGCCCAGGGCGGCACCGCGGTCGGCACCGGCCTGAACGCGCCGGTGGGCTTCGCCGAGCAGGTCGCGGCCAATGTCGCCGCCATCACCGGCCTGCCCTTCGTCACCGCCCCCAACAAGTTCGAGGCCCTGGCCGCCCACGACGCCATGGTGTTCAGCCATGGCGCCATCAACTCGGCCGCCGCCGCCCTGTTCAAGATCGGCAACGACATCCGCTTCCTGGGTTCGGGCCCGCGCTCGGGCCTGGGCGAACTGGCCCTGCCGGAAAACGAGCCCGGCTCCTCGATCATGCCCGGCAAGGTCAACCCGACCCAGGCCGAAGCCCTGACCATGGTCTGCACCCGCGTCTTCGGCAACGAGACCACCCTGACCATGGCCGGCGCCTCGGGCCACTTCGAGCTGAACGTGTTCAACCCGGTGATGGCCTACACCTTCCTGCAGTCGGTGCGGCTGCTGGCGGACGCGGCGGTCAGCTTCACCGACCACATGGTGGTGGGCATCCAGGCCCGCGAGGACAACATCAAGGCCGCCCTGGAGCGCAGCCTGATGCTGGTCACCGCGCTGGCGCCGAAGATCGGCTACGACAGCGCCGCCAAGATCGCCAAGACCGCGCACAAGAACGGCACCACCCTGCGCGAGGAGGCGGTCGGCGGCGGCTATGTCACCGACGAGGAGTTCGACGCCATCGTGCGCCCGGAAAAGATGATCCATCCGGGCTGATCGACCACGTGATATCCCAAGCACGTGGTATTTTGGGCGTCCTGAAACCAATGGCTTTACACCCGATAGTAACGCGCGCTGGCCGCGGCCTGGTCCTGACCATGGCCGCAGCCGCGCTGCTGGCCGGCTGCCACGACAACCTCAGCGCCGCGGCCGCCGGGGACGCCCAGGTCTGTTACCGCTTCACCCCCGACAAGCCGGCCAAGAAGGCGCTGGTCTCGGCCCCGGACGAGAACCTCGAGACCTGCGCCATGCACCTCGAGGGCTGGCGGATGATCCACAAGCTGCCGGTGGTGAACGGCTCCTACCAGGGCCACTACGTGTTCACCTCGGCCACCGACATCAGCTCCTCGATCGGGCCGCACGACATCCGCTACCGGGTCTACACCCCCGGTCAGCACGTGGACCTGGACCAGAAGCTCCAGACCCTGATCGACCGGGACGCTGAATCCAGCAATGCGGCCGGCAACTCGACCACCGAACAGGACCAGGGCGCTTCACAAAAATAGACCGGAGGGACCGCCGATGCTGAAGCTCTACCACTGCCCCAAGACCCGCTCTTCGCGCTTCGTCTGGCTGCTGGAGGAGATCGGCGAGCCCTACACGCTCGAGATCATCGACATTCGCGCCGAGGGTGGCGCGCCGGAGAGCTACCGGGCGATCCATCCGCTGAAGAAGGTGCCGGCGCTGGAGCACAATGGCGAGATCGTCACCGAATCCGCCGCCATCGCCCTGTATTTGTCCGACACCTTCCCCAAGGCCGGCCTCGGCCCGCAGGTGGGCGAGCCCGGGCGCGGGCAATATCTGAGCTGGCTGGCCTACTATGCGGGGGTGGTCGAACCGGCCCTGATGTCCAAGGCCGCCAACGCCCAGGGCTTCAGCAAGGTCAGCGCCGGCTGGGGCGACCCCGAGCTGATGTGCCAACGCCTGGCCGAGACCGTGGAGAAGCACCCCTACATCCTGGGCGATCGCTTCAGCGCGGTGGACGTGCTGATCGGCAGCACCTTCCAGATCGCCGGCCAACTCCTGCCCAAGACCGACGCCATCGAGGCCTACAAGCAGCGGCTGGCCGCGCGGCCGGCGTTCCTGAGCGGGATGCAGAAGGAAGCGGCCTGATGGCCGAGCTGGTCAACCTGAACAAGGCGCGCAAGGCGCGGGCCAAGGCTGACGGTCAGCAGCGCGCGGTGGAGAACCGGGTCAAGTTCGGCCGCACCGGCGCGGAAAAGTCGCTGGACGCCGCCCGCGCCGATCTGGCCAAGCGCAAGCTCGACCAGACACGGCGCGAAACGGACTGAGCGCGTCAGGCGAAAGTGTGAGCGGTTTCGCCGCTCGAACGCGCTCTAGGTTTGACAATAACCTAAGAGGCCGCGGCGTCGCGGGAGACGCCGGCCTCGCCGAGCCATTCCATGATCTTGGACTTGGGCATGGCCCCGACCTTCATCGAGGTCATCTGGCCATCCTTGAACAGCATCAGGGTCGGCACGCCGCGCACGCCGTAACGCGAAGGCGTGCCGGGGCTGTCGTCGATGTTCACCTTGGCGATGGTGACCTTGCCGGAAAGCTCTTCGGAAATCTGGTCCAGAGCCGGGCCGATCTGCTTACAGGGACCGCACCACTCGGCCCAGAAGTCCACCAGAACCGGACCGCCCGCCTTCAGGACGTCCGTTTCAAAGCTGTCGTCGGTGACCTTCACCGTGGCCATCTTCATGCTCCATCTGTAACGGAATCGGTTTCCGTTAGTCTCGTCGAGCCCATGTAGCCCCGCCGCACGCCCAATCAAGGGGCGCCGTACGCCGAGGCAGAGCGCAATCTCGTGAGCGCCGTCGCCAGCAGTTCGTCCGGGACCGGCATCAGCTTGGGTCCGTCGGTCCAGACCAGCGCCGCTTCGATCCTGCGCCCAGGGAACACCGCGCCCAGCACGGCGGCGTAGATCGCCATCTGGGTTAGATAGGCCGGGTCGGCGTCCTCGATGGCGTCGGGCGAGGGGCGGTTGGTCTTGAAATCCACCACCAGCACCCGGTCGGCCGAGACCGTCATGCGGTCCACCCGGCCCGAAATGGCCATGCCCGCGGGCAGGTTGGGGGCCGAACCGGCCACCGCCGCCTCCGCGCGCGAGCCCGGCCCGAACACCTCGGCGAAGCGTTCGTCGTTCAACACCCCCAGCGCCGCCTGGGCCATCTCGGCGCGCTGGTCGTCATCCAGCCCCGGCTCCTTCTCCAGCAGCCGCGCCGCGCCGCTCTCCCACGTCTCGGGCGGCAGGTCGGGCAGCACCTGCAGCAGGCGGTGGATCAGTTCGCCGCGCCGGAACCGGCCCAGGCCGAAGCGGGTGGACAGCGGCGAGGGCGCCGGGCCGCGATAGCTCTGCTCCGCGCCCGAGGGCGTCGCCAGGCCGCCCTCCTCGCGCTCCACCGGGGCGAAGCGCGCCAGCCAGGCGGGCGTGGTCTCGTGACGTTCAGGCGCCAAGGCCCGCGATGGCGCCTGGACCGGGTCGGGGCCAAAGCGGCGCACGATCTCGCCGTCCTCGCGGGCGATCTCGCGCACGCGCCCGGCCAGGGCGGGGCTGTCGAAGGCGTCGCACATCGGCCGCCACCAGCCCTTCACCGTATCGACCTTGGCCACGGCGTTCAGCCGCCCGGCGATCACCAGCCGGTCGCGGGCGCGGGTCAGGGCCACGTACAGCAGGCGCATGTCCTCGCGCGCCGCCCGCGCCTCGCGCAGCGCCCTCACCTCGGCCGAGGCTTCGCAGTCCGCCGTCTTGGACGCGGCCCAGAGGAAGCCGCCGGCGCCGGTCTCCAGCAGGGGCGAGCCACGCGGCGAGCCGCCGCCGACGGTCTCGGGCAGGAACACGATCGGCGCCTCCAGCCCCTTGGCGCTATGGGCGGTGAGGATGCGCACCTCGCCCAGCGCGCCCGCCTCGGCCGGCGCATCCATCTCGCGCTTCACCGTCAGTTGCAACCGCCCGACCATGTCGGCGAAGCGCTCCAGGTCGCGCACGCCGCGCTGCTCGGCCGCCAGGGCCTGGGCCAGCACCTCGTCCAGCGCATCGCTGGCCTCGGCGCCCAGGCGGGCGGCGAAGCGCTGGCGCATCGACAGGCCGTTGGGGTCGAGCCGGCTCAGCAGCCGGCCGTAGAAGGCGAAGGGCGCGACCTTGGGCGCCGTGTCGATGGCCCAGGCCAACAGGTCATGGGCCACGCCCCACTCCACCCGCTGGCCGGCGCGGCGCTGCAACTCATGCCAGAGCACGCCTTTGCGCCCGTGGGCCAGATCGAACAGGCTGTCCTCGTCCAGATCGCACAGCGGGCTGCGCAGCACCGCCGCCAGGGTCAGGTCGTCGAACGGGAACAGCACGAAGCGAGTGAGCGCCAGCAGGTCCTCGAACACCGGATGCTCGGACAGGGCCAGCCGGTCGGCCCCGGCCACCGGCACGCCCTTGTACTTCAGCGCCCGCAGCAACTCCTGGAACAGGGCCTTGCGCTTGCGCACCAGGATCAGCACGTCGCCGAACACCGCCGGCCGCGCCTTGTCGCCGCCGCCCACCCGGTCGCCGCGCGCCACCACGGCCTTGATCTCGTCGGCGATGCGCTCGGCCAGGCGGCGATAGGCTCCGCGGCGGGCGTTGACGTCCAGCGGCTCGTCCCAGGCGCGCCGCTCCTCGGTCGGCTCCTCGCGCTCCAGCGGCCACAGGTCGATGGTCCCGGCGTCCTCCGCCCGGTGGGCGATGTGGCGGATCAGCGCCTCGGCCCCATCCAGCCCCTCCGGCCGTGGCTGCAGCGCCGCACGCAGACCCTGCGGCTCGAACACCGCGTCGACGAAGGCCAGCACCTCGGGCGTGGAGCGATACGACACCTGCAGCGGCACCTGGGCGAAGGGATGCTCCACCCCCGCCGCCACCTCGGCGTAGCGCACCGCCTCCTCGGCCAGGCGCTCGGGGATCGCCCCCTGGAACGAGTAGATCGACTGCTTCTCGTCGCCGACCACGAACACGGTGCGCACCGCGCCCTCGCCGCGCGCGCCCGCGCCGGCGAAGAACTCCTCGGTCAGGGCCGACAGGATCGCCCACTGCTCCGGCGCGGTGTCCTGGGCCTCGTCGACCAGCACGTGGTCGATGCCGCCGTCGAGCTTGAACAGCACCCAGGCGGCGTCCTCGCGCTCGTTCAGCAGCTCCCGCGCCCGCGAGATCAGGTCGGAGAAGTCGAGCACGCCGCGCTCGCTCTTCAGGGCGTCGAAGGCGGTGATGTAGTGGGCGGCGAGCGTCAGGGCGTGGACCGTGCCCTCGGCCACCCGCGCCGCCTTGGCCAGCTCCATGGCCATCAGCAGGCGGTCGCGCTCGGCGATCAGGTCCTGCTGCAGCACCAGATCGCGCTTCAGCGCGGCCGAACTCTCGACCCACTTGGCCGGCTCGCCCTTGGCGGTGCAGAAGATCGCCACGGCCTCGGCGAAGTCGCCGCGGCCCTCGGCCACCGCCGCCATCTTCAAGGCCCGCTCGGCGTCCGTCTTGCCGCCGCCGGTGAAGGCCACGGCCGCGCGGCGCCACAGCTCCAGGTCCAGCCGCGACAGCGCCGCCGCCTCCAGGTCGTCGCCGCGCACGAAGCCGTCCAGGCCCACGGCCTCGGCCGCCATGTCGGCCACGGCCTCGATCCCGCTGATCCGGCGCAGATAGGCGCCGATGGCCTCGCGCCGGGCCTGGAAGTCCTGGAACATCTGCTCGAAGCTGTTGAAGTCCAGCGCCACCGCCATCTCGGCATAGGCTTCGGCCAGGCCCGGCGCGCCGGCCATGGCGGCGCGGGCCAGGCGATCACGGGCGCGGCCGGCGATGTCGGCGGCGGCCGCATCGTCCAGCACCTCGAACCCCGGCGACACCCCCGCCTCGAGCGGGAAACGCCGCAGCAGCTTTTCACAGAAGGCGTGCAGGGTCTCGATCTTCAGCCCGCCCGGGGCCTCCAGCGCACGAGCGAACAGGGTGCGGGCGCGCGACAGGTCACGCGGCGCCTCGCCGATCGCCAGCAGCTTGGCCGCCAGGGCCGCGTCGTCCAGCATCGACCAGCCGCCCAGCTGATCGAACAGCCGGCGCTGCATCTCGGCGGCGGCGGCCTTGGTGTAGGTCACGCACAGGATCGCCTCTGGCCGCGCCCCGCGCAGCAACAGCCGCGCCACCCGGTCGACCAGGGTCTTGGTCTTGCCCGAGCCGGCGTTGGCGGTGACGAAGGCCGAGGCCTCCGGATCGGCCGCGCGCACCTGGGGATCGTGCTCAGCCATGGGCGGCCCCATTTTCTCCTCCCCTGCGCAGCGGGGGAGGTGGCGGCGAAGCCGACGGAGGGGGCGTCAAAGGGCGGCGCGCGTGGACGCCCCCTCCACCATGCTGCGCATGGTCCCCCTCCCCCGCTTCGCAGGGGAGGAGACGAACGAAATGGCTCATTCCTCCCCCTCCTCGTCGGCGGCTGACCATTCGCGCACCCGGGCCAGGTGGTCGAAGTCGCTGATCTGCTCGGCCACGAAGCGCGGGGCGATGCGCGAGACGTAGGGCGTGTCCGCATCGGCATAGCGCCGCATCAGCTGCTCGAAACCGGCCAGCGCAGCGGTCGCAGCCGCCTCGGCCTCCACCGCGGCCACCCGCACCTCGGCCTTGCCGGGCGGGCGGCGGCCGTTGACCTGCAGATAGACCAGATCGCCCGGCCGCGCGGCGCCCAGCCCCTCGAAACCGCCGTTCATCAGGATGGCGGCGGTCAGGGTGAGCTGGGGCGCGAAATCGGTGCGCACCTCCTTGTCGGTGGGCACGCGGCCGGTCTTGAAGTCCAGCACGTGGGCGCCCTGTCCGGTCAACTCGATGCGGTCGGCGCGGCAGGTCAGGATGACGCCGTCGACCTCGATGCGGCCTTCGCGCTCCACCAGCACCTCGCGCGCGGCCCCGCGCCGCTCGCGCTCCAGCTCGGCCACCCACTGGCCGGCCCGCACCGCCAGCACCTGCTCGCGGGCGAGGAGGCTGTCCGGCGCGCCCTGGTCACGCAGGGCCTGCATGTAGAGCCGCGCGAACGCCTCGCCAGGCGCCTCGTCGCCGAACCGGCCCCAGGCCTCGGCGAAGCGCTCGAAGGCCAAGTGGATGGCGGTGCCGCGGGCGCGCGCCTCGATCCGCTCGTCCGGCCGTTCGATCTGGCGCAAGCCAAGGATCTTGCGGGCGTAGACGGCGTAGGGGTCGCGCACCAGCTTCTCCACCTCGGTGACGGAGAACTGGACCGGACGCGCCTCAACCGGTGGCCGGGGGGCGGGACGAAGCGCCGGCTTGAGGCTCGGCGGCGGCTCGGCCGGCGGCGCGGACAGGCTGTGGGCCCAGGCGGTCGCCTCGTCGCGCCGCGGCAGGTCCAGGCCGGCGCCCCTGGACAGGGTGCGCAGCCGCCACAGCCAACGCGACATCACCGCCGGCTGGCCGCCGCGCCGCTCGCTGGTCACCAGCACCACCTCGGGCGCGCACGCGGCCTGGGCGAAGTCGTGGGCGGCGGAGCCGATGCGCCGCTCGGGCGAAGGCAGGCCCAACTGGGCGCGCATGGGCCGCGACAGCAGGGGATCGGTTTCCGCGGGCCTCGGCCACACGCCCTCTTCCAGCCCGGCCAGGATCAGCCGGTCGGCGCCGATCAAACGCGCCTCGATCAGGCCGAGAATGCGCAGGCGCGGATGGGTCGCGCCGCCGGCGCGCACGGCCTGGACGGTGAGCAGATTGCGCATCACCTGGGCGAAGGCCGAGGGCGTGCAGTCGGGCAAGGCGTCGCCCTCCTGCATCAGTCCGGCCAGCAGCTCCGCCGCCGCCTCGCCATCGGCGCCGGCCCAGAGTTCGCCGGTGCGTTCCCGGTCGTCATGCGCCAGCCGCTCCAGCGCCTCGGCCAGGGCGCGGCCAGCCGTCGCCGCGGGCGCATAGCCGCCGGCGAACGGGCCGAGCGCATGGTCCAGGGCGGCGCGCAGGGCCTGCAACATGGCCAGGGCTTCCTCGGCCTGGGGCGCGGCCTCGGCCGCATCCTCCTGCGGGCGCGGGACCAGGCGGGCGGCGAGTTCGTCCCAGCTCTTGGGCCGGGCGCCGCGCAGGCCGCGCCGCTCCAGCCGCCGCCGGGCGCGGGCCAGCACATCGGGCTCCAGGCCCAGCCGCACGCGCGGATGCTTGGCGATGGCCAGCAGCGTCGCCGGCTCCAGCGGCTCGGCCACGGCGCGGGAGACCAGCCCTGTCAGTACGCCTGCGGAAAGCTCGGCGAGCGACGCGCCGGCCGAGCTATCCACCGCCACGTCCCAACGCGCCAAGTGGGCCGAGACGCGCCGGCCGAGCGCGGTGTCCGGCGTGACCAGGGCGGCTGTGCAGCCCGGCGTCTCCAGCGCCTCGCGCAACAACAAGGCGCAGACCTCCGCGGTCTCCTCCTCGGCGCGGGCGGTGACCAGGCTCAGGCCCAGCAGCCCCTGGGCGATAGGGTCGACGCCATCGCGCTCGCCCTGGGCGCGCAGCTTGGCGATGGTGCTGAGCCAGTCGGCGGTGGCGTCGGCGGGGCGTAGCGCCTCGTTGACCACCCGGCGGCGCGAGCGCGCCCGCGACTGATCGGCCAGGCTCTCCGGCGCGGGCCAGGACCGCACGTCCTCTCGCGCCACGCCGGCCTGGGACAGCAATCTTTTGAGCCCGTCCTGGGGATGGGCGTCGGACACTTGGCGCCAGGCGTCCTCGGCCAGGTCGAGGTCCAGCCCCGGCAGCACCACGCAGCCGCGCGGCGCCTCGGCGGCGGCCTGCAGCAGGGCGGCCATGGCCGGGGCGGCGTTGGTGATGCCGGCGATGACCAGGGGCCGCTGCGGCGGCTTGCTCCGCCACTGCTCGGCCAGGGCGCGCAGCAGGCTGATGCGGCGGGCGTTGACGTCCAGCAGGCCCAGCTCGGTCAGCCGCGCCGGCCAGGCCTTGGTGGCGATGGCCAGGAAGTCGGCCGAGCGGCGCCAGTGCTTGGCCAGGTCGCCCTCGACCAGGGTTTCGACCCGGGTCGGATCGGCCACCTCCTCGATCTGCACCGAGTCCAGGAAGCTCGCCAGGGCGTCGGCCAGCTCCAGCGCGCCGGCGGCGTCCAGCGGCCGCTCGAACAGGTGGGCGTGGGCCGTCACCAGCCGCGCCAGCTCGAAGCGGCGGCGCAACGGGCTGATGGCCGGCGCCAGGTCCAGCGCCAGCTCGCCCGGCTCGAACGGCGGCTCGCCCTCGTCCAGGTCGCCCAGCGCGCGGATCTGCGGCAGCAGCACCGCCCGCCCCTCGGCCGTGCGCACGAAGGCCTCGGCCAGGGCGCGCGCGGCGCGGCGGGTGGGGGTGAAGACCACGGCCTCGGCCAGGGCCTCGGGGCCGCCGCCGCCGAAGGCGGCGTCCAGGACGTGGGCGAGGTCGTCGAGGAACGGGCGGTGGGCGGCGATGGTGAACCACCGCGGGCCGGCGCCACCAAACAGGGTCTCGGCCGCGCTCACCCTGCCGCTTCCGCCAGCCGCAGCTCGGCGTCGGCGCGGGCCTCGGGGTCGCCCACGTGCATCCACTCGCCGTCGAGCATCACGCCGTACAGCCGCCCCTCGGCCGCCAGCCGCCGCCAGATGCCCGAGGTGGAGAACACGCGCGCAGTCTCGCCGTCGACCAACTGGGGCTTGAACACCTGCACGCCGGCGAAGGCGTAGGGCGCGCTCGCCGCGTCGTTGCGGAAACTCAGTCGTCCGTCGGCCGCCATGAAGAAGTCTCCCGGGCCGTCGAAGCCTAAGGCCGACTCAGTGGGGGTGACCAGCAGGCAGGCGTCCATGTGCGTGGGATCGAACCCCTGGGCCAGGGCGTCGAGCGCCGGCACGCCGCGCTCGATCCACACGGCGTCGATGTTGGCGGTGAAGAGCGGCGCGTCGCCCAGCAGCGCCCGCGCCTGTTTCAGCCCGCCGCCGGTCTCCAGCAGCTCGGCCCGCTCGTCGGAGATGACGATGGCCGGCGCCGTGACGCGCGCGCGAAGATGCGCCTCCAGCCGGTCGGCGAAGGCGTGGACATTGACCACGGCGCGCTCGACCCCGGCCACGGCCAGGCGGTCGAGCATGTGGTCGATCAGCACCCGGCCGCCGACCTCCACCAGCGCCTTGGGCCGGTCGTTGGTCAGGGGGCGCATACGCGTGCCGAGGCCCGCCGCCAGCACCATCGCGGTCTTGGGCGCCGTCTTCGCGTCCATCAGGCTCACGCCCGCGCCTCCGCTGGCACGTGGCGGTCGAACCAGGCCTTGAGCCCGGCCATGTCGGGGTGGTCGAGGTTGCGCGCCAGCATCCGCCACATGCGCGGCAGGAAGGCCCGGTAGCGGGGCTTGCCGTCGCGCACCAGCAGCCGCGCGAACAGGCCGGTGATGCGGGCGTTGTTCAGCGCCGCCAGCCCGGCATAGTCTGACAGGAAGGCGTCGCGCTCGACCGCCGAGCGGCCGTCGAGGTAGCGCGCCAGCATGGACTGCTCCAGCTCGGGCTCCACGTCGCGCCGCGCGTCCTGCAGCAGCGAGAGCAGGTCCCAGGCCGGATGGGCGCGCACGGCGTCCTGGAAATCCAGCAGGCCGATGCGGGCCAGGCCGTCGCGCCCCTCCAGCCACAGCAGGTTCTCGGCGTGGTAGTCGCGATGGACGAACACCGAGGCGCCGGTCTCACCGCGCGCCTGCACCTGCGCCCACAACGCCGACCATTCGGCTGTGGCCGCATCGGAGAACGGTTCCAGCCCGGAATATTTCGGCCACCACTCGAGAAACAGGTCGGCCCCGGTCTTCAGCGCCAGGGCGTCGTAGATCAGCAGCGGCCAGCCCTCGCCGCCCTTCACCGGCAACACCTCGGGCGCCGGCTCGGCGTGCAGCCGCTTCAGCACGTCGATGGCGGCGGCGTACAGCGGCTCGGGGTCGGCCCCGGCCTCGACCAGGCGGGCGAACAGGGCGTCGCCCAGGTCCTCGATCACCGCCAGGCCCTGCTCCACGTCGAAGGCCAGGATCTCCGGCGCCGACAGGCCGCGCTCGTGCAGGTAGGTCGCCGCGCCGACGAAGGCGTCCACCCGGCAGGCGGCCAGCCGCGCCAGGGCGTTGTAGCCGGCCTTGCGGCGGGTCTCGGCGTCGGCCTCGGGCCCGCACGGCGCGCTCTCCACCGTGGGCGGCGCGTCCATCAGGATCAACGGCCGCCCCTCCGGCCCGCTCAGCCGGGCGTAGCGGCGGGTCGAGGCGTCGCTCGGCAGCCAGTGCAATTCGGCTTCCAGGCCCGCGGACTGCAGGAAGGCGGCGATCTTCGCCTCGCGTTCGACGATCGAACCGCTCATGCCGTAGTCACTCCAGACATCACTTGCTCGACGCGCGCGCCAGTCCAGCTCCCGGCGCCGCCAGCCTGCACCCAGCGGCCACCCTCGTCAGGCGGCTCGCCTGGGGGCGGGTCGATGGTCAGGCGCAGCTCCAGCCGGTCGTGCGGCAGGTCGCCCTCCAGCCGCTCGGGCCATTCGATCACCACGGCGCCCACGTCCAGCGCCTCGTCCAGTCCCAGTTCGAACGCCTCCTCCGGGCGCTTCAGCCGGTAGAGGTCGAAATGGACCACGGCGAGCGCATCGCCCTCGTAGCCCTGCGCCAGGGTGAAGGTCGGGCTGGGCACTTCCGCCTGCGGATCGTCCAGCAGGGCCCGCACCAGCCCGCGCGCCAGGGTGCTCTTGCCGGCCCCGAGCGCCCCGAACAGGCACACCGCCTCACCCGTGCCTAGCGCCTGGGCGATGCGCGCGCCCAGGCGTTCCAGCGCCTCGGGCGTGGCGAAGCGCGTCCAGCGGGTGGGGGCGGACAGGGGTTGCATGGACGCCCGGTTTCCCATGCGCTATCCACCGCGGCAAGCGCGGCCACCCCAACGAGCTGTCGCACCCATGGCGGCCTGCGGGAGACTGGGTTTGGACGAAAAAGACGGTTCGGGCGCGAAGGACGGGCGCATCGTCATCATCGGCGCGGGCCATGCCGGCGGCACCGCCGCGGCCCTGCTGCGCCAGCACGGCTGGAGCGGCCCGATCGTCCTGGTCGGCGAGGAGCCGATCGCGCCTTACCAGCGTCCACCCCTGTCCAAGGCCTGGCTCAAGGGCGAGGCCGACGCCGACTCTCTGGCCCTGCGTCCCGACAGCTTCTACGCCGAGCACGACATCGACCTGCGCCTCAACGCGCGCGCGGTCGCCATCCATCGCCACAAGGGCGGCGGCGAAGTCGAGCTCGAGAACGGCGCGCGCCTGGCCTACGACCGGCTGATCCTGGCCACCGGCGCCCGCGCCCGCCGCGCGCCGCTGCCGGGGCTCGACCTCGCCAACGTGCTGGAACTGCGCACCGCCGCCGACGCCGACCGGCTGAAGGCGGTCCTGACGCCCGGCCAGCGGCTGGCGGTGATCGGCGGCGGCTATATTGGGCTGGAGGCCGCCGCCTCGGCCACGGCGCTGGGCTGCGCGGTGACGGTGATCGAGCTGCAGCCGCGGCTGCTGGCGCGGGTGGCGCACGAGACCCTGTCCCAGTTCATCCACGACTATCACGCGGGCAAGGGCGTGCAGTTCCGCCTAGAGTCCAGCGTCGCCGCCATCGAGGGCGAGGACGGCCGTGTCAGCGCGGTG
>FSXV01000060.1_pt1 | contig 18662 bp, 16 predicted proteins | sample 1638401 | NCBI WGS metagenome assembly FSXV01 (sample SAMEA3914788, study PRJEB12502) | metagenome | biome: forest; material: soil | place: Canada | collected 2011-07-03 | depth 0.1 m | reverse complement strand
GTGGTGGGGGAAGCAGGACTCGAACCTGCGAAGGCATAGCCAGCGGATTTACAGTCCGCCCCCTTTGCCGCTCGGGACATTCCCCCGTTACGCGATCGAAACCCTCGATCAAGCCTCCCCACCCTGGCCTTGTCGGTATAGACGGGGCCGGAGCAGAGAGCCCCGCGGGGCCTCAAAACGGAGCGCGTCTTATAGTGGCCCAATCTTCCAAAGGCAACGACCGCCGGAAGCCGAATTTCAAAGATCGTAATCACCCGGATTCGCGCCAGGAAACGCGGCCCCGTGGGCGGCCCCAGGACGCCACAACCCCTGAGTGGATATGGGGTCGCCACGCCGTGGACGCAGCCGTCGCCAACCCCGGCCGCACCGGTTTGAAGCGCCTGCTGGCCACCCCGGGCAAGGCGTCGCACCTGGAGGAGGGTCTGGGCGCGCGCGGGATGCGAATCGAAATCGCCGAGGCGCACGAGATCGCCCGCCTGCTGCCCTCGGGCGCGGTGCACCAGGGCCTCGCCCTGCTGGCCGAGCCGCCTGAGGACATCTCGCTGGAAGACCTGGCCGAGCCGGCGGAGGGCGTGATCGTGCTGCTGGACCAGGTGGCCGACCCGCAGAATGTCGGGGCGATATTCCGCTCGGCCGCCGCCTTCGGCGCGCGCGGGATCGTCATGCAGGACCGGCGCGCCCCGCCCCTGTCCGGCGCCCTGGCCAAGGCCGCCGCCGGCGCGGTGGACAAGGTGCCCTGCGTGCGCGTGGTCAACCTGTCGCGAGCCCTGGAGACCCTGGCCGAGCACGGCTGGCGCGCGGTGGGCCTGGCCGGCGAGGCGGAAACCACGCTGGACAAGGCCTTCGACGGCAAGCCGGTGGTGCTGGTGCTGGGCTCCGAGGGCGACGGCCTGCGCCGTCTCGTCTCGGAACACTGCGACCTGTTGGCGGCCATTCCGATGCCCGGCGGCTTCGAAAGCCTGAACGTCGCCACCGCGGCGGCCATCGCGCTTTATGAGGCGTCGCGCCCTCGCGAGGCTTAAGAAATAGCCTGGCGAAAATATAGGCGCGGGGGCGGCCGAACACGCCCTAAGCGCTTGAAGCTATAGCGGGTTTATCCGGTCGGGGCGGGCGCGTCCCGGCCGGACGAATCCTGGCGCCTCTTACTGCAAAGCTTTTCACGCTCGACAGGCGAACCCGGTTGCATGGCCGGCTTGGCCGCGTCTTTGCTGAACATCGGGTTAATGTCCCACAAATGGACAGCGGCTTTGCATCCGAGGCGAGCAATGACGACGACGGGTCTGAACATCGGAAAGGGTAGGACGGCGCTCCGCTGGGTTGCGGCTGCCGCCCTGGCCTCCGTCTGCGCCGTCGCGCTGTCGGCCTGCGAGGAGAACGGCCCGGCCGCCTCGTCCGAACCCAAGGCCGCAGCCCCCAACCAGGGCCCGGCCGACCTGATGGGCGCGCCCCAGGGTCAGGCAAGCGCAGCGCCTGGCGCGATCCAGGAAACGCCCCTGGCCGGCGGCGACACCACCCGCACGCCGCAATACGTGCCCCCGAGCGCCTATCCGCCGGCCGGCGCCTACGCCCCGGCCCCGCCGCCGCCGGCGGCCTATCCGCCCGTGGCCTATCCGCCGCCGGCGCCGCCCGCGCCCCCGGCCTACGCCTCGCATGCGCCGACCGAAATCATCGCCATGCAGCCGATCCCCAACCCGGCGCCGGGCGAGACGGCGCATGGCCACTGGCAAGCAGCCTCCCATCACCGTCATGGCTGGTGGGGTCCGGTCTACGCCGCCCCTGCCGCCGGCGCCGCCGCGCGCCATCACTACACCGTGGCGGCCAGCCAGCCGGCGGCGCCGGCGCACCACGCCGCGACCACCACTCACGCCCAGCCGCACGCCGTGGCCCAAGCCGGGCCGCAACTGCCCAAGCCCAAGGCGCCTGGCCACAAGGGCCTGGACCAGGGCACGGTCGCCGCCGCCTCGGGTGGCTCGACCACCCCAACCCACAACGAGGTGGCCAACACCACCGGCAATGCGACGAGCACGGGCGATGCGCGCTATGACGCCCTGCAGACGGCCCTGGCCTCGGACATCGCCCACGGGGCGATCCTGAGCGCGCCGCGTCAGATCCAGCCGGGCCAGACCGCCGACGTCAGCCTGACCGTCCCCGGCGACTTCGCCCAGACCCTGCGCACCGAGGCCGCCAGCCAGAACCTGTCGGACCAGGCCACCTCGGCCAACCTGGAAGCCACGCTGTCGGGCGACGGCTACGCCATCGTTCCCAACGAAACCCAGGCCCTGCCGCTGACGCTCGGCTCGCCGACCGTGTTCCATTGGAAGGTCACGCCCCAAGGGGCGACCCAGGGCCCCCTGCATGCGGACCTGCGCGCCAACCTGCTGGCCGCCAACCACGTGCTGAACCTGGGGTCGATCAAGACCCACAGCGGCCTGGCCGGGCGGGTGATCGGGGTGGGCCTGCTGGTGCTGATCGCCCTGGTGCTGCTGGGCTGGGTCACGCGCAGCCGCCGCCCGACGCCCAGCAGCGGCGCCAAGCCGCGACCCAACCATCAAAGCGGTCCCACCGCCTGACGGGACGCCGCTGACGAGACGAGAGGACGGTTCCTTCCGCCCGTCCTTTCTTACCGCCGCCCCCGACACTGTCGCGGGCGGCGGTTCACTATCTGGAGCTAGGCTTGACGTTCAAAGCGCGTTGGGCGGCGAAACCGCCCACACTTTCGCCTAACGCGCTTTAGCCTTCCGCCCCGCCGAAGCGCTCCGCCCACTCGGCCAGCTGGGCTTCGTCGATCTTGCGGAACAGCACCTCGGGCGTGCGCACCGGCGCACCGGGCTTGAGCCGGTTCAGCTCGGCGGCCGCGTCCTGGCCCGGCCACGTCCGGCTTTCCTCGCCCAGCGCCTCGGCGATCACCTCGGACGCAAACGGGATGAACGGCGCGGAGATGCGGGAGAACAACGCCGCCAGGTTCAGCGCCGTGCGCACGATCACGCCGGCCCGCACCGGATCGGTCTTCAGCGCCGTCCAGGGCGCGGCCTCGGCCAGGTACTCGTTGCCAAGCACCCACAGGGCCCGCAGCGACTGGGCCGACTTGCGCACCTCCATGGCGTCCATGTTGGCGGTCAGTTCGGCCAGGCCGGCGGCGATGTCGGCGTAGAGCTGCTGCTCGCGCGGCCCCGCGTCGCCGTGCTCGGGGACGACCCCGCCCAGCTTGGTCTCGCAGAACTTCAGGATGCGGTTGACGAAATTGCCGAGCACGTCGGCCAGGTCCTTGTTCACCGCGGTGGCGAACTGCTCCCAGGTGAAGGCGGTGTCTGAGTTCTCCGGCGAATTGGCCAGCAGGTACCAGCGCCAGGCGTCGGGCGGCAGCAGCTCCAGCGCCTGGTCCATGAACACGCCGCGGTTCTGCGAGGTGGAGAACTTGCCACCGTACCAGTTCAGCCAGTTGAAGCTCTTGAGCATGTCCACCGTCTTCCACGGCTCGCCCGAGCCGAGGATCGTGGCGGGGAAGCTGACGCTGTGGAACGCCACGTTGTCCTTGCCCATCAGCTGGACGTAGTGGACGTCGCCCGCGCCCTCGTCCAGTCGCCACCAGCGCCGCCAGTCCTGGCCGGTGGCCTCGGCCCATTCGGCGGTGGCGCCGATATATTCGATAGGGGCGTCGAACCAGACGTAGAACACCTTGTCCTCGAAGCCCGCCAGCGGCTGGCCCTGATAGGCCACCGGCACGCCCCAGCTGAGGTCGCGGGTGACGCCGCGGTCGATCAGGCCCTCGTCCAGGTGCTTGTAGGCGATCGACTTGGTCAGGGGCGGCCACTCGACCTTGCTGTCGACCCAGGCGCGGATGGCGTCGGCCAGCGCGGTCTGGCGCAGATACAGGTGGCGGGTTTCGCGAATCTCCAGGTCGCGCGAGCCGGAGATGGTCGAATAGGGCTCGATCAGCTCCACCGGGTCCAGCAGGCTGCCGCAGTTGTCGCACTGGTCGCCGCGGGCGCGCGGGAAGGCGCAGACCGGGCAGATGCCTTCGACATAGCGGTCGGGCAGGAAGCGGCCGTCGGCATTGGAATAGATCATGCGGTCGGTGCGCGGCTCGACCAGCCCCTTCTCCAGCAGCACATGGGCGAAGTGCTGGGTCAGCTCGCGGTTCTGGTGGCTGGAGGAGCGGCCGAACCAGTCCCACGACAGGCCGAACGCCGCGCCGACCTGCTTCTGCAGCTCGTGCTGCTCGGCGCAGTAGCTCGCCACGTCCTGGCCCGCCGCCGCGGCCGCCAGCTCGGCCGGGGTGCCGTGCTCGTCGGTGGCGCAGATGTAGAGCGTCTCGTGGCCCCGCGCGCGCTGGAACCGGGCGTAGAGGTCCGCCGGCAGCATCGAGCCCGCCAGGTTGCCCAGGTGCTTGATGCCGTTGATGTAGGGCAGGGCCGAGGTGATGAGGATGCGGGACATGCGCGGCGGGGCCAGGGTCTCAATGAAGGTCGTGCGCATATAGGACGCCGAAGCCCCCCGGTGAAAGCCACGGCCGCGGCCACCGGGTCGGCTTTCGTGCGTTTCATGGCTCTAACCTCGCCTGGGACGTCCCCGCACGACGCGCGGCTAGCCCACACGCCTCACTCTGGTAAGCAGGACAGGTGGACCAGCTCACTTCCCAAGCGCCGGCGACCATCGCCCCCGCCGCCCCGCCCTACGACACGCAGCCCTATGCGCGCGACGAACTGCTGCATGAGGTGTTCGCCGCCACGGCGGAGCGCCATCCCGAGCGCACGGCCATCCGCCTGGCCGAGCCGGACCCGGACAGCACGCGTCGCTCGGACCTGAACTACAGCGAGCTGCGCTGCCGCGCCTCGCAGTTCGCCCGCTACCTGCAGAGCCAGGGCGTGCGCCGCGGCGACCGGGTGGTGATCTGCCTGCCGCGCGGCATCGACCAGTACATGAGCCTGCTCGGCGTGCTGGAGGCGGGCGCCGCCTATGTGCCGGTGGACTGGGCCACGCCGCAGGACCGCGCCGACTACATCGCGGTGGAGAGCGAGGCCTATGCGGTGATGACCACCGCCGAGCGCGCCTCCGCCTTCTCGATCGGGCCGGCCGCCAAGGTGATCCCGGTGGACGGGGTGCTGGGCGACGTCGCCGCCTTCCCCACCGAGCCCCTGCCCCGCGCCGAGACCGAGGCTGCGCCCGAGGACGCGGCCTATCTGATCTACACCTCGGGCTCGACCGGGCGGCCCAAGGGGGTGGTGATCCGCCATGCCAACGTCTGCTTCCAGATCCGCTCCGAGGCCGCGATCCTGGGCGTCACGCCCGAAGACCGGGTGTTCGCCGGCGCCTCGCTGTCGTTCGACATCTCGGTGGAGGAGATGTGGGCGGCGTTCCTGAACGGGGCCGAGCTGCTGATCGGCAGCGAGGCCCTGGCCAAGGCCGGCCCCGACCTGGCCCTGACGCTGGCGGCCCAGGGCGTGACGGTCTGGTGCCCGGTGCCCTCGCTGCTGGCGGCGCTGGACGAGGACGTGCCGAGCGCGCGCATCATCAATGTCGGCGGCGAGGCCTGTCCCGCCGAGCTGGTGCGCCGCTGGACCAAGCCCGGCCGGCGGATGCTCAACACCTATGGGCCCACAGAAACCACCGTCACCGCCACCTGGACCGAGCTGCGCGCCGGCCGGCCGGTGACCATCGGCACGCCGCTGCCGGGCTTCACCGCCTGGATCGTCGACGAGCAGCTCATGCCCCTGCCCCATGGCGCCGAGGGCGAGTTGGTGATCGGCGGCCCGGCGGTGGGCGCGGGCTATCTGCACCGCGAGGAGCTGACGGCGGAGAAGTTCGTCATCGCGCCCTTCGTCGATGACGGCGGCGAGCATCCGCGCATCTATCGCACCGGCGACCTGACCAAGCTGACGCCGGACGGCGACATCGAGTTCCTCGGCCGCATCGACCTGCAGGTGAAGATCCGCGGCTACCGGGTGGAGCTCGGCGAGATCGAGGCCGCCATCGCCGACGACGCCAGCGTCTCCCAGGCGGTGGTGAACCTGTACCGCGAGGAGGACGGCAGCGAACTGCTGGTCGCCTTCCTCACCCCGCGCGGCAAGGGCGACGTGGAGTTGGAGCGGATCAAGACCGCCCTGGCCGACCGCCTGCCCGCCTATATGCGCCCCAACGCCTACGAGGTGCGCAAGTCGCTGCCGACCCTGATCTCGGGCAAGGTCAACCGCAAGGCGCTGGAGCGGCCGCGGCGGATCGAGGTCGAGGCGCGCGAGCTGGAGCCGCCGGCCACCGCGACCGAGGCGGCCCTGCTGGACGCCTGGCGCGGGGCGCTGGGCCAGACCGCCATCTCGGTCACCGACGACTTCTTCGAGGAGCTGGGCGGCCACTCCCTGCGCGCCGCCAAGATGGTGTCGCTGGCCCGCGCCACGCCCGATCTGCGCAGCATCTCGATCCAGGACCTCTACGCCGCCCCGACCATCCGCCGCCTGGCCGCCCGCCTGGACGTCGCCCGCCCGGCCGCGGCGGCGTCGGCCAAGCCGCCCGAGCCGTTCCACCCGATCCCGCAGCTGCGCCGCACCCTGTGCGTGATCGCCCAGACCCTGGCGCTGATCCCGATCTTCGCCGTGGCCGGGGTGCAATGGATCTTCCCCTACCTGGCCTACACCGCGCTTGCGACCGACCAGGACCGCATCTTCCCGCTGCTGGTCGCCGGCGCCGCCTTCGTGGTGATGCCGCCGCTGGTGCTGATCCTGTCGATCGCGGTGAAGTGGCTGGTGATCGGCCGCTACAAGCCCGGCGACTACCCGCTGTGGGGCGCCTATTACTTCCGCTGGTGGTTCGTGCGCCGGTTCCTGGCCATCGTGCCGGTGCAGTTCCTGGCCGGCACGCCGATGATGCGGATGTACTACCGCATGCTGGGCGCCAAGATCGGCTCCGGCGTCTTCCTCGGCCTCAACGATATCGACGCCGCCGACCTGGTCAGCATCGGCGAGGGCGCGGTGGTCAGCGAGGGGGCGGTGATCGCCACCGTCTCGGTCGAGCGCGGGCTGCTGCGTCTCGGCCGCGTCCACGTCGGCAAGGACGCCTTCCTCGGCACCTTGTCGGTGGTCGGCCGCGACGCCAGGGTGGGCGACGGGGCGGTGCTGGAGGACCTGTCGGCCCTGCCCGCCGGCATGGCCATCCCCGACGGCGAGCAGTGGACCGGCTCCCCGGCCGAACGCATGGGCCCGGCGCCCAAGCGGCCGCCCGCCGAGCAGCCCGGCCTGCTGCGCAAGATCCTGGTCAATCTCGGCCTGCTGCTGGCCGCGCCCCTGCTTCCGCTGGCGGCGGTGATCCCCATCGCGCCGGGCCTGATCGCCATGATCGAGCTCGACTGGCGCAGCAGCGACTATACCTACATGGCCATCTCGCCGGTCCTGGCGCTGGTCTATGTGCTGGCCATGTGCGCCCTCACCGTGGTGGTGAAGTGGAGCCTGCTCGGGCGGGTGAAGCCCGGGCGCTACTCGCTGTGGAGCTGGTTCTACGTCCGCTTCTGGTTCGTGCGGCAGCTCGGCCTGCTGGCGCTGGAGCTGCTGCATCCGATCTACGCGACCCTGTACGTGCGGCCCTGGTATCGGGCGCTGGGGGCCAAGGTCGGGGCGCGGGCCGAGATCTCCACCGCCACCTCGGTGGTGCACGACCTGATCGACATCGGGGCCGAGAGCTTCATCGCCGACGGAGTGGTGTTCGGCGCCGCCCGCGCCGAGCCTGGAGCCCTGGTGCTGGAGCGAACCCGCATCGGCCGGCGCACCTTCGTCGGCAATTCGGGCCTGCTGCCCACCGGCGCGGACCTGGGCGACGAGGTGCTGATCGGGGTGCTGTCCAAGCCGCCGGAGGACCCGGCCAAGGCCATGGAGACCGGCGCCACCTGGTTCGGCTCGCCCGCCATCCGCCTGCCCCACCGCCAGAGCTTCGCCGTGTTCGACGAAGGCGCGCGCTTCCGCCCGTCCAAGCGGCTGATCGCCACCCGCCTGGCCATCGAATATGTGCGCGTGACCCTGTCGCTGACGGTGTTCATCGCCCTGTTCAGCGCGGTGCTGTCGATCGTCGGCGACCTGTCGATCAAGCCGCACGCCGCGCTGTGGATGACGCTGGCCTTCCCGTTCCTCTACATCTGGTTCGCGGTCTCGGCCGGCGCCTTCGTGATCGCCCTGAAGTGGCTGGTGGTCGGCCGCTACGCCCCCACCACCAAGCCGTTGTGGAGCCCCTATGTCTGGCGCACCGAACTGGTCACCTCGACCTACGAGAATCTGGTGGTGCCGTTGCTGCTGGAGCCGCTGCGCGGCACGCCGTACCTGAACATCTATCTGCGGCTGCTGGGCTGCAAGATCGGCAAGCGGGTGTTCGCCGACACCACCGACGTCACCGAATACGACTTGGTGAGCGTGGGCGACGACGCGGCGCTGAACGAGAACGCCGGCCTGCAGACCCACCTGTTCGAGGATCGGGTGATGAAGGTCTCCGGCGTCGAGATCGGCGCGCGCGCCACCGTCGGCTCCCTGGCCATCGCGCTCTACGACTCGGTGATCGAGGCCGACGCCCAGCTCGGCGACCTGTCGGTGCTGATGAAAGGCGAGACCCTGCCTGCCGGCACCAGCTGGGAGGGCTCGCCAGCCCGCCCCGCGCGCGGTTAAAGGCAGTCGCGATTAACCCTGGAGCGGATCGGATGTCGCCAATCTCACGGGCCGCGGCCCTGTTGCTGGGCGCGCTCGCCCTCGCCGCCTGCCAGCGCGGCGGCGGGTCGGATCAGGCGTCCAGCCAAGCCTCCGGCCAGGCGTCGGGCGGCGCGACCCAGCCGGCCCCGGCGCCCGCGCCCGTCCCCGAAGCGGCCAAGCCGTATCTGGCCCAGCTGCCGGCCAGCTACGCCCACGCCGACCTGGACAACGGCAGGCTGCACTTCAACCTGTGCAAGCCCTGCCACACCGTGGCCTCGGGCGCACCGAACATGACCGGCCCCAACCTGTACGGCGTGTTCGGGCGCAAGGTGGCGAGCCAACCGGGCTTCGACTATTCGCCGGCGCTGAAGGCCAAGGACTGGACCTGGGACGAGGCTCACTTGGACCAGTGGCTCAAGAGCCCGCGCAGCTATGTGCCGGGCACGCGCATGAGCTTCTACGGCATTCCCGACAACGAGGATCGGCGCGATCTGATCGCCTATCTGAAGGTCGCCTCTAGCGGTGGGCCGATGTAGCGCCGACATCAGGTGCAGGCGCGACATAATTAGCATCTTCGTTTGTCGAATTAAGAAGGTGTTCATGCACCCGACAGATGATCAAGGCGAGGTATCAGCGGACCGGACTCAGGTGCAAACGGCCCAAATCACGCGTGGCTCGATTCTAGACCTGGCCCATTCACGTCGGCCGGGTGATCGCGATCGCCTTCTGCTGGCCGTGGCTGACCTGTGCGAGCATAGCGACGAGTGCACCCGCGCCGAGGTGCAGACCGTCCTGTCCGACGTCTTCATGAGCCTGATCGGCCAGGTCGAGCGGGACATCCGCCGGCAGCTGGCCGAAAAGCTCGCCGGGGCCGACTGGGCGCCGCGCGACCTGATCGCCTACCTGGCCCGCGACGACGTCGAGATCGCCCGCCCGATCATCGCCCGCAGCCCACTGCTGGAAGACCAGGACCTGATCCGCCTGCTGGTCGAGGCCAGCCTGGAGCACCACATCGAGATCGCCCGCCGCCCGGCCCTGCCGTCGCGCGTGGTGGACGTGATCCTGGCCCAGGGCGAGACCGACGTGCTCGCCGCCCTGGCTGGCAACGAGAGCGCCGAGATCACCCCGCTCGCCATGGAGCGCCTGGTCTGTTTCTCGCAGACCATCGCCGCCCTGCGCGCGCCGCTGTCGCACCATCCGCGCCTGACCACCCAACTCGGCGCCATGCTCTATGTCTGGGTCGGCGAGACCCTGCGCGCGGTGCTGTCCGACCGCTTCGAGGTCGACAAGGACTCGTTCCGCGAGGCGGTGAACCAGGCGGTCGACCAGGCCCGCGGCGCGCCCGGCGAAGCGGAAAGCCAGGAGTTCGACGAGCGTGCGGCCATGGACCGCCGCATGGTCGAGAAGCTCAAGGCCGGCGGCCAACTGCGGCCGGGTCTGCTGCTGCGCGCGCTGCGCGAGAGCAAGCTTACCCTGTTCACCATCGCCCTGGCCCAGCTCGGCGACTTCTCCACCGACGATGTCCGCGCGGCGCTCCAGGCCGAAGACGCCACCCCGCTGGCCCTGGCCTGCGCGGCGGTGGGCGTCGACCGCGGCGCCCTGCCCACCGTGCTGTCGCTGGTGCGCCAGCTGAACAACGGCCGGCCCTGCACCCCGATCGAGCTGAACGAGCTCGCCCGCACCACCGCCTCCATGGACCGCACCACCGCGGCGGAAGCGTTCCGCGAACAGGCCGCCGCCCGCGCGATCTAGTTTGACAAACCGTCGCAGCCCCGCATTGGTGAGGGAAGCAGCTGCGCGGTACCGTCCCCTTGCTCCGTAAGACTTCCCTGCACCACTCGGGCGCCATCCGTGTGGCCTTCCTCGCCAGTGATCGCCCCGAGGCGCAGGAGGCCCGCGCGCGGCTGCAGGCGCGCTATGGCGCCCACGCCGTCGGGGAGGCCGACGTGATCGTCGCGCTCGGCGGCGACGGCTTCATGCTGGAGACCCTGCACGACTGCCTGCACCGCCAGTTGCCGATCTACGGCATGAACCGCGGCTCGGTCGGCTTCCTCATGAACGACTATGCCGAGAAGGGCCTGCTGGAGCGGATCGCGGCCGCCGAGCACGCCGTGATCCACCCCCTGTCCATGACCGCCGTCGACGCTTCCGGCGAGACCCACGAGGGCCTGGCGATCAACGAGGTCTCGATGCTGCGCCAGACCCGCCAGACCGCCAAGCTGAAGGTGTCGATCGACGGCAAGGTGCGGATGGAGGAGCTGGTCTGCGACGGCGTGCTGGTCTCGACCCCCGCCGGATCCACCGCCTACAACCTCTCCGCCCATGGCCCCATCATCCCGCTCGACGGGCGGGCGCTGGCCCTGACGCCGATCAGCGCCTTCCGGCCGCGGCGCTGGCGCGGCGCCCTGCTATCGCACAAGGCCCAGGTCTCCATCGAGGTGCTCGAGGCCGACAAGCGCCCGGTCAGCGCGGTGGCCGACAACTTCGAAGTCCGCCGCGTGCAGCGGGTCGAGGTGGTGGAGAACCGCGACATCGAGCTGGTCATGCTGTTCGACGCCGGGCGCAGCCTGGAGGAACGGGTGCTGGCGGAACAGTTCCAGACCTGACCGAACCGCCGTCCACGCGCCCTGCGGCGCGGAACGGCCTGGTTTGAACAGATTTTCTTAAGCAAGATCGGGCAGGTTACGCGGCCAGCGCTGAGCAAGGGATCGAACATGTCAAACCCAAACCAGCCCGGCTCCGGCGGCCAGGTCTTCGCCCCGCCGACTTCGTTGCGCGACCGCCTGGGCCCGCGTTTCGGCAAGATCAATCCCGACGCCATCGCCAAGGCGGAGGCCGCGCTGAAGGGCCTGTCGAGCCAGTTCAGCCAGTGGCTGCAGGACGAGATCGCCAAACTCGAGAACGCCCGCGAGGTCATCCGCACCGACGGCGCCAACCAGTTCACCCTGGACGCGCTTTACGGCCACGCCCATGACCTCAAGGGCCTGGGCACCACCTACGAATATCCGATCGTCACCCGCATCGCCGGTTCGCTGTGCAAGCTGCTGGGCGAGGGCGACACCCGCCTGGTGGCGCCGATGCCGCTGGTCAACGCCCACGTCGACGCCATCCGCGCCGCCTTCCGCGACGGGGTCAAGGACGCCGACACGCCGGTGGGCGCGGCCCTGGTCGGCGAGCTCGAGCGCCACACCAACCTTTACCTGGCCTCGGTCAGGGGGTCCTGAACCACCGTAAAGCCGGCGTCCGCGCGGATCGTCATCACCGTGCGCCCGTCGCGCAGCTGCGGCTCGGGCATCACCGGATGGATGGCCCGGGCCCGCGCCGCCTCGACGGCCGCCCGCGCCGTCGGACTTTCCGCCAGCAGCCCGAGATTGGCGTAGGTCGGAAACAACAGGCGACGGACGCCTGAACGCGCCTCCGCCGTCATCGCCTGCACGTCGATCCAGTCCAGACTGACGAATTCCTGCGCGGGGCGCGGCGCGACCGGCGCCTCGATCGCAGCGATGAAGAACCAGGTGTCGAAGCGATAGGGCGCGCCCAGCGGCGTGATCCAGCGCGCGAACGGAGCCAGCGCCGCCAGGTCGGGCTGAAGCTCCAGCCGCGCCAGCAGCTCGGCGAAGGCCAGCTCGCCCGCGCCCACCGCCGCCTGAGCCTCGGTCAGCGACGCCCCAGCCAGCGAGGCTTCGGTCCCGGCCAGCCGGCCGTGGCGGTCGCGCGCCAGCAGGACCCCGGTCTCCTCGAAGGTCTCGCGGATCGCGGCGATGCGCAGAGCCTGTTGCTCGTCGTCTTCCTGGGCGTCCAGCCGTTCGGTCCAGGCCGGGTCGGCGTCCTGCGGCTCGACCTTGCCGCCGGGAAACACCAGGGCGCCGGGAAAGGCCTTGGCGGCCATGGGCCGCTCGCCCATCAGCACCTGCAGCCCCGGCGCGTCGCGCACCAGGATCAGGCTGGCGGCGGCACGGGCGGGGACTTCATCGGCGGGCATGCCGGAACCTAGAGCGCGTTAGGCGAAGGTGTAAACGGCTTCGCCGCTCGAACGCGCTCTACACTTTTGAATCTAGAGCACGATTCAGCGGTCGGATGATTTCATCCGCCCCCATCGTGCTCTAGCGCTTCACAGCGCCAGGCGGAACTGCCCCGTCAGGCACTGCCCCGTCAGGCGGCGACGATGCGCCTGGCCGCGCCGCGCTCGGCCTGGTCGAGGTCGTCCATGCGCTCGAGCAGATAGTCCACGTCCACCGACGGGGTGGGATCGCCCTCGCGGGTCAGGAAGCGTTCGAGCATCCGCTGCTGGAAGCGCGGCAGGTCCATGTCGGCGCCCTCCTGCTGCAGGGCGTGGAAGGTGTCCACCCCGGCGCGGAAGGCCGGGTACAGGTGCTCGGGCAGGCCGGAGCGGTCGTACAGCGCCTTGAGCCCCAGCGCGCCGCCGTCGTGCACCATCAGCCAGGCGCGGTGATGCGGCACGCCGGCCATCTCGGCCATGGCCCACTCGATGAACGGGATGTTGCCCTGGGCCAGGGCGCGCAGCAGCAGCGAGGGCGTCAACCGCGCCTTGGCCTGCAGGTGGGCGACGAAGGCCTTGAAATCGGTGACGCGCCCGGCCTGCTCCACCAGGTCCACCGTCGCCCGCTCGCGCGCGCCGATGGCGATGCTGAGCGCGGTTTCCGGCGACAGGGCGTGGGTGTCCACCAGGCGCTGGCGCACCTGGTCGCTGACCAGGGCCACGAGCTTCTCGGAGATCGAGGGCGGCAGGGCCTTGCGATAGGCCAGGGCCACCGCCATCGCCTCGCTGCGGCCGAAGCGCGCGAAGGCCTGCTTCAGCGACTGCTCGCTGAACCGGGCGTTGTCGTTGGCGAAGGCGGCCCGCAACGCCGCCTCGCCGGCGTGGTCCGCCAGCGCCCCGGTCACCGTCTCCGACAGCTCCGGCCGCCTGGCCACCGCCAGCCGCTTCAGCTCGTCGCTGACCCGCACGATCTCGGCCAGGTCTTCGTCGGTGAACACCGGCGAGAAGGTCAGGATCGGGGTGGCGACGCTCTCCACATCCTGGGCCAGCTTCATCGCCACGTCGCGCGGCAGCCAGGGCGAGTTCTTCAGCGTCACCGCCAGGGCCCGGCGCACCAGCTCCGCGGCGTCCAGCGCCATCAGCCGCAGCACCTCCGCGGCGGCGTCGCGCTCGTCTTCGGACACGCCGGCCTCGATGCGGCGGCAAAGCTTGTGCGCGACGATGGCGCGCTCGTCGGCGGTGTCGCCACGGACCAGCGCGCGGATGTCGGTATCGGTCAGCGCGGAACGCACGGTTAGGGCTCCTCCCCCGAGGGATCGCCCGAATGTGCTCCGTCAAGCTTAACGGAGCATTTACCCAAAGGCCGAAGCGACCGAACTCTGTGCCATTCGGGGATCGCTCAGGCTCAGGGTCGCTTATGGTCCCTGGCGTCGGAGAGCATGCTGAGCATCTCGCTGGAGAACATCGAGGTCACCGGCGAACTGCTCTCGTCCTCGTGGGTGTTGAGGATGAAGTTCACCAGCATCTCCTCCTCGCGCATACGCTCCAGGTGGGCGGCGCCGGCATAGGCGGTGAAAGCGCTCTCGCCCGGATCGTTGGCGGCGGCCACCTGCACCGCCACGTCGCCGCCGGTGCGGCTGAGGTTGGCGTAGACCTCCGCCACCGTCAGGGCCCGGCCGCTGCGGTAGAACACGCCGTGGTTGGAGCCCGCCGCATCGGGCAGCAGGCTGGCGGCGGTCACGTTGGGGTTGCTGTTATAGGCCTCGATCAGCTTGGCCGAGCCCTGCGGCCCCAGGAAGTGGGCGGCGTACAGCTCGCCGCCGGTGGGCTCGCGCCCCACCCGGCCGCGCAGATAGGCGGCGTGGTCCGAGGCCAGCTCGCCCGCCATCACCGCCGCGGCGTGGGGATCGTAGCGCAGGTCCATGATCACCTTGCGCGCGTCGGCCCCCTGGGGGACGAAGTAGCGGCCGTCCGGCCCCTGGGCGATCAGGTCGGCGTAGCGGGCATAGCCGTGGGCGGCCCCGTGACGCTTGAGCGCCGCCATCCAGGTCTGTTCGACGAACTGGAACAGGCCCGCGGCGGAGGAGCTCGAGGCGTGGGCGCCGGAGTCGAAACCGCTCTCGCGCCGGGCCGTGCGCATCAGGAAACCGAAGTCGACTCCGGTCGCCGACGCCGCGCGCTTGATCGCCTGCTCGATCCCGCCGAGCCCTCCGATCTGCGCCATATCCATGGGCAGTATTTGCCGGGTGCAGGGTTAATTTCGCCTTAATCCCCGGTTGCAGCGGCGGCCGGCCGATACCGCATGGCGACGTTGCAGCGCTCATAGCGGGCGCCGAAATCGCGCATGATCGCCGTGTCGTGGGCGAAACCCAGCTTCTCGTACAGGTGGATCGCCGCCTGGCAGGCCGTGTTGGTCAGCAGATACAGAGGCTCCGCCTGCATCTGCTCGGCGCGATCGATCATCGCCTTCAGCAAGAACTCGCCGGCCTTCAGGCCACGCGCCGATTCCAGCACGCCCATCTTGGTCAGCTCGAACTGGCGCTCGCCGGTCTTCTGCAGCGCGCAGGCGCCCACCACGCCCAGGCCGGCCGCCTCGACGAACAAGATCGCGCCACCCTTGTCGATGATTCGCGCGCGGGGATTTTCCAGCACGTCGCGGTCGGTCGGCTCCAGGCGGAACATCGCCTCGATCCACTGGGCGTTGATGTCGTGGAAGTGCGGCGCCAGCTCGTCGGAGAACTCGCGGATGGTCAGTCGCCCGGTCGCGCCGGCCCGCAGGTCCAGCGGCGTCTTGTTAAGGGCGTCCTCGACGGCGTCGAGCTGGTCGAGCAGGCCGCCGGACAGGCCGCGGCACAGCTCCACCACCGCCGCCTCCACCTTGGGCCACACCTCGCGCTTGGACTGCGCCACCGCCGCGCCGCCGGCCTCGGTCAGGGCGACGGTCTTGCGCCGCTGGTCCTGCTCGGTGCGGTCGGCGGTGACGTAGCCCATCTCGACCAGGCGCATCAGGCTGCGGGTGACGCCGGGCTGGCTGATGCCGGTGGCGCGCACCAGATCGCCGACAGCCATCGGCCCGTCCCGGTCCAGCGCCGCCAGCAACGGATACTGGGCCGGCTGGATCGGCAGGCCGGCCGCCTCGACGATGCGCTCAACCTCGCCCTGCATGCGCTCGCCCAGGCGCTTGAGCCGACTGCCCAGGAAAAGGTGGCCTCGCTCACGGACGATGTCGGTCATCGCAGCCTCACTTACATAACGCGGTATATATCATGTTATGTAATTTCCCGCGACTGTCTACCGCTTCGGCGGCGCGCTCGACCCAAATCCCTTCAGGCCGCTTCCGTGCGCCGGAGCACCGCCACCGACTGGCCCAGCACGCCCCCGGGGCCGTCCTCGCCGGGTCCGACGAACCGCTCGCGCTCGAAGCCCAGATGTTGGCACCAGACGTCGATCGCCGAGCGCTCGATGAACATATCCAGATGCACTCGACGCGCTGCGCTCACCGCCTCGGCCGAACTGCGGAACACGTGCCACTGCTCGGGCGCCCTGAACTCCAGGAACGAAAAGACCAGCCGGCCGCCGGGCCGCAACGCCCGCCGGATTTCCTGCAGGTAGAGAAACGTCTCCTCGTGGTGGAGATGCGTGAACAGGCTGAAGGCGCTCGCCATGTCGAACTGGCCGTCCGCCACCGGCAGCGTCAGCTTGGTGTTGAGCACGAACCGATAGTGGGCGGCCGCCTGGGTGCGCGCATAGGCCAGCAGCTCGGGAATGATGTCGACGCCCAGATAGTCGATGCTGCGCAGGTCCTTCAGCGTATGGGCCAGCCGGCCGCTGCCGCAGCCCAGGTCCAGCAGGTGGTGGCCGTCCCGCAGCCCCGCCTCGATCAGCAGGCCGCTCTGCAGCCGGCCCATTTCTTCGTATTGGCCGCCCACCGCGCGCTGCATGGCCTCGTCCAGCGGATAGCGGGCCATCAGGCTCCGCACCAGGCGGCGATAGTCGCGTGTGTAGTGGGTGCGGTCGTCGTCCCCCAGACGCGCCAGCAGGTAATGACCAAGGCCGACGACGCGGCGGTGGAAGGACAGCTTGTCGGTCATCGGGGCCCCATCGCGAACGCGCGAGGTCGCGCATAGGAAGAAGCGAATCCGTTTCTAGATATTCGGGAGCTTTGACAAGGCGCCAGGCCGGGGCCCCACCTTTCCAGCCCGTGAAGCCCTCCGTCCACGTGCTTGTATCGTCCCTGAAACAGAGCTTCGATCTGGCCCGGCGCTGCGCTAGACAGGGCAAAATCACAACAGAGGCCAGAACGCCAATGTCCGAGACCGCCAACCCCACCCTGGTGATGACCCTGGAAAGCGGCCCTGTCGTCATCCGCCTGCGCCCCGACCTGGCCCCCGGCCACGTCGCCCGCATCAGCGAGTTGGCCGACTCGGGCTTCTACGACGACGTGGTGTTCCACCGCGTGATCCCGGGCTTCATGGCCCAGGGCGGCGACCCCACCGGCACCGGCCGCGGCGGCTCCGACAAGCCGAACCTGAAGGCCGAATTCTCCAGCGAGCCGCACGTGCGCGGCGTCTGCTCCATGGCCCGCACCAACGATCCGAACACGGCCAACAGCCAGTTCTTCATCTGCTTCGACGACGCCCGCTTCCTCGACAACCAGTACACCGTCTGGGGCGAGGTGATCGAAGGCATGGAACATGTGGACGCCCTGCCCAAGGGCGAGCCGCCGCGCGCGCCGGGCAAGATCGTCTCCATGCGCACCCAGGCCTAAGAGCCCAGACCTAAGAGACGGAAATGAAAATGGCGGCGGCTCGCAGGCCGCCGCCATAGATCTGGCCTCGTCCGCCATCGCCGGCTGGTTCCGGCAGGCCTTTGACGACGCCGCAGGGCCTCCGGATCGAGCCGGAAGCCCGTGCCCCGAGATTACGCCGGTCAGACCCTCGGACCGACGCGCCCGTAAAGGGTGACGCCTTCGCCGCAAGCCGCCATCACGCCCGTGAACAGCCGGAGCAAAAGCGCGGTCATCGCAGTCCCTTCAGTCGTTTCCTCGCGCCGCATCTGACGTGCGGTCTTGATTAACGCAGGGAAACACGCTTCCCGCGACCCGGCAATAGACCCGCCGTTGATTGGACCAGCAGGTCCAGGATGTCAGCGTTGACTTGGCGAGACTGAACCAAACTCTGCGCGCCAAGCTTTATGCCTGCCGCCAGATCGGCCCGTCACAAATCCTCCACGCAGAAGCGGGACCCTCTCAGCGCCCGATGAACCGCTGGTGCATCTCCTCGGTCTGCAGGCCGCCCAGGCGCGCGGCGACGGCGGCGACGAAGGCGCTCAGCAGCATGCCGACGGCGGTGAAGAACGCCGCCTGGGCCGCGATGTTGGCGGCGCGCAGGGTCTGGTCCGGCGTGGTCGGCGCGCTGAGCGCCAGATCGCCGGCGAGGTGCTCGGCGTAGGGCCCGAGCACGGTCGCCGCCAGGACCACCGCCGCCACCGTGGCCAGCGCCCAGGCGATCAGGCCGTGGGCCGTGTCGCGGAAGTGGGCCTCGTCGCCGTGGGAATGGAGCCAGACCGTGCGCAGCCGCCCCGCCAGATAGCCGGCAAGGCCGCCGCAGATCACCTGGATCGCCATAGCGGTCGCCCCGAGTTCGGGCGTGAACGCCTGCAGGGACGCTTGGGTGGAGAGCCCCGGAAAGCCGAGCGCCAGACCGAAGCCCGCCGCCAGCAGCGTCAGGATCAGCCCGGTCGCGACGGCGACCACGGCGCCGGCGAAGATCGCCGACCATGACACCGCGCGCTCACGCATTATCGCCGGCTGGGCCGGCATGGGGATGTCGATCTCGACCATGACGCGCCCTCAAAAATGGTGGCTGCACATGGCGAGCAGCAGGATGATCGGGATCGGTACGCCTATGAAATAAAGAAGAATGGATCGCATCTCAGCCTCCCACGCCATCGCTTGGCTTTCCCCCAACCGGGCAGGCGTGGTTTTGTTTCAGGGCGCGCCGCCG
>FSXV01000078.1_pt1 | contig 19106 bp, 16 predicted proteins | sample 1638401 | NCBI WGS metagenome assembly FSXV01 (sample SAMEA3914788, study PRJEB12502) | metagenome | biome: forest; material: soil | place: Canada | collected 2011-07-03 | depth 0.1 m | reverse complement strand
GGGGAATGTCCCGAGCGGCAAAGGGGGCGGACTGTAAATCCGCTGGCTATGCCTTCGCAGGTTCGAGTCCTGCTTCCCCCACCACGCGCGATCCCGGACCAGGTTTCGGGCGGTTGTCCCGCGGGTATAGCACAATGGTAGTGCAGCAGCCTTCCAAGCTGAGGATGCGGGTTCGATTCCCGCTACCCGCTCCAGCCCTTGCGTGGACGTGTCAGGCCGCCAGTCCGAACGGATGAGACCTGGCGAGCCCCTCGTGCAGCCTGTGTTCGTCCGGGGTCATGGGGATGCATCGGATGTCGATGCGATCGACCGACAGGGCGTGTTCCGGACGGCTCAGGTGGAGTTGCGCCTGGCAGTGGTCGGACGCGTATAGGACGCACTGGTAGTAGGGATTGAAGGTCAGGATGAGCTGGTCGACCGTGCTGACGGCGATGCGGCCGTTCAGCACCGCCTGGATCGTGAGCGGCTCATACGGATATTCCGGGCACGCGCCCCAGATGCGGACGCAGTTCATGCCGGGGCTCAGATCGACGCCGCACCACACGGAGGTTCCCGTCAGGCCCGGCGCCTGCGAGGCCTGGTCCTGGGCCTCGCGCCCGTAGAGCGTGCCCGGGTGTTCCTTCGGCACATAGGCCAGGTCTTCGATGCTTTTGCCGCCGGCGAAGGCGGCGTGGCTGTCGACCGCCTCGAAGGTCATGGTGTTGAAGACGCGGTAGCCCTGGCTGCGCAGCAGCTCGAACGGCCGTGGATCGGATTGCCGGGTCTCGAGCAGGATGACGGGGCGGCGGCGTTCGATCAGCCGATGCGCGCCCAGCAGCATGTCGTACTCCGCACCCTCGATGTCCGACTTGACGAACGACGGAGCTGACGGGTTGGCGAGGAAGTAGTCGTCCAGGGTGATCGTGGAGACTGTCGTGGGCGTTCCGAGCTCGTCCCTTATGTACAGGCTGTCGGTGTTCGAGAACGGATTCTCGTAGAGCGTCACCTCCGCGCCGCTGGTGTGAAACAGGGCCTTTTCGACGACGGTCGTGTTTTCGAGGTCGGCGACGCGGATCAGCTGGTTCAGGTCGCGAAGGTTGCGCGGGCTTGGTTCGAAGCACACCACATGCCCGCCGGGGCCGACGAGATCGGCCAGCGGCTTGGTCAGCCAGCCGCGGTTGGCGCCGGCGTCGTAGACTGTGTCGCCGGGGCGCACGAAGTGGCGAAAGGCGATCTGAATCTGGTGTTCGGCGAACGGAACGTATTGCACGGTTTCTTCCCCCATACCCGGTCTTCAACTCCCGTCTTGTCAGGCGGGTTGCCAAAGCCACCGGATCATCGCGATTGCGAAGGATGCTGGCGGCGAGGCGTTGCTTGTATAGGGCGATGATCGTCCCTTAGGTTGATCGCGCGGTCGAGTGGGGGCGGTTGTGCAGACTATCAGTGGGCGTGCCGGCGTGGGTGCGCGACGGCCGTTGCGCCATGCGCTTCTGTCGGGCGTGTGTCTGGGTGGGGCGTTCGTTCTTGGCGGCGGCTCGGCGCGGGCGATCAGCACCCGGCCATTTTATCCGGTGGACGCGTGCGGCGCCCTCGTCGACGGCGCGGTGACATGCACCAGCGCTGGAAACCCGTATTCGGGGGGAGTCTATTACGAGGTCCCCGGAGACCTGTCCGTCAAAATAAACAGCGATGTTCAGATCCAGAACAGTACGGAATTCGATGCGGGGATTTCGCCCAACTCGACCGCGAAGTTGGTCGTCATAAATGACGGCTCCATAGCGGGTGGGATCACCGCGGCCAATGAGGGGAGCGGTCTGACCTTCCTGAAAAGCAATTCGCTGTCCAACGGGATCTTCCTTGTCTCATACGGTCCGGCGTTGGTGATCTCCAACAGCGTGACGTCAGCTGCGAATAATACGACCGCCTTGGCGATTGAAGGTCACGCGTCCGTAAAGGTCATAAGTGACAATGTGGTGGAAACCGGCCAGAACGCCTTTGGCATCGGCGTGTCCAGCATCGCAGCATCGCCGAATTCGCGTGTCGAGGTTTATAGTAGCAATGTATCGACCGTGGGTGGGGTGGCGATCAGCGCAAACAATTATTATGGATCTGTATTTGTTGTAAGTAAAAATATATCTATAAGTCCTCAGGCTGGATTTTCTTTAAATAGTGTGCGGTATGCCATCGAGGCGAATGGCGCTTCTGGTTCGACATACGTATCGAACATCGGAAATTTGAACATAAATTTTCGAGACTTTGGGGGCATTTCCGCCACGAACCAAAGCGGCGACGTGACGGTCTCGAATACGGGCGCCATAAATACGTTGACCACGGCGATATACGCCAATGCGGGCGACATCGTCACGGTCTCCAGCCCGGGGTCGATTGTTGACGGCGGCGGCTCGTCTCTGCCCACCAGCGGCGCGGATCAAGGCGGGATCGTCGCCATCGCCCCCAACGCCGTGTCGGTGACGGCCGGGGCGATCACGATGCTCCAAGCGGCGTTGAGCGTACCCGGTTCGCCGGCCATCCTGGCCACCAGCACCGGAGGCGGTCCCGTCGACGTTACGGTCGACGGCCCGATCACGACCTACGGCACGCCCGCTCCGGGCGTGCAGGCCTCCGGCCAGTCGGTGGCGGTGACGATCGCCAGCAGCGGCTCGATCACGACCTACGGCGGGGCCCTCGGCGAGACCAGTCCCGGGGTTTTCGTCCAGGCAGGAACCGGCCTGGCCAGCGTGACCAACGCAGGCGCGATCAGCACCTCCGGGGAGCAGAGCGACGGCATCTTCGTCACCGGCGGGCAGAGCGTTCAGGTCGTTAATTCCGGGCAGATCTCGACGACGACCATGGGCGCCGCGGGTATCTTCGCCAGCGGCGGCGGTGGGGTGACGATCGACAACAGCGGGCTGATCGCCAGCGATGGGACCGCCGTCTCCGCCCAGGGCAGCCCGGTGATCCTGAACAATACCGGGACAATCCAAGGTGCGCTCCAACTGACCAGCTCCGGCAGCGTGTTCAACAACGCCGGAACGTTCGTCGCATCGGGGAGCAGCAGCTTTGGTTCGAGTGGCGTCGTCAACAACACCGGCACGGTGACGATCGCGAAGACCGGCGCGCCGATCGCCGTGGGGCTGAACGACCTTCAGGCCTTCAACAACAGCGGCTTGGTGGATCTGCGAAACGGCGTCGCGGGCGATGTGCTCACCATCTCGGGCCCGTTCAACGGCAAGGCCGGCAGCAGCCTGGCGATCGACGTGCAGATGACCCCGAACGGGGTGGCGACCGACAAGCTGGTCGTCGGCGGCCTGACCGGCTCGACCTCGCTGCAGGTCAACAGCCTTGGCGCGAGCCCGGGCGTCCTTACCCCCGGCGTGGCGGTGGTCCAGGTCGGAAGCGCCGCCACGCCCTCCGCCCTGACCCTGGCGAACGGGCCGATCGTGAGCGGGTTCGTGCAATACGGCCTGAGCTACGATCCTAGCGCCAGGACCTTCGACCTGATCGGTGTTCCCGACGCGGCGGCCTACGAGACGGAGAAGTTCGTCGAGGGGGCCCAGAACGTCTGGCGCGAGAGCGTCCAGGCATGGTCCGACCACCTTGGCGAACTGCGTCACGCGCAATCGGTTGGCGACGACCTGGCGCTCAGCGCCGGCGTGCACAGCTGGGGCCAGGCGTTCGGGTCGAGCTTGCGGCGCGACACGACCCAGGGCTTCGCCGCATTTGGCCAGGCCCAGAGCGTCGATCTTTCCTATCGCCAGGATTTCCTTGGTTTCGAAACGGGCTTCGACTTCGTCAGCCCGCAGCCCGTGGGCCTGCTGGTCACCGGCGTGACCGGCGGCTTCACCACCTCGAACCTGAACTTCAGCGGGACTGGGGACGGCGCGACCTACCAGGCGGCCAATATCGGCGGGTACGCGGCCTATCTGCTTGGGCCGTTCTTCGTGAATGGGCTGGTGAAGTACGACGACTACGACGTCGCCGTTCTCAGCACCCAGGCCCAGTACGGCCGCGACATCCAGGGGGCCGGCTATGGTGGGAGCCTCGAGGTCGGCTACCGACTGGACCTGCAGCGGGTCTATATCGAGCCCCTGGCGAGCGTGGGCTATGTCCAGACCCATCTGGGCAGCATCGCTGCGCAGGGCTCGACGCTCGACCTGCATGACGGCGACAGCCTGAGCGGCAAGGTCGGGGTCCAGGTTGGCGCGCCCTTGCGCAGCGGGGGTCCGTTCGCCGCCGCGCCCTATCTGGGCCTGAATGCGGTCAACGAGTTCGAAGGGCGCAACAGCGTGGTCTTCAGCAATGGCGGCTACAACCTGGGTTTCGCCAACGAGCGCCCTGGCGCCTACGGCCAGGCGATCGTGGGGCTGAACTTCGCCACCGTCGCTGGCTTGGTCGGCTTCATCCAGGGCGAGGGGGATTTCGGCGGCTTCAGTGGTGGCGGGGGCCGGGTCGGTTTCCGATGGAAGTGGTAGGCCGGACTGCGACCCGCCTTGCAGGCTGAGGATGCGGGGCGACCGCCGCCCGCTCCAACTCAGCGGGCTATCGTATAAGCCTGCGCCCTGGCCGGAACGCCGGTTGGTCGGGGCGGTTCTGCTGGGTTTGGCGACGGGGAGCGGGCGTGACGGCGATCGACGGCGGGCGTCTGGCGATATGGGCGATCTGTGCGGCGGCGACGGCGGGGGTGATCCTGCGTCCGTTCCGCTGGCCCGAGGCGATCTGGGCCGTGGCCGGGGCGGCGGTGCTGCTGGCGGCGGGGCTGCTGCCGGTCGAGGCGGCGTGGCGGGCCGTGGGCAAGGGGACCGACGTCTATCTGTTCCTGGCCGGAATGATGCTGCTGTCCGAGATCGCCCGGCGCGAGGGGCTGTTCGAGCGCGTCGCCGCCATGGCGGTGAACCAGGCCCGGGGCTCGCCGCGGCGGCTGTTCCTGCTGGTCTATCTGGTGGGGACGGCGATCACCACCTTCTTGTCCAACGACGCCACCGCCGTGGTGCTGACGCCGGCGGTCTATGCGGCGGCGCGCAAGGCCGAGCTGGAGCCGCTGCCCTACCTGTTCATCTGCGCCTTCGTCGCCAATGCGGCGAGCTTCGTGCTGCCGATCTCCAACCCGGCCAACATCGTGCTCTATGGCGACCACACCCCACCGTTGGGGACGTGGCTGCTGGCCTTCGCCCTGCCGTCGGTGGCCGCCATCGGCATGACCTATCTCGCCCTGCGCCTGACCGAGGGGCGGCGGCTGGCGGCGCGGTGCGCCGAGGCCGTGGAACTGCCGCGGATGTCGCGCGGCGCCTGGGCGGCGTTGTGGGGTATCGGTCTGACGGGCGGGGTGCTGCTGACGGCCTCGGCGCTCGGCCGGCCGCTGGGCGCGCCGACCTGCGCCATGGGCCTGCTCACCGCCGCGGTGGTCTGGCTGCGCGAGAAGAGTTCGCCCTGGGACACGCTGAAGGGCGTCTCCTGGTCGGTGCTGGTCCTGGTGGCGGGGCTGTTCGTGCTGGTGCAGGCGCTGGACCAGACCGGGCTGATCGTCAGCCTGGCCCAGGCGCTGCGTCACGCGGCGGGGGGCGTGGCCTGGGCGGCGGGCGCGGCTACGGCCCTGGCCAGCAACCTGATGAACAACCTGCCGGTGGGGCTGATCGCCAGTTCGGCGGTAGCCCAGGCGCACCCGCCGCAGAAGCTGGTCGACGCCCTGCTGATCGGAGTGGACCTGGGTCCCAACCTGTCGGTCACGGGCTCGCTGGCGACCATCCTCTGGCTCACCGCCATCCGGCGCGAGGGCGAGCACGTGGGGTTCTGGCGCTTCCTGAAGGCGGGCGCGGTGGTGGCGCCGCCGGCCTTGATCCTGGCCCTGGCGATCAGGCTGTGGTCGCCAGTCTGACTGTCCGGCGCGTGACTATCAAATGTTAGGATCGAGCTGCGCCACCAGGCCGCCGGGCAGCAGTTCGGCGCGACCCGCCAGCGACAGCTCCACCAGCGCGGCCAGGATGGCGGCGGTGGGCGCGTTCAGCGCCCGCACCAGTTCGTCGATGGGGACCGGGGTGGGCGAGAGCAGGGCGTAGGCCTGTTCGCGCAGGCGGTCGGCGGCGGCGTCCAGTTCGCGCCCTGCCAGTTCGGGCTCGTCCCGCGGCGCCCCGTCGAACAGGTCAGGCTGCGGCTCGCGCAGGCCGCCGACGCCGTGCAGCACCCGCAAGATGTCGTCGAGGTCCTCGCACAGGTTGGCGCCTTGGCGGATCAGGTCGTTGGGCCCCTTGGCGCGTGGATCCAGCGGCGAGCCCGGCACGGCGAACACCTCGCGTCCCTGCTCGGCGGCCAGGCGCGCGGTGATCAGCGAGCCCGAGCGCATCTCGGCTTCGACCACCACCACGCCCAGCGACAGGCCGGAGATGATGCGGTTGCGGCGGGGAAAGTCCTTGGCCTGGGCCCGGCGGCCGACCTCGACCTCCGACACCAGGCAGCCGCTCTGGGCGATCTGGGCGTAGAGCTCGGCGTGGTCGGCCGGATAGACGTCGTCGATACCGCCGGCCAACACCGCAACGGTGCCGCTCTCCAGCGCGCCGCGGTGGGCGGCGCCGTCGACGCCGCGGGCCAGACCCGAGACCACGACATAGCCGGCGCGCCCGAGGTCGGCGGCGAGGCCGCGGGCGAAGCGCTGACCGGCGGTCGAGGCGATGCGCGCGCCGACCACGGCCACGGACGGCCGGGTCAGCAGCTCGGCGCGGCCGCGGGTCCAGATCAGCGGCGGCGGTGGGTCGAGCGCGGCCAGCAGGCGCGGAAAGCCCGCCTCGCCGACGGTGATCAGGCGCGCGCCCAGCCGGTCGCCGCGCTCGAGTTCTTGGTCGATCTCGGCGGTGGTGGCGATGCGCAGGGCGTTGGCGCGCCCGCCGCGACGGGCCAGGTCGGGCAGGACCTCCAGGGCGCGGGTGGCCGAGCCGTAGCGGCGCATCAGCTCGCGGAAGGCGACCGGGCCGATGGTTTCGCTGCGGGCCAGGCGCAGGCGCTCGCGCCGCTCGTTGGCGGAGACGGCGCCGGTCGGGAGGCCCGGGGTCACGCGGCGCCGCTGCGGGTCAGGGCGAAGGCGCCTTGTGGCCGAACTTCGGCTCCTGGCCGCGCATCAGCCGGGAGATGTTCTCGCGGTGGCGCATCACCACCAGCACGGCGCAGACCAGCACCAGCCAGATCACCGGCTGGGGCGCGTGCCAGATCACCGCGAACGTGGGCGACAGCACCGCCGCAGTCAGGGCGGAAAGCGAGGAGATGCGGCTGACGGCGAAGACCACCAACCAGACGGCCAGGGCGGTCAGGCCCACCGGCCAAGCGGCGGCCAGCATCACGCCCAGCGCCGTGGCCACGCCCTTGCCGCCCTTGAACCGCAGCCACATCGGGAACAGGTGGCCGATGAAGGCCGCGCCGCCGGCCAGGGCCCCGGCCTGCTCGCCGAGGAAATAGCGCGCGATCAGCAGGGCGACGGCGCCCTTGGCCGCGTCGCCGATCAGGGTGATCAGGGCCAGGTCCTTGCGCCCGGTGCGCAATACATTGGTGGCGCCGATGTTGCCCGAGCCGATCTTGCGCAGGTCGCCGGCCCCGCCGAGGCGGGTGGCGATCACCCCGAAGGGGATCGAGCCGAGCAGGTAGCCGCCGAGGAGAACACTCGCCAGCGTGAGAAACGTGGGACCGTAGGGCATGTGGCGACTTTAGGGCGGGCTTGGCCGTGGGCGCAAGCGGACGATTGCCGAGGTCGCGACGCGGATAGCCGAGGACTCGCTGACGCGCTAAGCCTTGCCCCTGAACGGAGGCCACATGGCGGGACTGAAGGACAAGCGCGGCTTCATCGACAAGGACCGGCTGGACCTGTCGGAGCGGCAGGCGGTCGAATACTGGATGAAGCGCTGGGGCGTCACCCGTGACCAACTCACCGCAGCCCACCGCAAGGTCGGCCGGCTGATCAAGGACATCGCTGCAGAACTCGGCAAGAAGCGCTGAGCCCTCGGCGCGAGCCCCTCAGCGCTCGGTCTGGGGCCTGAGGCCGGCGGCGTAGCGCCGCCAGTTCTCGACATAGTGCTGGGCGCCGAGCGCCAGGCGGGCCTGGCCTTCGGCGTCGAGCGTGCGCACGATGCGGCCCGGCGCGCCAAGCACCACCGAGCCGTCGGGGATCTCCTTGCCCTCGCCGATCAGGGCCTTGGCCCCGATCAGGCAGCCCTTGCCGATCCGGGCCCCGTTCAGCACCACTGCGCCGATGCCGATCAGGCTGCCGTCGCCGATCTGGCAGCCGTGCAGCATGGCCATGTGGCCCACGGTGACGTCGCGGCCGATGGTCAGGGGCGAGCCCATGTCGGTGTGCAGCACCGAGCCGTCCTGGATATTGCTGTTCTCGCCGATCTCGATCGGCTCGTTGTCGCCGCGCAGCACGGCGTTGAACCAGACGCTGGCGTTGCGGCGCAGGATCACCCGGCCGATCAGCGCGGCGCCGGGGGCGATCCAGTAGGCGCCGTCCTCGGGCGTCTCCACCGCGACGCCGTCCAGGGTGTAGACGCCAGCCATGCTCAGCCGCCCTTGACGCCGCCGCGCTTGGCCAGGGTGCGCAGGCACTGGTCCTCGATCTCGCGCAGCTCTTCCAGGGTCTTGGTCAGGGCCTCGCGGGTCTGCTCCAGGTCGGAAATGCGGTGGCGCGCCGCGTCCAGCAGGGTGCGCAGCTGTTCCTTGTGGGTGGGGTCGAGGTCGTAGAGGTCGAGAAACTGCTTGATCTCGCGCAGCGAGAAGCCCAGCCGCTTGCCGCGCAGGATCAGCTGCATGCGGGCATGCTCGCGCTTGGTGTAGACCCGCGTGGTCCCGGCGCGCGACGGCGTGATGAGGTCCTTGTCCTCGTAGAACCTTAGGGCGCGCGGCGTCACGCCCAGCTCTTCGGCCAGTTCGGTCACGGTGTAGAGACGGGCCGGGCCAGCGTGCTCAGGCGGCTTGGCGGCCATCATGGTCCCGCTCTCCCCACCGTCCCCCGCGCCCGAAGCGTGCTTTGGTCTGTCGGCTTCGGTCATTGCGCCAGAATCCCTAGTCCATGCAGCGGGATGCGCCCACCGATATCAGGGGCCGCGCCGCTGCGGCCGGGAGCCGCGCTTGGACGCGACGCCGTCCGACGCCGGAAGATTGGATGCAGCCCCGCAGCTTTGGTCATCAGCCCTTCGATCTGGGGGATTGGATCGCGCATCTCACCTAAACGTCAATCCGCTGACGCATAAAAAATGTGCGGCAAAGCAAGAGATTTAACGCGCCGGGCGGCGATTTCGATCAAGCTTCGCTTTTGCATCGACCAAATTGCGCTCCAGGCGTTGTTCCGCTTGAAGATGGTCCTGGAGACGCCGCCATGACGCCCGATGAACGCAGTATGCTGCAGCAGTTCCTGTCAGACCTCGCCCAGGCCCGTGGCGTGGCCAAGGATTCCGAGGCGGAGGGGATGATCGGCCAAGCGGTGCGCGCCAATCCCGATGCGCTCTACCTGCTGGTCCAGCACGCGATCCTGGCCGACCAGGCGTTGCAGGCCGCCCAGGCCCAGATCCAGCAGATGGAGCAGCAGCTGCCGAGCCAGGCCCCGGCGTCCGGCTTTCTCGGCGGTGGCCAGTACGGCGGCCAATACAGTGGCCAAAACATTGGTCAGGGCGGCCCGCCCGCCGGCTGTGAGCCTGGCGGCGGCTATGCGCCTCCACCCCAGCCGCAGTCGCAGAGCCCGCTGTCGGCCAATAGCGGCCTCGGCAGTTTCCTGCGCACCGCCGGCACCATGGCCGCCGGCGTGGCCGGGGGCGAGTTCCTGGCCCAGGGCCTGTCCAACCTGTTCTCCCCGCGGGACTGGTAGGCGGGATGCAAGCTTGGGGGCGGGGGCTTTGAGGCGTGCGGGGAGGGATCGGCGATGACCGTCGCCTGCCTGGCCTGTGGAACCGTGCAGGAAGCGCCGCCCGCGCCGCGGCCGGGCCTGGCCGCCTGCTATGTCTGCACCACCCAGATCCAGCGCACCGGCTGGCGCAACCGGGCCGCGGCCCTGACCGTCGCCTGGGCCGGGCTGATCCTGATGGCGGCGGCCAATATCCTGCCCCTGGCGAACGTGAACCTGCTGGGGGTGATCCGGCGCAGCTACCTGGCCTCGGGGCCGGCGACGATCTGGCGCGAGGGGTTGCCGAGCGTCGCCCTGGTGCTGGGGCTGGTGGTGGTGGTCCTGCCGCTGGTGCGCTTCGGCCTGCTGATCGTGGCGTTGCAGGAATCGCGCGCCGCCTACCGGCCGCCCTGGCTTGGCCGGGTGTTCCGCTGGGCGGTGGAGCTCGAGCAATGGGCCATGCCCGACGTGGCGGTGCTGGGCTTCTGGGGGGCGCTGAGCCGGCTGGGCGCGCTGTTTCCCCTGACCCTGGGCGCGGGCGGCTACGCCCTGATGGGCGCGGGGCTGGCCACCATCGTCGGGCGGGCCTTGCTGGACAAGCGGGCGGTGTGGCTCGACATCGCCCCCGACCGACCCGACCCGGGTGGCGAGACCCTGTCCTGCGGCGTGTGCGACCTGCTGCTGCCGGCGTCGATGGCCGGTGAGCGCTGCCCGCGCTGCGCCGCCGAGCTGGAGCGCCGCAAGCGCGACGCGCTGGGCCGCACCACCGCCCTGATCGTGGCCGGGCTGGTGCTCTATCCCGTGGCCAACCTGCTGCCGACCTTCACCATCGTGCAGTACGACGTGGGGGCCAGCTACACGATCCTGGGCGGGGCCATCGAGATCGCCAAGGCGCACCTGGTGGGCCTGGCGATCCTGGTGATCGTGGCCAGCTTCGTCATCCCGATCCTGAAACTGCTCAGCCTGATCTGGTTCATGAGTTCGGTGCGGCGCCGTTCGTCCCGCCGGCTGCGGGCCAAGACCTGGCTTTACCGCACCGTCGACGAGATCGGGCGCTGGTCGATGGTCGATCCGTTGACGATCTGCTTCCTGGTCCCGTTACTGCATTATGGGAATCTGACCGCCAGCCGCCCGGAGGCGGGCGCTGCATTCTTCACCGCCGTGGTGCTGACGACCATGTTGGCCACCCGGACCTTCGATCCCCGCCTGATGTGGGACGCCGCCAAGGGAAGGCCGATTTGACCGATACGTCCGACCCGCCGCCGATCGAGCCCCCCGTCGAGCCCCCGATTGGGCCCTCTGGAGCGCCCTCAGGCGAGCCCAGGCGCACCGCCGCGCGCATCGAGCAGAGCCGCTGGCCCGGCTGGGTCTGGGCCATCCCGGTGCTGGCCTTGCTGGTGGCCGGCTGGCTGGCGCTGCAAGGCCTGACCCAGCTCGGCGAGACGGTGACGGTGAGCTTCAACACCGCCGTGGGGCTGGAGGCGGGCCAGACCGCGGTGAACTACAAGGGGCTGGACGTGGGCGTGGTGCGCGACCTGCAGTTGCTGCCCAATGGGCGCATCGCGGCCAAGATCCACCTGAACCGCAACGTGCGCCCGCTGCTGCGCACCCACACCCTGTTCTGGATCGTCGGCACGCGGCCCAGCATCACCGACATTGCCTCGCTGAAGGCGGCGGTGGCGGGGGCGGTGATCTCGATGCAGCCGGGCCCGGGCGAGCGCGCCAGCAGCTTCATCGGCCTGGACCAGCCGCCGACCGTGCCGCCGGGCACGCCGGGCACGGCCTTCACCCTGGTGGCCGACCGCCTGGGGCCGGTGCAGCAGGGTTCGGCGATCTTCTATCGCGGCATCGAGGCCGGCAAGATCACCAGCTACACCCTGACCAAGGCCAACGAGGTGCGCATCGGTGCCTTCATCAACGCCCCGTTCGACCGGCTGGTGCGGGCGCGCTCGCAGTTCTGGGTCGAGAGTCCGCTACGCATCGCCACCGGCGCCGGCGGGTTGGAGGCCCAGATCGCCTCGCCCTCGGCGCTGCTGTCAGGCGCGGTGGCCTTCGACAACCTGAAGAGCGGCGAGGACGCCGGACCCCAGGCCCAGGGCGGCGACGCCTTCGTGCTCTATTCCGACCAAGGCAAAGCCGAGGTGGCGCCCACCGGGCCCGAGTTCGCCTACGGCCTGGATTTCCACGAGGCCATCGGCAGCCTGCAGCCCGGCGCGCCGGTGCGGCTGCGCGGCTTCCCGGTCGGCCGGGTGACCATGGTCGGCTTCCACTTCGATCCTGCCAGCGGCACGCTGCAGACCCCGGTGACGGTGATGCTCTATCCCGAGGCCATGCACCTGCCGCAGAACGACCGCAGCGCGCTGGACCACATGATGGCCCAGCTGGTGGCGCGCGGGCTCCGGGCCAAGCTGGGCCAGGCGCCGCCGCTGGTGGGCTCGCGCATCGTGTCGCTGGACTTCGACCCCGGCGCCACCCCGACCGAGATGGGGCGGCGCGACAACGTGCCAACCATCCCCACCACGCGCTCGGGCGAGCTGGACGACGTGATGTCCGAGGCCGACTCGGTGATGCGCAAGGTCAACCGCCTGCCGATCCAGGAGATCGGTGAGAACCTGCGCCAGCTCACCGGCAGCCTGCGGGCCCTGACCTCCTCGCCCAAGGTGGGCGATAGCCTGACCCACCTGGACAGCGCGCTGACCAATCTTGACGACATATCCAAGGAGGCCAAGCCCCAGGTCGGGCCGCTGATCGCCTCGCTGCGTTCGGCGGCGGATCAGCTGCAGAGCACGGCGGCGGCGGCCAGCCAGCTGGTTGGCGGCCAGGGCGCGTCGCAGGACTCCGACCTGCCCTCGGCCATCAAGCAGCTGAACGAGGCGGCGCGCTCGATCCGGTCGCTGGCCGACTATCTCGGCCGCCACCCCGAGGCGATCATCCGCGGCAAGCAGGGAGGGGACCAGTGAGGCGTCCGTCGACATTCCATGCCGCGATCGCCGGCCTCGCCTTGGCTGGGGCCGCGCTGACGGGGTGCGGGCACAGCGCGCCGACCCGGATCTTCACCCTGGCCGCAGCCGGGCCGTCCAACGCCGCGGCCGCGACCTACGCCGGGCCGCCGTTCCGGGTCGATGCGGTGCGCATGCCCGCGGCGCTCGACCGGCTGGAGGTGGTGCAGCAGAGCACGGCCGAGGAGCTGACGGTGCACGACCTGGCCCACTGGGGCGCGCCGCCGGGCGACCTCGCCCGCCTGGCCCTGACCCAGGACTTGGTGGCGCGGCTGCCGGCCGGCGCGGTGATCTATCCCGACGCGCCCAAGCCGCCGGGCGCGTCCAGCCTGGTGGTGGACGTGCTGGCCTTCCAGCGCAGCACCCAGGGTTATGTGCTGGACGCCAGCTGGACGTTGACGCCCTCACCGGCGCCGGCCGGCCAGGGCGCCACGCCGCTGCGCCGCGAGCTCAGGCTGACTGATCCCGGCGGCGCCGGTGTGGACGACGCTGGGACCGAAGCCGCCGCCCTCAGCCGGTTACTGGGCCAGCTTGCCGACGCCATCGCGGCGGGGCTGGCGTAGAAAGCGCAGGATGCGCGGCCTTCGCCGCTGGCTGGACGGCGGGTAGCCCTTCGGGTTCGTCTTCATTCGCCGGGATGAGCGGGGGTGACTGCGGATTGAGTCTCGGCCCCTAGTGGCCCGTGCGCACCGTGCCCGAGCCCGTGACGCTGCGGCTTACCGGGCCGGTGACGCTGGCCACATAGATGTCGCCCGACCCGGCCACCGAGCCGGAAAGCGCGCCCGCTTCGCCGTCGAAGCTCAGGTTGCCCGAACCCGCCACGCTCGCCTGCACGTTGGGCGCCCGGCCGCCGTGGATGCGGACGTTGCCGGACCCCGCGATGCTGCTCTCCACCGGCCCGTCGACGCTGGCCAAGCTGATGTCGCCCGACCCAGCGTTTTTCGCGTGCAGACCGCCGCGCACCGCGCCCAGCTTGATGTTGCCGGAGCCGGACAGGATCGCGTCGACATCGCTCCCCACCGCCTCCATCTGCAGGCCGCCGGAGCCCGAGATGTGGGCGGTCAGGCCGCCGGCCGATCCGGCCGTCAGCTCGCCCGAGCCTGAGGAGACGAACGCCAGGCGGCCGCGCACGTCGGCCGCCGTCCAGTCGCCGCAGCCACTGCTGGCCAGTTCCAGGCCGTCGCTGCGCCCGACCTCGCCGTAGACCGCCGAGCTGGCGCCGATACGCACGTTCATCGGGGCGTGCACGGTGATCACCGGCAGGTCGCCGTACGCCACCTCGCCCACGCCGCGGACGATCACGAGCCGGGATTCGCGGCGGATGGAGCCGATGGCGTGGCGGGTGACGCAGTTGACGTGGTCGGAGCCGCGCCAGGGCCCGGCGCCGTCGCCGTCGCCCAGCCCGCCGTCGACGATCACCTGGCCACCCTCCTGGCGCACCTGCAGTTGCGGCAGGCGGCTGGGGCCATGGCTGATCGTGACCGCGACGTCGCTGCGCGCTTCCGCGATCACCACCACCCGGGCGGCGGCATGCTCGATCTTCACCTGGGGCTGGTCTTCGGCCCGGGCTTGGACGGCGCCCAGCGCCAACACCAGGGCCGCGCCGCCCAGCAATCCTTGAAGGTTCATCGCCCACTCCCACCGTCCTTGAGAGCGATCGGATAGGTCGGGCGATAACCGGACACAGCTTAAATCGGCGTCATGACCTGGAATTAATCCCGGCCCCGGTCTTTAGGCCGCTTCGGCGTCCTCGTCGTTGGCGGCGTCCAGCATGTTGGCGACCCCGGCCAGCAGGTCGCCGGCGGTGATCGGCTTGGCGATGTGACCGTCGGCGCCGGCCTCGGCGCAGGCGCGCAGGTGCTCGGGCATGGCGTTGGCGCTCAGCACCAGGATCGGCGTGCGGGCCCGGCCGTCCTCGGTTTCGTGGCCGCGGATGGCGGCGATGGCGGTGAGGCCGTCCATCACCGGCATCTGCAGGTCCATCAGCACCAGGTCGTAGCGGCGCATCTTGAAGGCCTCGAACGCCTCCAGTCCATTCTCCACGCAGGTCAGCTCGACGCCGGCCTGGTCCATGATCAGTTCCACCACCCGCCGGTTGGTGGCGTGGTCGTCGGCCAGCAGGATGCGGGCGGCGGCCTCGTCGGCGGGGGCGGGCGGCATCTGCAGGGCGGCGGCCGGCGCATGGGCGCGGGCGGCGGCGGCGTGCTCGGCCTCGGGCAGGGGCAGGACCAGGGTGAAGGTCGCGCCTTCGCCCGGGGTCGATGCCGCGTCCAGTTCGCCCCCCATCAGCTCGGCCAGGTCGCGCGAGATCGCCAGCCCCAGGCCCGAGCCGCCATAGCGCCGGGTGATCGAGCCGTCGGCCTGGACGAAGCGGCCGAACAGGGCGTTCTTGCGCGACGGTTCGAAGCCGACGCCCGAGTCGCGCACCGACAGGCGATAGGTGTGCTCGGCGGCGTTCTCGGGCTCCACCCGCAGCACCACCGCGCCCTGGGCCGTGAACTTCACCGCATTGCTGAGCAGGTTGACCAGGATCTGCTTGGTGCGCACCGCATCGCCCACCACCTGGCGCTCGGCGGCCGGATCGACCTCGACCTGCAGCGCCACCTGCTTCTCGCGCGCGGCCGAGACGAACAGGGCGGCGGCCTCGCGGGCCAGGTCGGCCAGGCCGAACGGCTCGGGGTTGATCGACAGCCGGCCGGATTCCACCCGGGCGATGTCCAGGATGTCGGACAACAGGTGGTTCAGGGCGATGGTCGAGTTCTCGACGATCGAGACCATCTCCTGCTGGCGGGGGTCGAGGGTGGTGCGGGCCAGCACGCCGGTGATCCCCAGCACGCCGTTCAGGGGCGTGCGGATCTCGTGGCTCATATTGGCCAGGAACTCGCTCTTGGCGCGGTTGGCGGTCTCGGCGGCGTCGCGGGCCTGGGCCAGCAGGTCGGCGTTGCGGTTGCGGGCGGTGACGTCGACCAGGGCCGCCAGCCGGGCGTCGCAGCCGTCGTAGGTGGTCTTGCGGGTATAGGGCTCGATCTCGATGATCTCGCCGTCGGCGCGCAGGTGGCGCCAGGACTGCTGGTCGGCGGGGACGCCCTCGGTGAGCAGCGCCTGCCGCACGCGGAAGGCGTCGTGCTGGCCGGGCTCGAGCGCCTTCAGCACGCTCATGCCGATGACGTCCTCGGCCTTTTCGTAGCCGTATTGGCGCAGGGCGGCGTCGTTGACGGCCAGCAGGCCCAGGGTCTCGCTGTCCCACACGGCCATGGCCACCGGGTTCTCGCGGAACATCAGGCGGTAGGATTCCTCCTTGGCCTGGGCTTCCAGCTTGGCCGTCTCCAGCTTGCGCGCGGCCTCGGTCATCTCGGCGGCGTGGCGGTGGTTGTCGGCGTTGGAGGCCTGCAGCAGGCCGAGCGCGCTGCCCACGCCGACGTAGCGGCCCTGGTGCACGACGATGAAGCCCTTGAGCAGGTCGGCGGCGCGGCTCGACAGGGTGTCGCGGATCAGGTCCGCCGGCGAGGCGGCCCCTTCGACGACCAGGGGGTGCTCGTTCATCACCAGCGAGATCGGGCGCGTCATATAGAGCGAGCGGCCGTATTGGGAGCCGATCTTCTGGGCGAACGCGTTGCGCTCCACCAGACCCACCGGCGTCTCGTCCGCCTCGACGACGGCGATCACCAGGGTGTCGGGTTCGGCGTTGAAACGGTCGAATACGGTTTGACCCGGCGTGTCCGGTGAAACCGGCTCCGTGTGCTCCGCCAAGTCGAACAGGGACTGCATTTTCACCACCAGAAAGCGCGGCTTCCGGCGGCGCATTAACGGGGCGAAATAAAGTAAGAATTAACGCCGATCCGCCCGTCGTCCGTACAGGGACGATGCAGAAAGAGTTTCATAAAATTGTCACGTCACGTGTAGTTCACGCCGACGTCACAGAATCAGATTAGCTGGTGTCGTCTATCCGCCATTGGAGCCGGCGGCTTACGGAGAAGATCATGACGTTGCGCTGCCGCACCGTATTCATCTCCGATGTGCACCTCGGTACGCGGGGGTGCCAGGCCGGTTTGCTGCTGGATTTCCTGGACCAGCTGCAATGCGATGAGCTCTACTTGGTCGGCGACATCGTCGATGGCTGGAAACTGAAGAGCGGGTGGCGCTGGCCGCAGGCGCACACCGACGTGGTGCAGATGGTTTTGCGCATGGCGCGCAGCGGTGTCGCAGTCACCTACGTGCCCGGCAACCACGACGATCGCATGCGCGATTTCTGCGGCGTGCATTTCGGCGGGGTGGTGGTGGCGCGCGACGCCATCCACGAGGCCGCCGACGGCAAGCGCTACCTGGTCACCCATGGGGATGAGTTCGACGGCATCGTCAGCCATGCCAAGTGGCTGGCCTTCCTGGGCGACTACGCCTACCGCGCGCTGCTGTCGCTGAACACCCGCTGGAACGCCCTGCGCCACCGCGTGGGGCTCGGCTACTGGAGCCTGTCGGCCTACGTGAAGCTCAAGGTCAAGAACGCGGTCCAGTTCATCGACGATTTCGAGGAGGCGGTGTCGGAGGAGGCGCGCCGGCGCGGCGTCGACGGCGTGATCTGCGGCCACATCCACCATGCCGAGATGCGCGAGATCCGCGGCATACTCTATGTCAATGACGGCGACTGGGTGGAGAGCTGCACCGCGGTGGTGGAGCACCACGACGGCCGGCTGGAGCTGATCGACTGGGGCCGGCTGCGCCAGGCCCGCGGCGCCGGGGCGACGTCGAAGCCGCAGGTGTCGCCCGAACTGTTCCCCCAGCCCGCCGGAATCTAACCCGCAGGTATCAAGCCCGCCAGTATCTGACCCGCAGGTATCTAGAGTCGCGAGGCGGCCGGGCGGGCGCTTTCGCCCCGCCCGGCCGCGTACGGCTCAGCGCGAGCGGGCGCAGCGCAGCGGCGCTTCGTTGCCGACCTTGCAGAAGTAGCTGCCGAGCATGGCGCGGCGGACCACCAGCTTCTCACCCTGATGGGGGGCGTCGTTCAACGGCGTGGTGTCGATCTGCTGCCAGATCGCGTTTTCGTCGGTGGTCAGGACCCACCTGCCGGTCCCATCCTGCTGGGCCGAAGAGATATGCGCCTCGACGTTTTCGAGCGGCCCTTCATTGCCGCGCGAGAAGATGCTGAACGAGGGCAGGTTGAAGCCGAAGGACTGGCGCGTCACCTGGTGGACCTGTTCGCGGTCGACCACCACCACGTCGCCCTTGTTCTGCGCCTGCTCGAAGGCGTCGGTGGCCTTGTCGTAGCAGGCCAGGCGGGCGTCGTTGTCGCTCAGCTTGCGGCAGTCCGAGATCGCCTGCACCACGGCCGCGCGGCCCGGGTCGACGGCCGCCGAGGCCTGTCCGGCCAGCAGGCCTGTCGTCAGCAAGGCCGCCGCAGCGACGGTCGCTTTCATCCGCATCATTGGATTGTTGTCCCCAAGGTTCCAGTTCGAGCGCTGGCGCCGCTTTATAAGCATTGGCGGTGTCCGGCGCTTCGGTTGCGATGTGTATTCCGGTCCGGCCGCGCCCCTTGGCGTCCGTTCGGGGTCGGGAGGGCCGGGAATGGCGGCCATTTTCCTGACCCAAATCAGACACAATCTGGCGTGCGGTCGTTAGGCGAGGAGAGGGCCGAACTGAGGCGCCAGTGGGGCGCAATTTCCGGCTGAAAGGTGGCCTTGACCCCTGTTTGCAGCAGCTCGGAAATTTGGAACGGTATATCGTATGCCACTTTCTCGGGCGCTTCGCCACAATTTCCGGCGCCATGTGGCTGCCCTGTGACCAAGATGCGACAGCTAGGCGTCGATCGGATTACGCGCCCGTAACCTCGATTGACCGCCCGTGTGAGCGTGTCTTCTAGTTGGGGTAACCGGCGGGGAGCCGCGCGGGGGCGTTTTCACATCGTGAGCAGGCTGGCGGCCATGAGCCCCGTCGCTCCGGAGGGGATGAACTTGAAAATCAGATCCATGCGCGAGCGTCTGCTGGCGTCGACGATGATCGTCGGCGCGTTCGCTGTTGCGACTGCAGGCCAAGCTGCAGCGCAAGCCGTTCAAACCGCTCCGGAAGCCGGTCCCGCGCCGGCCGCCCCGACCGGCGGCGCCGAAACCACGCCCTCGACCAGCGCCAACGGCGCCCCGTCGGCGGTGAAGGAAGTGGTCGTCACCGGTTCGCGCATCCCGCAGCCGGGCCTGACCTCGGCCAGCCCGCTGACCGTGGTCAACGACCAGGAAATCAAGCTGGAAGGCACGACCAACGTCGAAAGCCTGATCAACAACCTGCCGCAG
>FSXV01000179.1_pt1 | contig 19846 bp, 16 predicted proteins | sample 1638401 | NCBI WGS metagenome assembly FSXV01 (sample SAMEA3914788, study PRJEB12502) | metagenome | biome: forest; material: soil | place: Canada | collected 2011-07-03 | depth 0.1 m | reverse complement strand
GGCGATGCAGGAGGGGCGGCGGCTGATGGAGCAGGTCGGCTGGGCCGCGATCCTGCCGCAGATGCTGGCGGCGCTGGGGGCGGTGTTCGCCCTGGCCGGGGTCGGCCATTCGGTGGCGGTGCTGCTGGGCCAGGTGCTGCCGGTGGACAACCGGCTGGCGGTGGTGTGCGCCTATACCTGCGGCATGGCCCTGTTCACGGTGATGGTGGGCAACGCCTTCGCCGCCTTCCCGGTGATGACCGCCGCCGTCGGCCTGCCGCTGATCGTGCAGAAGTTCCACGGCGACCCGGCGATCATGGGGGCGATCGGCATGCTGTCGGGCTTCTGCGGCACCCTGCTGACGCCCATGGCCGCCAACTTCAACCTGGTGCCGGTGGCCCTGCTCGAGCTTCCCGACCGCTGGGCGGTGATCCGCGCCCAGGCGCCCACCGCCTTCGTGATGCTCGCGGTCAACACCGCCTTGATGTACGCCTTGGTGTTTCGTTTCTGAGCCTCGAACCCTGAGCCCTGAGCAGGTCCGCGCCATGACCCATCACGACCTGACGCCCGAGATCGCCGAGCGTTTCGCCCGCATCGCGCTCAGCCACGTGGCGCGGGAATATCCCAACAAGCTCGACCACGTGATGGCCGCCGACGAGGACGCCCGCACGCCGCGCGACCTGCATCCGATCTTCTATGGCAGCTATGACTGGCACTCCTGCGTGCACGGCTACTGGATGCTGGCGCGGCTGTACCGGCAGTTCCCCACCGCGGTGTTCGCGGGCGACGTGGCCGGCCAGCTGGAAGAAGCCTTCACCGCCGACAATGTGGCCGGCGAGCTGGCCTATCTGCGCCGCCCGCACAGCAAGAGCTTCGAGCGGCCTTATGGTTGGGCCTGGCTGTTGATGCTGCAGGCCGAGCTGAAGCGGCACGAGACCGCGGAGGGCAAGCGCTGGGCCAAGGCGCTGCAGCCCCTGGCCGACGGCTTCGCCTGGCGGTTCAAGGACTTCCTGCCGCGCGCCGACTATCCGATCCGCGCCGGCGCGCACCACAACACCGCCTTCGCCCTGCTGCTGGCCTCGATCTACGCCGACATCGCCGAGGACGCCGAGCTGGACCAGACGATCCGCACCAAGGCCAACGCCTGGTACGGCCGCGATCACGACGCCCAGGCCTGGGAGCCGTCGGGCGACGACTTCCTGTCGCCGACGCTGATCGAGGCGCAGCTGATGCGCAAGCTGCTGAAGTTCGACGCCTTCCGCGCCTGGCTGACCCACTTCCTGCCGCACCTGGCCGAGGGACGGCCGGAGATCCTGTTCGAGCCGGTGGAGGTCAGCGACCGCACCGACCCCAAGATCGCCCACCTGGACGGGCTGAACCTCAGCCGCGCCTGGGCCTGGAAGAGCCTGGCCCCGGCGTTGGACGGCCCCTCGGCCGAGCGGGCCCTGACCGCGGCGCGCAAGCACCTGGGGGCCAGCCTGCCGCACGTGGCGGGCGACTATCTCGGCGAGCACTGGCTGGCCACCTATGCGGTGCTGGCCCTGGACGGAGCGGTGTGAGTGACGCGTAAGGCCGACGGCGCAGGTGGGGCGGGCTGGGAGTTCTGGATCGACCGCGGTGGCACCTTCACCGACGTGGTGGCGCGCCGGCCCGACGGGACCCTGCTGACCGAGAAGCTGCTGTCGGAAAACCCCGAGCGCTATCGCGACGCCGCGGTGGAGGCGATCCGCCGCCTGCTGGGCGTCACCGACATCCCCGGTGACCAGATCGACGCGGTGAAGATGGGCACCACGGTGGCCACCAATGCGCTGCTGGAGCGGCGCGGCGAGCCGACCCTGCTGGCCATCACCGAGGGCCTCGGCGACCAGCTGCGTATCGGCTACCAGAACCGGCCCAAGATCTTCGCCCGCAAGATCGAGCGGCCCGAGCCGCTGTATGCGCGCTTGGCCGAGATCACTGAACGGGTAGACGCCGCGGGCCAGGTGGCGCGGCCGCTGGACCTGGAACGCGCCCGCGCCGAGCTGCAGACCGCCTATGACGCCGGCCTGCGCGCGGTGGCCATCGTGCTTATGCACGGCTATCGCCACGCCGAGCACGAGCGGCGGCTGGAGGCCCTGGCGCGCGAGATCGGCTTTACCCAGGTCTCGGCCAGCCACGACGTCAGTGCGCTGATGAAGCTGGTGGCGCGCGGCGACACCACGGTGGTGGACGCCTACCTGTCGCCGGTGCTGCGCCGCTATGTCGACCAGGTGGCGGGCGAACTGGGCGAGGGCGTGCGGCTGTTGTTCATGCAGTCGAGCGGCGGCTTGGTCGACGCCCACAGCTTCCGCGGCCGCGACGCGGTGCTGTCGGGGCCGGCGGGCGGCATCGTCGGCATGGTGCGCACGGCCGAGGCGGCGGGCTTCAACCGGGTGATCGGCTTCGACATGGGCGGCACCTCCACCGACGTGTCGCACTATGCCGGCGAGTATGAGCGCACCTACGAGGGCGAGGTGGCCGGCGTGCGGCTGCGCGCGCCGATGATGCGCATCCATACCGTGGCGGCGGGCGGCGGCTCGATCTGTAGCTTCGATGGGGCGCGGTTCCGCGTCGGGCCGGCCTCGGCGGGCGCCAATCCCGGACCGGCCTGCTATCGCCGCGGCGGGCCGCTGACGGTGACCGACTGCAACGTCGCGCTGGGCCGCATCCAGCCCGACGTGTTCCCCAAGGTGTTCGGCCCCACCGGCGATCAGCCCATCGACGTGCAGGCCTCGCGCCGGCGGCTGGCCGAGGTGGCCGAGGCCATCGGCCAGGCGACCGGGCGCCGGCCCGGCGTGGAGGAGGTGGCCGAGGGCTTCCTGACCATCGCCATCGACAACATGGCCGGCGCCATCAAGCAGATCTCGGTGCAGCGCGGCTACGACCTGGAAGGCTATGTCCTGGCCTGTTTCGGCGGCGCCGGGGGCCAGCACGCCTGCCGCGTGGCCGAGGCGCTGGGCGTGGAGCGGGTGATGATCCACCGCTTCGCCGGGGTATTGTCCGCATACGGAATGGGGCTGGCCGACCTGCGGGTGCTGCGCGAAACCACGGTGGAGGCGCGGCTGGAGCCGGGCTCGGCCAAGGCGCTCGAAGAGCAGGCGTCCGCGCTCGCCAGGGACGCCGAGACGGCGCTGACCGCCCAGGGCGCGCCGATCGCGCGGGTCGAGACCCTGCGCCGGGCCATGCTGAAGTACGAGGGCACGGACGCGGCGCTGCAGGTGCCGTTCGGTGCGCCGGAGGAAATGCACGCGGCGTTCCAGGAGGCGCATCGCCAGCGCTTCGGCTTCGTCGCCGACAAGGCCCTGGTGGTGGAGGCGCTGTCGGCCGAGGCGGTGGGCCACACCGATGCGGGCGCTGCGACCGTGCCGGCGCCCCAAGGATCTGACGAGGCGACGCCCCTGGCCCGGGTTCCGGTATGGATCGACGGCGCGGCGCGCGAGACGCCGGTGTTCGACCGCGCGCAGCTGCCCCAGGGCTGGAGCTGCGCCGGGCCGGCCATCGTGGTCGACGCGGTGCAGACCGCCCTGGTCGAGCCGGGCTGGGGCGTGCGGGTGGACGGCGAGGGCAACCTGATTTTGGAGCGTGAAGCTTCCCTCCCCCTCGAAGGGGGAGGGGCAGGGGTGGGGGTGAATCCGCAGGCGGGTGAGAAGGGTCTTGAGGGGCGCGACGCCCACGAGAGCGTTTCGCCCACGGGCGGCGCACACACCCCCATCCCCGCCCTTCCCCCTTCGAGGGGGAAGGGAGTGGATCCCGTTCGCCTCGAGGTGTTCGCCAACCTGTTCATGTCGGTGGCGGAGCAGATGGGCTTCGCGCTGCAGAACACCGCCTATTCGGTCAACATCAAGGAGCGGCTGGACTTCTCCTGCGCCGTGTTCGACCGCGCGGGCGCCCTGATCGCCAATGCCCCGCACATCCCGGTGCACCTGGGCAGCATGGGCGAGGGGGTGAAGACCCTGATCGCCGCGCGGGGCCAAGGCCGCGACGGGCGGGGCATGAAGCCCGGCGACGCCTATGTGCTGAACGCGCCCTACAACGGCGGCACCCACCTGCCCGACATCACTGTGGTCATGCCGGTGTTCGAGGAGAGCGACGCCACCGGGGTGGACGGGCCGCTCTACTTCGTCGCCGCCCGCGGCCACCACGCCGACATCGGCGGGATCACGCCAGGCTCCATGCCCGCCTCCAGCCGCACGGTGGACGAGGAGGGGGTGCTGATCGACGACGTGTTGCTGGTCGACGCCGGACGCTTCCTTGAAGACGAGATGCGCGCGCTGCTGGCCTCGGGTCGTTGGCCGGCGCGCAATCCCGACCAGAACATCGGCGACCTGAAGGCCCAGACCGCCGCCTGCGTGCGCGGCGCGCGCGAACTGCACACGGTGGTGCGCCGCTATGGCCGCCAGACCGTCGACGCCTATATGGGCCACGTCCAGGACAATGCCGAGGCCGCCGTGCGCGCGGCCATCGGCGCGCTGAAGGACGGCGCGTTCGCCTACGAGATGGACAGCGGCGCGGTGGTGCGGGTCAAGGTCTCGGTCGACCACGCCGCCCGCTCGGCTGTGGTGGACTTCACCGGAACCAGCCCCCAGCTCGACAGCAACTTCAACGCCCCGTTCGCGGTGTGCCGGGCGGCGGTGCTCTACGTGTTCCGCACCCTGGTCGACAGCGACATGCCGCTGAACGACGGTTGCCTGCGGCCGATCCAGATCATCGCGCCGGAGGGCTCGATGGTGCGGCCGCGCTATCCGGCGGCGGTGGTGGCGGGCAATGTCGAGACCTGCCAGGTGATCACCGACGCCCTGTATGGAGCGCTGGGCGTGCAGGCCGCGGCCCAGGGCACCATGAACAACTTCACCTTCGGCGACGCGGGCCGGCAGTACTACGAGACCATCTGCGGCGGCTCGGGCGCCGGGCCTGACTATGACGGGGTGGACGCCATCCACACCCACATGACCAACAGCCGCCTGACCGACCCCGAGGTGCTGGAGCATCGCTTCCCGGTGCTGCTGGAGCGCTTCGCCATCCGCCGCGGCACGGGCGGCGAAGGCGCGCACCACGGCGGGGCCGGGGTGACGCGGCAGCTGCGCTTCCTTCAGCCCATGACCGCCAGCCTGCTGGCCAACCGTCGCCGGGTTCCGCCGTTCGGCCTGAAGGGCGGACAGCCCGGCGGGCTGGGCGCGGGACGGGTGCTGCGGGGCTCCGGCGAGGTGGTGGAGCTCGGCCCGACCGAGAGCGTCGAGCTCGCCGCGGGTGACATTTTCGTGATCGACACGCCCGGCGGCGGGGGCTACGGAGAAGCTTAACGATTGATCAAGGCTGCGTTACCGCACTGCAGCACGCTCGACTCGGAACTTCCCCCGGTCCAGGCTGCTTGATCCGACGTGGTGAGATTTGAGGATTGAGAGGCGATGACGGACGTGGTCCTGACCCTGCCGATCGAAACCGGCGAGGAGGCCCAGCTGTTTGGGAACTTCTTCAACCGTTTCATGGAAAGCCGGTCTTCCGAGGCGGAGCGCATGGCCGAATCCAGCGACGCGCCCTATCTGATGCTGCGTTCCGACCCCGGCCTCGAGCGCGATATCAAGGTATTGATTTTTCAGGAGAGCAGCGTCGCCGCCGCCTTCTCCGCCGGCTGGGCCAAGGTGCGCGACATCGCCCGGGGCCAGTTCTGAGTCAAAGGCGCGACCGCGCCGACGCCAACCCATGACGAATCTGAAGGGCATGCGGATCGCCGTCGCAGGCGGCGGCGCATTCGGCTTGGCCACGGCTCTTGCTGCAGCGCGGCGAGGCGCGGAGGTGCGGGTCTATGACCCCGAGCCGGCCGGGCGAAACGCCTCGGCCATCGCCGCCGGCATGCTGGGCGCGGCGTTCGAGGCGCTGGAAAGCGGTTGCGACGCCGGCCTGTTCGCCATCCTGCGCGCCGGGCTGGAGGCCTGGGGCGCAGTCGATCCCACCGCTATCGACCGCTCCGGCGCGATCTACGCCAGCTTCGACGGGACCGACCTGGCCCGAGTAGCCGCCGACCTGGACAGCCTGGGCATCGACTACGAACGGCTGAGCGGCCAGGCGGCGCGGGCGCTGCAGCCGGCCCTGTCGCCGCGCATCGCCGCCGCCCTGCTCGTGCCGGTGGAAGGCCGCGTCGATCCGGCCAGTCGCCTGCCGGCCATGGCGCGGGCGCTCCAGGCCCTGGGCGGCCGCGTGGTGGCCGAGGCGGTTCCGGTGGGCGACGCCTTCGCCCGCTGGCGGCGCGAGGCGGACGCGGTGGTGATCGCCGCTGGCTATGGCTCGACCGCGTGGGGCGAAGCGGCGCCGGTCCTGGCGCGGCTGCAGCCGATCAAGGGTCACATCCTGCATTTCGACGGCGGTCCGCGCTCCGGGCCGGTGGCGCGCAACGGCGAGGACTATGTTGCGCCGCAACCGGGCGGGGCGGTGTTCGGCGCCACCATGCAGCCCGGCGACGCCGACGTGCGGCTGCAGCCCGAGCACATCGCGGCGCTGCAGGCGCGGGCGGTGGAGATGGTTCCGGGGCTGGAGGGCGTGGCGTTCACCGCCCATGCCGGGGTGCGGGCGGCCACCGCCGATGGTCTGCCCCTGGCCGGACGGCTGGAGAACGGGCTGTTCGCCGCCACCGGCGCGCGCCGCAACGGCTGGCTGCTGGCCCCGCTGGTGGGGGAGACCGTGGCCGCGGCCCTGGCGGGCGAGGCCGCGCCCCATGCGGCGGCCTTCGACCCGCTGCGGTTCGGCTAAGGCAGGTTAGAGCGCGTTCGGGCGGCGAAACCGCTCACACTTTCGCCTAACGCGCTCTTAGATCGCCGCGGGCCCGCGTTCGCCGGTGCGGATGCGGATCACGTCGGACAGGTCGGTGACGAAGATCTTGCCGTCGCCGATGCGGCCGGTGCGGGCCGCATTGACCAGGGCCTCGAGCACCGCCTCGACCTGGTCGTCGGCGACCACGATCTCGATCTTCATCTTGGGCAGGAAGTCGACCACGTACTCGGCGCCGCGGTAGAGTTCGGTATGGCCCTTCTGCCGGCCGTAGCCCTTGGCTTCCAGCACCGTCATGCCCTGGACGCCCATGTCCTGCAGGGCCTCCTTCACTTCGTCCAATTTGAAGGGCTTTATGACGGCTTCGATCTTTTTCATGTCGCTCAACCAGCAGGGTATCCGGGCGTTTCGTCCCAGGCGGGTTTAACACCCGCGACGCTGACGACATAGCAGAGGCGAGGGGGCCGCCAACCCATGGACGCGACAGCGGGACGCGAGATCCTTACAGTGGCCGAAACGGCCGAAGCCGACCGGCGATCCGAGGCGGCGGGCACGCCGGTGCTGGCGTTGATGGAGCGCGCCGGCGAGGCGGTGGCCGAGGCGGTGCGCGAGCGCTTTCCCGACGGCGTGGTGCTGGTGCTGTGCGGGCCCGGCAACAACGGCGGCGACGGCTTTGTCGCCGCGCGACGGCTGGCCGAGGCCGGGCGCGCGGTGATCGTGGCGGCCGCGGGCGAACTGGCGCGCATGAAGGGCGCGGCCGGCGAGGCGGCGCGGCAGTGGGACGGCCCGGTGCGCCGCCTGTCCGAGGTCGAGCTCGACGGCGTGGCGGTGGTGGTCGACGCCCTGTTCGGCGCCGGGCTGAAGCGGCCCCTGAGCGGCCAGCCGCTGACGACGCTGAAGCAGGTGGAGGCCAGGCGCATCCCCATCGTGGCGGTGGACCTGCCCTCGGGCCTGTCGGGCGACGAGGCCCAGCCGCTGGGCTATGCGCCGCGCGCGGTGCTCACCGTCACCTTCCATCGCAAGAAGCCGGCCCATGTGCTCGATCCCGGCAAGGGCTATTGCGGCGAGATCCGGCTGGCCGACATCGGGCTGGAGCCGCCGCCGACGGGCGCCCGCCTGCACGAGAACGGCCCGGCCCTGTGGCTGGAGCGCTTTCCCTGGCCCAAGTCCAGCACCCACAAGGCCGAGCGCGGCCGCATGCTGGTGATCAGCGGCCACGCCTGGAGCACCGGCGCGGCGCGGCTGGCGGCGCGGGCGGGGCTTCGGGTCGGCGCAGGCCTCGTGACGGTGCTGGCGCCGCTCGACGCCCTGATGTCCAACACCGCCCACCTTGAGGCGGTGATGCTGCGGCCGTTCGAGAGCGACGCCGAACTTCAGGCCATGGCCGACGACGCCGACGTGGCGGTGATCGGGCCGGCGGCCGGGATCACGCCCGAGACGCGGGCCAATTTCCAGGCCCTGGCCCGCACCGGCGCGGCCCTGGTGGTCGACGCCGACGTGTTCAGCGTGTTCCGCGACGCGCCGGGCGATCTGTTCGCGGCGCTCGACCGCGACGACGTGCTGACCCCGCATCCGGGTGAGTTCGAGCGCATCTTCCCCGGCCTCATGCGCAAGAGCGCCAACCGGGTGGAGGCGGCGCGCGAGGCGGCCAAGCGCGCCGGGGCGGTGGTGCTGCTCAAGGGCGACGACACCGTGATCGCCGCGCCCAACGGCCGGGCGGTGGTCAACACCAACGCCAGCCCCTGGCTGGCCACCGCCGGTTCGGGCGACGTGCTGGCGGGACTGATCGCCGGCCTGATCGCCCAGGGCATGGACAGCTTCGAGGCCGCCTGCGCCGGCGCCTGGATCCACGCCGAGGCCGGCCGCACCTTCGGCCCCGGCCTGATCTCGGAAGACCTGCCCGACCGCGCCCCCCAGGTGCTGAGCGCGCTGTTGCGGGCGGCGGTGGACGGCGGCGCGACGGACCTGCGGCGGCTGATGGCGGGGTGAGCGGCGCTGGTGCGGACGGTGGGGCTCGAACCCACACTCCCGAGGGAAGCAGATTTTAAGTCTGCTGCGTCTACCGGTTTCGCCACGTCCGCGGCGCGAACCCGCCTGGAAAGGCGCGATTCGGAGCCGGGCAATCTGCAACGCGCGGCCTACGAAGGCCAGCGGCCGCGACGACCGTCCCGGAAAAAGTCGCACGTCCTTAACTGCGTTTAAGGAGTTTACCGCGCCTTGCTAGCGGCGGAACGGGACGAATCCGCGGGGAGTTGTCATGAGCGCGCGATACGGCGCCGCCCTCGGCGCCAGGTTGGCGGGCGCGGGTTTGGGACTGATCTCCTTGACCCTGGGCATGAGCCTGGCGGCTCAGGCTGAGGCCGCCGGCTGCAACTGCGCGCCGCCCCCGCCGAGCTGCAACTGCTCGGTGCCGTCCACCCATCAGGTGAACATCCCCGGCGTCAACATCACCCCGCCCTCGATCACCGTGAACGCGCCCTCCATCAATGTGGAGACCGGGGCCGTCGTGGTGGCCGGGGCGGACGCCTCCAGCAACGCCAGCGCCAGCGCCTCGGCCAGCGCTTCGAGCACCGCCAGCAGCAGCGGCGTCACCAACGCCCAGGCCAACGCCCTGGCCCAGGGCGCGCTGAACAGCGCCGGCGGCGGGTCGACCTGGTACACCTCCGACAGCCCCACCGGCTACATCCCCAACCTGCAGGTCGAGGGCGTGGAAGGCGGCGAGGCCAAGCGCATCTGCACCGAGATGCGGGCGGTCGAGACCATGGTGGCGGTGCAGGCGGTGTGCCTGGACGACAAGGAAATCCCGCACCCGGCCTCCCAGGTTCTGCCTGAGCGCGACGTGGCGGGGAGCTATGAGGGCGAACTCTATCGCTGCATCGCCGGGGCGCGGATGCAGTACACCCTGGCCGAGTTCCACGGCCAGGCCAACTTCGACCACGGCCAGACCATCACCTGCCAGAAGGGCGAGGCCCTGTACCACAGCGCTGCGGGCGGTTTGGCCTGTCACGCTCAGCGCCCCGCGCGCGACTGCAATGAGCGCTCGCTGCTGCGCCGCTTCGGCGCCGGCATCAAGGTGCTGAAGCTGAGCGCGGCCAAACAGTGCGTGGCCTACCGCACCGAGACCGCCAAGGCCGCCAGCGAGACCATGATCCTCGACGGCGGCGTCGGCGGCATCGCGCACTGAGGCTGAAGCCGGACGTTACGTGCGTGCTTCGAGACGCGGCTGTCGCCGCCCCTCACATGACGAAGGGTCGTGAACTCCCACATTCGTCATCCTGAGGAGCCCTGAAAGGGCGTCTCGAAGGACGCAGAAACGCTAGCCCTCGCGCACGAAGCGGGCGGCGAAGAAGCCGTCGCCGTCCACGCCCTGGCCGAGGCGGCCGGGGATCAGGCGCATCCAGCCTTCCGGGGTGATCGCCACGGCCGTCAGCCCCGCCTCGCCGGGCGTGATCGGGGCGGCGCGGAAGTCGCGGTGGCGGCGCAGGAAGTTGACCGCCTGGGTCTCGCCCTCTTCCGGTTCCAGCGAGCAGACGCAATAGACCAGCCGGCCGCCCGGCTTGACCTTGGTCGCGGCGGCGTCGAGCAGGCGGTGCTGGGTCACCGACAGCTTGCCGATGTCGGCGGGGGTTGCGCCCCACAGCACGTCGGGATGGCGGCGGAAGGTGCCGGTGGCGCTGCAGGGGGCGTCGAGCAGCACCGCATCGAAGCTGCGCGGATCGCCCCAGGTGGCGGCGTCGGCGGGGATGGTCTCGGCCGTAAAGCCCATGCGGCCCAGGTTCTCGGACAGGCGCGTCAGCCGGGCGTCGGCGCGGTCGACGGCGGTGACCTTGGCCCCGGCGGCGGCGAGCTGCAGGGTCTTGCCGCCCGGGGCGGCGCAGAGATCGACGGCGGTTTCGCCCGGCTGGATATTCAGCAGGCGCGTGGGTGTGGCGGCGGCGGCGTCCTGCACCCACCAGCGACCGGTGGCGAAGTCGGGGTACTCGGCGATCTCGCCCTTGCGGCGCACCCGCACCGAACCGCCGACGACCTCGCCCTCCATCGCCTCAGCCAGGGCCGCAAGGTCGGCGGGATCGCGCGGGGTGAGGTCGGTGGCGGGTTCCTCGGCGATGCTCGCGGCGAGGAGGGCGGCGGTCTCGGCGCCGAAGGCCGCCTGCCAGCGGGCGAAAAGCCAAGGCGGGGCCAGGGCTTCAGGCCCTGTCGCGGGCGCGCCCTCGCGCAGCAGGCCGCGCAGCACGGCGTTGATCAGGCCCTTGAACGGCCGCGTCGGCTGGCGTGTGGCGGCCTGGTCGACGGTGGTGGAGACGGCGGCGTGGGCGGCCACCTCCATGAACAGCACCTGGGCCGCGCCGAGCCTGAGCAGCCAGCGCACCGGCTCCGGCGGCGGCTTCTGCAGCCGGGCGTCCAGCGCCGCGTCGATGGGGCCGAGCCGGCGCAGGGTGGTGGTGGCCAGGGCGCGGGCGAAGGCGCGCTCGCGTGGGGGCAGGGTGGAGAAGGGCGGCTTGCCCAGGGCTTCGTCGAAGCCGCCGCGGCGGGTGAAGGCCGCCTCGACCAGGGCCAGGGCGGCCCAGCGGGCGGCCATGCCCTCGCCGGTTTCCAAGGCCGCTTCGGCTTCGGGCGAGCGCTTGGGCGCACCGCCGGACTTGCCAGAGGACGGGCCAGAGGACGGGCCAGTGGACTTGCGGGGGCGGTTCTGCGGGCTGTGCGGCTTGGGGCCCTGGGTTTTCGTCTGCATCGCGCCTAGATCATCTGTCCGCGCGCCCACGGCAAGGCGCCGTCGAGCCGAGATCGTCATGACCGACCCAGTTTTTTCCGATTCCGCCCTCTCTTCCGGCCTGGCCGAAGTCGAGGGCGCGGCCCCGGGCAAGGCGCTGAGCGAGCCAGCCAAGCGCGCCCTGGCCGAGGCGGCCGAGCGCCGAGCCCTGGCCGAGGCGGCGGCATTGCCGAGCGAGGACGGCGGTCCAGCCGGACTGGAGCCCACCCGCTACGGCGACTGGGAGCGCAAGGGCGTGGCGGTCGACTTCTGAGCTGAGCGCGATCTGCGTGCTTCGAGACGCGGCTTCGCCGCTCCTCAGCATGACGAAGGCTGGGGAACACTGAGGCTCGTCATCCTGAGGAGCCCATAGGGGCGTCTCGAAGGACGCAGACCGGACGCCGCCTCGAATCCCCGCGCTCGCCCGGCTTGGATCAATCGAAATCATAGATCGAACGCACAAAACCATTGCGTTGGATTGATGGGTGCCCAGCCGCCATCCTCCTCTCGACCAAGAGGAGGCCGTGGTGGCGTTTCCGGACATTTCCTATCAAGCGGTCGCCCGGACCAGCGCGACCTCGGGCGCCGGAAGCCGGCTGGCGGGCCTGATCCCGGGCCTGCTGCTGTGCGCGGCGGTCAGCGCGGTGGCCGTCGGTCTGCAGAGCGTGGAAACCGCCCTGTTCGGCCGGGCCTGGCTGGAAGCCCTAGTGCTGGCGATCCTGATCGGCGCCGCCGTGCGCACGGCCTGGAAGCCCCACGCCCGCTGGAAGCCGGGCGTCGATTTCAGCGCCAAGTTCCTGCTGGAAGTCGCCGTGGTGCTGCTGGGCGCCTCGATCAGCGCCGCGACCCTGGCCTCGGCCGGGCTGCCGCTGCTGGCGGGCGTGGGCGGCGTGGTGGCCCTGGCCATCGGCGCCAGCTATGGCCTGGGTCGGCTGGTCGGCCTGCCGCACCGGATGGCGACCCTGATCGCCTGCGGCAACTCCATCTGCGGCAACTCCGCCATCGCCGCCGTGGCTCCGGTGATCGGGGCCGAGGCAGACGACGTGGCCACCTCCATCGCCTTCACCGCTGTGCTGGGCGTGGGCGTGGTGCTGGGCCTGCCGCTGCTGGCGGGCCTGCTGCACCTGCACGCCCTGCAGTTCGGGGTGCTGGCGGGGCTGACGGTCTACGCTGTGCCCCAGGTACTGGCGGCCACCGCCCCGGTCAGCGCCCTGTCGGTGCAGATGGGCACGCTGATCAAGCTGGTGCGGGTGCTGATGCTGGGGCCGGTCTGCGTCGCCCTGGCCCTGATCACCGCCGCCCGCGGCGAGAACGACGGCGAGAAGCGCGGCCTGCCGCCGCTGCACCACCTGGTGCCCTGGTTCATCGTCGGCTTCCTGGCCCTGATGGCCGCCCGTTCGATGGGCGCGATCCCGACCAACCTGCTCAAGCCGACCGCCGACCTGGCCAATGTGTTCACGGTGATCTCGATGGCGGCGCTGGGCCTGGGCGTGGACGTGCGAGTGGTGGCCGGCGCCGGGGCGCGGGTGGTGAGCGTGGTGGTGCTGTCGCTGGTGCTGCTGGGGCTGGTGTCGCTGGTGCTGATCCGGCTGCTGGGCGTGGGCTGAGGCCGGGTCGCCGCCAGAACGGAAAACCCTGCGAGCGGCTGTAACCTGACGGCCGCCTGTTTCGGATCTACGATCAGGGTGTGGGGCGCAAGGAGATGCCCATGGATCGCAGATCGATACTGTTGGCCGGGATTGGCGTCGTCGGCGGCGCCGTCGCGCTCGACCGCTTTTCCAAGCGCGCCGAGGCCGCGTCGCCGGCCCACTATGCGGTGAGCTACACAGCGGCCCAGTGGCGCGCGCGGCTGACCTCGACGCAGTACGCCATCCTGCGCGAGGCGGACACCGAGCTTCCCTATTCCAGCCCGCTGCTGAACGAGCACCGCCACGGCGTGTTCGCCTGTGTCGGCTGCGCCCAGGACCTGTACGATTCGAAGACCAAGTTCGAGAGCGGCACCGGCTGGCCCAGCTTCTACCAGCCGCTGCCCCATGGGGTGGCTACCAACCGCGACGCCAGCCTGCCGCTGGAAGTGCGCACCGAGGTGCACTGCGCGCGCTGCGGCGGCCACCTCGGCCACGTGTTCGACGACGGGCCGCTGCCGACCGGGCTGCGTTACTGCATGAACGGCGCGGCCATGACCTTCCGCCCGGCCTGATCCAGGTCGCCACCCCCTAGGTGGCTATCGAGGCCTGCTTGGCCTTGTGCTGGCGGTGAAGCAGGTGGGCGCTGACCGCGGCGGACAGCAGCGTCACGGCCGTGGCGGCCACGGCCAGCGGCAGCTGGTCCATCAGCGGGCTCGCCACCGCCAGGACCACCAGGAGGCCCAGGCCCAGGATGTGCGAGGGCGGGAAGCGCGGCGACAGCAGGGCGCGGAACACGCCGTTGCCGAGCAGGTAGATCGCCGGCCCGCCCAGCAGCACCGCGGTCGAGGCCGGGTCGGACACGCCCAAGGGATGCTCCAGCAGTCGCTGGTTGGCCACCGCCGTCAGCACGATGCCGGCGATCAGGGCGGAGTGGATGTAGGTGTAGCCCAGCCGGGCGATGTGGCCCCGGTTGGCATGGTGGGCGAAGATGCGGCTCGTGCGCTCGGCGGCGGTGTCGAAATAGATCCACCACATGGCCACGGCCATGACGAAGGCGACGAGGAAGGCGGCGACGACGGGCGCGGCCCAGTCGAGGCCGAAGAAGGCGGCGCCGGCCACGGTGATGGACTCGCCGAGCGCGATCAGCACGAAAGCCGCGCAACGCTCCGCCAGGTGGGCGCCGTTCACGTCCCAGTCGCTGGGATGGGAGCGGCCGAGGCCGGGGGTCCAAAAGCCTGCGGCGGGCGAGACGAACTCGATCCCCAGGGCCGCCAGCCATAGATGGAGCCTGGCCGGGCCGTCGCTGAAGCCGCCCCAAAGCCACAGTGCGCCCGAGCCAGCGAGCCAGATCACGATGCGTCGGAAGTTGCGGTAGTTGGCCGGGGCGTAGCCGCGCAGCGCCCACAGCATGAACAGGCTGCGTCCGATCTGCATCGTCACGTAGGCGGCGGCGAAGGCCAGGCCCCGGTCGGCGAAGGCGCGCGGCAGCGACGTCGACAGCACCAGCCCCGCCAGCATCAGGGCCAACAGCAGCAGGCGCACCGGCCGTCGGTCGGGATCGAGCCAGTTGGTGACCCACGAGGTGTAGATCCACACCCACCACACCGCCACGAACAGCATGGCCGTGTGCAGCGCGCCCAGCGGCGTGAACTGGGCCAGCAGGATGTGGGAAAGCTGGGTGACCGCGTAGACGAACACCAGGTCGAAGAACAGTTCGATCTGGGTCACTCGCGCCGCGTCGGGCGCGTCGCGCCGGCGGAGCAGGTTGGGGTGGGGGAACAGCTGCAACGACCTCTCCCGGGCGCCTCCAGACCCGCTCATGGTGCTTGAGCGGCGGGCCAAGGGAAAGACGCGCGTGAGGAAAGCGAAGGGCCGGGTTCCCTTTGGGGTTGAAGCCGGGGCGCGGTTGGCGCGGAATGTGCTTAAGGAAGTGTTCACCATTCTGAAGGCGCCTGCGCATGTCTCAAGGCTGGACACCTTTGATCCTCTCGGCGGCCCTGGCCGCGCTATCGGCGCCGCTCGCCGTCCCATCCGCGGCTTGGGCCCAGGACCTGGCGGGCGCGCCCCAGGCCTATGGCGTCCCGCCGGGGTACGGCGCCGCCGCGCCCAGTCCCATGATGGGGCCCATGATGGGTCCCATGGGGCCGATGGGCGGTCCGCAAATGGGGCCTGGTCCGCAAATGGGACCGCCGCAAATGGCGCCCGCCTATGGGCCCTCGCCCGAGGCGCTTGAGGCCCACGCCGCGCGCCAAGCCATGCGCGAGGCGGCTGAGCATCCTCGGGAGTGCTACGCCCACGTCCGCGTCGGCGCGACCTACGCCCCGCCGCCGACCGGGCCGCAATATGTCTGGCGCCAGGCGCCGGCCCCTCCGGGGGCGCCGGGACCGGTGTGGTGCCTGGTGGCGCAGTCGTCGCCGCAGCAGCCGGTGATGGTCACGCCCGAGCACATGGGCTGGATCCGGGTGCTGTGCGCCGACGAAACCACGCCCGACCGGGTGTCGCAGATGCAGCGCCGCCTGTCCGAACAGGGCCTGTACGGCGGCGGCTTCGAGGGCCGCTACGACATGGCCACGGCCCAGGCGGTGGCGCGGTTCCAGCAGACGCAGCGGATCGCCGACGACGGTTATCTCGGCTATCGCACGGTGGCGGCGCTGGAAGCCCTGCCGCCGCGGCGGATCTATCTGCGCCGGCCGACCACCTTCGACACCGGGGTGCTGAACTGGTCGGGCAAGGTGCAGCGGTTCTGAGACCCGGCGCCGCCGCTGTGCAAGCGGCGGCGAGGCCTGCGGACTAGATTAGATGGTTTTCCGGCGGATCAGCGCGTCGACCGAATAGCGGCCGGCGCCCGTGGCGGCGAGCAGGATTAGGCCGCCGATGATGCTGATATTCTTGAAGAAATTGATCTCGTTCAGATAGCGCTCAAGCCCGCTCATGGTCCAGAAATGGTGGCCAATGACCGAGGTCGCCAGCACATAGACCGCCAGCACGATCGCCAGCGGACGGGTGAGGACGCCCAGGATCAGCACGATCGCCAGGCCGAGTTCCGCCACGCCGGCGATGGCCGCCGATAGCGGCGGGAAGGGCGCGCCGGTCTGGGTCATGTAGCCGACCGTCGCTGAGTAGTGGGTCAGCTTGTCGAAGCCGAAGATGAGGAACAGCAGGGCGATCAGGATCCGTCCAACCAAGTTGGCGGTGCTGACTGTGTTTTCGGATTGTGACGACATGACTCTGTCTCCGTCTCCAATAGCTGGGGAAGTGTGAGTGTGTGTTCGAATGTGAAGATCGCACAGCCGGCGACGTGTGCGTAGGGAAACGATGGAAAAGCATCGTTTCGGAAAGTGCGTGCTGGGCGAGGGCGCCAGGACGGCGCCAAGACGGTGGTCGGCGCGAGCTTAGCCGCAGATTTTGCTGGTTAGGGCGCGCCGGGTGATCAACTCTCCGGGCCGGCCCAACCCGGAGGCGACCTCATGGTCGACTTGCCGTTCCAATCCGCTACCGACTTGGCCGAAGCGATCCGCCGCAAGACGGTGGGGTGCAGCGAACTGCTCGAACTGTATCTGGATCGGATCGAGCGCTTCAATCCGGCCATAAACGCCGTCGTCGTCACCGACCTGCCTGCGGCGCGCAAGCGGGCCGCCGAGGCCGACGCCGCCCTGGCGCGCGGGAAGGTCTGGGGGCCGCTGCACGGCGTGCCGATGACGGTGAAGGAGGCCTACGATGTCGTCGACATGCCGACGACCTGGGGCGTGCCGGAACTGAAGACCAACTTTCCGCAAAGGAACGCGGTGGTCGTCGAGCGCCTGCTGAACGCCGGCGTGACGCTGTTCGGCAAGACCAACGTGCCGTTGCTGCTCGGCGACTGGCAGACTTTCAATGCGATCTACGGCACGACGAACAATCCCTGGGACCTGGCCCGCGTGCCCGGCGGCTCCTCAGGCGGCGCGGCCGCCGCGCTGGCGGCGGGGCTGACCGGGCTCGAGGCGGGCAGCGACATCGGCGCCTCGATCCGCATTCCGGCGCACTATTGCGGCGTCTGGGGCCATAAGCCCACCTATGGCGTGGTTCCCACGCGCGGCCAGTCGCTGCCGGGTTCCTATGCGCCGTCCGACCTGGCGGTGGTCGGACCGATGGCGCGCAGCGCGCACGATCTCGCCATCGCCCTGGCGGCCATGGCGGGCGCCGACGCGATCGAGGGCGCCGCCTGGCGGCTCGACCTGCCGTCGCCCCGCAAGCAACGCCTGTCGCAATATCGGGTGGCGCTCAAACTGGCCGACCCGCATTTCGAGGTGGACCACGAAATCCAGCACAGCCTGCAAACGCTTGCCGAGTTCCTGGCCAAGGCGGGCGTGCAGGTCAGCGACGCGGCCTGGCCCGATATCGATACCCAGCAGGCGCGGCTGATCTTTCTCGAACTGTTCGGCGCGGCGACCTCGAGCCGCAAGAGCCCGGCGGCCGTCGCCCAGGCCGAAGCGGTCGTGCGCGACCTCGCGCCCGAGGATACGAGCTTCGCCGCCTGCATGGCGCGGGCGACGGTGCTGAGCCACCGCGACTGGCTTGCGACCAACCAGCAGCGCCATCGGATGCGCCTGCAATGGGCGGAGTTCTTCCGCGACTATGACGTGCTGCTCTGCCCGGTGGCGGCCTCGGCGGCCTATCCCCACGACCAGGGCCATGCGCCGGACGTGCGTACCCTGGAGGTGAACGGCAAGCGCGAACCCTTCACCGACCAACTGTTCTGGACCGGTTTCGCCGGCCTCGCCTATCTGCCGGCGACGGTGGCGCCGATCGGGCAGACGCGCGGCGGCCTGCCGATCGGCGTGCAGATCGTCGGGCCGCAATATGGCGACCTCGCCACCATCGACTTCGCGCGGCATCTGGAGCGCGAGTTCCGCGCCTTCGTTCCGCCGCCGGGATACGCCTGAGCCGCGGGCCGTCGCGGCGCGACTTTTCCTTGTCGTTTTCCCCGCCTAAACAGCGGTCATGAACATCCATGGCCGCCCCACCCGCACCATCTGGCTCGCCGCCGACGGCTCGGGCGATGTCGAGATCATCGACCAGACCCGCCTGCCGCACGAGGTGGTGGTGGCGCGGCTCAGCACCCTGGACGACGCGGTGCGGGCCATCGCCGACATGCAGGTGCGCGGCGCGCCGCTGATCGGGGTGGCGGCGGCCTATGGCATGTGCCTGGCGCTGCGCGAGGACGCCTCCGACGCCGCCCTGGAAACGGCGCGCGACCGGCTGGTGGCGGCGCGGCCCACGGCGGTGAACTTGGCCTGGGCGGTCAAGGAGATGCTGGCGGTGGTGCGCAATCGCCCGCGCGGCGAGCGGGCCGAGGCGGCCTGGGCGCGCGCGGCCGAGCTGGCCGACGAGGACGTGGCCACCTGCCAGGCTATCGGCCGCCACGGCGCCGCCCTGATCGCCAGGCACGTCGAGCGCAAGCCGGGCAAGCGGGTCAACGTGCTGACCCACTGCAACGCCGGCTGGCTGGCCACGGTGGACTGGGGCACCGCGCTGGCGCCGATCTACACCGCCCACCGGGCCGGCGTTGACCTGCATGTGTGGGTGGACGAGACCCGGCCGCGCAACCAGGGCGCCAGCCTGACCGCCTTCGAACTGGGCCAGGAGGGCGTGCCCCACACCATCATAGCCGACAATACCGGCGGCCACCTGATGCAGCACGGCGAGGTCGACCTGTGCATCGTCGGCTCGGACCGCACCACCCGCACGGGCGACGTCTGCAACAAGATCGGCACCTACTTGAAGGCCCTGGCCGCCAAGGACAACGGGGTGGAGTTCTACGCCGCCCTGCCGGTCTCGACCATCGACTGGAGCCTGACCGACGGGGTGGCCCAGATTCCCATCGAGCAGCGCAGCCCGGCCGAGGTGACCCAGATGACCGGGCGCACGCGCGAGGGTCAGGTGGTGACGGTGGACATCGCCGCGCCCGGCAGTCCGGCGGCCAACTACGCCTTCGACGTGACGCCGGCGCGGCTGGTCACGGGCATCATCACCGAGCGGGGCGTGGCCCGGGCCAGCGAGGCGGGCCTGCTCGGCCTGTATCCGGAGCGGGCGGGCTGAGGCCGCGGCCCGGCCTTTCACTTGAGCTGAGCTTCGGCCTTTCACCGCTCATCCCCGCGAAGGCGGGGATCCAGCTGAAGCCCACACACCGTGCAGAATGAATCTGGATCCCCGCCTTCGCGGGGATGAGCGGGTGTGTGTGCTTGGCCGAGACCGCGCGTCAGTCGGGCCAGCAACCGATGGCGCACAAAAAAAGAGCCCGGCCGAAGCCGGGCTCTCCTAGTCGGTAGTCCTGAGCGCTTATTGCGCGGCCGGGGCCGCTTGGCTCGGGACGATCGTGATCGTCGTGCGACGGTTCAGGGGTTCCTTCACCCCGTCCGGCGTCGGCACGGCCAGATCGGTCTTGCCGACCCAGCTCACGTTCAGGGCGCCTTGCTGCACGCCCAGGCCCACCAGCGCGTCGGCCACGGCCTTCGCACGGCGCTCCGAGAGGCGCAGGTTGTACTTCACAGAACCCGAGGTGTCGGTGTGACCGACCACGGTGATCTGAGCGGTGCCGCCCTGTTGGGCGTATTGGGCCGCTTGCTGCACAACCGCCTGCGCGTCGCTCGTAAGGATCGACTGATCGAAGGGGAAGTACACCACGAATTCCTTCGTCTCAGCCACCGGCGGAGGCGGCGGAGGCGGAGGC
>FSXV01000066.1_pt1 | contig 19872 bp, 16 predicted proteins | sample 1638401 | NCBI WGS metagenome assembly FSXV01 (sample SAMEA3914788, study PRJEB12502) | metagenome | biome: forest; material: soil | place: Canada | collected 2011-07-03 | depth 0.1 m | reverse complement strand
GTCGGTGACGTAGAGCACGCTGTCGTAGTCGACCACGTCCTGGCCGCTGAGCTGGGCGCGATCGATCGCCTTGAGCTTGCGCAGCTGCTCGGCGTTGCGCGCCTTGGCGTCGGCCAGGGCGGCCAGCGAGCCGTCGTCCAGCTTGTACTTGGCGGCCGCACGGGCGCCCTTGTCCAGGCCCAGGCCGGTCACGGTCTCGGGCGAGTGGTCCAGGTCCTCGGCGAAGAACTGGTCGAACAGGGTCTTGAGCTGGGCGGAGGTCGCGTTGGCCGCGGGCTCGGCGGAAGCCTGGGCGCGGGCGATTACGGCGAACGCCAGGGCGCCGGCCGAGCCAAGGAGAAGGTCGCGTCTGTTCATCTGCGGTCCGTGTGGAGTTTGACCGCACACTAGGATGCAACGGCTCAGCCGGCTTCCTTAATAATCCTTCATCTATATTGCAGCGCGCGGAAGTCGACGCCCGGTCCTAGGCGAGGCTCTTCCTGTAGCCTTCCTGGAAGGGCTGGCCGTCGATATCGCCGGCGATGTCGCGGCTGTAGCCACAGGCCGGGTAGAGCTGGGCCTGGACCTGGACACCGCGCCGGGCGTGCAGGCAGATCGTCGTCGCCCCCGCTTCCACCGCCCACCGCTCGGCCTCTGCGATCAGCGCGCGGGCGACGCCGCGCCCCTGCATCCGGGGGTCTACCGCAAGCAGTCGCAGATCCCAGGCGCCGTCGATCCAGGCTTCGCATTGGGCGGACGGCCGCACGGCGGTGATGGTGCCCGCCGCCTGCCCGTCGATCTCGTAGATGAACGACGTCCCGAAGGCGCGCCGGCTGGGCTGATCGCTCAGATAGGCCCGCCGTTCCAGGGACATCTCGACACCCATCGATGCATAGAGGTGCGAGAAGGTGTCGATCAGAAGCTGAGCGACCAGGGCGTCATCCGCCGGCTGCGCGACACGGATACCACCCGCGCCGCGCTTGTCCTGCCCGTTCAAAGTCGGATCCTTTTAGGCCAGGGCCGCCCGGGTGAGCGCCGCCGCGCCCTTGGCCAGGGCGGTGATGCGGGCCCAGTCGCCGGCCTCCACCGCGTCCTTGGGCGCCACCCAGGTGCCGCCGACGCACAGCACGTTCTTCATGCCGAGATAGCGCGGCGCGCTCTCGAGCGTGATGCCGCCGGTGGGGCAGAAGGCGATGTCGACGAACGGCCCGCCAAAGGCGGCGATGGCCGGCGCGCCGCCCGAGGTCTCGGCCGGGAAGAACTTGAACCGCTTCAGCCCCAGATCCAGGCCGCGCATGATGTCCGAGGCGGTGGCCACGCCCGCCAGCAGCGGCACGTCGAACGCCTCGGCGGCGCGGACGACCGTCTTGGTCAGGCCAGGGCTGACGATGAAGCGGGCGCCCGCGTCCACCGCACGCTTGAGCGCGTCGGCGTCCAGCACCGTGCCGGCGCCGACCACCGCGTCGGGGCGCGCCTTGACCATGGCGCGAATGGCGTCGATGCCGGCGGGGGTGCGCAGGGTCACCTCCAGCGCCAAGAGGCCGCCGTCCACCAGGGCCGAGGCCAGGGGCGCGGCGTGGTCGCGGTGGGCCACGGTCAGCACCGGGATCACCGGGGCCAGGCGCATCACGTCTTCGGCGGCGAGCACGGCGGTCATTGGGCGGTCCCTTGGAAGAACAGGCCCGCACCCGCCTCGGCCGCGGCGGCCATCTGGCGGAAGGGGGCGAACAACTCACGGCCGAGACCGTACTGGGGCTGGGTGAAGCGCACCGGCTCGCGGCCGGCCAGGTCGGCCTTGATCTCCAGCACCCCGGCCTCGGCGTCGAGGCGGATCACGTCGCCGTCGCGGATGCGGGCGATGGGACCGCCGTCGGCGGCTTCGGGGGTCAGGTGGATGGCGGCGGGCACCTTGCCCGAGGCGCCCGACATGCGGCCGTCGGTGACCAGGGCCACCTTGCGGCCGCGGTCCTGCAGCAGCGACAGCGACGGCGTCAGGCTGTGCAGTTCGGGCATGCCGTTGGCCTGCGGGCCCTGGAAGCGCACCACCGCCACCATGTCCTGGTCGAGCTCGCCGCGCTTGAAGGCGGCCAGGAAGTCGTCCTGGTCGTGGAACACCCGCGCCGGCGCCTCGATGATGCGGTGCTGCGGCGCGACGGCCGAGACCTTGATCACCGCCCGGCCCAGATTGCCGTCCACCACCCGCATGCCGCCCTCGCGGTCGAACGGATCGGAGGCGGGGCGCAGGATGTCGCGGTCGAGCGACTCGGCCGCCGCCGGGCGCCAGGCCACCTCGCCGTCGTTCAGCCAGGGCTCGCTGGCGTAGGCGCGCAGGTCGCCCGCCACCGTGACCACGTCCTCGTGCAGCAGGCCCGCGTCGAGCAGTTCGCGGGTCAGGAAGGCCATGCCGCCGGCCGCATGGAAGTGGTTCACGTCGGCCGAGCCGTTGGGATAGACCCGCGCCAGCAGCGGCGTGGCGCGGGAGATGGCGTCGAAGTCTTCCCAGGTGATCACCACGCCCGCGGCGCGGGCCATGGCGACCAGGTGCAGGGTGTGGTTGGTCGAGCCGCCGGTGGCCATCAGCCCCACCAGGCCGTTCACGACGGCCCGCTCGTCGATCACATGCCCCATCGCCCCCTCGCCGGCGCGAGCCAACGCGATGGCGCGCTTGGCCGCCGCGCGGGTCAGGGCGGTGCGCAGCGGCGTGCCCGGATTGACGAAGGCCGTGCCCGGCAGGTGCACGCCCATCAGCTCCATCAGCATCTGGTTGGAGTTGGCGGTGCCGTAGAAGGTGCAGGTGCCCGCCGCGTGATAGGAGGCCGACTCGCTCTCCAGCAGCTCGGCGCGACCGACCTTGCCGGCGGCGAACTGCTCGCGCACCTGGGCCTTCTCCTTGTTGGAGATGCCCGAGGGCATGGGCCCGGCCGGCACGAACAGGATCGGCAGGTGGCCGAAGGAGAGCGCGCCGATGAACAGGCCCGGCACGATCTTGTCGCACACGCCCAGGCACAGGGCGGCGTCGAACATGTTGTGCGACAGGGAGACCGCGGTGGAGAGGGCGATCACCTCGCGCGAGAACAGCGACAGCTCCATGCCCGGCTGGCCCTGGGTGACGCCGTCGCACATGGCCGGCACGCCGCCGGCGACCTGGGCGGTGGCGTGCTCCTCGCGGGCGGCGGCCTTGATCAGGTCGGGATAGGCGGCCAGCGGCTGATGCGCCGAGAGCATGTCGTTGTAGGCGTTGACGATGCCGATGTTCGCCGCCTGGCCGACCTTGAGCAGCTTCTTGTCGGACAGCGGCGAGGCGGCGAAGGCGTGGGCCAGGTTGCTGCACGACATCAGCTTGCTGCCGCGGCCCTTGTCGCGGGCGGCGGCCATGCGCGCCAGATAGTCGGCGCGGGTGTCACGCGAGCGCTCGCGGATCTTCGCGGTGACCTCGGCGATGGTGGGATTCAACGGGACGGACATGGGACTGCGAACCTTTCAGGCCGAAGGATGGATGCGTGCGGACCGCGAAACGCGGCCTACTCGCACCAGCTGTGGCCGTGCCGCTCGGTAAGGGCGAAGGCGCCCGACGGCCCCCAGGAGCCGGCGGGATAGGGCGACGGCTTGGTGGAGAGATTGTCCCAGCCGTGGCGGATGGCGTCGATCCAGCGCCAGGCGGTCTCCTGCTCGTCGCGGCGCACGAACAGGGTCTGGTTGTTGTTGAGCGCCTCCAGCAGCAGCCGCTCGTAGGCGATGCGGCGCGGGCGCTCGTCCTTGAAGGCGGTCGACAGGCTGAGGTTCAGCGACAGCGGCTTGAGCGTCATGCCGTTGTGCTCGAGGCTGGGCGTCTTGTTCATCAGCGCCAGCGAGATCTCTTCCTCGGGCTGGAGGCGGATGGTCAGGCGGTTGGCCATCAGGTCGACCCCACCGAAGATCGAGTGCGGTACTTCGCGGAACTGGATCACGATCTCGGAGCTGCGCACCGGCAGGCGCTTGCCCGTGCGCAGGTAGAACGGCGTGCCGGCCCAGCGCCAGTTGTCCACGTGCGCCAGGAGGGCGACGAAGGTCTCGGTGTCGCTGGCGGCCCCGCCCGACTCGTCGGCATAGCCGGGCACCGACTGGCCGTTGGCGACGCCGGCGATGTACTGGCCGCGGGCCGTGTTGCGCTCGACCTCGCGCCCGGTGATCGGGCGCAGCGACTGCAGCACCTTGATCTTCTCGTTGCGCACCGAGTCCGGATCGAGGCTGGCGGGCGGCTCCATCGCCACCAGGCACAGCAGTTGCATCAGGTGGTTCTGCACCATGTCGCGCATGGCGCCGTAGTCGTTGTAGTAGCTCCAGCGCCCCTCGACGCCGACCGTCTCGGCCACGGTGATCTGCACGTGGTCGATGCTGGCCTTGTTCCACAGCGGCTCGAAGAAGGTGTTGGCGAAACGCAGCGCCAGCAGGTTCTGCACCGCCTCCTTGCCGAGGTAGTGGTCGACCCGGAAGATGCGGTCCTCGGTGAAGATCGCGCCGATGGCGTCGTTGATCGCCTGGCAGCTCTTGAGGTCGCGGCCGATGGGCTTCTCGACCACCACGCGGCTGTCGTCGTGCACCAGGCCGGCGGCCTTCAGGTTCTCGCACACCGCGCTGAACAGCGTCGGCGAGGTCGACAGGTAGTAGATGGCGCGGCGGTCGCCCAGCTCGTCGCCCAGGCGGGCGAAGGCTGCCGGGTCCTGCACGTTCACCGCCGCATAGCGCAGGCGGTTGGCGAACCGGGTCCAGGTCTCTTCCGAGAAGTCGGCGCCGGCGCGGGTCTGCACGGCCTTGCGCACCTGGTCGACGAAGGCGGGCAGGTCGATCTCGGAACGGGCGGTGCCGATCACCAGCAGGTCCGGCGCCAGCAGGTCCTCGCCGTCCAGGAAGTACAGCGACGGGTACAGCATCCGGAGCGCCAGGTCCCCGGTGCCTCCGAAAATCACCAATCCCTCCGGCGCTTGAGCGTGCTTGGCGCGAGTACGAGTGGGGACAGGATGAAGCATGGCGCCTATATCGAACGAAGCCGGTGTCGGTTCAAAATCAAAGTTGGGGTGACAGCGCTATCACATGCCGGTAGGAGGCGCTATCCCACCTGACTGGGATGACCCGCACACGTCGACGGCTATTGCCGGAAGGCGGGGGTTGGATAAGGCTGAAGCAGCCGTTTGGGAGATGAGTAAGGTGGATTTGGCGCTGGTCGGCGACATTGGGGGCACGAACGCCCGCTTCGCCCTGGTGGAGCTGGAGGACGGGGCCGCCCGTCTGCACACGCCCAAGAGCCATCGCTGCGAGGATCACGTCTCGCTGCAGGCGGCCATTGAGGCCTATCTGGACTCGCTGGCTACGCCGGCGCGCCCGACCTCGGTGTGCGTGGCCGTGGCCGGGCCGGTGACCGACGGCGTGGCCGCCTTCACCAACCTGCCGTGGGTGGTTTCCGAGGCCGACCTGCGCGAGGCGGGCTTCAAGCGCGCGCGCGTGATCAACGATTACGAGGCCCTGGCCTTCGGCGCGCCGGACCTGACCGCCGCCGACGTGCAGGCCATAGGCAAGGTTGCGCCGGCGCCTGAGGGTCACACCATCGCGGTGATGGGCGCGGGCACCGGTTTCGGCGTCTCATCCCTGTGCCGGCGCCAGGGCGAAGAGGTGGTGTCGGCGGGCGAAGGCGGCCACATCAGCTTCGCCCCGGTCGATGAGCTGGAGGTCGAGGTGCTGCGGCGGCTGGCGCTGCGGTTCGGCCGCGTCTCGATCGAGCGCGTCCTGTCAGGCCCCGGCCTGCTGAACCTGTACCAGGCCCTGGCCGACATCGCCGACAGCGAGGCGCCGCTGAAGGATCCGGCGGAGATCACCGCCAAGGCCCTGGCCGGCGACGACCTGGCGCGCCACGCGGTGGAACGGTTCTGCGCCATCTTCGGCGCGGTGGCGGGCGACTTCGCCCTGACCTACGGCGCCAAGGGCGGGATCTATCTGGCCGGCGGGATCGCGCCGCAGTTGGTCAAGGCGCTGAACGGCGGCGGCTTCCGCCGCGCGTTCGAGGCCAAGGGCCGGCTCAAGCCCTATCTGGAATCGATCCCGACCTATGTCGTGACCCATCCCTACCTGGCCCTGGTGGGCTCGGCGCGCGCCCTGCGCACCTGCTCGCGTCCAGACTGATCGGCGCAAGGCGGGCGCCGCTCAGCGGCGCCCCAACCGCTCACACATCCCTGAGCCCTGCCGCGCGCTCCAGCAGGATGCCCAGCCGCAGGGCGTCCAGGCCTTCGGCCCCGTTCACCACCGGCCGGGCGCGGTTGCCGCGCACGCTGTCGAGGAAGGCCGCGACGCTGCTGCCCAGCGGATCGCGGCCGGCCGGGGTCATGGAGAATTCCGGGTTCAGCACGAAGGCGCTGTTGTTGATGAAGCTGGGCGCCAGGAAATCGATCTCCACCACGCCCGAGGCGTAGACGATGCGCATGGTCCGCTCGCGCCGCTCGGCCACGCGCGAGGCGGTGAACGCCGCCTTCATGCCGCTGCGGAAGGTGGTCTCGGCGACGACCTGGTCGAACCCGCCCGAGGCCTGCACGTCGAGCACGCCGTACTCGCCGAGTTGCAAGGCCAGGTCCAGGTCGTGGATCATCAGGTCGAGCACGCAGGACACGTCGCGGCTACGCTGGCTGGGCAGGCCCTTGCGCACCGACTCGATACGCAGCGGCGCCTCGGGGGTGTTGAGCAGGCCCATGGCCTCGAACACCACCCGCTCCTGGTGGCCGCAGGCTAGGGTCAGGCCGGTATCCTGGGCCTTTTCGACGATCGCCTGGGCGGTGCGCTCGCAGATCGCCAGGGGCTTTTCGATATAGACGTGCCTGTGCAGCTCCAGCGCGCGCATGGCGGTGGGCGCATGGGTGTCGGCCGGGCTGGCCACCGTCACCACGTGCACGTCCTTGAGTAGCGCCTCGAGCGTGTCGTAGGCGCGGCCGCCATGAGCCTCGGCCAGGGCCTGGGCGCGATCGGGATGGGGATCGAACACGCCCATGAACTCCACGCCTTCGAGCTCGGCGTACTTGCGCGCGTGAAAGCCGCCGAACACACCTGCGCCGACAACGCCCGCCTTGAGCTGGTCCATGACCGCCTTGCACCTCTGCCCGGCCGCCACAGATGCGGCCTTGGGCGCAGCCTATAGCCCGGTCGCGCCCGCCGATCACCTGCCCTGAACGGCTCACGGGCCCTGCGCTGCTCGCCGGCCCTTCATTGTCGCCGCCGCCCCCGCTATGAGTGCGCCTCATCAGATCCGAGGACGTCTCCCGTGGCCCGCCTGTTCAACGCTTACGTCATGGTGGACTGGAGCGCGGCCGCCACCGCCAAGGCCGGCAAGGACTCGATCTGGATCGGCGTGACCAAGCGCGACATTCGCTTCCGCCCGACCTTCGAAGCCTTCAACCCGCCGACCCGCCACGCCGCCGAGGCGCAGCTGCGCACCGTGCTGGCCGACCTGCGCCGCCGGGGCGAGACGGCCCTGATCGGCTTCGACTTCTCGCTGGGCTACCCGGCCGGGACCCCGGCCCTGCTGAAGCTGAAGAGCCCCAGCTACGACGCCATGTGGGCCTTCCTGGCCGCCAACGTGGTCGACAAGCCCGACAACACCAACAACCGCTTCGCCGTCGCCGCCAAGATGAACCGGCTGATGACCGACCAGGCCTGGCCGTTCTGGGGCGCGCCGGCGCGCGACGCCCAGCGCTGGCTGTCCTCCACCCGCACCACCGCGCCGGAGGGCTTCAGCCTGCCGGTGCTGCGCCACGCCGAGCAGGCCACCCAGGTCAAGGGCCGTGGCGGGGCCAAGAGCGTGTGGCAGGTGTTCGGCAACGGCGCGGTCGGCGGCCAGACCCTGGTGGGCATCCCCGCGGTGAAGCGGCTGGCGGACGAACTGGGCGACAAGGCCCTGGTGTGGCCGTTCCAGACCGGCTGGCGCGAGCTGACCGCCGCCGACCTGCAGGGCCGCGAGGCGGTGATCGCCGAGGTCTATCCCGCCCTGGTCGAGGTGAAGGCCGAGCCCGGCGAAATCCACGACCGCGCCCAGGTGCGGGCCCTGTGCGAGCACTTCACCCGTCTGGACGAGCAGGGCCGCCTGGGCCCGGCCTTCGCCCCGCCCAAGGGCGCGGCGGCCGAGCTGGTCGAGGTGGTGGAGCGCGAGGAAGGTTGGATCCTGGGCGTGGGCTGAGGCTCCGCACCCGCCCTTTCACCGCTCATCCCCGCGAAGGCGGGGATCCAGGTGAAACCCACTCAGCGTGCAGAATGAATCTGGATCCCCGCCTTCGCGGGGATGAGCGGAAGAGATAGCCAAAACCGAAAAGGGGCGCCCCGCAGGACGCCCCTCCCCGTCTCGATTCCGAACCGTCCTGACTTACTTCCGGGTCGCCAGGATGTCGTCCAGGGACGCCGGCTTCTTGTCGTCGATCCGCTCCAGGTGCGGATACTTCAGGCCGTCGTGGTAATCGATCTTGACCGTGCGGAAGTGGCCGTCGGCCTTGATGATCAGTTCGATCGGCTCGCTGCCGCCCTTGGCCAGCTTGATCGCGTCCTTGAGCTGGTCGGAGTCGTAGGCGTAGCCGTTCACCGACATGATCTGGGCGCCGGTGACCAGGCCCGCCTTGAAGGCGGGGCCGTCCCACAGCACCTCGGTCAGCTTGCCCTCTTTGTCGAGGATCACGCCGATCGAATACAGCAGGTTGGTGGACTTGCTGCGCTTCTCGCCCGAGCTGAAGTAGGCGGTGGGGGTCTCATCGTAGACCAGCCGGTAGCCGCCGCGGGTGATGCCGTCCAGCGGCGCGCCGCTGGCGTGGCCGTCCAGGCGGGTGCGCAGGAAGCTCGCCCAGTCGTAGGGCATGACCTCGTTCAGCGCCTTCACCACGTCCTCGAAGGTGTAGGTGTCGGTGACGTAGCTGCCGTTGTGGACGCCGAAGAAGCCCTTGGCGAAGTCGTCCAGCGACTTCTTCCCGCCGGTGTGCTCGCGGATCAGAGTGTCGACGTCGAACCAGACCAGTTGGCCTTCGGAGTAGTAGTCCTCGCTGCGCTGCCAGCTGCGCCAGGAGGTCGGGTGGCGGCGCGAGATGATCGGGTCGTTGGTGGTGTCCTCCAGCGCCCGCCAGGCGCGGCCGACGCGATGATCATAGATCGCGGCCGTCGCGGCGATGGCGTCCAACGCCTCCTGCTTGGTCCACAGCCCGGCGCGGGCGGCCAGCACATAGCCCCAGTACTGGGTCTGGCCCTCGTAGACCCACAGCAGGCTGTCGCGCATGGGCACGTTGAAGTTGGGCGTCCACAGGTCGGCGCCGCGGCGGAACTTGCCGTCCCACGAGTGGGTGTACTCGTGGGCCAGCAGGTCGCGGCCCGCCGGGTTGCTCTTCCACTCGCTGAAGTAGTTGGCTTCGGTGCCGTCCTCGCTCGAGCGGTGGTGCTCCAGCCCCTCGCCGCCCATCTCGTCGCTGAGCCACAGCAGGAAGTCGTAGTGGTCGTAGTGGTGCGAGCCGAACACCTTGTAGGCCTGGACCACCAGGTTCTTGTGCGCCTCGATCTGGGCCGGGGTGGCCTTGAGCAGGTCGGCGCGGTCGGCGGCCACGTCCAGGAACACCGGCGCCGGGCCCTTGGGGTCCAGATCGATGCGCTCGAAGTAGCGGCCGGCCAGCAGCGGCGAGTCCACCAGGGTGTTGAAGGGGGTCGGCTTGAAGGTGACGGTGCTGCCCTCGGTCGAGGCGGCCTCCAGCGCGGAGCCGTAGCGCCAGCCCTCGGGCAGCTTCAGGCTGACGGCGAAGTTGATCTGGCGAGAGAAGTAGCCGGCCGGATACAGGGCCGTGGCGTTCCACTCGACGTTGAGCATGTCGGGGGTGACCTGGACGCGGCCCACCCGGCCCTCGGTCGGGGTCATGTCCTGGAAGTTCAGCTCGATGGCGCTGACGCCGGCCGGCACGTCGATGTGGAAGGCGTAGACCTCGACCGGATCGCGCGTCCACTCGATGCGCTGGCCGTTGGCGGTGATGATCAGGCCGCCGAGCTGGTCCACCGGGCCGCTGGGCGAATGGTTGCCGGGCAGCCACTTGGGATAGAGCAGGGTCATCGGGCCCGGGCCGGACACCGGGATGGTTTCATGAACCCGGTAGATCTTCCGCGTCAGGTCAGTGGCGTCCACCGACAGCTGGATCACGCCGGGATAGGGAACGTCGCGCGGCTCGGCGATCGGCGGCGTGGGCGGGGCGGGCTGGGGCTGCGGCTGAGCGTCCTGAGCGAGGGCCGCTCCCGAAACCGAACCGAACAACGCGAGTAGGAACAGGAAGCGGCGCAAACGAGGCTCCATCGATAAGGGTGGCGCATCATGATCAAGCTGTACAGTTGTGCAAGGCTGTCAGAATGGTTCAGCTTGGGTTCAGGTTGGGTCCCCTATGTTTGGGGGAACGGAGGTCTCCCATGCGTAAGGTTCTTGCATTGCTCGCCTGCGCCGCGGTCGTCGCGACGCCGGTCGCAGCGTCCGCGCAGCGCGGTGGTGGTGGTTTCCACGGCGGTGGCGGCGGCTTTCATGGCGGCGGTTTCCGCGGGGGTGGTTTCCGTGGCGGCGGTTTCCGCGGCGGCTGGGGCGGCTGGCGCGGCGGTTGGGGCTACGGCTACTGGCCGTACTGGGGCCTGGGCCTAGGCGTCGGCCTGGCCTCGCTCTACGCCTACGATTACTACTCGCCCTGGTCTTATGGCTATTACCCGTACGCGCCGTACTACGGCGATGACGAGGACTATGGTCCGCCGCCCTCGGCGCCCGGCCCGGGTCCGAACGGCTACAACAGCCCCTGGAACCAGAACTACGGCAGCGCTCCGCCGCCCCCCGGCGCCCAGGGCGCGCCTCAGGCCGGCCCGAATGGCGGCGCCGGCGGCCCGCCGACCGCCGCCTGCGGCCGCTGGGAGTGGGACGCCCAGCAGAACCGCTATCACTGGAACAACGACGGCTGCTGAGCCGTCGAAACGAACAGCGAAACACTTAGACGCGGCGGATATTGATCGGGGCCGCCGCGCCTAGCCTCAGGATACCTGACGGCTCCAGCCGGCCGCGCGCCGACTGGGGCCGTTTGTTTTTGCGGCGTGTGTGCGGTCCACTTCTCCTCCCCTGCGAAGCGGGGGAGGAGAACAGGGCCCTGACGCTCGACGCGCCCCTATTTCACTGCGTGCTTCGAGACGCGGCTTACGCCGCTCCTCAGCATGACGAGGTGCGTTGAACACCCACGCTCGTCATCCTGAGGAGTCTCGAAGGACGCAAACCCTTCGGTCAGTGGCCAGCCGCCGCGGACGCCGCGGCGCCCTCGACCGGGAAGCCCTTGGCGCGCAGGTAGGCGTCGACCTTGGGGTCGCGGCCACGGAAGTTGCGGAACGCCACCGCCGGGTCGACCGAGTAGCCGACCTGCATGATGTCGTCGTGCAGCTTCTTGGCCATGGCCGGATCGTACGGGCCGCCCGCTTCCTGGAACGCCTCGAACGCGTCGTGGTCCAGCACCTCGGCCCACAGGTAGCTGTAGTAGCCGGCGGCGTAGGCGTCGCCGGAGAAGATGTGCTGGAACTGCGGCGTGCGGTGCCGCATCACCATCTCCGACGGCATGTCGAGCTTGGCCAGCTCGGTCTTCTCGAACGCGTCCGGATCGATCGGCGCCACGCCCGGGCCTTGCGGCGCGGTGTGCAGCTTCATGTCGATGATCGCCGCCGACAGGTACTCGGTGACGGCGAAGCCGGTGTTGAACTTCTGGCTGGCCAGCAGCTTGGCCACCAGCTCGGGCGGGATCGGCTTGCCCTCGGCGTTGACCGCGAACTGCTCCAGCACCTCGCGGGTGGGCAACCAGTTCTCGTTCAGCTGCGAGGGGAACTCGACGAAGTCCTGGGCCTGGCTCGGGCTGGCCAGGGACGGATAGGTGACGTTGGAGTTCAGCCCGTGCAGGGCGTGGCCGAACTCGTGGAACATGGTCACCGCGTCGTCCCAGGAGATCAGCACCGGCTTGCCCGGCGGCGGCTTCACGAAGTTGGCGTTGTTGGAGACGATGACCGGCACCGCGCCATCCAGCTTCTGCTGCGGGCGGTAGTCGCTCATCCAGGCGCCGGAGTTCTTGCCCTGGCGGGCGTAGGGATCGAAGTACCAGTAGCCGACGTGCTGGCCCTCGCGGCCCTTGACCTCATAGACCGTCATGTCGGCGTCGTAGACCGGCAGGCCGTCCACCTTGGTGAAGGTGAAGCCGTACATCTTGCCGGCGCTCCAGAACATGGCGCGGCGGATGTTGTCGAGCTGCAGGTACGGCTTCACCTGGTTCATGTCGACGTCGTACTTCGCCTTGCGCACCTTCTCGGCGTAGTAGCGATAGTCCCACGGCGCGATCTTGATGCCGGCATGCTCCTGGTCGGCGACGGCCTGCATGTCGGCCACCTCCTGGTGCACGCGCGCGACCGCCGACGGCCACACCCGCAGCATCAGGCCCATGGCCGCGTCGGGGGTCTTGGCCATCTCGTCCTGGAGCTTCCAGGCGGCGTAGTTGGGGAAGCCCATCAGCTTGGCCTTCTCGGCCCGCAGCGCCAGGATGCGCGGGATGATGGTCTTGGTGTTGTCGTGGGCGTCCTTGTTGTCGCCACGGCTGTAGAAGGTGCGCCAGACCTTCTCGCGCAGGTCGCGCCGGTCCGAATAGGTCAGGAACGGGTCCATCGACGAGCGGGTGTTGAGGATCGCAAACTCGCCCTTGTGGCCCTTGCCGGCTGCGGCCTGGGCGGCGGCGTCGCGCAACGACTGCGGCAGGCCGGCCAGGTCGGCTTCCTTGAGGTACAGCACGTAGCTGTCCTCGTCGGCGAGCAGGTTCTGGCTGAACTGGGCGTAGAGCCCGGCGAGTTCCTGGTTGATGGCGGTGACGCGGGCCTTGGCTTCCGGCGACAGCTGGGCGCCGTTCTTCACCATGCCGACCCAGTAGGTCCACACCAGCTGCTTTTGCTCGGGCGTCAGGTTCAGGCTGTCGCGCTGCTTGTAGATCGCGTCCACGCGGGCGAACAGCTTGGGGTTCTGGCTGATCTTGTCCTGGAAGGCGGCGATCTTGGGATCGACACGGTTCTGGATAGCCTGGAACTCGGGCAGGTTCTCGGTGGAGCTCCACACGCCGTACAAGGTCAGCACCCGGGCGAACGCCTTGCCGGCGCGCTCCTGGGCGACGATGGTGTTGTCGAAGCTCGGGGCCGCCGGATTGTTGGCGATGGTGTCGATCTCGGCCAGGTTCTCGCGGATAGCCGCGTCGATGGCCGGCTCGAAGGCCGAGATCTTGACCTTGTCGAACGGCGGCACGCCGCCATTGGGGCCGGTCCAGGGCGCCAGCAGGGCATTGGCGCCCGGCGGCAGCGAAGCCGCAGTCTGGGCCAGGGCCGGCGCGGCATAGATTGCGGCAAGGCTCACGCCCAGAAGAAGGAATTCACGCATCCCGATCGTTTCCTCGTGAAGTTTTGCCCGTCTTACCCGCAAGTGGGACGCGTCAATACTGAAAGGTCGGTAATCTCTCCCCATATGGGGCGGCAACGGATCGGGCGCGGTTGCGCTTTAGGGTCCTGAGCGTCGGTGTAGAGGCCGTAGATGGACGACCATTCCGATATCCTGCTGGGAGCCGCGATCGCCCCACGGGTCACGCTGCACGACTTCGCGCCCGTGCAGGAGAGTTTCGCCGACGCCCTGGTGAAGGGGCTGTCCGGCCCGCAAAAGGCCATCCCCGCTCGCTTCCTCTATGACGAGCGCGGCTCGCACCTGTTCAACGAGATCTGCGAACTGCTCGAGTACTACCCCACCCGCACCGAGCTCTCGATCCTGCGCGACCGCGCCGGCGAGATCGCCGCCGCCATCGGCCGGTGCGCGGCGCTGGTGGAGTTCGGGGCCGGCTCCAGCCAGAAGGCGCGGCTGGTGCTCGACGCCCTGGACCATCCGGTCGCCTATGTGCCGATCGACGTCTCCCGCCAGCACCTGATCAACCTCGCCGAGGAGATCGCCGCCGACCACCCCGCCCTGCAGGTGGCCGCGGTGTGCGCGGACTACACCCAGCCGCTGGAACTGCCCGAGTTCTCCAAGCGCGCGCGCCGCGTCGGCTTCTTCCCCGGCTCGACCATCGGCAACCTGCCGCGCGAGGAGGCCCGCGCCTTCCTGGCCGCCTGGGCGCCGCAACTGTCGGACGACGGGGCCATGATCGTCGGCGTGGACCTGAAGAAGTCCACCGACATCGTGCTGCCCGCCTATGACGACGCCCAGGGCGTCACCGCCCAGTTCAGCCTGAACGTGCTGGCGCGGGCCAACGCCGAGGCCGGGGCGAACTTCGACCTGTCAGGCTTCCGCCACCACGTGCGCTACGATGCGAAGAGCGGCCAGGTGGCGATCCACCTGGAAAGCCTGCGCGACCAGCAGGCCGTCGTCGCCGGCCAAGACTTCCACTTCGCCAAGGGCGAACTGGTGCACGTGGAGGACTCCAACAAGTACGCGGTGGAGGAATTCCAGGCCCTGGCGCGTGAGGCCGGCTACACGCCCGAAGCCGTCTGGACCGACCCGAAGGGGCTGTTCAGCGTCCACGCCCTGCGGGTGGGCTAGCGCGCTGCGTGCTTCGAGACGCGGCTAGCGCCGCTCCTCAGCATGACGAAGGGTGTTGAACACCCACGTTCGTCATCCTGAGGAGCCTCGAAGAGGCGTCTCGAAGGACGCAGCTACCAGCCGAGTTCGGCCATGACGTAGGTGGCGTGCAGCCCTTCGCGCTTGAGCAATTGCTCGGTCTTGGCCTCGTCGAGCCGGCGGTTGGCGTCCAGGGTGTCGGGCCCGTGGATGCCGGTGCCGGCGGCGAACAGGATGTCGAGGCCCTCGCGGTTGGCGCCCAGCACGTCGGTGGGCAGGCCGTCGCCGATGGCCAGGATGCGCTCGCGCGGGACCAGCCGTCCCGCCTTGCCGTCCACCTCGGCATAGGCGAGCTGGTAGATGGCGGCGTAGGGCTTGCCGGCCATCACCACCTGGCCGCCCAGGCTCTCATAGAGGTCGGCCAGGGCGCCGGCGCAGAAGATCATCTTGTCGCCGCGCTGCACCACCCGATCGGGGTTGGCGCAGACCATCACCAGCTCGCGCTCGGCGCAGATCTGCAGCCGCCCGCGAAAGTCCTCCGGCGTCTCGACCTCGTCGTCGAACAGCCCGGTGCAGGAGATAAAGCCCGCCTCTTCCGGCGTCTCGGCGAAGTGCACGCCCGTGCCGTCATAGAGCGGAGCGTCGCGGGCCGGTCCCAACGCCCAGGCCGGGCCGGGCGCGCGGGCGCTCAACTCGAAGCGGGTGGCGTCGCCGGAGGTGACCACCGCCGACCAAGCGTCGCGCGGCACGCCCAGGCCGTCGAGCTGGGCCACCACGTCCTGGCCCGGCCGCGGCGAATTGGAGATCAGCACCACCGGCCCGCGCTCGGCCTTGTAGCGGGCCAGCGCCGCGCAGCCGAGCTGGAACGGCGTGCGGCCGTTGTGGACCACGCCCCAGATGTCGCACAGCAGGGCGTCGTAGCGCTCGGCCACCTGGTTGAGGCCGGCCAGGGTCTGAGGCAGGGTCTGGAACTGGGTCATGCGCGCCCGCTAGAGCGCCCGCGCGCCGAGGTCAACCGGGGCTGAGGCTCAGCGGCCGTCGGTGGCCTTGATCACGCATGGCAACCCGGCAGCCTGGCCCGCCCCGCCCGACTGGATCGAGGCCCCGTCCGCCCGGATCAGGCGCAGCAGCCCGCGCGCGTCGTAGGCCGGGGTCTTGGGCACAAGGATGACGAAGCCCTTGTCGTCAAAGCCGCTGTCGCAGGCCTGGGCGTGCTCGTGCAGTTGAAACAGGGCCTTGGCGGCGGGGCCGCTGGGATTAGGCGCGCCGGCCAGGGCCAGGGTCGCGGCGAGCAACGGTAGAGTCTGGATCATGATCTCTCCCCTTTGGCTCAGGTCGCCATTCTATCATGGCGAGCATGTGACCGGGAGGTTCAGCCGGCAGTTTCAGCGGGCGCTGGCGCGGCGCAGCGAGCCGCGGACGAACTCCATCGGCGGCGCGGTCTCGGCCATCACCGCATCGCGGATCGGGCGCGGCTCGCCGAACAGGTGGCCTTGGCCGAGCGCTACGTCGAGCTCCAGCACATCGATCACCTGGCGCTCGATCTCGATCTTCTCGGCGATCACCTCGACGCCGTAGCGGCTGAGCAGCGGCACGAAATCGGCGGCGTCGAGATCACGCACGTTCTTGAACACCGGCCGCCCCTCGACCTCGATCAGCTCGCGCAGCAGGGTCTCGGCGCCCACCTTGACGAACTTCACGTCGGCGCGGGCCAGGTCGGCATAGTCCAGGTCGAAGTCCTGCACCTTGTCCATGGAGAAGCGGAAGCCGAGGTCGGCCAGCTTGCTCATGTTGCGGCTCTCGCGCGCGCCGCGTTCGCGGAACGCCTTCTGGCCCATCTCGAAGATCAGCGCGCCCGACAGGTCGCGGTTCTGGGCCATGAAGTCGAGGAAGCGCGGGAAGAAGGCGTCGTCGGCCAGCGAGGCCGGCGAGATGTTGCAGAAGATGCCGACCTTGCGGTCGCCCTCGCCCAGGCGGCGCACGATCTGTACGCAGCGGAACAGCAACAGGTTGTCGATGGCCTGGACCAGGCCCTCGGGCTCGGCCACCGCCAGATACTCGGCCGGCATCAGCACCCGGCCGCTGGCGTCGCGCAGGCGCGAATAGCCTTCGTAGAACATGGTGCGCCGCTGCGGCAGGCTGACCACCGGCTGCAGGTAGAGGTCGACGCGGTTCTCCGACAGGGCCTCGCGCACGGTCTCCAGCAAGGCGGCGCGCTGGCGATCCGGGCGGGCCACGCCGGCCGAACCGGCGTAGGGGCCGCGGGCCTCCAGGCGGGCGGTCAGGTTCTCGCCCATCTTGGCCACGAGGTCTTCCAGCATCCGCACTTCCGAGACGATGGCCTCGGCGCGCTCGGCGGATTCCGCCTGGACGGTCTCGCCCAGGGCCTCCATGGCCTCCTGCACGTTCTCGATGTGGTCGACCAGGATGCGGTGGGCGTCGCGCAGGCTTTCCAGCTCTCGGCGGAGCGAGGAACTGTCGAGCGAGCGGCCGATCAGGGCGTGCAGGGCGAAGGCGAAGCCAAGCCCGCCGGCCAGGGCGGAAAACCCCGCGCCCCAGCCTGCTCCGCCCCGCCAGACCAGGGCCGCCACCGCTAAGGCGGCGAATATGTAGGCGCAGCCTAGTAGCCCCGCCGCCAGCTTGCGCATTGGATCGCCCACCAACGAATCAGGCAATTATCGGGCCTGCCCCGCCGAAAGGCGATGGGGCGTTTACGAGTTATTCACCACAAGATTAGGCCGTAAAGCGGAAAATAACTCGCCCCGGTTGCGTGGACGCGCCGGCGGGTCAGACTTCCAGATCCACCGTCACCGGGGCGTGGTCGGACGGCCGCTCCCATTCGCGCACGTCGTCGTGCACCCGCGCCGCCACCTGCCCCGCCTTCAGCGCCGCCGGCATCAGGCCCGGCGAGGCCAGCAGGTGGTCCAGGCGCAGGCCCCGGTTGGAGGCGCGGAAGTCCTGGGCGCGATAGCTCCACCAGGTGAACAGCTTCTGCGGATCAGGGATCGCCGCGCGCACCAGGTCGGTGAAGCCCAGCGAGGCGTGCAGGTCGGCCATGGCCTGCACCTCGACCGGGGTGTGGCTGACGATCCGCGACATCTGGCGATGGCTCCAGACGTCGAACTCGCCAGGGGCCACGTTGAGGTCGCCCGCGACCAGGATCGGGTCGGACGGGTTGCGCGCCGCCATCTCGCGGGTCAGGCGCTCGAAGAAGTCGAGCTTGTGGTCGAACTTGGGATTGAGCGCCCGGTCGGGCACGTCGCCGCCGGCCGGGATGTAGAAGTTGCGGACCTCGACCCCGGCGATGATCCCGGAGACGCAGCGGGCGTGGCCCTCGCGGCAGGCGTCGAGCGGGCTGGCCGGCTCGATCGGCAGGCGCGAGGCGATGGCCACGCCGTGCCAGCCCTTCTGGCCGGCGATGGCCAGGTGCGGCAGGCCCATGTCCACGAAGGCCTTGGTCGGGAATTCGGCCTCCCGGCACTTGGTCTCCTGCAGGCAGATGACGTCAGGAGCGCTCTCGGCGACGAAGCGCGCCACCTGCTCGGCGCGCAGCCGTACCGAATTGACGTTCCACGTCGCCACCCTCAACCGCACACCGATCCTCCGTCGAACATAAAGTGAAGCCCGGTCGCCGAGGGCGCCGGGCTTCAAGTCTATTGGCCTGCATTTCGGGAGGGGATGATCCGAAAGCGGCCCGGAGGCGGCTAAGCGCCGCATCCGGTGCGTGCTTAAATTGTCACTCCGCCTCGAAAAGTCAAGGTCAATACGCGCGAAACTTGCATGTCACAAATAGGACACGCTCATCCGGCCCGAGGCCTTACTGGCTGCGAATATTGAACAAATTCGGATCCAGGTGGTCGACCGGGGCCAGGGCGCCCAGCTGCACGCGGGTTTCCTTCCCGGCCAGGTCGGTGATGGTCCAGCCGCGCAGGGCCACCGCCCCGCCCGCGTCGCTGAAGTTCATCGAGATGCGCCCCTCGGCCTTCTTGGACCCGTCCTTGGCGTCGATGATGAAGCCGCCCGGCGTCTGCTCCACGTCGGTGATGACCACGCCGCGGTCCAGCCGGACGTGCTTGGCCAGCAGCAGCACCAGGGGCGTGCGACCCAGGGGATAGATGTTGTAGGTCTTCAGCCGCCGGTCGTGGACCTCGACGTTGTAGCCGTCCGAGACCACCAGCAGGCCCGCGGGCGGGTCGTACTCGAACCGCGCCTTGCCCGGCCGGTCGAGATACAGCACCCCGGTGGTCATGGCCCCGTTGCCGTCCACCTGGGTGAAGCGGCCGCGCACGGTCTTCAGGTTCTGGATGTAGTTGGCGGCGCGGTCGACCAGGGCCTTCTGCTCCGGGGTCACCGAGCTTTCGGTCGCGGCGGCGGCGTGCGTCGGCGCGAGCATCAGCGCAGGCGCGCCGACAAGCGTCAGGGCGGCGAAGGCGGCGGCGGTCTCGCGACGGAAGTTTTGGCGGCGAAAGGTCAAGGCGAGCGGTCCCAGCAGCGTTTTGCGTTCACGCCAAAGCTTGTAGCCCCGCTCGCGGTTCCGAACGAGACCAAGCGAAGGCGGAATATGGCCGCCCCTGCAGTCGTCGGGCCGATTACTGAGCCTTCCCCCTCGAAGGGGGAAGGTTGGATGGGGGTGTGGCCGCTCCGTTGGCGAGGAAAGAGCGATAGGGCGCTAACGCCTTCAGAGCCCTCTTCGTCCTCCGCGGTGCAAACACCCCCTACCCTGCCCTTCCCCCTTCAAGGGGGAAGGGAATTTAAATCGGCTACAGCGGCGGGGGCGGCGGAGCCAGGATCTCGCGCTTGCCGGCGTGGTTGGCGGGGCTGACCACGCCCTCCTTCTCCATGCGCTCGATCAGGGATGCCGCCCGGTTGTAGCCAATTTGAAGACGCCGCTGGACGTAGGAGGTCGAGGCCTTCTTGTCCCGGGTGACGATGGCCACGGCCTGGTCGTACAGGTCGTTGCCCGACATGCTCTCGCCGTCGACGGCGCCGCCGCCCTCCTCGTCTTCGTCCGGCGCCTCGGTGACGTCCTCCAGGTAGTTCGGAATGCCCTGGTCGCGCAGGAAGCGGGCGACATCCTCGACCTCCTTGTCGGAGACGAAGGGGCCGTGCAGGCGGGTGATGCGGCCGCCGCCGGCCATGTAGAGCATGTCGCCCTGGCCCAGCAGCTGCTCGGCGCCCTGCTCGCCCAAGATGGTGCGGGCGTCGATCTTCGAGGTGACCTGGAAGCTGATCCGGGTCGGGAAGTTGGCCTTGATGGTGCCGGTGATGACGTCCACCGACGGGCG